>Ga0116223_10002109_pt1 | contig 19136 bp, 10 predicted proteins | sample Sb_taG_3_FD_90092 | JGI IMG/M metagenome (GOLD analysis project Ga0116223, IMG submission 90092) | Peat soil microbial communities from Weissenstadt, Germany - Sb_50d_a_PC metaG | ecosystem: Environmental > Terrestrial > Soil > Wetlands > Peat | place: Germany: Weissenstadt | collected 2010-09-21 | reverse complement strand
CGGAAGAAGTGCGGGCGCTGTATCGCAAACACGCGAAGGGCAATTCTTTGTTCCGCAACAAGAAAGATGGCACTTTTCAAGATGCTAGCGCCACGGCGGGAGTTGAAATGGGCCGTTGGTCGTGGTCAAGCGACGCGTGGGATTTTGATCACGACGGATTCCCCGATCTTTACATCGCCAACGGCATGATCTCTGGTCCGTCGCGCCCGACCCAGGCGGAAGACCTGAACAGCTTTTTTTGGCGGCAGGTGGTTGCCAATTCGCCTGTGGAGGCACGGCTCGCACCCGATTACGAGCAGGGCTGGAACGCGTTGAATGAACTGATCCGAGCCGATGAAACATGGAGCGGGTTCGAGAGGAACGTCTTTTACGCGAACAACCGGGATGGCACATTTTCCGATGTTTCCGGAGCAATCGGCCTGGACTTTCTAGAGGATGGCAGGGCGTTTGCGCTCGCGGATTTCGATCACGATGGACGGTTGGAAGTCTTCTTGAAGAATCGCAATGGCCCGCAATTGCGCCTTTTGAAGAACGTGATGAAGGATCTTGCGCCGTCGATCGCTTTTTGTCTTCGTGGCAGCAAGAGTAATCGTGACGCTATCGGCGCGGCGGTCACGGTGGAAACCGAATCGGTCCGTCAGACCCGCATGCTCCAAGCCGGATCAGGATTTCTTTCCCAGCACAGCAAGGAAGTATTTTTCGGACTCGGCGAGGCCAGAGGACCGGTGCGAGCGTCGATCCGCTGGCCGAGCGGGCTCATGCAGGAATTACACGACCTTCCACTTAACCACAGGATCTGGGTTGAGGAGGGGGCTGAACCGTACAAATTGGAAGTGTTCAAAGCGGACACGCAAGGGCTAAAGATCGCGCCGCTTGCGACTCGGGGCGCTGAAGCCGAGCCCTTCCCAAAACCGATTCCTGAGAGCGGTGATAATGACAAAGAGGGCGAATCCCTTCCTCCGACAGTTGAAACCTGGCTGGTCGCGCCAGTGTCTGCTCCAGATTTTTCTCTGCCTGACTTGAGCAGCCAGATCCGAAGTCTTGCCGAACTCCGCGGCAAGACGGTACTTCTTAATTTCTGGGCGATGCACTCAGCGAGCCATCGCGACGATTTGCAGGTCTTGAACCGGATCCACGCCCGCTGGAGAGCCGAGGGACTTCGACTCCTCACTGTGAACGTCGACGACACCGGGGCCGCTGACAATGTTCGCGCACTCGCGCGCGATCTTCTTCTTTCGTTTCCCATCCTTCGCGGATCGGATGACGTGGCCCGAATCTACAATATCCTCTATCGTTACTTATTTGACCGGCACCGCGACCTTAGCTTTCCAACATCCTTCTTGATCGATGACAAGGGGGACATCGTGAAGGTTTATCAAGGTTCGGTAAACGCCGAACACGTTGAAGAGGACTTCCGGCATATCCCCCAAACTCCGGCGGAGCGCGTGGCGAAGGCACTGCCCCTTCCCGGCGTGAGTGACGTGTCGGAGTTTCGGCGCAACTATCTTGCCTACGGTTCAGTTTACTTTCAGCGAGGCTACTTCGATCAAGCCGAAGCATCGCTCCGGCTTGCTTTGCGCGACGATCCATCGAGTGCGGAAGCTCTCTACGGCTTGGGAAGCGTTTACCTCAAACAACAAAAGACTGCTGAAGCGCGCGAGAGTTTTGAACGCGCGATCAAACTACACGCCAGTTATCCCGACACTCTGCCGAACGCCTGGAACAATCTCGGACTTCTGGCCGCTCAAGAAGGACATACCGCTGAAGCGATTTCGTATTTTCAAGAGGCTCTCCGGCTGAGTCCCGACCACTTGATTGCTCTCGATAACTTGGGGAACGCTTATCGCCAGCAGAAGCAATGGGACGAAGCACGCAGTGTGTTGGAACGGGCGCTTAAGGTCAGCCCACAGGATCCCGAGGCGAACTACAGCTTGGGGATGGTTTTTGCACAGCTCGACGACAGCGACCGTGCCTACGAATATCTGCAGAGAGCTTTGAAGTTTCGCCCCGCATATCCCGAAGCTCTGAACAACCTCGGCGTTCTGTATCTTCGCACCCAGCGGCGGGAGCAGGCCGTCGCAAGTTTCGAGGAGTGCATCCGGGTTGCGCCCACTTTCGACCAGTCTTACCTGAACCTCGCAAGAGTTTACGCGCTGGAAGCCGCGCCGGACAAGGCTCGCGCGATTCTGCTCGACCTTCTCAAACAACATCCAGATCATGCACAGGCGAAGAAGATGCTTGCGGAATTGCCGCGATAGGCAGAGGTTCGACGGCCGTTTATGCAACCGGCGCGGCCGAGAGTGCAATCCCCGCACAGGTTACAATGCGATGCGGAGGATTCATGTCCAAATCGCGCAGGCAATTCTTAGCGGCCACATCTCTCAGTCTGTTGGGCGCAGCTGCGGCTTCTTTCAGCAAGGCTCAGATGTCCCAAGACCTGCCTCCCGGTTCGCCGTCCGCATTCGGCACGGCGCCGGCAGTTGGACCTGATGTGACAATGTCCACGTTCGCCGAAGCTGAGAAGCTTGTGCAGATGCCGTTGAGCGACGGCGAGCGAGCCATGGCGGCCGCCAGTTGGCGGAGAACGATGGCAGGGTTGTATGAGCGACGAACCGGACCTCGCAAGTTGGCGCTGGAAGTCACGCTCGCGCCTGCTTCGCGCTGGGACCCGGTTCTCCCCGGTGAGAAGACTCTGCCCCAGCGCGACCGGTTCATCCGCAGCAACGCCAACCCCGGTCCGTTGCCGGCGAACGACGAAGACATTGCCTTCGCTCCGGTCACTCAGCTGTCGCGCTGGATCGAGACCCGACAACTAAGCTCGCAACGACTGACGAATCTTTATCTCGCACGATTGCAACAATTCAATCCCAAGCTGCGATGCGTTATCACGCTCACCCACGAGTTGGCGCTGGCCCAAGCCAAGAAGGCCGATGAAGAGATCGCAGCAGGCAAATACCGTGGCCCACTGCACGGCATTCCTTGGGGAACCAAGGATCTCCTCGACACGGCCGGAATTCCCACGACATACGGCGCAGAGCCTTTCCGCAACCGCGTACCTAGCGAGGACGGCGTAGTGGTGAAGCGTCTGCACGACGCCGGCGCTGTGCTCGTGGCCAAGCTTAGTCTGGGCGCGCTGGCGCTCAATGACATCTGGTTCGGTGGGCAAACTATGAACCCGTGGCTGCCTGAAGAAGGCGCGTCGGGCTCGAGCGCGGGACCTGGCGCGGCCACGGCGGCGGGATTGGTCGGCTTCGCCATCGGAAGCGAGACCGGAGGCAGTATCGTGAGCCCGTCCATGCGCTGCGGAATTACGGGGCTGCGTCCGACGTACGGGCGCGTGCCGCGCACTGGTGCCATGACGCTATGCTGGTCGCTGGACAAGCTCGGCCCGATGACCCGCAGCGTCGAAGATGCAATGCTGGTGTTGCAGGCTATTTCCGGATCGGACGCTGGCGATGTGGCCAGCGTGGCCAGCAAGCTCGACTTCGACGCAAGCACCAGCGTGGAAGGGCTACGAGTGGGATACTTTCCGGCTTGGATGAACGAGCGGCCCGCGACCAGCGTAGACCGTGCAGCGGTAGACGCAGTTAAGAATTTAGGCATGGTCCCGGTGGAAGTCGCGATTCCAGACTGGCCGTACGGTTCGCTCAATCTAATTCTTTTTGCCGAGGGCGCTGCGGCATTTGAAGAGCTTGGGTTCAATGGCGGGATGAGTCAGCTTCGAGTCCAGACGCCGGACGCATGGCCCAATATTTTTCGTGAGGCACGATTTCTTTCCGCAGTCGACTTCGTGCAGGCCGACCGGCTGCGCCGCAAAGTTGCGCAGGAAATGGCGCGCATTTTCTCCCAAGTCGATCTGCTGCTCGTTCCATCGCTGCGCGACGAAATGCTCACCATCACCAACTTCACTGGACACCCCTCACTCACGCTGCGCGCAGGTTTTGTCGAGGTATCGAGAGCGCGCAGCGACTGGGCACCGGACGCGAGCATGCCCCTGCCGTCGTTCACGCAGCCACGGCGTGTCCCGCACGGCGTCACGCTAATCGGGCGGCTGTTTGACGAGGGCACCCTGGCCAGCGCGGGGCTGGCGCTGGAGCGTAGCTTTGGCGTGGTGGGCGAGCGCCCGCCTGGATTCTGAATCAGATGGAAGAAAGGTAGCTCACTCTTACGGCGGGGCGTGACGCCCGGCCTCCGTTGCTAATTTTGTTTCGGCGTGGGAGCGGTTAACAAATCTACGAACATCTTGTAGAACTTCTCGGCGTCCAGGTCGACCTGCACCTCAACCGGCTGGACCTCGAGCTTGGGCTTATCCTGATCCGTCCAAGTCAAGGTGTCGCCGTAGCCTGCGCCGCGGTCGAGATTGACATCCATGAAACGCGTTTCCCTCTGCGTGATGAGGCTTGGATCGAGCCATGCGGCCGCCGCCAATTCATCCCACAAATAGTTATACTCGCCATGCAGGCGGGCGTAGGTACCGATATAGCGCGCAGCCGGCGAGTCGGCGACTTTGATCCGGTTGATCAATTCCGAAGTCATTCTTGTCTTCACCGAAATATCTACCGGAGTGCAGACGATCTTCTTCCACGGGGCACGCAATACAGTGTGAGCCGCTTCCGGATCGAACCAGAGATTGAATTCGCGGCGAGGAGAATTGATGAACTCGGGATCGGTGGTCTGCGGATTCAGGCTGCCTCCCATGAAGACCAACTCCTTGACCATACCCACAAATGCGGGATCGATGGCGATAGCCAGGGCCAAGTTGGTCATAGGCGCGCCCTCGTAAATTGTTATCTCGTTAGGAAATTTGTGGACCATACGAATTAGAAAGTGGGCGGCGTCTTCCTCGGCCGGTGTGGTGGTTGGCTTGCCTTCGGGGATGTCGCCCAATTCGTCGGGCGGGTGATAGAATCGTGCGGTCCAGGCTCCCAGCCAACCTACGGAGCCGTAGTGCTGCTCCCAGAGTTCCGTCTCATCCTTTCGTCGGACCAGCGGATACTCTGCTCCGGGCACGACCGGAATGTCGGTTCGTCCAATGAGTTCAAGCATGCGCAAAGTGTGCGCCACTTCCGCCTTCAGCCACTGATCGCCCGTCACCACCGTGATGCCCAAAACTTCGGTCTGCGGCGACTGGATCATCAGAAGTATCGATTGCTGGTCGGTCCCGGCGGGTCCGGCCGCGTCCTGATCGATGATGATCTTTCGCTTCTGGCCCCAGCAGGTCACGCATGTGATCAGTACCGCTGTCGTCAGCAACGAGACGCGGCCGAGTTTCATCATTCACCTCAAAGTTTGTGAGCCTGGAACGGACGCTCAATTATAAGGCGATTGCAGATGGCACCTGTGCCGAATAGAATGTTGTGCGCGAGCGCGACTGATGTCGTTCACTTTCTGATGCCTTCTTGTCCTATGGTCCGTTTCCGCCTGACCGCGCGCCAATCCGGATACTTTATCCCTCGCATCGCAATCTGTGTTCTCGCGCTAAGCACGTTTCTTGCTCCGATTCTGATTCATGGTCGAACGGCTCAAGGACAATCTGAGGCTCCAGGAGCCACGTTGCAGGGGAAAGTACGAGACTCTCATGGAGATGCGATTGCAGCTGCGACTGTGTACCTTCAGCTCAAGACTGGGACGCAAATTCTGACCATCCTCACAGATTCAGATGGCGCCTATCGTTTTTCGGCGCTTAGCGACGGAGTTTACGCCGTGCGCGCCGAAATGGCCGGATACAGCAGCACGACCTTCAGCCCTTGCGTTCTGGAACCAAGAGAAACGAAGAGGGTTGACCTGACGCTTGAGTCTACAACAGTTTCCGCACGGCAAAGCGGTTCAGGAACCTCGGGAACGGACAAACCGCAGTTTTTCGACGAGCCGACTTTCACCGTAGCCGGTGTGACCGAAGCCATGAATCCCGGAGGGCACGGTTCCAATGCGATTTTGCGAACCACGGAGGCACTGGCCAAGGAAACCGCTTCACTGGGCGCCACCGCGGCGAACGAGCAGCCCAGCAGTTCCCGAACGGCTTCAACTTCAGCCTCGTCCCGCGCCGCAACGGAACAATCGCTGCGTGACGCAGTCGCGCGCGAACCCGCAGACTTTGAGGCGAATTATCGGCTCGGAAAATTGCTGGCCGATGATGGTAAGCCGGGTGAAGCGCTTCCCTATCTGGAGCGGGCTTCTCAGCTCAATCATGGTGATTTCGAAAGCGCTTATGAACTGGCGCTCGCTTCTGCAGCGGCAGGTCAATACGAACGCGCACGCACGCAAGTTCGAAGTCTGCTGAATCTAGACGACAAAGCCACGCAGAATAAATCCGCGCAGCAGCAAGCCGATCTTCATCGCCTGCTGGGCGACATCGAAGAGAAGGTGGGCAATCCTCTCGAAGCCGTTCGGGAGTACCAGCACGCTGCAGAACTGGATCCGAGCGAACCCAATCTTTTCGATTGGGGAGCTGATCTCCTGATTCATCGCGCTTTTGAACCGGCTATCGAAGTGTTCACCAAGGGCAATCGCCTGTTCCCGCGTTCCGCGCGAATGCTGGCTGGCCAAGGAGTGGCTTGGTACGCTCGCGGAGCTTACGATCAGGCTGCGCAAAGTCTCTGCGAGGCATCCGATCTGAACCCAGACGATCCCAGTTTTTACCTCCTCTTGGGGAAAATGCAAAGTGTCGAAGCCGGCAAGTCAGAATGCGTCGCGCAGAGCCTGAGGCGGTTTGCCAGGCTGCGTCCCGAAAATGCTCTGGCTAATTATTATTACGCGCTCAGTCTTTGGAATCTGCAGGGCAACGCTACGAGCGCAGGCGTGGAGTTATTGTTGGAGAAGACCGTCCAGCTCGATCCCAACTTTGGCGCTGGCTATTTGAAATTGGGTATCCTCTATTCGGACCGCGGAGATTCTACCAAGGCACTCGCGGCCTATCAGAGAGCGGCTGCAGCGAGTCCCGATCTGGAAGAGGCGCACTACCGGCTTGCGCAGGCCTACAACCGGGCGGGAGAAGAGTCGGAGGCCCAAGGTGAGCTGCAACTCTACCAGCAGCTATCAAAGAAAAGGGAGGAGGAAGCGCAGCGCGAGCGGCGCGAGATTCAGCAGTTCGTGTACACGCTGCGCGAGCATTAAGCAGTTGTAGCGCCGCTATCTCGGCGGCCGTCGTGGAGGCGTCTCGCGCCTCCACCCCGAGGGCGAGACGCCCTCGGGACAGCTGGCAGGATGCCGGCGCTACAAAGATGTAGCGATCGCTCTAGAACCTCAGCTTGAGAGCAAACTGTATCGACCGCGCATCATTTACTGTTTGATTGACCGTCTGACTCACCACGCCAAAGCTGCTCGGCGTGTTAATGTCCTGCTCCCCGGTGCCCGCGAGGCCCGGCAGGAAGAAATGCGGGTGGTTAAAGAGATTAAAGAACTCTGCCCGGAATTGTAGGTCCATCCGCTCGCGGAAGGAAAATGGAAAGTCCTTGAGGAGAGAGAAATCCGTGTTCACATAGCGAGGGCCGTAGACTGGGGCGCGCGGAGCCGTGCCCAACTCTCCCGCCGGAGCCTTCATAAAAGCGCAGGGATTAAACCAATTCTGAAGGGTGTGAATTTTCGTGGGGCATCCCGTCTGGCCGCCTTCATCGCCGGGCCGGTTAGGATTGCCTACCTCGTTCGGGCGCTGTATGACCAATCCGTTGTACATGAAGAAGACGCCTGACTCATCGGCGCTATCGACGACAAAAAGCGGAAAGCCGGATTCAGCCCTCTCGATCACGTTGATCTGCCAGTTTCCTAACAAAGTGTTGGTAGGTCCGCTCCAGTTGCTGCCGAAGTATTTGCCCTTGCCGAAGGGCAGGTCATACAGAATGCTGGCCGTAAAGACATCATTTAGATTGAGCTGGGACAACCCCCAGTCTAGCTTCGCAGTGTTTGGAAGCGGCCAGTACAGTGCGCCGGGATTCGAGCCCAGACCGTCGGGCATGCCGGAGTCGAAGGTGCGGGACCAGGTATAGCCCAGCAGCGCGTAGAGGCCGTGCCGTGCACTCTTAGTCTCACCCTTAATCTGCAGAGAATCGTAGCGGGCCGAGCCGATACTGTTATTGCTGTCAACGGCCTGGAACGGAGATCCGTAAGGGAACGTGGGAAAGCCGCAGCCAATGGTGTAGCCCTTCACTGTGCCGCACGCCGCGGGAGACGTCAGGTTTTCATTCACTTGGCTTACCAGAATGTGCGTGCTGCGGGAACCAGCGTAGCCCGTCGTGAGCACAATATCTCCCGGCAACTGCCGCTCAATATTCAAGTTGTACTGCTGGATCATGCCCTGCACGAAATTGCGGTTCATAGACTGCTTGGTTCCAGTGTAAGCAGTGGGGTTGACAGGCGCGGTGTAAACGGCACCGCCCGCGACGGTTGTGGTAGAACCCGTGCCGGCTGGGAGAAGGAAGCCATTCGAGAGGCCGCAACCGGTGGAGGTGGGAGTGGCGCAAAAACCTGTGAAGGGATCCACTTCCGCATAATAGGGCGGGTTCTGCCAGAGTCCCTGTCCGCCCTGGTTCCAGGCCGAATCATGGAAGATGGCATAACCGGCACGGATCGCAGTTTTGTCGCTCCCCATCGGCTTCCAAGCCAGCCCGATGCGCGGTTCCAGAGCAGTCTTGTCAAATTGAATGCCCACGCGTCCATCGGTGGTTACGCAGCTTGTGCAGCCAGCCAACCCGGGGCTTCCAGCAGGAACGTACCACTTAAGGTTTTGAATGTCGAAGTTCGCCTGGCGATTTCCGACTTCAGTTTCAGGCGAAGCCAGAGCCCAAGCAAGACCGATGTTGAACGTCAAATTGTTGGTGACGCGCCAATCATCCTGGACGAACGGTCGGAACAATTTCCAGCGGCGACCGACAGTGCCTCCGAGGAATGTTTGATCGTGAGCCGCAAAGGCCCCCATGCTTCCCAGCAGGAGATCACTCATATTGTCGCCTGTGGTTGAGAATGCGCCGACTTCCGTAACAAAACCGTCCTGGAAGGCGTTGTTTCGTATGTTCATTTCCTCGGCGCGGAAGGTCGCTCCGAACCTGATGTCGTGCTTGCCGCGAATTAAATCTAGGGTATCGGAAACCGAATAAACATTGGTCCCCCCCTGATAAGGCGCAAACCCGCGATCTCCGAGTGACATGTAGTTGGTCATCTGAAACGAAGTCAGGCCGCAACTGATGCAATCCTTGTTGGACTGATTCAAGCTTGCCGGGTAACCGGTCAAGGTATCGCACTGACTTCCCAGGTTAGCGCCCGGAATGCCAATAATGGCGGCCTCGCAGGTGCCGGTGCCAAACGAGAGAATGTGGTTGAAGATGCGGCTGAAACCGAAGCTGGCCTGATTAATGGTGCGGTCAGAGAACAGGTGCGTCTCCGATATGGCAACATTGCGCCCGTGATTGTCGATGTGCTGATTGCTGCCAAAGGCATTCGCTTCAGCCCATGTCGGCGAGCCACCGGGAACGAAGTTCGTAGCCTGATCGTAGCTGAAGCGCGCAAAAGCAGAGTCCTTACTGGAAAAATTGTGGTCCAGGCGAATGTCGCCCGTTCCTTCATTGAGTTTCCTCACAGGCTGATTCACATAGTTGAAACCTGAAGCTGAATCGCTCGCGTTGGCCGTAGGATAAAGCCCTATCAATTTTGCCCCGAGAGGGTTGACCAGGGCCGCGGGAATCACGTTGCAGACCGCCCCCGCCGCCTGGCCCCCAGCCGCGTTAACCGGCTCTGGGGTATCGCTTCCAGGCACGCACTGGAAGGGCGCATGAGAGTAGGGGTTGGTGAGATCGGGAAAGGAACTCGATCCACGCGGGTTACCGAACGGATCCAAGTTAAAGTTATAGTCACCGGCGGCGTCGGGAGTCATCATCGGCGTCGTGGGAACAAGGCCGGTGAAGGGTACGCCGAGGCGCTGCATCTTAGCCTGATAGTCGATGAATAAAAATGTTTTGTCCTTCTGGATGGGACCGCCCAGCGAACCGCCAAATTGATTCAGATTAAACTTGTTTTTGCTCGGAGCGAAATAGTTTCGGGCATCGAGATCGGTGTTCCGAAAATATTCAAACAGGCTTCCGTGAAATTGGTTTGATCCGGACTTGGTTGTGACCAGAACCGTTGGGCCTGCACGTTCTCCCCATTCCGCCGAGTAGTTGTAGGTGAGAACTTTAAATTCCTGAACCGCATCGAGATTGGGGAAAATGGCTATCCCGCCTTCGTCCAACTGGTTGTTGTCGTTGCCATCGAGCATCCAATCTGTACTCTGGGCTCTTGACCCGCCCACAGAAAGCGAAAAAGACCCGCGCGTCGAGGCTTCGCTGCTGGCGGCCCCATTGAAGAAACTGTTGGGGTTGGTTTCTGCCGTCGTACCCGGAGTCAGGGTCGCGAGTTGAACGAAGTTGCGGCCGTTCAAAGGCAGCTGGGCTACTTCTTCTGAGGTAATAACCTGTCCCAAGGTGGGATTGGTCGTCTCCACTGCCACTTGCGTCGCGCTTACTTCGACCTTCTCCGTGACCGAAGCGGGCACCAGGGTGAAATTCACTTCACGATGTTCGTCGATCTGCAGTCGAACGTCCTTCTGTTCGACGACTCCAAAACCTTGAGACTCCACTCGAATGGTGAAATTCGCGACCGGCAGTAAAGGGATCAGATAGTGTCCGGAGGCGTCAGTCGTCGCCTCACGAGAAACGGCCGTGCTTTGCGACGTGACTTTCACCGTCGCCCCGGAAATTACGGATCCCGTTTTGTCCGCAATGGTGCCCGAAAAACTTCCGGTCGCCTGGCCATGGAGCAATGGGCTGATGGGAAATACAAGGGAACAGAACACAACCAGCAGCAGCCTCTTCGTCAACATAGATCTCTCCCTCGGCGGCGCCCATCGAACGGAGAACAGGGCCCGCACTTCTTCGCTTATGTTTGGAGGTCTGGATGACAACGCGACCATCTAACTGGAGGCGCGGCTTAATGTCAAGATTATTTGTCAAGAAGATCGTGCGAGAGGCTTGCCCGTGATGAATCTTGGTGCGAGTGCGCGAACGGGTCTCTAGACTTTGCTTCGCGCGGCCCACTCCGCATCGTAGCGTTCTCGATCGTAGAATGATTTCTGCGTCCCTACGCCGGTAGTCGAGAGCCCGGCATAAAGATTGGCGCGACGGACGGCCTCGCGCTCGGCGAGGCCCTCCCCAAGGAACACGGCAAAACTGCCAATGAACGCGTCGCCCGCGCCCGTGCTGTCGATACTTTTCACACTGAATGCTGGAACGTGCTCCGTACCTTCACGGCCTGCCAGCAATGACCCATTCGCTCCCAGCGTGAGGATGACCCGCTTGACACCGCCAGTCAGTAATTTCTCCGCGCACTTCTTCGCATCCTCGACATTGCGTACCGGCATCCCGGTGATGGTCTCGGCTTCACTTTCGTTGGGAACGAAATAGTCGAGTCCAGCAAAAGCATTCAGGTCAACCGGTTGGGCGGGAGCAGGATTGACGATGCAGCGAATGCCGTTCTTGCGCGCACACGCGACACTGTAATAAACGGTATCGAGCGGAATCTCAAACTGCAGCACTATACAATCGACGGTCTTGAGCAGGTCGGACGCGGCATCAACGTCCGCGGGCTTCAGCAGATCGTTCGCGCCCTTCACCACAAAGATGCGATTCTGCCCGTTAGGCTCAACGAAAATCGGGGCCACGCCGCTGGAGACACCTTCGACCTGCTTCACATGGGTAGCATCGATGCCAAGTTTCTTGAAGTTCTCAATCGTCGCCGGACCGAAAAGATCTCTGCCCACGCGGGCGACCATGAAAACGTCAGCGCCGCAAAGCCGGGCGGCTACAGCTTGATTTGCTCCCTTGCCGCCGAAACCTAAATCGAACCGCTGGCCAAAAATTGTTTCGCCGGCTTTCGGGAAGCGATCAGAAAAGGTAGTCAAGTCAATGTTCGCGCTTCCAATCACCGCGATGCGAGGACGCTTCGCCATAATTTCGAACCCATTACGACAGAGTCACAGAGAACAAAAATAAATGGGGTTCTCTGTGACTTTGTGGTGAGAAAAGAGCTCTACTCGCCGTAAGGTACCCAGATGTTTTTGACTTGCGTCGCGTGTTGCAGAAACCATCGCCCTTCGGCTTGCTTTACGTCGAACCAGTCAATCGCACGGCCTTCATTGGTGAAGACCTGCTTCAGGTTTCCAGTCGAGAACGATTTTGCCGCGGACGCGCTGGCTTCATCCCCAAAACACCAGATGGCGTCTACGTCGTCGTGCTCGGCAAGCGTCTTGAGCAGTTGCGACGAATATCCCGTGACAATATTCACGACACCGCACGGCAGATCGCTGGTGTCGAACAGTTGGTACAAGTCGCCGGTGATCAGCGGATAGCTTTCCGAAGGAACAACGATCGCCGTGTTGCCCGCGGCGAGCACCGGCAGTACCAAAGAAAGGAAGCCAAGCAGCGGCGCCTCCTGTGGGCAAATCACGCCCACGGTTCCAATCGGCTCATTCATCGCGATTGCAATACTGCGAAATGGCGGACTGTGCACTGCACCATCGAACTTGTCTGCCCACGCCGCATAAGAAAAGATGCGCTCAATCCCGGAGCTCACTTCTGCCGTAGCTTGCGCCTCACCCACCGCCGTTGCCAGACGCTGAGCAATCTCATCGTGGCGCTGCGAAAGGTTCTCGGCCATGTAGTACAGAACCTGCGCGCGATTGTGCGCGGTGCTCTTCGCCCAACCCCCGGCTTTTCGCGCGGCTTCGACCGCGTTGCGAATGTCTTTGCGGTTGCCAAGCCCTACTTCACCGAGCAGTTGGCCACTCTTGCCGCGGACTTCCATGCTATATCCGGAATCCGGCCGCGCCTGCTTGCCCCCGATGTAGAGCTTCACAGTACGGTCGATGTTGTTGGCGGAAGTGACAGGAGCGTTTTCGTCGTCCGATATTTCCGTTGGAGTTGGCTTCGCCATGGGCAGTGCGGGGGCATTCTTGAACCACGCCGGCTCCAGATATTCCAGCAAGCCCTCCTTGCCGCCCTCGCGACCGAATCCACTTTCGCGGTAGCCGCCGAAGCCACAGGAAGCGTCAAACAAATTCGTACAATTCACCCACACCACCCCGGCTTTGAGCTGCGCCGAAACGTGAAGAGCAACATTGATGCTCTCGCTCCAAACACAAGCCGCGAGGCCGTACACCGTGTTATTGGCAAGCTCGACTGCTTCACTGGGAGTTCGGAAAGTCATCGCCGCCAACACAGGGCCGAAAATCTCCTGCTGCGCGACGATCGAAGTCGGATGAACATTGCTCAGCAACGTCGGAGGAAAGTAGAGACCACGCGCCGGCATTTCCGTCGCCGGTTGCCAGCAGGTTGCGCCGTCGGCTACACCCTGATCCACCAACCGCTGAATTCGATCAAGCTGAACCCGGGCGACAATGGCGCCGATGTCGATGGCCTTGTCGAGCGGCGGCCCAACACGAAGCGTGCTCATGCGATCACGTATTTTTTCGATCAGGGACTCGGCAATACTCTCCTGCATGAGCAAACGCGAGCCCGCGCAACAAACTTGCCCTTGGTTGAGCCAGATTCCATCCACCAGGCCTTCGACGGCACTGTCGAGATCAGCATCTTCAAAAACGATAAAAGGAGACTTTCCACCTAGTTCTAGAGAAAGCCGTTTGTGACTCTTCGCAGTCGCGCTGCGGATGGCGCGTCCTACTTCCGTTGAACCGGTGAACGCGATCTTGTCGACATCAGGATGTTTGACTAAAGCCTCGCCGGTCGAACCGTCGCCAGTCACGATGTTCACCACGCCCGCCGGCAGTCCGATCTCATGGCAGATTTCGGCGAACGCAAGCGCCGTCAGTGGAGTGAACTCGGCAGGTTTTAGCACGACCGTGTTCCCCGTCGCCAGCGCGGGCGCGATCTTCCAGGCCAGCATCAACAAAGGAAAGTTCCAGGGAATGATCTGTCCAACGACTCCGCACGCCGTATGGTCCAGAAACTCCTGTTTCAAAAGCTGGGCCCAGCCCGCATGATGATAAAAATGCCGCGCGACCAGCGGAATATCGAGGTCGCGGCTCTCGCGAATGGGTTTTCCGTTGTCCATGGTTTCGAGCACGGCCAATCGGCGCGAGTGCTTTTGTACCTGCCTCGCCAGGGCATACAGATAGCGAGCCCGCGTGTGCGGAGTAAGAGACTGCCACTTGGGAAGCGCAGCCCGCGCAGCGCGGACAGCTATCTCCACATCGGCGGTTGATCCTTGCGCAACACTGGCTAGCTTTTCACCGGTGGAAGGATCCGCGGTGTCGAAATATTCTCCGGTAGAAGGCGCGACCGACGTTCCGTTGATGAAGTGCCCAAAGCGGCGTCCATGGTGGTCGAGCCAGGCCAGCGCCTCCTTCGCGTCTTCCGGCGCCGGGCCGTATTCCATAGCCACGAACTTTTCAGCGATGCTCATCTTGCGTTATCTATTCTTGCGAGTCTTGCAACTATCTGCTCCGTAGAGACGTAGGCAGATACGTCTCTACAGTTACACTACGCGATGGGATGGCGATAGTCCGCCGAATAGCGCCCGGTCGCATGATGCTCTAATTGCCGCTCGATATCATTTAACAATCCGCTGGCCCCAAAGCGAAAAAGCTCCGCCTTCATCCAAGGGAGGCCCAGTTCCTCTTTCATCAACGCCAGCCATTCCATCGACTGCTTTGCACTACGAATGCCGCCCGCGGCCTTGAACCCAACAGCCATACCAGTTTCCTGCGCATATTCGCGGATAGCACGGGTCATGACGAAGCCCACCGGCAACGTAGCGTTGGTAGGCTCTTTGCCAGTCGAGGTTTTGATGAAATCGGCGCCGGCCATCATTGCCACGAAGCTGGCGCGGGCTACGTTGCGAAGTGTCAGCAGGTCGCCGGTGCCCAGGATGACCTTCATGTGCACCGTGCCGCATGCCAGTTTGAAGGCCCCGATCTCATCGTAAAGTTCCTGCCATCGTCCGCCGAACACCAGCGCGCGAGTGATTACAACGTCAATTTCCTGCGCCCCGGCTTCGACGGAGCGGCGGATTTCCTCGATCCGCTCGGACAACGGGGACAGTCCCGCAGGAAATCCAGTGGAAACCGCTGCCACTCGGACGCTGCTACCTTCGAGCGCTCTCCGCGCAGTTTCTACGAACCTGTGATACACGCATATAGCCGCCACCTGAATGTTTAGCCTCTCAATTCCCAGCTGCTTTACAAGTTCGTTCTCAATCGGTTGCCGCCCCTTGGCGCACAAGCGGCGGACGCGCTCATCCGTGTCGTCTCCCGATAGAGTCGTTAGGTCCATGCAGGAAATCGCCCGTAGCAGCCATGCAGCTTGCCATTCTTTTTTCACTGTACGGCGCGTGACATGGCTTTGCGCCCTGCGCTCGACTGCGCTCGTATTCACTCCTGCTTGCTTTACCCAGTCCAGGCTGAGTGGTATGCCGCGGTTCGCCAGAAGACTGTGCCCATTAAGAGTTGCCAGCGGAGCGTGGGAACCAAAGAGCGCATCTATGGCCTCAGTGTCGCTGGTCTGATCGACTCCGTAACGTCTGTTTTTCTCCACCGACATTTGGATGTTCTCTCCCATCCTGCGATTCGCTCATCATCGCCAGGAACGACGGCTTATCTAGGCGTCTTAATCTAGGGAGCGATGTTGCGAAGCAATTGTACGGCAGAACGCAGAAAAATCCAGCAGACCGTTCGATTAAGCATTCTACGTTTGGGCTTCCAAAGCACTTTGCTCTTGACACTCCCATATCTCAACGCTAGGCTTCGCTGATCTTTCCGCAAACGAATGTTTACACCGCATAGTCTGGGCATCGCACTGCTGATGATGATCACCAGCGCCGTCTGCTGGGGCTCGTGGGCCAACACTTATAAGGGTGTCAAGAATTATCGCTTCGAACTGTTTTATTGGGATTATGCGGTCGGCATATTCCTCGTCTCCGTGATTTTCGCCCTGACCATGGGAAGCACGTCGAATGACGCCAACAGCTTTCTCAACAATGCCCGTTCTGCGGACGCTTCGAATATCGCTTATACGATAGTCGGCGGAGCGATCTTCAATCTGGCCAACCTCTTGCTCGTGGCCGCAATCGACATGGCCGGACTCGCCATTGCGTTCCCCGTTGCCATCGGGATCGCTTTGGTTGTGGGTGTGGTTTCTAGCTACGTCCTGCAGCCCAAGGGCAATGGCGCGTTGCTCGCGGCCGGAGTCGTTTGCGCAGTCATCGCAGTGGTCATGGACGGCAAGGCCTATGGGAGTCTGGCCAGCGCCGGGCGTTCAACCTCGAAGAAAAGCATTATCGTGTGCATCGTTTCCGGAGTCCTGATGGGGCTGTGGGCGCCATTCGTGACTCACGCAATGACCCGCGGCAACACCCTCGGGCCCTACAGCATTGCTGTGTTCTTGACTTTGGGGGCACTGCTTTCATGCTCGGTTTGGAACGTTTATTTCATGAAGAAGCCGCTGGTCGGTGAGCCGGTGAGTTTCAGCGGATTCTTCCGAGGGCCAGCCTCCGGACACATTCTAGGCCTGCTGGGGGGCGCGATCTGGGGCACGGGGATGGTCTTCAATCTCGTGGCCGCGAACTTCACGGGCGTCGCGATTTCCTACGCCATCGGCCAGTCGGCACCGATGGTGGCAGCGTTGTGGGGCGTGCTGGCGTGGAAGGAATTTGAAGGCGCGGAAAGCCGCGCCAAGCTGTACCTGGGCCTTATGTTTGTGTTCTATTGTTTCGCGATTTTGCTAGTGGCGAAGGCAAACGGATAGCGCAGGTTGCGAAGACGTACTCACTCGCTACTAACTTGCGAAAGTCTTGATTCTGAGAATCGCATCCGCATCTCGAAGGACGCGCGATGAATACAATTCCCCGCATTTATCGCAGGAACACTTGAAGCTCGAACTATCTGGAACGGATACGTGGCCGCATTTCTCGCAGATAAACCGCCCACCCAGATGCCGGAGCATGGGCCTGAATTGAACGCCGAGAACGCAGTAGGGACAGCGAACAACCGTTTGGGTCATTTTCTTTCTCGGATCAGACGGCGAAAGCAAAAACACCGCGTTCAGTCAAGAACCGTGTCACCGCTGCTTTCGCCGCCCGGTGGAAATAAATTATCTCCGAACGAGGTCCGTTCGTAATGGCCCACCGGTGCGGTGCCGTGGCACGGGAGTGCTACTGGCTATCGTGATAGATCACGCCGAGAGTAAAACGAACTCCACGTTTCAACCGGCTCAACCCATGCCGTAAGCTGGCTCGGTAAAATCCGCGGGTGCCTTTCACTGGACGATATCGAGTCGCGAAAATAAGGATCTGCCCCTGCTGCGCAACGATGACTTCGGCTTTTGACTGAGCGCGAGGGCGTTGTTCCACAATCACGAATTCCCCGCCCTCGTAATCGACGCCCGACTGGCTGAGAAAACAGGTTAGCTGCAGAGGGAATGTAACCGCTCCATACAAATCCTGATGGAGGCAGTTGAAATCGCCGCTCTCATAATGCAGCAGCAAAGGCGTGGCTCGCTTCTGGCCGTTCTTCGCGCAAGTTTGGAGAAAGCTGGCATGGTCGTCGGGAAACACATCAAACAAACCGAGAGCCTGATTCCATTCGTTGGCAAGCGGCACGAGATGAGGATAGCTGTGCTCGCGCAACTGCTGGACAATAGCAGGCAGAGGATAGTCGAAGTATTTGTAATCGCCGCTTCCGAAACGATAGCGCGACATAATGATGTGACTGCGGAATAACTCATGGGAAGGATACAGATTTACCAACGCCGCGCACTCTGAGGGCGTAAGGATAGTGGGAGTCAAAGCGTAGCCGTACTGGGCCAGCGACTCCCGAATCACAGGCCAGTCGAGGCTGGCTAGCCTTTGTGAAATGATCGTGTCCATGACTGTGTGTCCTTGATGACAGCTTAGAAAAAACGGCCCCGGTCCGCTATCCGGTTCTTGTGGTGGAATCCAAGCACACTGGGTCTGTCGCCAAGCCCGCGACCTTAGCACTTTTTCACTCATCCATCGTCATGCAAGTGCCGACCGACGGCGCAGCTGATACAGGGCATTTACGAAGCTTTACTCCCGCTGACAGACTCTTTACAAGACTCCTGGCAAGCTGCATGTATGTTCTTCGTTCCTGAAATACGCAGTGATCAAACTTGAGAAACGAAGATGGGAGCTTGTGGCCATGGCGAATCACGGAACAATATTTTATGTTGACGATAATCCCAAATCGCGGCGACTGTTAACCAGCGTGATGAGGAGTTGCGGATTTGAAGTGATAAGCATTGGAGATCCGATCGAGGCACTATCGCGAATCAAGAAAAGTCATGTCGACCTGGCCTTGCTTGATTATCAGATGCCGCACTTGACCGGCGCGCAGTTGGCACAAAAAATCAAGAACACGATGACAGACATCCCTGTGGTGCTGATCTCTGGATTTTCCGCTTTGCCGCCTATTGAGTTGATTTTCGTGGATGCTCACGTAGGGCGCGGAGCAACTTTGGATGATTTACTAGATACCATGCACCGCCTGATTCATTCGAGGGGTACCTCTGTAGAAACAGGGCCCGTCCCGCCGCCACGAACAAGTTCAGCGGCTGACTATGGACACGCTCGCCGCTAGCATACCGCAGAAAAAGTTGCTCTGCCGGGCAGATCGGCAAACTGAATGCCTAGAGACTTTACTTCTTCTTGGCTGCGACTTCCAGGCGGGTGTCGGCACGCTTCAAATCGCCAGCGACTCGATTGAAATCTTCCTCTGTCGCGGAAGAGGCGAGATGCGATTCCGCCCGCTGTTTAGCTTCCCCGGCGCGTCTGGCGTCAATTTCTTCGGCGCGCTCCGCGGTCTCAGCGAGAATGGTTACCTTATCCGGCAGCACTTCTGCGAATCCCCATGCGACCGACAAATGGTAAGTGTAATTGTCTTTGACATAGGTGATCTCGCCGACCGCGAGTTCCGTGATCAGCGGAGCGTGTCCGGGCAGGATGCCGAGATACCCGTCCTTGCCGGGAATCTGCATCTCCTCCGCCACGTCACGGACAACCATCTTCTCCGGAGTAACGATCTCGAGTTGGAAAGTGTCTGCCATGTCCTCGTTGGTCGATTGTCGTTGGTCGATTGTCGTTGG
>Ga0116223_10002107_pt1 | contig 19141 bp, 23 predicted proteins | sample Sb_taG_3_FD_90092 | JGI IMG/M metagenome (GOLD analysis project Ga0116223, IMG submission 90092) | Peat soil microbial communities from Weissenstadt, Germany - Sb_50d_a_PC metaG | ecosystem: Environmental > Terrestrial > Soil > Wetlands > Peat | place: Germany: Weissenstadt | collected 2010-09-21 | reverse complement strand
GCATAGTAGCCGGGCGGCCTTCCATAGCCGTTAGCGGGCGGGTATGACGCCGGTGGCTGGCCCCCGGAGGCCGCAGCCGAGGCCACGGCGAGCGGCAGCGTGGCAAGCCTTGCCAGAGCGCCGAGGACGTGCTGACCCAAGGCCAACGGAGCGAAGATAAGCGGGCCGGCGGCAGCCGCCGGCGTAATCGGCGCACACAGGAGTGCGATGGCGGTTGTCGCGGCAACAGCTGTCTGTTTGCATCCGGGCATGGCTTGCTCCTTTCTGTTGATGTACTTGCGAACTCATGGCAGACACTACTCGCGCCCCTCTTGAAACGCAACGGTACCGTTGCGTTTTGTACGCCGTCGGCAGCGAGTCGAGCGACCCATGCTCCAGCTGTTGCAAGGGCAGGGGCTGAAGCGGGGTCGCGCGTCAATCCCTGCGCGCTTGGGCGGTGGTCTGGTCAGACCGGCGACGCTTCTCGAGGGCGACGATCTTCTGATCCAACTTGGCACCGCGACGACGCCGATCGATCGAAGTTCTGAGTTATCCAAGACTGCCGAATCCCATCGCCAAACTGACTGACTATCGGCAAAGTCACTAGCCAATATCCAGCTTCATTGAGATCCGTAAGCACTTACTGATATAGTCTCTTAAGGAGGTGTGAGCCATGGCGTCCTTACATGACTACGGTGCGTTGCTTCTTGGGTCGCGCCTACGCAAGCTGAGCGAGACTATGTATGCCGGCGTGGACGAGGTATATCGTAGCCACGACGTTGCCTTGCCTTCCCGCTGCTTTCCGATCCTATTCTTGCTGCGGGACAATGGCCGGGTCGGCATCTCAGAGCTCGCGGCGCAACTCGGCCAGAGCCATCCAGCAGTCAGTCAAATGAGCCGCAAGCTGCTCGACCATGGGGTCGTGCGCGAGTGGCCTGACCCGAAGGACGATCGCCGGAGGCTGCTCAGCCTGTCTCGGCGCGGTACCGCGCTGATGAAGCGACTCGAGCCCGTGTGGCGAGCAATCGTATCAGCTGTCCAGGAGCTGGAAATCCCGCATCAGCTGTCGGCCGTCCTCACCGAGGTTGATCGAGCGCTCGTGGACCAAGACTTCGCGCAGCGCATACGGTCCCACCTGCGAACGGCCGAGGCGGCTGCGGTCGAGGTGATTCCCTTCGAGCGCCGTTACCGAGCGGATTTTAAGCGGCTCAATGTCGAGTGGCTGCAAAAATACTTCCAGGTAGAGCCCATCGACGCAACGGTGCTGTCGCGACCCGAAGCGATTCTCCGCAAGGGTGGAGCTGTCCTCCTGGCAAAGCTCAGGAACGAAATTGTCGGCACGTGCACGCTCTTGAAGAACGCTGACCGATTCGAGCTATCGAAGATGGCCGTCACTGAGAGCTACCAGGGTCTCGGTATCGGGCGCCGACTACTGATGGCCGCGATTCAGGAGTTTGAGGCGCGCGGCGGTGGCCAGCTCTTTCTCGAGACCAACAGCATTCTCGCGCCGGCGATTGCTCTCTACGCATCCGTCGGATTCGCGCACGAGGATCGGCCGGCAGGGCCGTCAACTTACGCGCGCTCGAACGTGTACATGGCGTATCGAGGCTTACCGACCGGTGCTTGACGCGCTACATATCGGCGCGCGTGCGCCTGACTCCACTTTGTTTACGTCGAGGGCACTGCTAGACAATAGGAACGCATGGCTGTGGTGAGTCGTCGCGTAACTCCTGGAACAATCTCGTTCCCGGACGGTCCTGTCCGACTTTGGAGAGCTGCCCGGTGCAGGACACCCCTTCAGTGTCGAATCGCATTCTCAGACGTTGCCAGCATCGCGCGCCGGTAAGGTAGCCAGTAGGCGTAAATCTCGCGCAGCGCCGGCGCAATGCGCACGGACCAGGTCGCATGCATCGCCGCTTCGCCGCCCGCTTCGAGCTTGCGCCAACCCGCACGGGTACCGAAGAGCTCCATCGGCTTCAGTAGATCGGCTCGCTCGCGCCTCAATGGCTTCCAGCCCTCTGAATCCACCCGCATGCCCTTGATGAACCCATCACACCATTCATCGACGATGATGACCGTCTTATCGTTGAATGGCCGCTCATAGAATGAAGGCTCAAAGGCGCCAGGGTCCTGCTCGAAGCAGCCGGCAATCTCGTTGTAAAAGCCCATAACCAGGGCCACAAAGCGGTTGAGCTCCTCGAGATCCTTGAATTGCGGCTTGCCCTTTCCCCAGACCTTCGGCAGCCACAGCATCGGTGAGATTGTATTGGGGCCAATAACAATCGCCGTGAGAAATCCCTCGAGAGTGACAATGTCGAGAATGCCTCGAGCCCGCTTCAGCAGCCAGGCATCGAGTTGTTCGAAGTCGTCGTCGGAGAATGAGGCGCTGGCAATGTTTTCCATATCAGGTCGCGGGTACATCAAACAACGCCCGATCATCCGCCCCGGGTGCGCGCCTGATCCAGCATCGCCCGGAATTTCCTCTCATCGATTTTCCCCCGCTCGATCTACGCCAGCATGATCGCCCCGACCAGGATACTCCGCCGCGCGTCCTTGCGACGGGCCTGCTTGGATGCGAGGTAGCGCAGGCGTGCATCGATGCGCTCCCACCTCACTCTTCGGATTGACCGCCTTTGCAGGGGGACACGACTTAAGTCGTTTGGGTGACCAAAGCGAGTGCGAAGCCGTCATAGCCTTTCGCGCCTACGGTCTGCACTGCTGTGGCGGAGACGCGCGATTCGGCCGCCAGCGTGTTTATGAATCCGCGTGCGCTGTGGGCACTCGGAGCTGACGTTGTCTCGTCTGGAACTTGGCCGCCGCGCACGACATTGTCGACAATGATCAGTGTGCCCAGGCGTGAGAGTTTGAGGGTGGCCGCCAAGTAGGCAGAATTACTCGGTTTGTCGGCATCGATGAACACGAGGTCGAACGCCGGATGGCGCTCTGCGAGCAGTTGGGTCAATGTGTCGAGCGCAGGGCCCACGCGCTGCTCCACGACTGCGCCCAATCCTGCTCGCTCGATGTTCGTGTGGGCGAGCGCGGCATACTTCGCATTGACTTCGCAGGTCAGGAGGTGACCGTCTGCGGGTAATGCGCGCGCGAGCCAGATACTGCTGTAACCACCCAGGGTGCCTATTTCCAGAATAGAACGCGCGCCGACGGCGCGCGCCAGGAGCATCAGGAATTTGCCCTGTGTTGGTGAGACCTGGATATCGGGCAAGCCAGCGGCTCTACTGGCCTCGAGGGTCGCGTCCAGCGCCGCGTCGCTGCCGACGAATCGATCCTTCAGATACGCATCTAAGGCAGACCAGGTTTCTTGCGGCATCTATCGCTGCTCCGTCATCGACATCACTCCCTAGGCCGCCGGCGTCGCGGCCTTCGCTGCTCCTCGCTCGACGCCCTGCTGAGGTGGATCCTCACGCAAAAGCCGCGACGCGAAGAGTCGTATCGGACAGGGCATCGTTCTCTCTCGCCGAACTACTCTGGCGACCACCGGGATCGCACCGAAGAGGGCAGTCTCTAGGCGTTGCAGCGAGGTGAATCGGAGGGTAGCCTTCCGCCGCTGTGGTAGCAAGGGACTCGCCGGCTCTACGGGCCCGCGGTCCGCGTCGCCGGCGGCAGAAGTCCGAACAGCGCGTGAGCGCTCGCCGGAGGAGTGGAGAGCGGATGGCAGATTATCGACTCAGCGTCAACGTGCACAGCCATTCTACCACTATGGCAGTAACTGGCGAGTCGTTGTGAGAACTAAAGCGGTAATAGTTCGACACGTCGCCGACATGAATAACCCGCTGGTCACAAAAGGCAGGCAAGGCGCGGCTCAACCAAAACGTCATGCGGGGTATGTCGGGGCCTACGAATGATCAAGATTCGGGAAATAGATCACCTCGTCCTACGCGTTACCGACCTGCCGAGCATGCTCGAATTCTATTGCCGAGTTCTCGGCTGCGCTGTCGAGCGGCGTCAGGACGAACTCGGGCTCGTCCAGTTGCGAGCGGGTCGCTCTCTTATCGACATGATTACGATTGCCGGCCCGCTCGGGGCGCAGGGCGGCGCAGCACCGGGTAAAGATAGGCGCAATATGGACCACTTTTGCCTGCGGCTCGAACCCTTTGACGCGGGGGAGATTCGGGCATTTCTCGCAACAGCCGGAGTCGTGGCAGGCGATGTCGCTTCTCGTTACGGGGCCGAAGGGGAGGGACCCTCCATCTATCTAACGGATCCGGAGGGGAACTCTATTGAACTCAAGGGACCGCCATGCTCCAGTCAAAGTTAACAATGGCGGGGCGCGGGGCAGCGGAGCTGCGAGAAACCCTACCGTCGAGGAATTTCGGCGGCAGGATTGCGGATGAATTTCCCGCCGTAGGCCAGGCGGTCATTTCTGCTGCGCGAATGGGGCTGGGCGGCACGATCGTGACCTAGTTCCTGATGGGTGGGTGATGGCTTCACGGCCGATTGCCTTTTCGCCGTTCCAGCGCTTGCCTTCGGGGCCGGCGCAATCACCGGTACAGTCATGGCAGTGGCCGCGCATGTGACACCGACCTATCCGCTCGTGTCGGTGGCTATACTTTCCTCTACGATATCGCCCTCTTCACCGTTCTCCTTGGAACGGCAATCGCACCCCACCCCTTGACTCTGCTATCCCCCTAAATGATCTTCGACGGCCAAACCGTCTGTCTGGGCGGCTGCGCCGCCTAGTTACTCGTGTGGCAATGGCGCCTCACGGTGTGCACCCGCACTCGAGGCCACCGGCCTGCTTCGGAGGGCACTTCACGGTTCCGTACGAGCAAAACACGCAGCAATCACCCGTCTTCGGCTTTAGCAGTACGCCGCAGCCTTTGCACTCGTAGAAATATTGGCACGCGTCCACGGGCATCCGTTCGGCCTGTGTATGCCCACAGGCCGGACAAGTGATAATCGACTCCAGGACGAGCGTTACCATGCTCCTATACCGCTTCGCACTCGGTAACAGTAAGACTCGGGAAGCTGAGGGGGACTACACTTTCGCCGCCTTCCCAACGACCTCGTACATCCATGGCGAACATGGCATTCAATTAATTGCACCTGAGAAGCAGACGTTCCTTTGATTGCCGCACGTTGACGGCTAGACTGGGTGCATCATCTCTGAGGATTCTGCCATGTCCATGCATTCCGTCTGTCGTTCGGATGAACTCGAGATCGGCCAGATGAAGGCCTTCTCTGTGGGCAGCCAGAGGATCGTACTCTTCCATCTGACCAACGGCTTCTACGCCACTCAGGCGAATTGCACTCACATGTTCGCCCCGCTTGCCCGCGGCAAGATCATCGCGGACTGCAACGTGCAGTGTCCATTTCACCGAGCACGTTTCAACATCCGTACCGGGCAGGTTGTTGAGTGGGCAAACTTCCCGCCAGGCATCCAGTTGCTCAACGTGGTTCGGGGCCAGAAGGGGCTGCGCACGTTCGAGGTCAGCGTCGAGGGCGGCAACGTCCAAGTAGACATCCCTACGACCTAAGTACTCACCGGCCTCTTCTTGAGTTGGCTTCGCCGCTGGGCCGCTCAGTCTCAGTCCGGCCCACGACCGGACAATCGCGGGACTAAATTTGCCGCCTGGAAGCAGACATTGCGCGACGCCGAATCTGTTCTCGGTCGCCGAGAGCGAGGGGGGTCTAAGTCTGGCGGCTGAGCAGACTACTTCAGGATCTGAAAGAGATTGCTGAATTGATCGGTCCATACGGGCAGCTCGGAACGAGACACGATTGGAGTGCTGAAAGCCATAATCTCCGGCTGTTGAAGAAACCTCGTGCTGCGCGTGACGAGCGCCCAGTCCGAAGGTGATGTCAATCCAAATGGGCTAGGGCGATCGGCGACCAGGACTGCCTGAAAACCTGCATCGCGGGCGATCTGCCCGACCACAGGAGGAAGATCCAAATACCGGTTGGAAAGATGAAAGGCAATGACTCCTTCCGGCTTTATGACGCGAGCATAATTGGCGAATGCCTCCCGGGTGAGCAAATGCAATGGAATTGCATCGCCCGAGAAGGCGTCCACCGACAAGATGTCGAAGCGCTGCTCTGGTCTGTCGAACGCCCCCTGCGAGAGCTCGCGTTCCAGGGAAAGTCGTGCGTCGCCCAGCACCAGTTCGACTCGCGCCTTGCTGTCCTTGAGATAAGTGAATTGATTTTGAGCGATGTCCACCACGGCCGGATTGAGCTCGTACACGCGAAATAGATCGCCGGGTCTTCCATACACCGCCAGCGTTCCCGTACCCAGGCCGATCGAGCCGATGCGCAGTGACTCAACGGATATGCGTTCGATCAGAATCGTACGACCGATACCCGAGGATTCTCCATAGTAAGTTGTCGGCATCTCGCTAAGCGGCGGCTCCATAATCTGGGTACCATGCAGGACGACGCCGTGCGCGAGCGTTCGAATATGCGATGCTCCGGCGGACGAACCTATGACTCGAAGCGCGCCGTAGAAGTTGCGGACCACCAATTCCGTCCCGGTGGACAGACTATGGTAGTAACCCCAATCGAAGGTCAGAGTGCAGAGGAGCGCCGTGAGAGCCACTGCGCGAGACGAACGGTATTTCTGCAGCAGCAGGGCAGACATGACCAGCAGGGCGGCACAACCCCAACGCGCGTCCCCCTTTACAATCTTGGCCCACTCCCGTGTGTAGGGGTCCAGAGCCGAGGGCAATGCGCCGAGCAGGAGCAGAATAAACGCCGTGGCAAGTGCCGCAATAATGAAATTAGCTGTCCAAGACGTACTCGGGAGTAAGCGCATTTCCTCGGAGCAGCCGTAGACCCCCAATCCCGCCAGAGCGACCAACGCGAGTGGCATCTCCCAGTAGCTATTGAAGACTTGGGGAGCAACGAGCCCAACCAACAAGCCACCTAGTGCGCCGCCGGTGGCGAGGCTGAGATAGAAATGCGTCAGATACTCCGGGTTGGGTTTGTTGCGCGCTAGTTCACCGTGGCACACGACGCAGCCCAACAAAAGGCCGACCGCGTAAACTGGCAGCGCCAGGTAGATCGACAGATTCGCTTGGTTCGCGGACATAGCCCACGCCATGGCAGCAGTGGCCAGCATCGCCGGTGACATCCAGAATCTGCGATCGTACCAACCGCCCCCGGAGCGCCCCTCGAAACAGATGACGAAACTCAAGAGATAGATGCTCAACGGAACAATCCAGAGAAACGGGATGGCTGCGACGTTCTGGGTAATCTGATTGGTCACAGCCAAGAGCAGCGCAGAACCCAGTGCAGCACACCCTGTCCAGTAAGCATAGAGGCCCAGTGACGGAGGGACCTCGGGAACTGCATCGTTTGCCGGCTGGGTGTGCTGGAGTTCAGGCAGCCGCCGCTTCGTCCAGGCGTAGCTGATCAAGCAGGTTACGAACAACACGTACGCGCAACTCCACACCCACGCCTGCGCGCGAACAGTCGCAAACGGCTCGATGGCGAAGGGGTAGCTCAGCAAGCCGACCAGCGAACCGAAATTTGATAGGGCGAACAGGCGATAAATCGAGCGTCTTTGTGCGGAATTGCTGGTCGCATCGCTCAGCCATCTCTGAAGCAGGGGCGCCGTCGATGCGAGCAGAAAGTACGGCAGCCCGACAGTAGCCGCCAAAAGCCCCAGAATCTGCAGCGCCGGCTCGGTGCCGTGAACTGGCTTCCAGAATGGCCCCGGGATGATCGGCAAAGTCAGGCAGCTCGCGAGCAGCAGGAAGATGTGCAGCACAAACTGGCGAGAGGCAGCGCGACGCCGCGTTAACCAATGCGCGTAGGTATAACCGAGCAGCAGCACCAGCTGGAAGAACACCAGACACATCGTCCATACACCCGCCGATCCACCGAACCACGGCAGGATCTGCTTGGCTATGATCGGTTGCACCAGGAACAACAGGAACGACGACAGCAGGATTGTGAGCGCGGGTACGAGCATCGGCTTGTTTTTGAAGTTATATTCGAGCCGCCCCTGAGGCCGACATCTGACTCTACCAGCGTATCGGCCCGGCGACACCGGGTTCGGTGACGCCGTCGGGGTAATTGCGCAAAAGGCCCCGGGTCGCGACGGACACGTTGAAGTCGGCGGTTGGTGTCGCCATGGCGCGCGACGTAATCGGAATCTACGCTCCCTGGCGGGCACTGGGGGGTCAAGCATTGACAACCAAGGACCATCTCGACACTCCGGATATTAGAATAGGCAATCCCCCACCGCGCTGATCTAACGAACCCACCTGATTCGGCAGGTCCGCTGTTCCTTGAGGCATAACTCTGGTATAGATGCGTCTCGCATGATTGATGCGTCAACTCGGCGCGGCTTGTTACAGGCGCTTGTGGTGTTGGTTTCGTTGGGGCCAGCCCGTAGCGCCGATGTGTTTCTAGTCCCGCTGGGCCCTGATTATGCAGTGTCCACTTCGCCCGGGGATTCGCCACCCTCGAAGCTCGAGGCATCCTCCGGTCTAGTCGATCCCCAGCGCTACGAGGTTCGTTTCGGCGGCTTTGCCCATGGGGTCGAAAGCGCCGAAAAGGGTACGGTTGACCTCAATCCAGAATTCATATTTCCGCGGCTGCCGTTTGGACAGGCGGAGCGGTGGAGTATCTTCCTTCCGCGCGCGCACGTGGGCGGATTGATCAATCTCGAGGGGCGTACGAGCTCTTTCTATGCGGGCGCGCTGTGGACTGTCCCATTGAGCCAGCGAGTTTTTGCTGAGATCTTCCTCGATGGCGCCGCGCATGACGGTTACGCGAAGTCCGCTCCTCCGGGACACAACGACCTGGGCTGCCCGTACCTTTTTCATGTCGGCGGCTCATCGGGATTCCATTTCGATCGGCATTGGAGCTTGATGATCACGTTCGATCATCAGTCGAACGGCCATGGCATATTCGGCACTGAATGTGATGGCATGGCGGCAAATACACGCAACCAGGGAATCAACGACCTCGGCGCGCGAATCGGCTACTCGTTCTGATCGTGCCCTACTCGATGCAGGGCTTGGCAATCGAAGTAAGCCCTATTCTGGCTTGGCGACGCAAATGATCGCTTGTGTTTCAAAACATGTCGCTCGGCGCTAATACTTACCAACTCACCCGTCAGACGATGGATATCTTCACGGCGCCGACGAGTCGCACCGCAGCGTCTGAATGGAATCTGCGCGCGTCCCGTGTGGTGAAAGAGGAGGGGAAAGCGTAGTTGTGAGCCCCAACGGGAACTCCCAGCCGAGGCCAGTCGCAAGCATCGTACGTATGCAAATCAGCTGAGCGCTTTCAAGCTCTCGGTCCCAGCATAGCCGCGATCACATCCGCGGCTACGCCGTCTATTTCCAGTAGTTTTCTGCGGCTCGCGCCACCGGCAACGACGCGCACACACCGGTTCGCGATGCCGAGATGCTGCGCAATAAAATCGATCAAGGCACGATTGGCGGCATTCTCAACCGCAGGCGCCGCGATGCGGATCTTGATCACACCGTCGTGCATTCCGGCAACCTCTGTCTTGGAGGCACGCGGTTGTATGTAGACCTGGAGGCGAACGGGCTGCATGTGATTGCGATTCTGCCAGAATTGCCAAAAATCGCCCCGAACCCCCTTTCTACAGCCAAACCATCTGCCTAATGGCGGCGTATCCTGCCGCCGCGTGTCAATCCGATGACGTGGTGCCTCATTCCACCGGGCTGCGTTAAATCCCGCGATGTTATTCGGGAAAAGTGGCGGCGGCAATGCGCTGCTCGACGGAGTCTTCTTTTGCACCGGGTACATTCCTGCGGCACACCCCTTCGAGCCAGCTGCCGCGCTGTGAATCCGGTTTGCGCTCGCAATGCGCGATCAGCAGCGAAGTAAATCGCTGCTTGAACTGCCGGCGCGGGAATGCCGCTAGTACGTCGGCGATTTGCCGGGGTTCAAGTTCTCCCGGATCTGGTCCGTAGACGTCTGCCCCGGCGCCCAAGGACACCAGCATGGCTTCAGGGCCCTGCCGCGCCGTAAGCGCCCACCTGCCGTCGTGCATTTCGACAGCGTGCCACACTTGGTCGCCTTCTGCGGCTGATCGGTGATGCGCCAGCATGAACTTTTCCGCTGCGTCCGCACCGTCGATCTCGAAAGAGCCGAGTGGAGACTCAAACGGCTGCAACAGGCCGAGATCGTGGAGGGCTGAGGCCACGAAGGCGGTATCAGCGTTAAAGGAAAGCCGCTGCCGCTGCAGCAGCAGTGCACCAAAAGTGAACGTGCGCATGCAATGGTTGAATAGGAAGTCCGGACAGTTTTGCTGGGCGAATCCAGCAGCAGCCAATGCCAGCTCGGACCGCGGCTGGGTTACACCGGCCACCTCAGCGGGCAGGTTGGCCTGGAGCGCGGAGTTCGCAGCCAAGCCGGCGCGTGCGAGTAGCGTAGCAGCGCCGGTCATCTTCAGTAGCGTTCGTCGGTCCACGGATTTTACCGCTGAGGTAACCCAAACAACGCCCGATCATCCGCCCGGGTTAACGCCTGATCCAGTATCGCCCGGAATTTCTTCTCATTGATTTCTCCCCGCTCGAACTTCGCCAGCATAATCGACCCGACCATGATCTTCCGCCGGGTGTCGTCCCGTCGAGCTTGCTTGGAAGCCAGGTAGCGTGGGCAGCGTCTTCCAGCACTAAGCGCACTTTGCCGCCGTGCTGTTCGGCGAGGGACACGACGATAACAGAAGCACCGACTCTGATCATTGAGGAAATCTCCCGTCTCGACCGCGACGCCGCGCTCGATCTCGTCGCTAGACCCCAGGCCGCCGGCGCGAAGAGTCGTATCGGACAGGTCGTAGTCCCTGGGCGTTGCAGCGGGGTGAATCCAAGCGTAGCCTTCGCCCGCGGCGGTAGCAAGGGCCGCTGCGCAGCGCAATGAATTGAGCCTGACGCTGGCGTCCGAGATCTCGGGCCGCCACCACTGCGCGGTGGATGTGGCTTTACATTGCCCGAGCCGGAAAGGGGACCACCGAAACTTTCACGTGCACGACCTGCGTTCGACCCGTCGAACTTTAGCATGCACTGGTTTGCCGGCACTGTTTTGCGTAGCACCTGTGTGCAGCGGATCGGATCAGCTTGGCATCGTGTCGTAGATTCGCAGGTCTGTCGGCAGAATTGCCCACGCTGGACGGTCGCGTGTGAAGATCGCGACCGTGGGCCGAAAGGATGAGGGATCATCCAGTGACCCGGCATAGATCGTGTGTTGATGGTCTTTGCCGACTCTGCCGCCGAACACTAGCCCGCCGCAGACAGGACAGAAATTGCGCACGGTGTCGCCGCCTCTGGCAGCTTTCGATATGAATTGGCGCGTCTCGCCACTGAAGCGCACGGCACTGCTGGGATATCCCATGAATGGGATGAACCCCGAACCGGATGCCTTGCGGCAGTCGGTGCAGAAACAGTAACCGGCAAAGAGTGGATCGCCCTCGGCTGCATATCGAAGCGCGCCGCAGAGACAGCCGCCGGTGTGGCGTTTCCTGATTTCGCTCATCGCTCGATGTCCTCCTTCCCATGTCTGGCAGCTCGCCGTCGCCTTATGGCGACAACGACCCCACGTTTCCCAAACTGCGACGCGTGTAGTCGAATTGATGCGCCACATTCCTAACATGCAACCAACCGGCACGTAGCGCAAGGCCGGGGTGCTGTCCTACAGCAGGTTCAATTCAGAAGAGGGCACGGAGCAATGAACAAGTCGTTCGTGATTGGGTCAGTTATCGGGGGCATCATCGTGACCGTCGGCGGGGCCTTCGCCGGTTACCGCGAATTCCAGGCGGCACACGAGGCCCGGGTCGTGAGCGTCAAGGCGCTCACCAAAACGATCAAGACTCCGCGGCAGGAGTGCCATGACGAGCAGGTCACCCACACCAAGCCCGTGAAGGACACTCATCGCCTTGTGGGCACCGGCGTGGGCGCCGCCCTCGGCGGACTTCTCGGCAGCCAGTTTGGCGGCGGCAACGGCAAGGTGCTGACCACGGTCGCCGGTGTGGCCGCGGGCGGCTATGCCGGCAACAAGGTCCAGCAAAAAGTCCAGCAGGGCGATACTTATACAACGCCCGAGCAGCGATGCACGACGGTGTATGACAGTCGCGAAGTTCCTGCCGGATACGATGTGGTATACGTCATCAAGGGTGATCAGCGGCACGTGCACATGGATCACGATCCGGGATCGCACATCCCTGTGAAGGATGGACACATCGTGATGGAGCCGAGCTAACGCCCGAGGTCGGCGCCTTCTGCGCCCCGCCGGTTGCGCACGACCGTGAGGCCGTCGTCGCTCACCGTAAATTCGCCGACGTTGTAGGGCGTCTGACTGATGGTCGAGCAAGTCGACAGTGGCAATCCCAGCATGTGTAGCAGCCACAGATATCGGACAATAGAAGAAGATCCAACCAAGAAGAGCGCTTCCGGCGCTGAATCCGGAAGTGCGTTCGTACCAGATGATCCAAATAATCGTTCCGCCCAGGGAAGCAGCGCCGCCGGCAAAGGCATAGAGGACAGTCCGGATTGCTAAAAATCGCAGCGCGGGCCTTCGCCACTGAGCCGCCGAAGCGATCGCTGCAGCAGCAGCAGTAGCCCCTAGTGCGAGGATCGGCGAAAGGAGCGCAAGCTGCAGCGAGTTCATGCTGGGTGCCGGGCCTATCAGTTATTGAGCGGAGCGACGTCGGCCAGCATATCAAGCGCACGGGAACGTCCGAATCCTTCCAAGTGATTTCCTCGGCCCTGCAATCGGCATATGTTCTCTCCAAAGCCACTGAAGTTTAGAGTCTTCCCGTGACGGATGAATTTGACAGACCATCGGAATAGGGTTATCTCCCACCACAGGCGTCCAGTTGCCCTTCTGAGATGAAACGGCTTCCCATGTGCAGGTGGCCCGCTCCCGCGAAGCCGAGAGTGTTGGCGACCGGCTCTGCGCCGGCGCCCGCAATTCGATTATTACACCGACAACCGTGTTGACCAGAGTCGCAAGGCAAACTGTGAGCGCCCGGACGTGCGACAGATTGTCGGCGCTCACAATGTCCGTACATTGGGCGCGGATCTCAAGGCGCGCATCCTATCCCCGATTGGAAGACTAGTCGATGACGCCTTGTGGAATGATTACGTTGTCAGCCGCACTTTTATTATTGTGTGCTTGTAGCGGACATGAGGGACAAGCAAAAGTCGGTTCCGAGACCCAAAGTTCGGGCGCAACGGCTCCGTATGATCGTGAAAAGATCCTGAACATCTATTCGTGGGCCGACTACATCGCACCGAATACAGTAGTCAACTTCGAGAAGGAGACTGGAATTAAGGTTCGCTATGACACCTACGACAATAACGAGGTCCTTGAGACGAAGTTACTGACCGGTCATACAAACTATGATGTCGTTATACCGTCGGAACAGTTTTTCGACCGCCAGCTCCACGCTGGCGTTTATCGCAAACTCGATAAGGAAGCGTTGCCTAATTTAGCCAATACGGACCCCGAGATCATGCGTCGTTTGGCCGTCCATGACCCCGGCAATCTGTACGCCGTTCCGTACATGTGGACCACGACGGGTCTTGGCTACAACATCGACTTGGTGCGGGCGCGGTTGGGTTCAAATCTCACGGACAGCTGGGCATTGCTGTTCGATCCCAGGAATGCCGAGAAATTAAAGGATTGCGGAATTGCGGTCATAGATTCACCTTTGGATGTATTCGAATCCGCGATCATCTATTTGGGTCGTGACCCGAATCGCCATGACCCTGCGGATGTCGTTGCAGCCTCTGAGGTACTTAGAAAAGTACGTCCATTCATACGCAAGATCGATCCGTTTCCGATTGCATCTTTGGCCAACGGCAGCGAGTGTCTTTACCTCGCATGGTCCGGCGATGTTGAAGCGGCACGGAACCGAGCAAACGAGACATCCTCGGGTGCACACATCGCCTATATGGTCCCGCGCGAGGGAGCACTGCTGACGCTGGACATGATTGCGATTCCGGCGGATGCCCCTCACCCCCACAACGCCGAAGTCTGGATGAACTACCTGCTGCGGCCCGAAGTGATCGGCGCGATCACGAACTACATCAAGTATCCGAATGGGAATGCGGCCTCACTGCCCTTCATCGATGCTTCCATTAAAGGCGATCCGAGTGTTTACCCAGATGCCGCAACCCGTGCACGGTTGCTAACCAACTCAGGGGTGTCCTTGGAGTATTCCCGACTCGTGACCCGCGAATGGACGAGGTTTCGGACGGAGCAGTGACCCTAACCCGATCGCGCTTTCTCTGGTACATGGGTTAGTGGAAATAATCCGCCTGATAGCCGACGCAGCCGCCCACCATCGTCTGGAGTACCTCGACACTGATCTAGCAGGCTCAGTGTCAGGTCATCGAGCCTGCGGGATAGTGCCACCGCGGACAGTGTCTGAGCGGGAATCGTTCGCGTCGCCATCCAGAGACTAACTGCGCGGAATTGACGCGAATAAGTGAAAGACTTCACAGAATCTGCCGTTAATGTCGAGCGATCATTAGTTCGCATGTCGCCGAGCGTCGCCCATAGCCCCATTACTTCCCGTCCTGCACTGGAACCGATGGCCAGTACGCGACCTTGGGACACATCGCTGCAGTGTGCCCTGGATCTCCTCGTCGACAGCGGCCTGGCGGCCTTTCTGGTGCTCGAGGGGTCGAGGATCACTTATGCTTCGGCGGCCTTCCTCGTGCTCGTCGGCTGTGAAACGTCCAAAGCGACGCGACCCACAAGCCTGCCTGAACTCATCAGCGACAAGGACTGCGCGCGCGTCCTCGCGGGGATCGCCAGCGCCGGCGACCGGCACCGCGACATCTGTACCCTGCGCCGCGCGAATGGCGCCGAGGCCTACGTGGCAATCGACGCGGCCACGTTCCAGACGACCACAGGCCCGCGCACGGTACTGCTCGCGACCGAGGTCACCGCCTGGATGCGGAGCCAGGCTCGGTTGCAGCGGTTGGCGTTCAAGGACGCGCTGACCGGACTCGCCAACCGCACGCTCCTGCACGATCACATCGAACAAGCCATTGCCACCGCACGCCGCAACGCCGGCACCTTCGCGGTTTTGCTCATCGATCTCGACCGATTCAAGCCAATCAATGACATCCACGGCCATGCGACCGGCGACGACGTGCTGCGCGAGGCGGCGCGGCGACTCCAGGCTGCCACCCGAGCAGTCGATACCGTGGCACGTCTCGGCGGGGACGAGTTCGTCGTGCTGCTCGGTGGTGGCGGCGGTCGCGAGGAGGCGCGGCAGGTCGCCGAACGGATCATACAGGCCGTCACCGCGCCGCTCGCGGTGCACGGACTGTGTCTCGGCGTCAGCGTCGGCATCGCGATCTTTCCCGACGACGGGTCCGATGCGGATCAGTTGCTCGCCCGCGCCGATGGTGCGATGTACAATGCCAAGGACCGCGGCGGGAACCGCCATGCCTTCGCGGACAGCGTGGGCGTCGATGAGTGTACCAGCGCCCGCATCGCGTGGTCGCCGAAGTACATGATCGGCATCGAGCCGGTCGACAAGCAGCACGAGGAGCTGGTCACCAGGATGCACAGTCTCTGGGAGGCGCTGCTCGCGAGGCAGGACCACGCGACGCTCTCGCGCGGGCTGACAGAAATGACACGCCTGCTGGAGGAACATTTCGCCACCGAGGACGCGCACATGACCGCGTACCCGTACGCCGGCGCCGCGGCGCACCGAGCCGACCACGAACGCGCGCTCGAGACTGTTCGCAGTCTCGCCGCTCACGTCGCTGAGCAGAGTCTCGCGCTCGGCATCCGGTTCCTCTACGACTGGCTGCTGAGTCACATCCGGTCTTACGATGCGGAATTGCCCCGCGAGGCAGTTGGCTAACGCGGCTCGCCGCCGCGCGGTTCCCGTCGTACGCTCCCACCTGACCGCCTGAACTTCGAATAGAATCAAAACGCCGAGCGAGCGTAGTTCAGCCGCAATTCTGCGGCTGAACTGTAGCTCCCCGTCGTGCTGATTTAGCTCTCTGAAACCGCTCCGCCTCGGCAACCACCAGCGCCCAGGCGGCGATCTTGCCGCGCGATCGACGTGAGCACGCCCGGATAGATTCGGATGCCGCAAAGCTGCCAGTCGTGATCGTCTCCACGGGGTCAGATTGCTCATGCGTATAGCTACGGATACCGCGATCTCACTTAACATTGGAAGCTCTGCAGAAGTGCTACGGGAGATATCGACCATGATGCGTCCGGTCCGTCGCATTCTGGTGCTGATCGGGAAAGTCCGGGTGCGCTCGCTAATCGTCAAGCGCGCGCCTTTGCACCAATCGGATCCCTACTGTGCGGCGTCGTGTCCAGCCCCCTTGAGCGGTGCCGATGTCGCATCGCTATAGCTGCGAAGGTGACCCATGAGAAACCCAGGAATTTCTAACGCAGACCTCCAGATCCTCGAGCGCATTCTGCGGGAACGAAGGGGTGCACTTGAGGTGCAACTGGAGGATGTGCTGGGCCGCACCGAGGAGGAGTGCGGTCTGGCGCTCAATGAGGATGTGTTCGACACCAAAGAGGAGGCGATGCTTGCGGAGCTCAGCGAGACATATCTAGCTGACGTGACCAGACTACGCAAGGAGTTGGCCGAAATTGACGCCGCGCTGGACCGTTATGCGGCCGCGACCTACGGCATCTGCACGGATTGTGGGCAGTCGATCGGACTCGATCGACTGCTCAGTGAAGCCACCGCCGTTCGCTGCCCGCCATGCCAGGCGGCATACCAGCAGCCGCTGAGCGCATCATCCATGGAAAGGATGTCAGTAAGGTAGTCCCCCATAGTTCTCCGCGAACACTGGCGAAACCCATGTGTCCTGTCCGCATCCTCAGCCCAGTGCCACACAATACCTTGGCGGCGCTGGGCTCTCAGTTCGCGACGACCTCTGGTAGAAACCTCAACACCGCGCCGACGATCGCCTCGGGTGCGTCCTCCTGCATCAAGTGACCGGAGTCCGCGACGGCCTGGAATTGTGCAGAGGGAATGCGATCCCGCAGCCGATAACCCCCTTCGATAGGAAGCCACTGGTCGGCCTCACCCCAGAGGACCAGGGTGGGGCAGCGAACGTTCGCGTAAAGTGGTTCGACTTCGTCTGTGTAGCGCACATCGAACTGGGACATCTGGCGATAGAAAGCGGCCTGTCCGACCTGCCCGATCCACGGCCGAACATATTCGATCAGGTCCGTTTCGGGCAGGACGCGGTTGTACGCGCCGCGGATGTAAGCGCGCACGACAGCCTCATGAATGGACGCCGGCAGCGCACGAAACACGCATTCATTGGCACGTACCTGGTGATCAAAGCCGATTCCCCATGGAGACATGGCCACCGGATCGATCAACGTCAGGCTGCGAAACTCGCGATCGTTCAGGAGATGACAGCGCAACGCGGTCGCACCGCCAAAGTCATGGGCCAGCACGTCCGGTCGCTCAAGCTGCCAGTAATCCAGCAGTTCAGCGAGCAGTCGGTTCTGCACGCCGAGCGATACATCCGGAACGTCGCGTTGATCGGACTGGCCGTAGCCGAGAAGATCGAAGTAGAACACGCGCCGGTGCGTGGCGAGACACGGCACGATCCGTCGCCAGACGTAGGACGAAAAAGGAGTGCCGTGGATCAGGACGATTGGCGCTCCCGCACCGCTCACTCCGTAGCGCACCTGGTGGCCTCGAAACTCGTAGACGCCGGGGAGAGTCCAGTCGCTCATGGCGCATCCTCTCTAATGCCTATTGCCACGCCCACGCATTAGTCAGTATGACATGATTCCACTAATGTGCAAAAATATGTTTGCCCATTAGCTTAAGGTTGAAAGTAAATGATCCCGCAACGGTATGACTGGTCCCCGCATGACTTCGTCGCTGGCGAGCTTTGCTTGGAGTTTACAAACACGGTGGGCGATCATTCAAAGACTCGCTACGTCGAGCGGCTCACGGACTGGGACGCTCTGCTCAAGTGGGCCTTGGCGGCTGGCACCCTGGATGCGACGGAGACGCAAGAATTGCGTGAGGTCGGCAGCCGCAAGCCTGCGGCGGCGCGGCGAGCGCTTCACACTCTACGCAGCTTCCGTGATCTACTATTTCGAGTTCTATCCGCAATGGCAGCAGGGCACGCGCCCGTCCGAGGAGACCTCGAAGGCGTGGAAGTCGCTGTTCACGGCGCATTGCGTTACGCTCATCTGACGCAGCAGAACCAGAGTTTCGAATGGACTATTCGACGCAGTGAGGTGTCGATCAGGACGCCGTTGGCAAGAATCGCGCTGTCGACGTTGCGATTGCTGCAGGGCGAGGATCTCTCGCAGCTGCGTGAATGCCAGCGGTGTTCCTGGCTCTTCATCGATCGTTCCAAGAGCCGTGGTCGACGCTGGTGTCGAGCTGACGCTTGCGGGAACCGGGCCCGAGTTGCACGCCACTATCGAGCCCGCGCCGTGAGGGGCCGCTTGCGGGCGCCGATTTCAACGCCCTGAAACTCCGGTATTGGCCGGTCAGCGACGATCGCCGGTCCAAATTCCGCCGATGGTCCCTCATCGACGCTACTCGGCCGTTCGCGAGCGGCTTTGCGGTATCATTGAATGCCCGGGAACGTCAGTTCGGCTGCAGCCGCAGGTCGAGCAGCAGAATCGAGCGGTAGAGGACTTCCACACCGTTGGCAGAGTCATCCCACGAGGTGAACTCCTGCGGTGCATGACTAATGCCGTCGTGGCTCGGTACGAAGATCATGCCCATCGGGGCAATTCTCGATATCTCTCCTGCGTCGTGCACGGCGCCGCTGGGCATATCCGCGGTTGACAGGCCGGCCGACCGCGCGGCCTCGCGGATGACGCTTTGTACCGACGGGTCGCTGAGTGCGGCCGCGATGTCATTGATCACTTCGCAGCGAGTCTCGACACCTTCTTCCTTGTCCGTCTGCGCAATCCGCTGTTGAATGCGTTGCCACATCCGTTCGATCTTGCCAGCGTCGAGATCGCGTAATTCGACCGGAAACTCAACGCGGCCAGGGATAACGTTTGGAGCACCAGGTTCGGCCCTCAAGTAGCCGACGGTGCCGACCTGAGTGCCAGTCTCCGCTCGCACGGCGTCACGGACGGCCAACAGGTCTTTGGCGGCCGCAGCGAGCGCGTCCTTGCGGCGATTCATGGGCGTCGTGCCCGCGTGGTTGGCGAAGCCAGTGGCGACGCACTTCCACCGCTTGAG
>Ga0116223_10002105_pt1 | contig 19169 bp, 16 predicted proteins | sample Sb_taG_3_FD_90092 | JGI IMG/M metagenome (GOLD analysis project Ga0116223, IMG submission 90092) | Peat soil microbial communities from Weissenstadt, Germany - Sb_50d_a_PC metaG | ecosystem: Environmental > Terrestrial > Soil > Wetlands > Peat | place: Germany: Weissenstadt | collected 2010-09-21 | reverse complement strand
GCCCACGGAGGCCGAGCAACGGCTCATGGTGCCGGGAATCCGCGCCGGATATTATCTCTGTTTTTTCGGCATTCATGTCTTGACGCCCACCGTGATGGACGTGCTGGGGCGGATGCTGGATGGCGGACCGGTCACGCTTTCCGCGGCCTTGGCCGAATTGGCGCGGCACGAGCAATACCTGGCGGTGGAGGATGCCGGGCGGCGCTATGACATCGGCGCGCGCTATGGTCTGCTGACGGCGCAATTGGCGCTGGCGCTGAACGGGCAGGACCGCAGCCAGGTGCTGGCGCAATTACTCGAACTGCTGGCGGACCGGGAGATGGCTGGTATATCGGCAGGGAGCGAGCGGTGAGCGCGTTCACGGACGTCATCACGGCGAGCGATTCGGAAACCCGCAATCGCTCGCTGGAGTCGCTGTGCCGGTCCTTGACGCTGGAGGAGCTGCTGGCGGGATCGGAGGCGCTCGACCACTTCCGGAGGACCAGCGACAACCTGTACGAACGGGTGCGGGCCCTTTTTTTCCTGTATGCCATGCACCGGTTTCAGCTTCCCGCGCGGGAGTTAAGCGGGCCGGGCGGAGGGCTGCCTCACCTGGGTTATGCAAATTTGCTGAGGCGGCGGTTCGAAGAGGCCATCGATGTTTTTCTGGCGGCGCAGGCTGCCGGCGGGCCGAGCCCCGCGATTTCGAGCGCCCTGGCCGCCGGGTACCGCGCGCTGGGATTCCAGACCTTGGCCGATCAGGTGCGGCGCAGCGTGCGGTCGGTGCGCGGCAACCAGTGGATGTTCCGCACCGCCCACCCGGCCGACTACCCGCTGCGCATCCGGCCCGAGCTTCTGCAATCGGAACCGCTCTTCCCCGTGCTCCGCGAGGCCACGCCGGTGCGCATGGACCTGACGCATAGCGGATGGAGCGACATCTTCTTCCTGGGAATGGATTTTCCGGAAGGGGCGCGCGTGCTCAACATTTCGGTGGACCTGAGCGTGCGCGGAGCGGGTCGCCAGAGCGATCCGCGGCCTCCGGTGGAGGCCTGTTTCCGGGTGATCGATCAGCCCGTGATCCGGCTGGCCAGCGTCGATCTGAGAGCGTCCGCGGATATCGCGTCGATCGCGGAGGTGTTCGACTTCGCTCGCGATTACCTGGGGCTGCTGAAGGCGGCGGTGATTGCTTCGGGCATCGTGCCGCCGGGCCTGGAGGGCGCCGGCCAGCCCTTGGAGGATGTGCTGGCGCGGCTCACCGGAAAACCGGGCCACGGGATCGAAATCGTCAGCCAGGTGAACGATATTCCCAAGGGGTCGCGGCTGGCCGTGTCCACGACTCTGCTGGCCTGTCTGATTGCGGCGTGCATGCGTGCCACGAATCAGATCCACGCCCTCACCGGAGGTCTGGAGGAGCACGACCGGCGGCTGGTGGCCGCGCGCGCCATCCTGGGCGAGTGGCTGGGCGGGTCGGGAGGCGGCTGGCAGGATTCGGGCGGCGTGTGGCCGGGGATCAAGCTCATCCACGGTGTCTGCGCAGGCGAGGACGATCCGGAGTTCGGCATCAGCCGCGGACGCCTTCTGCCGGACCACCGGATCTTCAGCCGCGCGGTCATTACCCTGCAAACGCGCGAGCAGCTTCAGGAGAGCCTGGTGCTGGTTCATGGCGGGATGGCGCAGGATGTCGGCCCGATTCTGGAGATGGTCACCGAGAAGTACCTCCTGCGTTCGGAGACGGAGTGGCGCGGCCGGCAGGAGGCCATTCGCATTCTGGACGAGGTGGTGGGGCATCTGGGCTCGGGTGACATCCGGGCCATTGGCGCCTGCACCCAGCGCAACTTCGAAGGGCCGATCCAGACCATCATTCCGTGGGCGGGCAACCTTTATACCGATACGCTGATCCGCCGCGCGCGCGGTGAATTCGGGGACGACTTCTGGGGATTCTGGATGCTGGGCGGCATGTCGGGCGGAGGAATGGGCTTCCTGTTCAGCCCGCATCGCAAGGCGCTGGCCCAGGAGCGGCTGCAGACCATCATGAGCGAGACCAAGCGGCAAATGGAGCACGCCGTGCCGTTCGCCATGGAGCCGGTGGTCTACAACTTCGCCATCAACGAGCGGGGGACCGATGCAATGGTGCTGCGCGGCGATTCCGCCCTGATGCCGGCGGATTACTACCGCATCGCGGTGCCCCCGCTGATCCGCACGGAGTCGCGCCTGCTTTCGCCGGTGCGCCGCGCCGAGTTGGAACGGTTCACGGCGGCGTGCCGCGACGATGCGGAGTTCTCCGGCATGATGCAGCACCTCTTCGACGACCTGCTGCCGCGCGGCCCGGACAAAGCCAAAGCCAAAGACGGCGGACGCTCCGAGAGCCTGGAGAGCCTGCTCGAGGCCTACGGGTTCGACCGCGTGCAGCACGAGCAGATCCAAGCGGACCTGCGCGGCGGGCGGATCGGGCTGGCGCAGAATCGGCTGCCGGCCAGCAGCCGGATCGAAGACGGTGGGACAGACGATCGGTTTTTGTCGTCTGTCTCTTCAAAACACCATTGCGAAACGGGCCTGGACGCGCTGGCGGCGGGCATGGTGGCGGTGGTATCGCTCGCCGGCGGAGTGGGCAGCCGCTGGACCAAGGGAGCGGGCGTGGTGAAAGCCCTCAACCCTTTCTGCAAACTCGCAGGACGGCACCGCAGTTTCGTCGAGACGCACCTGGCCAAGAGCCTGCGGGTGGGCCGGGCTTGCGGCGCGCTAGTGCCGCACATCCTCACCACCAGCTACCTGACGCACGGCGCCATCGAGGCGCATCTACGGGCGAACGCAAACTACGGCTATCCCGGACCGCTGCTGCTCTCGCCCGGGCGCATCATCGGCCAGCGCCTGGTGCCCATGGAGCGCGACCTGCGGTTCGCGTGGGAGGAAATGGCGCAGCAGGTCCTCGACGAGCAGGCGCAGAAGGTTCGGGAGAGCCTGCATACCACCCTGATGGCGTGGGCCCGGCAGACGGGAGAAGGCGGCAATTATACTGACAACCTGCCGATGCAGTGTCTCCATCCGGTGGGCCACTGGTACGAGGTTCCCAACCTGATGCGCAACGGGACGCTACTGCGCCTGTTGGAGGAGCGGCCGCGGCTGCGGTACCTGATGGTCCACAACATCGATACGGCGGGCGCCGGCCTGGACGCGGGATTGCTCGGATACCACATGGAAGAAGGCGCGGCGATGACCGCCGAGGTGATCGCTCGGCAGGTGGAGGACCGCGGCGGCGGCCTCGCGCGCATCGATGGCCGCGTGCGCCTGGTGGAGGGCCTGGCGCTGCCCGATGAGGAGACCGAGACGCGATTGTCTTATTACAACAGCGCGACGTACTGGATCGATATCGACAAGCTGCTGGCGGTGTTCGGGCTGGAACGCGTGGACTTGGCGGACGCGGACAAGCTGAACGATGCGGTGCGCGGTGTGGCGGCCCGGATGCCCACTTACATCACGCTGAAGGACGTCAAGAAGCGGTGGGGGAAAGGGCAGGAGGACGTATTCCCGGTGGCGCAGTTTGAGAAGCTGTGGGGCGACATGACCGCGTTGCCGGAGTTGCAATGCCGGTTCGTGGCGGTGCCCAGGATGCGCGGCCAGCAGCTCAAGGAGCCGGCGCAACTGGATGGCTGGCTGCGGGACGGCTCGGCGGCGTACGTCGAGTCCCTCTGCGACTGGGGCGAGTAGCACGGGCAGAGCTTCCGCCGCTTCCGCCTGCCAAAGGGCCGCGAATTGCGGTTTAACTCGGGCCCGCGCCTCAGTTCCAACTCATGACGGGCCTGGCGCTGCCGGACCTCGCGGACCCTCGCAATCGGCTCCCGATACGTTCGAAGTCCCCGTTGTGCCGATTCCGGTTCGCGGACGGCGGATCGAGGATCGCTTCAATCCGGTCCAGCCGCGAATCGCCGTTGGAACAACCCTCGCCCCGGCGTATGATTGCTATTGACCCACCGCGCACTGGTTCTCTTCGATATCGATGGCACGCTGATCCGCCGCGCCGGTCCGCATCATCGCGAGGCGCTGGTGTACGGTGTCCGCCGCGTGACCGGACTCGAAACCACTACCGAGGGCATCCCCGTGCAGGGGATGCTCGACCCCGACATTCTGACCGTCATGATGCGCCGCGCGGGCGCCTCGAGAGTGCGGATTCATGCCGCCATGCCCGAGATTCTGCGCGCCGCCGAGCGCTATTACCTGCGGGAATGTCCGGTGCTCCGCGACAAGCATTGCCCGGGCGTCGCGCCGTTGCTGGAAAGACTCACTCGCCGCCGTATCCTGCTCGGCTTGGTGACGGGGAATCTGACGCGCATCGGCTGGCGCAAACTGGAACGCGCGGAGTTGCGGGACTACTTCCGTTTCGGCGCATTCGGCGAAATGGCGAAGACCCGGGCGGGCCTGGCGAAGATCGCGATCCGGGAAGCTCGCAGCCGTGGCTGGGTCGCCCGGGGCACGCCGGTTTCGCTGGTCGGCGACGCCCCGGCCGATGTCCGGGCGGCCCGCCGCAATCGAATCCGCTCCATCGCGGTCGCGACCGGCCTGACCTCTGCAGCCGACCTGGAGGCTGAAGGGCCGGATATACTCCTTCCCAATCTTCGAGCACTACGCCTAAGGATGGTAGAAGTGGTATAACTCAAGTTCAATAGGGAGTAGTACTAGGGTTAGCAGCACCATGACCAGGGCCATCGTTCTCTTCGGTTTTCTTTGGATTCAGCAGCTTTCCTGGGGGCAGTATGTCATCTCGACGGCAGCCGGCGGAGTCCCACCGGCCACTCCGCTCGCCGCACCTACCGCCTCCATCGGCGATCCGCCGCGAGTCGCGGTGGATTCAGCCGGCAACGTCTATTTCGGCAGCATCCATTCCATCTTCAGAGTGGATCCTTCCGGGACTCTGACGCGGGTCGCGGGCACCGGGAGGTATGGCAACTCCGGCGATGGTGGCGCAGCTACCAGCGCGCAATTGGCGTTTCCCGACGGCATCGTGGTGGATGCGGCAGGTAACATTTTCGTCACCGACAGGGACGCCAATCTCATCCGAAAGATCGGCTCCGACGGCACCATCGGCACCTTTGCCGGAACGGGCGCCATTGGTTTTGCCGGCGACGGCGGGCCGGCGGCCAACGCCCTGTTCAGTGGCCCGACCGGCCTGGCCTTCGATGCTTTCGGCAACCTGTACGTCGCGGATACGGGCAACAACCGCGTCCGAAGGATCTCCCCAGCCGGCAATATCATGACGCTGGCGGGGAACGGCGCAGCCGGCAACAGCGGAGATGGCGGCCCGGCATCGTCGGCCTCCCTGAACTCTCCGGAGGGTGTGGCAGTGGACCCCGCCGGCTATATCTATATCGCGGATACGCTGAACAACGTGGTGCGCAGGGTGGCTGGCGACGGGAGCATCAGCACCTTCGCAGGGAACGGTTATCCCGGCTATGCCGGCGATAATGGCCCGGCCGCCAATGCGACGCTGTTTCTGCCCACGGATGTAGCCGCGGACGGCGCGGGCAACCTTTATATCGCTGACTTGGGCACCGTCCGCATCCGCGTGGTGACCAAAGGGGTCATCAGCACCTTCGCGGGCAGCGCCAACGGCCCCCTGCCGGTGGATGGCTTTCAGGCAGTGGCGATCCGGCTGAAGGGTCCCACCGGCGTGACTGTCGATCCCAACGGAACGGTCTACTTCGCGGAAGGCTCCATCGGCTCGGGTTCCGGTCTCGACGTGGGCGACTTCAAGGTCTGGAGGATCACCACGGACGGCATCATCTCGACGGCTTCGGGCGACGGGCTCAACAGCTTTTCCGGCGACAACGGGCTAGCCGCGCTGGCACAACTGGACACACCCGCCGGGATGGCCATGGACGCCGGCGGCAACCTCTACATCGCGGACTCCGCGAACAACCGGGTGAGGAGAATCTCCCCTGACGGTACGATTGTAACGGTGGCCGGCACCGGAAGCCCCGGCTTCTCCGGCGACTACGGACCGGCGGTCAGCGCCAACCTCAATCAGCCGATGGGCGTAGCAGTGGATCTGCTGGGCTTCCTCTACATCGCCGATACGGGCAACAACCGGGTGAGGGCGGTCGATCTCAGCGGGATGATCTACACGGTTGCCGGCAACGGCAATGCCGCGCTTTTCGGTGACGGCAGCCTGGCGCTGAATGCGGCATTGCGCGGCCCCCGCGCAGTCGTGACGGACCAGTCAAGGAACCTCTACATCGCCGACACGCTGAACCACCGGGTTCGCGAGGTCACCCTCGACAACAACATCAACACCGTCGCTGGAACAGGCCGGGGATTCGGCGGGGACGGCGGACCGGCGGTTACCGCGCTGCTGAACCTGCCCTCCAGCATCGCGCTGAATTCCAACGGCGATCTCTTCATCGCCGACCAGGCCAACGGCCGGATCCGCATGGTCTCGACCAGCGGGACCATCACTACGGTGGCCGGCAGCACCGGCTCAGGCGGCCTGGGAGACGGCGGCGCAGCCACCAGCGCGCAACTCGAAAGCCCGCAAGGGGTGGCCGTGGATGCGGCGGGGAATCTGTACATCTCCGATGCGGGCGAGAACCGTGTCCGCAAGGTGGCTATCGACGGCACCATCGGCACAATCGGGGGAAACGGGAGGTGCTGCTACTCCAACGACGGCATACCCGCCGCCGTCGCGCCGATGAATGTGCCGTGGGGCATCGGCGTCGATCCGTCCGGCAACGTGTGGGTGGCCGACTCGGGCAACAATGCGATCCGCGAGTTGCTGCCGGTTCAATCCGGCGGAGTCCAGACCGTGGTGACCAATGGCGCCAGCAACCTGATGGGACCGATTGCGCCGGGCGAGATCGTCGCGATCTACGGCACGGGCCTGGGGCCGATACCGGCGGTGCAATACCAGTTCAACGGCGCGGCGCCGGTGGGCACGCAACTTGGTGGCGTCAGCGTGCTCTTCAACGGGACATCGGCACCGATTCTGTATGCTTCCGCGAGCCAGATCACGGCCATCGTTCCTTACGAAGTCTCCGGCCAGAGCGTCGAAGTGGCGGGATCTTACCAGGGCGCGATCACGTTTTCGACATCGGTGCCCCTGGCCGCTTCGGCGCCGGCCCTGTTCACCGTGGACAACTCCGGCACCGGCCAGGCGGTGGCCTCCAACCAGGATGGATCGCCCAACAGCGCGACCCAACCGGCCGCGGCGGGCAGCGTGATTACGGTCTATGCTACCGGCGAAGGGCAGACCTCGCCAGCCGGCACGGGTGGCCAACCGGTGAGCGCTCCGCAGCCGCGTCCGGTTCTGCCGGTGAGCGCGACCATAGGCGGACTGCCAGCGGCCGTGCAATCCGCGATTGCTGTCGCAGGCAGCGTGGGCGTGATGCAGGTCGCGGTGCAGGTCCCCGGCGGCATCCAGCCAGGCCGCGCGGTTCCCGTAGTGTTGCAGGTCGGCGGGATCTCGAGCCCCGCCGGAGTGACCATCGCGGTAGCGGGGCTTTAATCAGGGCACGTAGCGATCGCTCAGGCTTCGCGCTAACAATCGTAAGTCGTCAAAGACCCGCGCCGTGAACGGCGACCTGGTTCCCGCGTCTCGCATCAGCTTGGGCAGTGCGGCCCGCAATTCAGCAAAGACGATTTTCATCTGGCCGCTGGGCTGGCGCCGGGCTCGGACGAACGCATTCGTCAATTCGCCGAACAAGCCATCCGCGCTGCCGCGATGAATATAGACGTCCGTGCCGCCTAAGTCGCTCAAGGACTTTTCGATCCGGTGCTTCTTCGCCTCGAAGACGAACCACGTGTGCTCTCCAGGGAGTGAGCCCGTTGCCACGCGACGGCGAGGCCCAGCTCGAATGGGACGTTGAAGCGCGGCGTGGCCGGCCGCCGCGTGTCGAACTCAGCGCGGGATGCGTCTACGAAGCCCCTGCCGCAGGGAACATTGAGAAAGACGCCGGTCACCATTGCCGATTTGGTCCACCATTGCCATCGAACTCCTGCGAAAACCACGGCACCGGCACAGTGGATGTGGCACGTAGCGGTCGTTCCCATGCGCGATCTCGTAGGGAAGCTGGTCGAGCCGGATGGGCTGGCGGAATGGCGCGGCGAAGCCCACGTCGACGTGCCAGGCTACACCGCCAATGCGGACACGGATCACCGTGTGCACGTTTGGCTTGGACATGCCCGCGCCCAACAAGTCGGCGTTGTAGCCGAGTCCTTTAAGTAACGCTGCAAGATATGGGTTGTTGGTTGGTATAACATGTGCCGCCCAGATCGAGGTTCTCGATGCCGTCCAAAAACTTGGAAATCGTGGTGACTCGCCCCGCTCCTTCCCGCCCAAAGAGCAATAGTTTGGATACGTTTTCGAAAGGCACCCGGCGTAAGTGCTTACTGACAATCTCCCGCAGGCCCGCGATTCCCTCGGGAGTGCCCTGGATGCCCAAAAGGCGCAAATACCGGTTACATTCCACCGTACCAGCCCAACTTCTGGCCAGTGAGGGCCACTACCAGCGCCGCGGCCCCCAGGAAGGTTCCGAAGGGCAGTTGATAGGTGGCGGCATCCTTCTTCGCGGCCCAAATATACAAGAGGCTGATGACGCTGCCGGCCAGCGAGCCCAGAAGCATCGCCGAAAGGGTGTATTGCAGCCCGAGAAAACTGCCCACCATCATCATGAGCTTGACGTCGCCGAGGCCCAGACCATCGCGGTGCCTGACTTTCTCATAGAGCCAGCCGCCGCCCCAGAGAAAGAAGGCCGGTATCGCCGCCCCGGCCGCCGATTGCGCCAGCGATGCCGCCCGGCCCGTGAGTTGAAGCCCGAACATCCAGAAGAGCAGTTGCGATGTGGTGTCGGGCACCTTCACGAACGTCGCAAACGCGAGGCCGATCAGCGTGCCTCCCAGCGTGAATTCGTCGGGCAGGAGGCGCTTCTCCATGTCGCAGAAAATCAGCGCCACCAGCATGGCGGTAAAGACGCACATCTTGAGCGCGGCCGGCGTCGGCCCGAGAGTCCGGACAAAGAAGAAGAACAGCAGGCCGGTGGTCAGCTCCACCGCCGGGTAGCGAATCGAAATGTGCCTGCCGCAATGGCGGCACCGGCCTCGCAGCAGAATGTAACTGATGACCGGAATGTTGTCGTACCACGACAGCATCTTCCGGCAGCGCACGCAATGCGAGCGCGGCTTCACCACCGACCGCCCGCGCGGCCAGCGATGAATGCACACATTCAGAAAACTGCCGATGAGCAGTCCGAACAGCGACGCGAAAAGGGCTTCGATCAAGAGACCACCTGCCAGTAAACCTCTATGGTACGGCGGACCATGTGGTCCACGGTGAAGCGCCCGATCACCGTACGGCGGCCGGCGGCGCCGAGACGCCTGGCCATCGCGGGGTCGTCGCGCAGCTCGCGTATGGCGGCTGCAATTTCCGCGGCGACGTTGTCCACCAGCAGGCCGTTCTCCCGATGGCGGATGACTTCGGACAGGCCGCCAACGTTGCTCGCCACTACCGGCACCCCGGCGGACATGGCGAGCAGCACGCCGGAGCCGAGGCCTTCGCTGTGGGTGACATAAACCAAGACCGCCGCGCGCCGCAGATCGCGTTCGAGGTCGGTCGAGAGCTCGATCTCCGCGCCCGCGAGGCGCGCGGCTTCCATCGCTAGTGGCGCGCCCTTTTGCGGATCGCCGGCATTGGCAGGCGCCAGTATGACGCTCCCCGGCTCCGATTCAAGGACCGGCACACCGTCATATACCACGCTGATCTTCTCTTCGGGAACGCCCCCGGCCATCAGCACCCGCTTGACGAATTCCGATACGGCAAGGTACCGGCGGGCGCGTCCGTACTTCCACCGCGATCCCACCGGAAACATGACGCGCCGCGACACCACCAGCGGAGCTCCACGTACGATCGCTCCTAGCGTGTGGCTGCGCGCGTCGTGCGCATGCACCAGGTCGTGCTTGCGCGCCAGCATAACGGCGCGGGTCAGTCCCAGCGGCTCCACGCGCCAGCCGCCCTTCCGGACGGCTTCGAAGAGCGGCGCATTCGGCCGCGCCAGCAGGGTGGATTCGATGCCCGCGGCGGCCAGCCCTTCCACCAGCCGCAAGACCTGCCACTGGCCTCCGCGCATTTCTCTACCGGCGTCCAGGTGCAGGATGCGCATTAGCGAACCACTCCTCGAGCCTGAGAAGCTGCGAAAAAATTGGTTGGCAGGCGAAAGCGCCTGCCCCACCGTCTGTCAACGACGATTGTGGCGCAAACGGGCCCGTGCAGGATGCGCATCAGCTCATGATTCTCGCTTTGGAATATTTCAGGAAAGTGTAGAAGGCCGCCATGTAGGCGATGGTGAGGCCTTCCAGCCCGTCCAGGAAACCGCGCTGGAGGAAGTAGGTTTTCACGAACGTCCATGCCGGATCGAGGATCACGCGCGGGAGTGGAACCTTCAGCTTGCGGGCGGCCAGCTCCTGCGCGGCCAGCGTGGTGTAGCGGTCCATGGTCCTGAGGTGCTCGGAAATGGAATCGCAGGTGAAGTGCAGCAGGTTGCTCTCGAGGTGTCCCAGGCGCCCCTCCACCCGCACGCTTTCGTGCACGAAATCGCCTACCCATTTCGCCTTTTGGCGGTGGTAGAGGCGCACCTTGCGGTCGGGGTACCAGCCCGAGTGCAGGATCCAGCGCCCCAGGTAGCGCGCCAGGCGCGGCATGGTGTAGGCGTCGTGCCGCGGGCCGGTCTTCTTGAGGTTCCAGATTTCGGCTTCGAGCGCCTCGCTGAGCGCCTCATCGGCGTCCAGCGAGAGAATCCAATCGTTGGCGGCCTGCTCGGCGGCCCAGTTTTTCTGGCCGGCGAATCCGCGCCAACCCGCTTCGACGACGCGCGCGCCCAGCTTTTCGGCCAGTTCCACGGTGCGGTCCACCGAGCCGCTGTCCACGATCAGGATCTCATCCGAGCAGCGCAGGCTTTCGATGGCGCGGGCGATGTTCCGTTCCTCGTTGAGGGTGATGATCGTCGCCGTGATCTTCATTTTCTCCGATGCCTCTGGGGCGATCTACAATCCGCCGGCGGTGATCGGCGCGTAGATGAAACAGAGGATGAAAACGGCGAGAGCAATCCACGCCAGCGTGCGGCGGCCAGGCGTGAGCTCGGTGGGGTCGTCGATCACCGGATGGCGGCGGCCCACGATCAGCAGCAGCAGCCCCCACACGATCCAGCCGTACCAGAATTTGCCCAGGGGCAGAAGCAGGACGCACAGCGCCTTCGAGACCGTCTTGTGGATCTTGGGGAAAAACGAGTAGAAGATGTGGCCGCCATCCAGTTGGCCGATGGGGAGCAGGTTCAGGGCGGTGCAAAACATCCCCACCCACGCGGCCCGCGCCACCGGGTGCAGATAGATGTCGGAAGCCGGCACACCCGGGAAAATCGCGCGACCCATCAGCCACTCCAACAGCGGGAGGCCGAACTGCAGGCTGCCCTGGTTGGCGATGTTGGGGATGGCTTTCGAAAAAGCCAGGCCGACCGAGAGCGCCGGCAGCAAAAACACGAAACCGGCCAGAGGGCCGGAGATCCCAATATCGAACAGCACCCGCTTCGAATAGATGGGCGACCGCACCCGGATGAACGCCCCGAAGGTCCCCAGCAGCGGCGAGGGCATGAAGTACGGCAGGCTGGCGTCCACGCCGTGGTACATGGCGGCGAGGTAGTGCCCGAATTCGTGCGCCAGCAGGATGGCAAGCAGGGTGAGCGAAAACGGCAGGCCCTGGAGCAGAACCCCGGGGTGGCGCCAGAAGGTGGAATAAAGCGCGAAACTGCCTTCCACATTGAACGGCAGGTTGCGGTCGAAATCGGACTGCATGGCCGTGCCCACGATGGTGGTGGTGAACAGCGTCAGGGCGAACAGCAATCCGTACAGCCAATACCGCTCGCGGGTGCGCGTGCGCGGCAAGGCGTACGGCACACCGCTTCCGGCGTAGAAAGGGTACGGCGCAGGAGAGAAATCCTGAGAGGACACGATGAATGGACCGCTGCCGGCGTCTACTGCAGCGTCTGCAGCTCCTTGCCGGGCTTGAACCGCACGGCCTTTCCCGGGGGAATGGAGACTTCCGCGCCGGTCCGCGGGTTCCGCCCGATCCCCGTCTTGCGCGGCTTCACGTTGAATACGCCAAAGCCTCGCAGTTCAATCCGGTCGCCCTGTTCGAGCGCCTTCTTCATCGATTCAAAAACGGTCTCGACTGCCATTTCGGCTTTGGTCTTCGTGATGCCGGTCCGGTTTACGACTTCGTTGATGATGTCCAGCTTGATCAAAACAGCCTCCTATGTGGTGGGACAGGTCGAATATGGTTCCCGCATCAGTCAACCACATGATAGGATTGAATTTATACTCATGTCAAGCCAGGGGCCTGGGGGGCGCATGGCGCCGGTCACCAGCGAGGAATTCCGGCGCGCCTGCGGACGTTTCGCCACCGGTGTCACCATCGCCAGCGTTTTGGATGAGGAAGGAACGCCTCACGGGCTCACCGTGAGCTCGTTCGTTTCGGTTTCGCTCGACCCGCCGCTGGTGCTGATCTGCCTGGGCCACGCCGTCAGCGTGATCGACATCTTCCGCGCGTCTCCGTATTTCGGAATCAACGTGCTGGCCGCGAATCAGCGCGAGCTTTCGGAGCGCTTTGCCCGAAAAGGCTACGACCGCTTCGACGGCGTGGCGTGGGAGCGCGGCGAGACCGGCGTGCCGCTGCTGCCGGGAGTGCTGGCGGCCATCGAGTGCTCGGTGGAACAACGCGTGACCGCGGGCGATCACGATATCTTTGTGGCCCGGATGGTGGCGGCTCGGGTGAGCGACGGCGAGCCGCTGATTCATTTCGCGAGCCGGTATCGGCGGCTGGAGAAATAGCTCGATGGCCAAACGCGTATCGAAACAACCGGCATCGCAGCCGACATGGACCGATGTCAAGCGGCAACTCGCGGACTTTGATAAGGCCGGATTGCTGGCGCTGGTCCAAGACCTCTACGCTGCTAATAAGGATAATCAGGAGTTCCTGCACGCCCGTCTTGGTTTGGGTGAGGACGTGCTGAAGCCGTACAAGGAAAGAATCGATCGGTGGATTGCGCCCGACATATTCCGGAAACAAACTGAATCCATTTCCAAAGCCAAGCAGGCGATCTCCGACTACAGGAAGGCCGTTGGCGATGCCGCGGGACTGGCGGAGTTGATGGTTTACTATTGCGAGCGTGCCGCTGGGTTTTGTAACGCGTATGGCAATGACGATTGGGGATACTACAGCTCGCTCCTGAGTATGTTCGGGCAGGCCGTCCGAGCCGCCAACAAGCTGCCGGCCGACGGCCGGGAGGGTCTCGTCGCCAGGTTGGACCGTGTGCGAGTCACCAGCCATAAGTTCGGTTATGGCGTCGGAGAGGAAATGGATTCCATCCTTTCGACGGGTGCAGGTGAGTGAGATCCGATGCCGCTTTCACCAGGAACGCGTTTAGGCCCGTACGAGGTCGTCTCCGCCATTGGCGCCGGCGGCATGGGCGAGGTCTATCGCGCCCGCGATACACGCCTGGGCCGCGATGTGGCTCTCAAGATCCTGCCGCCGGAAGTCGCCGACGATCCTGTGCGCCGCCAGCGATTCGAGTTGGAAGCGCGGGCTGTGGCCGCACTGAGCCATCCCAACATCGTGGCCGTGTTTGATGTGGGCACGGAGGGCGGCGTCTCTTACATCGTCAGCGAGCTGGTGGACGGCGAGTCCCTGCGCGGCGCGAAATTCGGGCTGCGCAAGACGCTGGATATCGCGCTGCAAATCGCGGGTGGTCTGGCTGCGGCGCACGACGCCCGGATCGTCCATCGCGATCTCAAGCCGGACAACATTCTGCTCACCCGCGACGGACGAGTGAAGATTCTGGATTTCGGTTTGGCTAAAGTCCGTGCGGACCACGGTGCCGTAGCGGGTGCTACCGAGACTCTGACCGTGCGATCCGAGCCGGGCACGGTGATGGGAACTGTCGGTTACATGTCTCCCGAACAGGTGCGCGGTCTCGATGCCGATAATCGCTCCGATATCTTTAGCTTCGGCGTTATCCTCCACGAGCTTCTCACTGGCCAGCGTGCGTTTCATGGGGAGACGTCGGTCGATACGATGCAGGCGATCCTACGGCAGGACCCGCCCGAGCTTCCCGAGACGGTTCCCACGGCGGTGCGGCAGATTGTCGCCCATTGCTTGGAGAAGGACCCCGCGAATCGCTTCCAATCCGCTCGGGATCTTTCGTTCGCTGTCGGCGCACTCGCACAGGGAAGCAGTCAGAGCAGCAAGGTTCCGGCGATCGCCGGGCGATCCCTACGGCGGCGGCGCATCCTCATGGTGGTGGCGCTGCTGGCCGTCGTCGCCCTCGCCATTGCCGCGGATCGCCTTCTATGGTGGACGCCGCCTCAGGTGTCATGGTCCGGCACACTGTTGGGAGGTCCGGAATACGCGATGGGTCCGCGGGTTTCGCCGGACGGGCATACACTCGCGTTTCAGGCGTTTGTCGGCGAGCTGACCCAAGTGGCGGTCATGAAGCCGGAAACCGGCAACTGGACCGTTCTCACACACAATTCTGCACGCGGATCGGTCAATGAGATTTCGTGGTCGCCGGATGGAGCCCGGATATACTATGACCGGGTGACGGATGTGCCAAACGGGGTCTACAGCGTTCCGGTGTTCGGCGGTGAAGAGCATCCGGTGTTGCAAGACGCTCAGACTCCTGAGGCGCTGCCGGACGGCAGCCTGCTCGTGTTGCAGTTCAATGCCGAAAGGCAAAGGCAGGTGTTCCGGTTTTGGCCCGAGACTGGACAAATGCGGGCTTTTCCCGTCGAGGTGGCAACCCACCTCCCTCACATGCGAGTCTTTCCGGACGGCCGGAAAGCGGTGGTGCTGGGACAACTACTGGGAACGGGGCAACCACCCGGAGATCGCATCCTTCTCATTGATCTGGTCTCGGGCGGCGTGCGCATTCTCAAGGGTCCACAGTTTGCGTTCGCCATGGCAGTGACACGGGATGGAAAATCGGTTCTGGCTGAGAGCCGTTCAGGAGATCTGGCCGCGGTTCAGTCGCTCGCGGCCACTGGGCAGACTCCCCCACGCACTCTTTTCATTACCACGACCCCGATGTACAACCTGGATAGCGGGCCCGACGGAAGCGTGTACGCCGACCAGGTCGACCGGCCGAATGCCTTGGTACGCTTCAGCGCGTCCGGCGGTCGTATTCAGAGGCTGAGCGGCTTCGCGAGGTTCGGCAGCGCCGGTGCATTGCTCCCGGATGGCCGTGTGCTCAGGGCCGGAACCTGGCAATTAGTGGTTTTGGAGGAGGGGAAAGAGCCAGTTCCGCTGGTGAACACTTCGGACCAGACGATGTCCCCCGCGACGGCGCTAGGATCGAGCGAAGTGGCCTTCATCATCGTGAGCCCAACTCCTACACCACACCGGGAACTGGCGGTGGCCGCAATCTCCACGGGCACCATCCTCCGCCGCATCGCGTTTGATAAGGGTGGCATTACGTCCTTGGCCGCAACGCCCGATGGGAAGACGCTTTTCCTCGCGGCAGGCGGGAGCATTTGGTCGCTTCCTGCAACAGGCGGAGAACCCAAGAGAATCCGGCCAGGCGACTCGGTGGGAGTCGATCCAACCGGAAAATATCTGCTGGTGCAAGTTATTGAGCACCCCAAGACCCGCCTTGTGCGGGTCCCATTGGACGGCGGTGGGGAGCAGGAGATTCCCCTGACGGGGCCGTATCATCTCACGTTCGAGCCGATTGGAACGGAGATGATCGGCAAGGATGGCCGTCTGGTAGTTCCACTGGCATCGCCGGACTCGTGGTTCTTCTCGCCCGGTATCGTAGACCTGGCCACCGGCCGGATGACGCGAATCCCGGTCGACCACTATTATGACTACTTCTCCATGGCATGGAATCCTGACGGACAGGTCGTTGCGACAGCGATGGGGCTGAAATCAGCTCTCTGGAAGTTCCAGCCCGAGGGCCGCTGAACGATCATGAATCCCAACGGCATCATCCACGGGCTATTTGGCGTTCCCCGCGCGCTGATCGGCGTGATCCACGCCGGCGCGCTTCCGGGCACACCTTCCAGCCGGCAGGACGTCGCCGCGATTGCCGAAGCCGCCGTCGCCGAAGCCCGCATCTATGCAGACGCCGGGTTTCACGGCCTCATCATCGAGAATACGCACGACCGTCCGTACCTCAAAAGCTCCGTCGGCCCGGAGATTGGGGCGGCCATGGCGGTAATCGCCGCCGAGGTGCGCCGCGCCGTTGCGTTGCCGCTGGGGATCCAGGTCCTGGCGGGCGCCAACACCTGGGCGGTCGCGATTGCCCACGCGTGCGGCGCGAGTTTTGTCCGTGTGGAAGGCTTCGTGTTCGCGCACGTGGCCGACGAAGGACTGATCGAATCGAGCGCGGGATCGCTTCTGCGCTATCGCCGCGCGATCGGCGCCGACAGCATTCGCGTCTTCGCGGATATCAAGAAGAAGCACTCGGCCCACGCCATCACCGCGGATGTGGACATCGTCGAGACCGCCAAGGCGGCCGAGTTCTTCCTCGCCGATGGTGTGATTGTCTCCGGCGTTGCCACGGGCCAGCCTGCGGATGCGGACGAAGTGCGGGCGGTCAGTGGCGCCGTGTCGATTCCTACGCTGATCGGTTCCGGCATCACGCCGGAGAACATCGGGAATTACGCGGCCGCGGACGCGTTCATCGTGGGGTCTTCAGTGAAACGCGACGGCCTCTGGTCGAATCCCCTCGATGAAGCGCGGTGCGCCGCGGTGGCGCGGGCTTTCCAGGCGCTAGACTGATGGTTGATGAGTAATCCTCTCTCCTACCTTCACGATCAGCTCGAACAACTGCATCGCGAGGGCACCTACCAGCGCCTGCGCATCCTGGAATCGGAGAGCGCCGCGCATTCGCGCTTTGACGGCAAAGAGGTGATCAACCTCGCATCCAACAATTACCTCGGCCTGACAACCCATCCCAAGCTGCGGGAAGCTGCCATCGATGCCGTGAAGAAATACGGCGTGGGCTCGGGCGCGGTCCGCACGATCTCCGGCACCATGAGCCTGCACATCGAACTCGAGGAGCGCATCGCGGCCTTCAAGAGCGTGGAGGCTTGCGTGGTATTCCAGTCGGGCTTCGCGGCCAACGCGGGCACGGTCTCGGCGATCCTCACCCCGGAAGACCACATCGTCTCCGACGAACTCAACCACGCCAGCATCATCGATGGCTGCCGCCTCTCGCGCGCCAAGATCCACGTCTTCCCGCACAAGGACGTGGCCGCGGCGGAGAAGATCCTGGCCGAGTTGGAGAGCGTGCCGGGCCGCAAGCTGCTGATCTCGGACGGGGTGTTTTCCATGGATGGCGACATCGGCCCGCTGCCCGGCCTGGTGGAAGCGGCGGAGAAGCACGGCGCCATCATGATGGTGGACGACGCGCATGCGTCTGGCGTGCTGGGCCGCAACGGGCGCGGCACCATCGATCATTTCGGATTGCACGGGCGCGTCGACGTGCAGGTGGGCACGCTTTCGAAGGCCGTCGGAGTGCTGGGCGGATACGTTTGCGGAAGCCGCGACCTGATCGAATTTCTATACCACCGCGCGCGGCCGTTTCTGTTTTCGACGTCGCATCCGCCGGCGGTGGCGGCGGCGTGTATCGCTGCATTCGACGTCCTGGAGCAGGAGCCCGAGCGGATCGAAATGCTGTGGGACAACACCCGGTATTTCAAGAAGGGCCTCGACTCGGCGGGGTTCAATACGGGAATCAGCGAAACGCCCATTACCCCCGTAATCGTGGGAGAAGCGAAGACCGCGCACGAGCTTTCGCGCGAACTGTTCAACGAAGGCGTCCTGGCGACGGGCATCGGCTTCCCCACCGTGCCCAAGGGCAAGGCGCGCGTGCGCACCATCGTCAGCGCAACCCACACCAAGGCGGAATTGGACCGCGCACTGGAGGTGTTCGCGAAGGTGGGGAAGAAGATGGGGATTCTGCAACCTTCTCCAGCAGAGCGATAATAACAGCATGACGCTCGCGGAGCTCCGGGCCACGAAACGCGACGAAATTATTCGCATCGCCACCAGGCGAGGTGCTCGGAATATTCGTGTCTTCGGGTCGGTCGCTCGCGGGGAAAGCGACACCCGAAGCGATATCGACCTTCTAGTGGACCTGGAGCCGGGGCGCAGTTTGCTGGACCTCAGTGGCCTGCAGCGGGAATTGGAAAGCTTGCTGGCGTCTAAAGTGGACGTGGTATCTTCACGCGGCTTGCGCGATCAGGTGCGTGCCACCGTTCTTCGGGACGCCGTTCCGCTATGAGGGACGACCGCGTTCGCCTCGAAGACATTCGGGATGCCATCGAACAGGTCGAGAAGTACGCGTGCGGTGGCCGGCAGGCATTCGACGGGCAGGAACTGGTGCGGGTCTGGATTCTGCATCACCTCCAAATCGTTGGTGAGGCGTGCAGCGGGCTGTCAGAAGAGTTTCGGCGCCTCCACCCCGACGAAGTGTGGGCGGACGCTGCGGGCTTTCGAAACATACTCGTTCATCATTATTTCGGTATTGATGACGAGGCGGTCTGGTCGGTCGTGGAGAGGGACTTGCCTGCTCTGAAACTGAAAGTGAATCAGGTTCTGCAAGGCGACTGATCGCCTACCGCACCGTGATCGTCACATCCGCCCTGCTGGATGCGCCACCCACCGTGAGCACCACCGAATTCGCCCCCGCATTCAACCCCGCCGGCACCTTCACGTTCACCTGGAACAATCCCGCTACCGCTTGTGGCGCGCCGCCGGCATAATCCACCTCGGCGTCCACGCCGCCAATCTTCACGCCCACCGGCGCCAGCGGCGTCGGCACCACAGTGCCGGCGATCCGGCCATTGATGCCGCCGGGAGTGGTCTGTCCTTCGCCCGTGGCGAACAGCGCAACCACCGATCCGGCCGGCGCTCCCGATTGCGGACCGTTCAGCGTGCCATCCTGATTCACCGCGGCCGCCTGTCCCGAGCCTGACACAGAGGCGGTGAACAGCGCCGGTGCGGCAACCGACACCTGCAGCGTGACCGGCGGCGTGCTCTGGCCGTTGCGCACCACCACCATCTGCGTGGCCTGCTGAATGGCTACTTCGTATGGCACGATGGCGCTCACCTGCGCGGCCGTCACGTACACCAGCGGCGCCGGTATGTTGTCGAACAG
>Ga0116223_10002103_pt1 | contig 19201 bp, 15 predicted proteins | sample Sb_taG_3_FD_90092 | JGI IMG/M metagenome (GOLD analysis project Ga0116223, IMG submission 90092) | Peat soil microbial communities from Weissenstadt, Germany - Sb_50d_a_PC metaG | ecosystem: Environmental > Terrestrial > Soil > Wetlands > Peat | place: Germany: Weissenstadt | collected 2010-09-21 | reverse complement strand
GCTGTCATCGGCGCCATCCTCGATGCGCTCAAACCGCTCGGCATCGATCACATCGATATGCCGGCAACGCCGAGCCGCATCTGGCAAGCCATCCACGGGCGCGGCGCGGCCAAAGCGGCTGTGGAATAAAAAAATCGCCTCCCCCCCGAATGGCGGAGAGGCGACCGTTTTTTTTCAGCGCTATCCGATTACTCCGCAGGCACGGCGTCCGGTACCCCCTCGTGCGGCGCGGTGCGGTCAAGCGCGCTCGCCGGCATGCGGCTGAGCCCGAACAAGAAGACCGCCACGATCAGATACGCGATCGCAACGACCGGCGTCACCGCGATGCCGATCGCTTCTCCGTGCATGAAGCCGAAAAAGGTAAGTATAGCTCCGGCAAGCGCGAAGGCCGATGCGTTGACGAACTTCTTGTCGATGATGAAGGCGCCTACCGCGGCAAGCACCAGCCCAGTCAAGATCGAGCCGCCGCCCATGACCTTGATGCCCGCGTAGAGAACGCCCTGGTTGGCGAGTTTGTCCAAGCCGAGCGTCGCCGCGTCGGTCCCGACCGCATGCAGCACGCCGTCCAACTGCACGCCGGCCCAAGCGGCAAGATGCGGCGTCAGCGCTAGCACGATGGCGGGCGCGTGTCCCTTCGGCGTGCTTTGGAACGCCTGAGCGCCGATCAGCATGCCGATGTAGAGCAGGATCGGATAGATCGCCACGACCGGTATGATGGCCAGGAGCAGCGAAATCACGCCGAACCAGGACAGGATGATCACCATGATTCCGGTTGCCGCCGAGTAGCCGATCCGGCCGCCCATCGCCTTCCAGCCGGGATGGCCGATATAGACCGCGTTGATGAACGGATTGCCCATCAGGCAGCCGATGAGGCTGACGACGCCATCGGCGGTCAGCACGCGCGTCGTTGGGTAGGAATCGCCGGCGGCCTCCGCGCTCTCGACGTTATCCATCGCTTCGACCAGGTCGTAGATGCCGAACGGGATGGCGGTGACGAGGATTACGCCGAGATATTCAAAGCCGGAGAAGATATGGTTCACGGCGGGAAGCGGCACGGAGAAGCCGAAATTTGTGAAGGCGCCGGTAATGCCCGGCACAGTCAACCCACCGTAGTTGAGGCCGAAGAGGTTGGAACCCCACGCGATGATCATTCCGACCGCGATGGCGACCAGTCCGGCAGGAATGCCCTTCGGATATCGAAACCCGCCGAACCAGGTCACGATGATGACGGCAAAGCAGGTCAGGCCGATCACCGGCGTCATGTACATTTCCAATGCCGGACGCATCGAGATGAAGGTGATCGATACGCCAGCCAATGTGCCGAGCAAGGCCGCGCGCGGCGTGATCTTGCGGACGATCGGAGCGATGAAGCCGCCGATCATCAGGATGAAGCTCTGGAAGAACACCCAGGTTAATCCGGCTTCCCAGCCTTTGATCGGATCATGGGTCGTCAGCGTGATCGGCAGCATGATCACGAAGGTAACGATGAACATGTGCGGCACACTGATGCCTGACGGCAGCGCGCAGACATCTCTGCGGCCGGTCGTCTTGGCAAGCCGGTAAGCGAGATACGCATAGTAAAATGTCGAAAGGCACAACATCAGGCCGACCGCCGGCAGGATGCGACCGAACACGATCGCATCGGGCATCTTGATCACGAACCGCAACAGGATCGTGAGCGTCAGCATGTTGGTAAGGATGTTGGTGCCGAAGCCGAAAAACGCATTCCAGTCGCCGGGGGTGAACAATTTTGGTTGGAACCCCGTCGACGATGTCGTGGTCGTCATTGCACGCTCCTGTTCGTGGCGAATGTCATCGCTTTGCGAAGCAATGCTCACAGGCGAGATGGCCACCCGTCTGTTCCGACGGGCAGTGTCTGCGACGTGAGAAGCCCCGCCCCCCTGGCGGCATATTGCGCAATCGTCAGCGATTGCGTCTTTAGCTTCGCAAGGTGCGTGCCAACCACCAGCCGGCACTCAATGTCGGTGGGGACATCAGCGAAGGCGATGAAACGACAATGGAATTAGCCCTGATTTGCGCCGCTTTGCGCAGGATTGGCGCCTGTCGCTCCGCTGCGGCTACGGTTGTGATTAGATATCGGCGACCAAATAACGGTCACAGCGCTGTCAAAAAAACAGCAACACCAGCCGCAAGGCGCGTCAAATAATGTCAGTAACGACGGGCACGTATCGCAGAATCAGCCGGCGGCCCGCGCTGGATAGCGAATTGATGCCAGCGAATTAAGCACCGGCTTCGATGCGGCTACCGAGCCGAAAATGCCGCCCTGGGCCTTGATCATGGCCAGGCCGGCCGCATGGAATTCCGGGAAATAAGAGCCGCAACAATCCGACAATACGATACAGCGGAAGCCGCGATCGTTGGCCTCGCGGACGGTCGTATTGACGCAAACCTCCGTGGTCACGCCGCAGACGAACAGCGTATCGATGCCGCGGTTGCGCAGCATCAGCTCAAGGTCGGTCTGATAAAAGGCGCCCTTGCCCGGCTTGTCGATGACCGGCTCGTCTGCCAACGGATAGAGTTCGGAAATGATGTCATGACCGGGTTCGCCGCGTACAAGTATGCGCCCCATCGGGCCAATTGCGCCGATACGGGTCGATGGATCGCCGCGCTCGACTTTGTGCGGTGGCGCGTCGGAAAGGTCCGGGCGATGCCCTTCTCGCGTGTGGATAACCAGCATGCCCTGTTGCCGCGCGGCGGCCAGAACTTGCTTGAGGGGACCGACGGCGGCCTGAAGGCGAGACACGTCGTTGCCGAGCGCTTCACCAAAGCCGCCCGGCTCGAGGAAATCGCGCTGCATGTCGATGATCACCAGCGCTGCCCGGTCGAGATCGACAGAAAGCGGCGCCGGCTCGGCCTCAAAGGTCACGTTCGGCATTTTCGATCCCCTGCCTCGCAATGAAGTTTCGAGGTTGCCGTGCAAGATCGGGGCCAGCATAGCAGAGAATTTGCCCTTTTTGGCATCGTGCTCATTTATTAGGCGACCGCTGGCTTCTTGCTTTTTGCGCTTGCCCTTTGGCGCCCACCGGAGTGCGTGCAACAGTGCCCGTGAATCAAAAACTTAGGTAGATCCGAGGTCGCATGAGGCGTGAATCCATCATCCGTAAGCCGAAGACGCGCGGCGCAGACTGGGTGGGGGATGCCTGCGCGTCCTTTGTGTGCGCGAGCAGCGTGCCCTTGTGCACGCGCAGGCGCTCGCCGGTGGGATTGGCGCGTACGCTGTCGAAGACGGTGATCACCACGTACGGCCGCGATTACGTGGTCACCGCGACCCTGTTCCACCGCTCGACCGCGCCCGGCAAGGTCGGCCGGCAGATGCAAACCTGGGTGTGATTCCCGCAAGGCTGGCGCGTCGTCGCCGGGCATGTGAGCGTGATTGACGAGCGCTGACGGCAGCGCGTCAAACCGCGGCTTTTTCCTGCGCCGTGAAAGCGCGCCAGCCGCCGAAGCTGGAAATATCGCGCGCGGCAGCGACGGCCTCCGCCTCGACCAGGAAGCCTTTGACCGCGCGGCCGTCCCCGATGTCGAGCGTGCCGATCGACAGCGGTGGCGGCACCGCGGCGACGAAGCGGCCGAACGCACTCTCGGTCATCGCCCAGACTTCGATCTCGATGGCGGTGCCCGCGCCGTTCTTGACGCGGAGCAAACCCGGCTTCGGCGGCCGCGTGCCGGCGAGCGCATAGAGCCGATAGTGCGGCGCGGTTGCCGTTCGCTCGATCAGCCGCGCGCCGGCGCTGCGCAATTCGCCGTTGAGCGGCATGCCGGAGAGATGCGCGCCGACCACCGCCAGCGCCACTTCGCCCTCGGCCGCTTTGAGCGGCCGTTGCGCGAGCGGCGGCTGCTTATATCCCAGCGCGCCGAGGGCGAGCCCGGTCGCGGTGTGAAATTCGCGGCCGATCGCCGCCAGCGCCGCATCCTCGCCCGCGGGCGCGAGCAGGGTCACGCCGAACGGCACGCCGTCCGGCCGCATCGAAGCCGGCACGGCGAGGCCGCACATGTCGAGCAGGTTGACGAAGTTGGTGTAGGTGCCGAGCCGGCTGTTGAGTCCGATCGGATCGGCGGCGACCTGCTCGATCGTGTAGATGGTCGGCGCTGTCGGTACCACCAGCGCATCGACCGTGCGGAAAGTGGCGTCGCGCACGCGCCGCAGGTCATCAAGCTGATAAAATGCGGCGAAGGCGTCGGCCGCGGTGCCATGCGCACCGGCCAGCAGAATCTGCCGCGTCACCGGATGCATGGATTCGGGAGATGAGGCAATGAGCGCTTTGACGGTCAAGAAACGCTCCGCCACCCAGGGCCCTTCGTAAAGCAGCCGCGCCGCCGCGTAGAACGGCTCGATATCGATCTCGACGATTGTCGCGCCGAGCGTGCCAAACCGCGCCAATGCCGCCTCGTAAGCCGCCTCCGACGCACGATCGCCGAAGAACAGGCGCTGGCCCGCCAGCGGCACACCGAGCTTGAATCCTTTTGGCATCGGCCCGACGGCCTGCACCGCCCGCGGCCGAGAAGCGATATCGGTCGCATCGGAAGCGGCCAGCACATCGAGCATCGTCACGGCATCATCGACCGTAAGCGCCAGAACGGAGACGCAATCCAGCGTGCGGCAGGCGGGCACGACGCCCGCCGTGGAGATCAAACCGCGGCTCGGCTTCAGCCCCACGATGTTGTTGAAGCCGGCGGGCACGCGGCCGGATCCGGCGGTATCGGTGCCGAGCGCAAGCGGCGTAAGTCCGGCGGCAACGGCAAGCGCGGAGCCGGTGCTCGACCCGCCGGGCACGAGCTTTGGATTGAACAAGTTACGGCCGATGCCGTATGGCGTGCGCACGCCGACAAGCCCGGTCGCGAACTGGTCGAGATTGGTCTTGCCGACGATGAGTGCGCCAGCCTCGCGCAGCCGCGTGACGCAGGCTGCGTCCTTCTGCGGGCGATAAAGGTAAGCAGGGCACGCAGCCGTCGTTGGCAAACCTTTGACGTCGATATTGTCCTTCACGGCAACCGGAATGCCGTAGAGCGGCAGCGTCTTGTCTTTGTTATGCGCAAGTGCGCGCGCCTCGGCGACGACGTCGGCCTCCTCGCGCAGCGAAATGAAGATCGCCGGATCGTCATGGGCGCGGATCCGCGCAAAACTGCGCGCGACAATGTCCTCGGGCTTGACCGCTCCGCCGCGATAAGCGTCCAGGATTTCGGCGACCGTCTCGGTCACGTAAGGCTCCGTCTCAGCGCAACATGCGGGTCCGGCAGCCGCATCGCCGCTTCCTTTGTGCCAAATCTGGGTTAATTCGCAATGGGGATAGGCGGATGGCTTGGGCACTTGGCCGGTTGCGCCAAAGCGGTGAGCGGCCTATATTTGAATGGCTTTTCAGTCATCCCCGATGACGTAAGTGGCTTCGCCCGGGACGGGCGGGCGAGCACAAAGGAGATTCATGGCTATCGCGCCCTTGATGCCGAAAGCGACGGCGGTGTGGCTGGTCGAGAATACGGCGTTGTCGTTCGACCAGATCGCCCAGTTCTGCAACCTGCACCCGCTTGAGGTGAAGGCGATCGCGGACGGTGACGCCGCGCAAGGGATCAAGGGGTTGGACCCGATCCTGACCGGGCAACTCACGCGCGAGGAAATCGCCGAGGCCGAAGCCAATCCGGAGCACCGGCTGCACATCGCCGATCCGAAGGTTCGTCTGCCTGAGGCCAAACAGAAGAAAGGCCCGCGCTATACGCCGGTATCGCGCCGTCAGGACCGGCCGAACGCCATCCTGTGGCTGGTACGCAACCACCCCGAGCTCAAGGACAGCCAGATCATGCGGCTGGTCGGCACTACAAAATCGACCATCCAGGCGATCCGCGACCGCACGCATTGGAATTCGGCAAACCTAACGCCGCTCGATCCGGTTACGCTCGGCCTGTGCTCGCAGATCGATCTCGATCACGAGGTTCAGCGCGCGGCGAAGGAAAAGCCGGTGCCCGTCGAGGCGCAGGGCGCGACTTTGCTGCCGGCCTCGGTCACCACGGCTCCCAAGGAAGAGCCGGAGCCAGAAGAAGCAGCCGAAAAGAAATCCGAAGAGCTCAACGTCGAAGCGGTATTCGCCAAGCTCAAGCAGCTCGGCAAGGGCGAGTAAAGGGCGAGCAAAAAACGGCCCGCCGCTATTTCTGCGCGCCGGCGTAGGGATAGATCATATTGCCGGTCCTATATTGCGGCGGCCAGAGCACCGGCTGCTTCTTGCCGTCGGCGAATTGCTCGAAATGGTTGGCGGAGACGTGCTGGAATTGGGTGAAGACCGTGCGGCTCTCCGTCCATTCGCCATCCTTGCCGTATTCGATCGGGCCGACCACTGTCTCGAACTTGTGGCTGTGCATGTATTCGCCGAGCTTGTCGGCATCGAGGCTCTTGGTGCCTTCAACCGCCTGCGCCAGCACTTGCCCGGCGGCGTAGCCGAACGGCACGAAGCCATAGCCGAGCGGATCGATCTTTTCGTCCGCCGCCGCCGTGCGATAGCGTTTAAGCAAATCGGCATCGCCGGGGAAGTTGAAGCTCGGCACGAAGCTTTCCATGATGACGATGCCGTCGAGGATCGGACCGAGCTGCGTCTTGATGGGCGTAATAAGCAACCCGATCATGGTGCCGCCGAACATTTTCGGCTTTAGCCCGACTTCATTCGCCGCCCGCACGATGCCGACGGTGTCCGGCGGGTAAGCAGCGACGAAGATGATATCGGGATTGGTCGCCTGCAAGGCGCGCACGGTCGGCGCAAAATCCGTGGTCGGCGGCGGATAGCTCTTGTCGTAGACGACGGTGAACCCCTTGGCGATGGCGTTCTCGCGCGCGCCGTCGGCGGAGGTCCTGGCGAATTCGGCGTCGGCCGCCAGGATCGCGACCGTTTGCGGTTTCGGCTTCTGCTCCGCGGCAAGATCGAAGAATCCGATCGAGAACGCTTTCACGCCCTCCGGGCCGAGCGGTTGCATGGAGAAATACTTTGAATAATTGAAGTGCCGGTTCACGCCGACCGCCAGCATGGTCACGGTGACCTTATTATTCTCCACGATCACCGGCATCGCGGCGGCCGCCATGTTGGTGGCGTAGGGGCCGAGGATGAGATCGACTTTGTCGACGCTGACGAGCTTGGTGTAGATGCCCGGCACGTTCGCCGGATTGCTCTGATCGTCGTAATAGACGAGCTCGACCGGGCGGCCGAGCAAGCCGCCCTTGGCGTTGACGTCGTCGCGCCAAAGCTGGAGCGCGATCAGAAGCTGCTTACCGTTCTGCGCCACCGCGCCGGTCAGCGCCATGCTGAACCCGACCTTGACCGGCTCGGCGGCGAACGCGTGGAACGAAAGCAGCAAAACCGCCGCAGCTGCAACAGCCGCCCGCCAAATACCCGGCATGAACGCCCTCCCGGATTTTTCCCTGCCCGTTATCGGCAAGGAATTTACTTCATCATCTCGTCGCCCGGCATGATGCCCCAGAGATTAGAGGCCGACGGGTCTTTCGCCCACACTTTCGGGCGCTGCGGATTGTCGCGGTGCCAAGGGCGCGGCTCGAAATAGCCAAGCTCCTCGTTCACCCGGTCGAGCTCGGCAAAAGTCTCGGTAATGAGCCCGTTCGGCGCGCGGTGATAAGCGAAGAGATTATGGCCGATGCCGTGCCGGCCCGGTCCCCACAGCAGCTTGTAGCCGTTGAGACTGAGGAAATCGCACGCTTCGTGCATGTGGCCCCAGTCGCGCAGCTCGAAAGCGGAGTGGAAGTGGCGATTCGAGCCGGTTTCCATGAAATTCAGCGTGTGATGGTCCGGACCGCAGCGCAGGAACGAGAAGAAGTCCGCCATCCAGTCGGATTCGCGAAAGCCGAGCACGTCACAATAGAACTTGGTGATGTGCTTGACGTCGGCGACGTGAAAGGCGACGTGGCCGAGTTTGTGTGGCACGATGCCTTTGCGTTGGAATTTCTGGTGGAAGAAGGCGTCGCGCTTGAACACTTCGATGGTGGTGCCCTTCGGATCGGCGAACACGACCGCTTCAGAGATCGACGGCTCCGGGTCCTTCTTGCGTGTTGTCTGGATGCCGTGGGCGGCGACCTGTTTCTCGAACGCGCCGAGATCGGCGTCAGGCGCAATCTGGAACGACAGGCCCACGCAATTGGCTTGCGCGCCCTTGCGCAGCACCACCGAGTGATGATCCACCGTCGAGGCGAGATAGACTGTGTCTTTTTCCTTTGCCGCGAGCGAGAGCCCGAGAATGTCGGTGTAGTATTCGGTCTGCTGGTCGAGATCGGGCGTGTCGTAGGTGGCGTGAGCGATTTTGCTGACGCGGATCATGCGGACTCTCCTTTTTGGTTTGTTTCCTTCCCCTGGGGGGCGGGTCTCTGCGATTTTTCTCGCGACAGCGAACCGATGACATCGATCATGGCCGCACCGTCGCAATCGGCGAGACCCATCGCCACGAAGCGGTCGAACAGTTCCGCGGTGCGGTCAAGAAGCGGCGTCGCGACGCCGACGCTATCGGCGAATTCGCCGACCATTTCGATGTAGTGCTGTAAGCCTGGGATAGTGCCTTGCAACGGCTTAAAGCGCCGCTCCGCCATCCACGGCGCGCGGATGGCGAATTGGGTCGAGCCGCCGCTGCCACTCGCAATGGCCTTGATCATCAGGTCGACGTCGACACCCGACTTGAGCCCGAGCGCCATCGCTTCCGCGGTCGCCGCGATGTTGATAGAGACCAACAGATTGTTGATGAGCTTGACCCGGCTCGCCGCGCCGAAGGGGCCGAAATAGATGCATGAATCGGCAAAGCCGGCGACGACCGGCTCGATTTTCTTGCAGGCTTGCGCGTCGCCGGCGAGATAGATGACGCCTTTGCGCGCCGACACCATGCCCGGCGTTCCCGAGACCTCGCCGTCGATGAAGACGGCGCCCTTCTGCGCCAGCGGTGCGATTTGCCGCTTCTTGACCGGGACCGGATACGAACCGAGTTCGACCACGATCTGCCCCGGCCGCGCCGCCTTGAGCAGCCCATTCGGGCCCTGAACGACGTCTTCGAGCGCTTCATCGGAGGGCAGGCAGGAGAATACGATGTCGGCTTGCTCGCCGACGTCGGCCGGCGAGCGCGCCGGCACTCCGCCGATTTTCTCAAACTCGGCAAGCGAGCCGCGGCGGTAGCCGACGACGCGATAGCCGCTCTTGATCAGGTTCGCCGAGATCGGCATCCCGATCTTGCCGACGCCGACGAAGCCTATCGTATCCATTTTTTTGTTCACTCCCTCTCACGCCACCTCGATGGACTGATCGGAGAGGTTGACCCGCAAGCCCAGGCTGCCCTCCATGACCGTCCATTCTTTAAGCTCAAATGAGCGCAGCCCGCTGCTGACAAACGGATCGGCTTCCGCGAGTTCGCGCGCCTCGCGCGCGCTTGCCGCGCGCAGGATGGTCAGCCCGGCGCCGCTCGGCGGTCCGTCGCCGTCGGCCAAGGGACCGGAGGCGAACAAAACGCCGCGCCTTTCCAGTTCGATCATGTATTCGAGATGCGCGGGCAGATGCGCCTTCAATTTCTCCGGGGTCGCTGACGGCTTCGAAAGGACGGCGTAAAATTTGCGCCGCAGCATCTTCTGCGTGAGCTCGGCAATGCGCTCGTCCACGTTCATTATGCGTAACTCCTCCCTGACGCTATAGTATTTTGCCGTATGGTCAGCCGTTCCGGCGCAATATGTCAACACGCGCTCGTTTTGCGATTGGCTGCCATGATGGCTAGCGGCTATTCCTCGCCGACAAGTTCTTGTCGCCGCCGCTCCAGCTCCGCCGCATAGCGGCGCAGCGCGTAGGCCTCGGTGAGAAGCCCGATGACGCGGCGATCGAGGTAGGAATCGACCACGGCGAGAGCCTCCGCCTCGGCCCGATCGAAGACGAGCACCGCTTCCCTGATCGCCATGCCAGGCAGCAATACGGCGTCGGCATAGCGCAGCACCGCCTTAATCGATCGGTCCGGCGAGTCTTTCGCCGCATGCGCGTCGGCCACCAGCACCATGCCGGCGTAGCGGCCCTGCTCGTCGACGGCAATGATCGAAGCCGAAGAACCGAGCGGGAAGGTTTCGCGAAAAGCGGCGACCGTCGTTGCAACCGGTACCGTGCGAACGTCGTGGCGCATCATCTTGCCGACGGTCAGATCGCGCATCCAGCCGACATCGGCGGCGCTGCGGATCGTCTCGCCGCGCAGATGGAAACGCCAGGTTGCAAACGAATAGCCGAACGCCTCGCGCGTCACCTGCGAGGAGACGATCACCGCAATCAGCACCGCCGTTGTGAGCCACAGGTCGCCCGTCGTCTCCAGGGCGATAAAGGTCATGGTCAGCGGGCCGCCGATAACCGAGGCGGAAAGCGCGCTCATGCCGATCACGGCATAGGCATTGGAGTCGAAGGAAGCGCTGGGCCAGATGGCGGCGAGCAGACCGGCCAAGAGATTACCGCCGAGCGCGCCCATCAGCAGCGAAGAGAAGAACAATCCGCCGCGGAAGCCTGAGCCAAGCGAAACAATCGACGCCGCGATTTTGAGCACGAAGAATAGCGCCACGGTCCACAGAGACAACCGCATCATCCCCGAAAGGTGCAGGGCGCCATGACCCGACGACATCACCTGCGGCGCGGCCATGGCCAAAAGCCCGACGACAAGGCCGCCAACCACCGTGCGCAGTCCCAGTCGCAGCTTTAAGCGGGCGAACAAGGATTCGCTCAGCGCTACCCCGCGCATGAGCAGAATGCCAAGCACGGCGGAGAGGAGGCCGATGACCGCGGCGATGACGAGATCGTGGGTCAGGATGGTGATCTGCTCGGGCGCGACGATACCGACCTCGGCCGCCGCCAGCGCGTGCGCGACGAGGTAGCCGATCAGTGCCGCAACGGCGACCGGCGCCAAGCCGTTCGGCGAATAGCCGCCGATGATGAGTTCGAAGCCGTAAAAAGCACCGGCGAGCGGAGCGCCGAAGGCGCCGGCGATGCCGCCGGCGGCACCGCAGCCGACCAGGATGCGCAGGTCGGCGCGTCGCAGCCGAAACGCCATGCCGATGCGCGAGGCGATGCCGGCGGCGAATTGCGTATAGCCCGCCTCGAGGCCGACCGAGGCGCCGACGCCGCTTGACCATACCGTCTGCGCTGCGACAATCACGCTGCCGAGGAGCGACATGCGGCCGCCATGCAGCGCATTGGCTTCGATCGGATCGACCTCCTGCTCCGGCCGCCAGCGCGCGATCAACTCGCGGGCGACGCCGAAAAGAAGCCCGCCGATGAGCGGGACCGAGATCGCCACCAAGGGATCGAGCCGCAGCAGACCCGACAGCCGCACGCCCGGCTCGAGGTGAAAGAACGCGCGATGCAGCAGATCGACGGCGGTGCCCATTGCCGCCACGACCAGGCCCGCGATCGCGCCGACCAGCGCCGCAAGGGCAATCAGGCTCGACTCACGCGCCCGTACGACGGCGCGCAGCCGCCGCGGTATTTCGAATTGACTGACGATTTTATCCATCAAGGCAAAGCACCTAGGCGACAGGTCCTGCCGCGGGCCAATAAGCAGGCTTATATTGGACCGACTTCGGCTGGTTCACGTAGCGGCCGAGGGCGTAGCCAACGACCCAACGAGGAGCTCGTCATGCCTCATCCCATCCCGACGATCGTTGCGGGCTCCGTCGCGGGTTTTTTCCTTGCGGCCACCCTCCCGCTGCTGGCGCAGACAAACGGCACTCTGCTCGAAGGCAAGGCGGCGTTCGGAGACTGGCATGCAGATAGCCCCGGGACACGGCGTCTGATCAAGGCGCAGGACTTGCCCGCCCCCGATCCCGCTCAGTCAGTCAGGAATACCGTCACAAATGTGCATCGTAGCGATGCGCAAAAGCCCATCGTCCCAAACGGCTTTGAAGTCAACGAATTTGCATCAGGGCTCGACCATCCGCGCCTTATCCGGATGGCGCCAAACGGCGATATCTTCGCCGCCGAAAGCGCTGCCGGTCGTATCCGCGTATTGCGCCCGAACGGCGAACGATCGGAACCGGCAAGCGTATTCGCCTCCGGCCTGTTCGGTCCGTTCGGCATCGCCTTCTATCCGCCCGGTCCCGACCCGCAATGGATTTATGTTGGCAACACCGATTCCGTCGTCCGCTTTCCTTATCGCAACGGCGATCTGACGGCGCGCGGCTCCGCCGAAATCATCGTGCCGCATTTGCCGGTCGGCGGTCATCGCACGCGCGACGTCGTGTTTCTCGGCGAACGGGCAGACCATGTACCTTTCGGTCGGCTCCGGCTCGAACGTCGCCGAAGACATGGAGAAGCTCAGCGGCGACGCGTTGCAGGATTGGCAATCGTCCCACCCGCTCGGCGCCACCTGGGGCCGTGAAACCGATCGCGCCGATGTGCTGGCTTTCGATCCACAAGGCAAGCGTATCGGCATTTTCGCCACCGGAATCCGCAACTGCGTCGGCATGGCGATCGACCCGTCGAACGGTACATTGTGGTGCTCGACCAACGAGCGCGACGGCCTCGGTAACAATCTGCCGCCCGATTACATCACGCGCGTGCGCGACGGGGCTTTTTACGGCTGGCCCTGGTATTACATTGGCGCCAACGAAGATCCGCGGCACAAGGACGAGCGGCCGGACCTGAAAGACAAGATCACTGTCCCCGACGTGCTCATCCAGGCCCATTCGGCTTCGCTGGAAATGACCTTCTACACGGCGACGCAGTTTCCCGCGGACTATCGCGGCAATATCTTCGCCGCCGAGCATGGATCGTGGAATCGCGCCATCCGCACCGGCTACAAGGTGATCCGCGTCATCGTGAAAGATGGCGTGCCGACCGGCGAATACGACGATTTCGCCACCGGCTTCGTCGTCAACGATGCCGAGGTTTGGGGCAGGCCTGTCGGGGTGGCAGTCGACAAGGACGGCGCCTTGCTGGTCTCCGAGGATGCGAGCGGGACCGTCTGGCGCATCACCTATGTCGCGAAGCGCTGATGTTGCGCATACGGCCATCCGGCGGCAAGCGGAACTCCTGATCGCAGAAATCGTTGAAATGGGGAGACTGCGCTTGGGGGCAATCCGTCATGGCTCGATATGCACCCCGGGGCAGCGCGCGGCGCGGATTTCAGTCGCCGCTTTCCCGCGCCACATTTCAGCCGTTTGCGCGCACCGCCGCGTTCCGGCGCAGCGCAGCCGCGATCCGGCAGCATCGTCGAGACCAATATTCTCGATCGGCTCGATTCGCTGCAGTTTGGCCGCTTCCATCTTCTTGTGATCGTTGCACTCGGCGTCACTTGGGTCCTCGACAGCCTCGAAGTCACGCTTGCCGGCTCGCTTTCCGGCGAACTGATGCAACACGCGGGTTTTGGCTTGAGCAGTTCGCAGATCGGCCTCGCCGGCAGCTCTTATCTGTATGGGGCGGTGCTGGGCGCGTTCGGTTTCGGCTGGATCGGCTGGGGCGCAAGAAGCTATTCTCGATCACGCTCGCCGTTTACCTTCTGGCCACTGCCGTCACGGGATTGTCCTGGAATGTCTGGAGTTTCGTGCTATTCCGTTTCGTCACCGGCGCCGGTATCGGCGGCGAATACACTGCCATCAATTCGACAATCCAGGAGCTTATCCCTGCGCGCCTGCGCGGCTGGACTGATCTCCTCATCAACGGCAGCTTCTGGGTCGGGGCAGCGATGGGCGCAGGCGGCTCGATTGTGCTGCTCAACCCCGCCTTTATCGACCCGGCGCTGGGATGGCGGTTGGCCTTCCTGATCGGCACCACGATAGGACTCATTATTCTCGCCATGCGACGCTGGATTCCCGAAAGCCCCCGTTGGCTGATGACCCACGGCTTCGTGAAAGAAGCGGAAGCCGCCGTCAGCGGAATAGAAGCACGGTTCCCGCGCGGCTCCCGCGAAGCCGCCCATGAGCGGCCGCGCGCGCGATTGCGCCTGCGCGATCACACCCCAATGCTTGAAGTCTTGCGCGCGCTGTTTGAGACCTACCGTCAGCGCACGCTGGTCGGGCTGAGCCTGATGGCGGCGCAGGCATTCTTTTATAATGCCATCTTCTTCACTTATGCGCTGATCCTGACCAACTTTTACGACATCCCCGCCGACCGCATCGGCTGGTACATCCTGCCCTTCGCCGCCGGCAACGTATTGGGACCGATCTTGCTCGGCCGGTTGTTCGACGCCGTCGGGCGCAGGGTGATGATCGCAGCGACCTATGCAATATCGGCCGTACTCTTGGCGGGCACCGGTTATCTGTTCAGCCAAAACATCCTCTCCGCGCAGGCGCTGACACTCGCCTGGATGATCGTCTTCGCCTCGGCGGCCTCGAGCTCCGCCTACCTCTCGGTGAGCGAAATCTTCCCGCTGGAAATTCGCGCGCTTGCCATCGCCTTCTTCTACGCGATCGGCACGGGCGTCGGCGGCGTCGCGGGGCCGTTGCTGCTGGGAGCGCTCATTAGCACCGGCTCGCGCGGCAGCGTCGCCATCGACTACTTCATCGGCGCGCTGTTGATGATCGCCGCCGCGGCGGTCGAAGCATTGTGGGGCGTCGCCGCCGAGCGCAAGTCGCTCGAGGCGGTGGCCAGGCCGCTCTCGTTTATCGAGTCATGATGGGATAGAACGTGCGAAGCCAGATGAACATTGCCGACTTCGACATGGAAATTGCGACGACATCGCTCACATCCGATTTGCGCGATTGTGCGATCCTGCTCGACATCGATGGCACCATCCTCGATATCGCACCGGCGCCGCAGGAAGTCTGGGTGCCGCCCATGCTGCGGCTCACCCTTGCCCGGTTGCAGGAGTTGACCGGCGGCGCGCTGGCGCTGGTGAGCGGCCGGCCACTCAACGACGTCGATCTGATTTTTGCGCCCCTCCAGCTTGCCGCCATCGGCGGCCACGGCGCGGAGTTGCGGCCGGTTCCCGGTAAGGAGCCGCAGCTTCGCGCAGCATCGTTGAGCGCGGATTTGAAGCGCAAACTCGCCTCGCTCACCGAACTGGGGCCGGGCGTACTCGTCGAGGACAAAGGTTATTCGCTCGCTCTGCACTACCGACTGGCGCCCGATCTCGGTTCTGCGCTGCATGCGGCGGTCGCGCGAATTTGCGCGCAGATGCCGTCGGGCACCGTCGAGATCATGCCGGGGAAGGCGGTCGTCGAGGTCAAACCGGCCCGCGTGAACAAAGCGCTGGCGGTCCACGAACTGATGCAATACCCGCCATTCACCGACCGGCATCCGATCTTCATCGGTGACGACGTCACCGACGAACCGGTCTTCGGCGTCATCCCGAAGTTCGGCGGTTTGGGCTTTTCCGTCGGCCGGATCGTCCCCGGCGCCGACGGTCATTTCGATACGCCGGAGGACGTCCGCTCCTGGCTCGCCCGGATCGTGGCCGACCGCGGGGACGCGGTGGAATGAAGGACCACGGGCTGGATCTTGCCGTCATCGGGAACGGGCGAACGGCCGCATTGGTCGATCCCTGCTCGCGGATCGTCTGGTGGTGCTATCCGCGCTTCGACGGCGATCCGGTTTTCTGCCGATTGCTGGCGGGCAAGCAGGAAAAGGGATTCTCCGACGTCGTCCTCGACGACATGGCGGAGTTTCAATCGGAATATTTGCGCAATACCGCGATCGTCTCCACGGTGCTCACCGATCACCAGGGCGGCAAGGTGCGGATCACCGATTTCATTCCGCGCTTTCGCCAGTTCGGCCGCGTTTTCCGCCCGCCGCAGATCTTCCGCATCATCGAGCCGATGGCCGGGCTGCCGCGCATCACCATCAGGATGCGGCCCACCTGCGAGTACGGCAAACCGCTGCCGCAGCGCTCGCTCGGCTCTAACCACATCCGCTATTCCAGCGAAGGCACCGTAATTCGGCTGACGACGGATGCGCCGCTGTCGCTGATCGACGGCGAGGCGCCGTTTGTGCTTACGCGCCCGCTCCACCTCGTCTTCGGTCCGGACGAGCCGTTTCCCGGCGACTTGCAGGCGACGTGCCGCGAATTCGCCGACCGCACGCGCGATTACTGGATGGAGTGGGTGCGCCGGCTGTCGATCTCCTACGATTGGCAGGAAGCGATCATCCGCGCCGCGATCACGCTGAAACTCAGCAATTTCGACGAAACCGGTGCCGTCGTCGCCGCCCACACCACGTCGATCCCAGAATCGCCGGGCTCAGGCCGCACCTGGGACTATCGTTACTGCTGGCTGCGCGACGCCTATTTCGTCGTCCAGGCGCTCAACCGTATCGGCGCCACGCGCACCATGGAGGAATTCATCTCGTTCACGCTCTCGATCGCCTCGACGTCCGACCAGGAGCTGCGGCCGCTTTACAGCGTGGTGCCGACGGGGACGCTCGAGGAGCGGATCGCACCGGAGCTTGACGGCTATCGCGGCGACGGCCCGGTGCGGATCGGCAACGCCGCGGTCGATCAGACCCAGCACGACGCCTATGGCAGCGTCATCCTTGCCGCCATGCCGATGTTCTTCGACCGCCGCCTGCCGCGGCCGGGCGACGAGGGATTGTTTCGGCTTCTGGAGACGCTCGGCCACCGCGCCGCCAAGAAGGCGCTCGAACCGGACGCCGGCATCTGGGAATATCGCGGACGCCAGCGCGTCCATACCCACTCGGCGGCGATGTGCTGGGCCGGCTGTCAGCGGCTTTCGGCGATCGCCACGCGCATCGGCCTGGACGACCGCGCGCAGTACTGGAACGCCGTCGCCGAGCCGATCCATGCTGCGCTGCTCGAGGGCGCCTGGAACGAGAAACGCGGCGCCTTCACCGCCGCCTTCGGCTCCGACGACCTCGATGCCAGCGTGCTACTGCTTCCCGATCTCGGGGTCATCGAGGTGGACGATCCGCGGTTCGTGTCGACCGTGGCCGCCATGGAACGCGAGCTGGTGCGGGAAAAACACGTGATGCGTTACGCCAGCGCCGACGATTTCGGCCTGCCGGTGACCGCCTTCCTGATCTGCCGGTTCTGGCTGATCGACGCGCAATGGTCGCTCGGGCGGCGGGAAGCGGCGCGCGACCTTTTCATCGATGCGCTCAGCCATCGCAACCGCTACGGCCTCCTTTCCGAGGACGTCGATCCGCAGACCGGCGAGCTCTGGGGCAATTTTCCGCAGACCTATTCGATGGCCGGGCTCATCCTCTCCGCGATGCGGCTGTCGCGCAGTTGGGAGGATCGCTACTGGCGCGGGTGAGCGCGCGCCACTCAGGCGCCCTGCGTAAAAAACCCTCACGGCGACGGAAAACCCTTGCATCGCTGAGTGATCGCGATTATGTCGCGCCCAATTTCACCCGCTGCCCTGCGCCCAGCATTCGCGCACGTAACAAAACGGCATACGTCACAGAAGGACCGATGAAGATGCATGCCACGACCGAGGTCGCCGGCGCCTGGCCCCTGCATGCGCGCTTCGACGGCCCGATCGTGATGATCGGCTTTGGCTCGATCGGCCGGGGAACTTTACCGCTCTTGGAGCGCCACATCGCGTTCGATCGGAAGAAATTCGTCGTCATCGCGCCCGACGACGAGGGTCGCGGCTTGCTCGACGACCGCCAGCTCCGTTTCATCCACAAGGCGATCACCCGGGAGAATTACCGCGACGTGCTGACCCCGCTGCTCGCAGCTGGGCCCGGGCGCGGAATGGTCGTCAACGTTTCGGTCGACACCTCCTCGGTCGATTTGATGGCGTTCGCCAAGGATCTTGACGCCTTTTACATCGACACGGTCATAGAGCCGTGGCCGGGTCTCTATACCGACCGCAAGCTGTCGATTTCGCAACGCTCGAACTACGCACTGCGCGAAGGGCTGCTGGAGCTGCGCCGCCGCCGGCCCGGAGGCGTTACCGCCGTAAGCTGCTGCGGCGCCAACCCGGGGATGGTGTCGTGGTTCGTCAAGCGGGCATTGCTCGATGTCGCCGCGGCGATCGACCTTGAGGTCGAGGCGCCGAAAACCCGCGACGACTGGGCGCGGCTGATGCAACGCGCCGGCGTCAAGGGCATCCATATCGCCGAGCGGGATACACAGCGCGCGCGCGACCCCAAGCCGCGCGGTGTATTCGTCAACACCTGGTCGGTCGAGGGCTTTTGCGCCGAGGGCTTGCAGCCGTCGGAGCTCGGCTGGGGCACCCATGAGAAAATCATGCCGGCGAATGCGCGGCGCCACGACTTCGGCTGCGATGCAGCCATCTACCTGACCCAGCCGGGCGCGAGCACGCGGGTGCGCTCCTGGACCCCGACCGCGCAGTCGCAGCACGCATTCATGATCACGCACAACGAATCGATCTCAATCGCGGACTACTTCACGCTGCGCGAGAACGACAATGTCGTCTACCGGCCGACCTGTCACTACGCCTATCACCCCTGCGACGACGCCGTGCTGTCGCTGCACGAGATGGCCGGCGCCGCTTGGCAGACGCAGCCGGAATGGAAGATTCTGGGCGAGCGCGACATCGTCGATGGCATGGATGAGCTCGGCGTACTGCTCTACGGACACGCCCATAACGCCTATTGGTACGGTTCGCAGCTCTCTATCGAGGAGGCGCGGCAGCTTGCGCCGTACCAGAACGCCACCGGACTACAGGTGACTTCGGCGGTGCTCGCCGGCATCGTCTGGATGCTGGAAAACCCCGACCGCGGCATCGTCGAAGCCGACGAGATGGATTTTCGCCGTTGCCTCGAAATCCAGCGGCCCTATCTTGGCCCCGTGGTCGGTTGCTACACCGACTGGACGCCGCTGCACCGTCGCGACGGATTGTTTCCGGAGGCCGTCGATCGCAACGACCCGTGGCAATTCACCAACGTGATGGTGCGCTGACGGCTAAGGCTCACCGCGCTTGAACGGCGGTTCCTTGCCGGGCGGCACGCCCTGCTCGCTCATTGCCAGCAGCATGGCGATGCCGATATAGGTGCCGGCGACCGACGTCAGATCCACGACCTGCTGCTCGCCGAGAAGCTCTTTGGCGCGATTGAAGGTTTCGTCGGAGACTTCGTGCCTGGCGGTCAGCTCGGTGACGAAGTCGTACACCACAGCTTCCTGCGGCTTCATGTTCGACGGCCGCTTGTTGGCCTTGAGCTCGGCGACGATATCCGGCGACAAGCCGGCCTTGATGGCGATCGGGGCGTGCGCAAACCATTCCACCTGCGAGCGCCACTGCCGCCCGATTATGAGGATCGCAAGTTCGTTGAGGTGC
>Ga0116223_10002102_pt1 | contig 19208 bp, 13 predicted proteins | sample Sb_taG_3_FD_90092 | JGI IMG/M metagenome (GOLD analysis project Ga0116223, IMG submission 90092) | Peat soil microbial communities from Weissenstadt, Germany - Sb_50d_a_PC metaG | ecosystem: Environmental > Terrestrial > Soil > Wetlands > Peat | place: Germany: Weissenstadt | collected 2010-09-21 | reverse complement strand
TTGGACAGGAGACGCTAGCTCAAAACGCGAGACCTCAACCTCAAAGCTCCAGTTTCGGCGTCGTAAATCCCCTGTTTGCAATACGGGTCGCTATTTTTGTCCGTGTTTAGGACAGCAGTGAAAATATGTATTTCAGTAAAGCACCGGAGAGCGAATTCGACAAATCGACTCGCCCAAATCGGGCAACTCGCCCGACTTGACCTCGTCCGCGGCGAAATCATGATCTGCAACTTGACGGGATGTTAGTATCAAGCAACGAGTAAATTTCAGCTATGAGAACCACCTTGTCGTCAAACGAGCGTTACCGGGCGGGCGTGATCCCCTATGCAAAGATGGGCTACTGGGAACCCGATTACATCCCGAAGGACACCGACGTGCTCGCCTTGTTTCGCGTAACGCCGCAGGACGGCGTCGATCCCATCGAGGCGGCCGCAGCGGTGGCGGGTGAATCCTCTACCGCTACGTGGACCGTGGTGTGGACCGACCGGTTGACTGCGTGCGAGGTGTATCGGGCGAAGGCCTACCGCGTCGACGCGGTGCCGAATTCGCCGGGGCAATATTTCGCTTACATCGCCTATGACATGGATCTGTTCGAAGAAGGCTCTATCGCGAACCTGACCGCTTCGATCATCGGCAATGTCTTCGGGTTCAAGGCGATCAAGGCGCTCCGCCTGGAAGATATGCGTATTCCCGTAGCCTATCTCAAGACCTTCCAGGGGCCAGCCACCGGCATCGTTGTGGAGCGCGAACGGCTGGACAAATTTGGCCGTCCTCTGCTTGGCGCGACCATAAAACCCAAACTGGGACTCTCGGGAAAGAACTACGGTCGAGTCGTCTACGAAGCGCTAAGAGGCGGTCTTGATTTCACGAAAGACGATGAAAACATCAACTCCCAGCCTTTCATGCGCTGGAGCGAACGCTTCCTGTTCGGGATGGAAGCTGTAAACCGCGCGGCGGCGGCGACTGGGGAGATCAAAGGGCATTACTTCAACGTGACGGCGGGCACGATGGAGGATATGTATGAGCGCGCCGAGTTCGCCAAAGAGTTGGGATCCATCATCATCATGATCGACCTGGTTGTCGGCTATACCGCCATCCAGTCGATGGCCAAGTGGGCGCGCAGAAACGACATGATCTTGCACCTGCATCGCGCGGGCAACTCCGCTTATGCGCGCCAAAAAAATCACGGGATGAATTTTAGGGTGATCTGTAAATGGATGCGCATGGCGGGCGTGGATCATCTGCACGCCGGAACCGTGGTGGGAAAACTGGAGGGCGATCCGTTGATGGTCCGGGGGTTCTACGATACACTGCGGGAACCTCATACAGCGGCGCGCCTCGAGAACGGCCTGTTCTTCGAGCAGGATTGGGCCTCGCTGCGAATGGTGATGCCGGTGGCCTCCGGCGGAATTCATGCAGGCCAGATGCACCAGTTACTCCACTATCTGGGCGAGGACGTGATTCTGCAATTCGGGGGCGGCACCATTGGTCACCCGGCGGGAATTCAGGCTGGAGCGACAGCGAATCGTGTTGCCGTCGAGGCGATTATTCAGGCACGGAACGAGGGGCGCGATTACTTGAAGGAAGGCCCGGAGATTCTCGAGAGGGCCGCCAGGTGGTGCTCCCCGCTGCGTGGCGCTCTTGAGACGTGGAAGGATGTGACGTTCAACTACGAATCCACGGATACCGCGGACTTTGTTCCGGTGGCGACCCCGACTTATTGAGTGGAAGGACATTATGAGAATTACGCAGGGCACTTTCTCTTTTTTACCCGACTTGACGGATCAACAGATCGTCAGTCAGATCGACTATTGCATCACGAATGGCTGGTCGATCGGCATCGAGCACACCGACGATCCGCATCCGCGAAACTCGTATTGGGAAATGTGGGACCTTCCTATGTTCGAAGTGCGCGACCCGGCTGCGATCCTGGTCGAAATCAAGGCTTGCCGGAAGGCCTTACCCAACCACTACATCAAGGTCAATGCAAACAATCCCTTAAGAGGACGGGAGACGGTGGCGCTCTCCTTCATCGTAAACCGGCCCCAGCGGGAACCCGGCTTCCGGCTCGACCGCCAGGAGGTGGGCGGCCGCGCCATCCAGTACACGATCCACTCGTATGCGGCGGACAAGCCCGAAGGCGAACGCTACGACGGCGAGCGAACGGATTCTGGAAACGGTAGAGGATAGAGACAACTCTCGATGGAATGCATATCTGAAACTCAAGCGGCACAGGATGAAGTGGTGGATATCGGTGTAGCCTTGCGCGAATCCAATATCCAGGATGTTCTGGGAGAACTGGACGGTGAATTGATCGGCCTCGTCCCTGTGAAACTGAGAATCCGCCAGATCGCCTCGCTGCTTCTGGTGGAGCGGCTTCGAGAACAAATGGCGCTCTGCGCCGATCCTCCGTCCTTGCACATGTGTTTCACGGGCCGCCCAGGCACCGGAAAGACCACAGTCGCGATGCGCATGGCGAAGATACTCCATCGTCTTGGGTATGTGCGCCGGGGGCATCTTGTGGTGGCCACCCGCGACGATCTGGTCGGGCAATACGTGGGCCACACGGCGCCCAAAACCAAAGAGATCCTGCAGAAGGCCACGGGCGGAGTCTTGTTTATCGATGAGGCGTACTACCTGTATCGCGCTGAGAACGAGCGCGACTACGGCCAGGAGGCAATCGAGATCCTGCTCCAGTTTATGGAGAATCGGCGCGACGATCTGGTGGTAATTCTGGCCGGATACAAGGAGCGGATGGACAGTTTTTTTCAGTCCAATCCCGGCATGCATTCGCGCATTGCACATCACATCGATTTTCCCGACTATTCGCTCGATGAATTAATCGAGATCGCTGAACTGATGGCCCGGCAGCAGATGTACGGATTCGACGAAGACTCTAGAGCGGCGTTCAAGGAGTATCTGCAGTTGCGCATTAAGCAGCCGCTCTTTGCCAACGCCCGTAGTGTGCGCAACGCGATTGACCGGATCAAACTGCGCCAGGCCGTTCGGCTGGTCGAACAGGGAGGGCGCATTGCCAAACAGGAGTTGGCGCGCATCGACGCACTCGATATCCGGCAGAGCAGAGTATTTCAGGGAGGGCTGGATGGAGCCGAAGTGCATTCGCCGGCCAAAGCCCTGCAAGTGTAACAACAACTAGAGGAGTATGAGGAGTCCTACAATGACAGGCCGAAGACCGGTCCTACTTGGCATCATGGGCGACAGCGCCGCGGGGAAGACGACCCTCACCCAGGGATTGATCAACCTGCTGGGTCCGGACCGCGTGACCCACATGTGCACGGACGACTATCACAAATACGACAGGTCTCAACGCGCGGCACTGAATATCACCGCGCTCAATCCGGATTGCAATTATCTCGATATTCTGGAACTGCAACTGGAGCGCCTGCATTACGGCCAGCCCATCCTGAAACCGGTGTACGAACACGCCACCGGCACGCTCATCCGGCCGGATTACGTAAATCCCCGAGAGTTCGTCATTGTGGAAGGGCTGCTCGGATTTCATTCGGCCGTGATGCGCCAGTTCTACGATGTGAAGGTGTATCTGCAACCGCCCGAGGATCTGCGGCGGGTGTGGAAGATCAGACGGGATACGGCCAAGCGCGGCTACACGGTGGACCAGGTGTTGGCCGAGTTGGAGAAACGGGAAGCGGATTCGCGCGAGTTTATTCGCGTGCAGCGCGAACATGCCGATATCGTCGTGCAATTCTACCCCCCGGACGGCGTGTCCGCCGAGGAGGCCAATGGACATCTCAACGTGCGGCTCATTCTGCGGCCGACCATTCCGCATCCCGACATGAGTTACCTGTCCGAGAAGCAGAGTCAGGACGCGGGCATACGCCTTTTGTTGGGCCGGGACACCGGCCGTCCCGTAGACATTCTGGAGATCGACGGCAGCGTCACACCTGAGCATACGGCATATCTGGAGGAGACCATCTGGCGCCATCTGCCCGGCGTAGACCCGATTGGCGCCGATCAGTTCGGAGTCTATCAGGACCGCGGCGCGAAGCGGCAGAGCGACCCGCTGGCGCTCACTCAACTGCTGTTGACTTATCATCTGTTGCGTGAGTGCGGCGCGAATACGCAGAGGCTGTTTGCGCCGCCGGTGGCGGCTCTCAGCCGGGTAAGCAGAGCCGGAGCGCCATCGGCCTCCACCGCGACAGAGGCTCTCGTGCCGGTTCCTGAACCTGTCGGTCAACGGCGATAGCCGCCGGCCTGACCGCTTCCGCGCCCGGCACAGAATCAAAACGCGGCACTTCGGCCGAGAGTGACCAACAAGGTGCAAGGCTGGCCTCTGCCTCGTGCATCCGCACGGGCACGATCCCATCCCAAGCTAGGAAGATTGTCAACAAAAGGAAGAACGACGGGCTAGACATGCGTACACAAACGCTGGAAAATCTGTGCATCAATACCATCCGCATCCTCTCCGCGGACGCGGTGCAAAATGCCAATTCCGGACATCCGGGCTTGCCCATGGGTGCAGCGGCCATGGCCTATGCGCTGTGGACTCGATTTCTGAAGCACAATCCAAAGGATCCACATTGGTTCGACCGTGATCGCTTTGTGCTCTCGGCCGGACATGGATCCATGCTGCTATATAGTCTGCTGCACTTAACGGGTTATGATCTGCCACTGGAACAACTGAAGCGCTTCCGGCAGTGGGGCAGCCAGACGCCAGGACACCCTGAGCGTGGGCATACCGTGGGCGTCGAAGTGGCGACCGGGCCCCTCGGTCAAGGTTTCGGGAACGCCGTAGGGATGGCGATTGCAGAAGCATGGCTCGCGGCGCGTTACAACCGGCCCCGGCACAAGCTCGTCGATCACTATACGTATGCGATCTGCGGTGACGGAGACCTTATGGAGGGGATCACGCAGGAAGCCGCATCGCTGGCCGGGCATCTGCGCCTCGGCAAACTCATTGGTCTGTACGATCGGAATCATATTTCTCTCTCGGGCGCTACGGATATGACTTTTACCGAGGACGTGGCGCTCCGGTTCGACGCTAACGGCTGGCACACGAGAACTGTGACGGACGGAGACGATACCGCAGACATTGCAAGGGCGATCCAGGAGGCGCAGCAAGAGGAGCGGCGACCGTCGCTGATTCTCGTGCGCACGCATATCGGGTATGGCAGCCCAAAGAAGCAGGACAACTTTTCAGCACACGGAAGCCCGCTCGGTGAAGAAGAGCTGCAGGCGACGAAAAGAGCACTGGGCTGGCCGACCATGGACAAGTTTTATCTCCCGAAGGAGGCTGTGGATCACTTCCGCGAGGCAATCGACAAGGGCGCCAGGGCGCAACAGGAATGGCAGAAGCGATTCGAAGCTTACAAGAATGATTTCCCGGAGGAGGGAGCGGAGTTCGATCTGCTCTTGAGTGGAAAGTTGTCCGAAAACTGGGCTGCCGGTTTGCCGAATTGGAATTCCTCGGATCAACCCATGTCCACGCGGGTGGCAGGGGGGCACGCCTTGAACGCATTGGCCAAGAACATTCCGAATCTCATGGGCGGGTCAGCGGACTTGAACCCATCGACGGAGACAGCGCTCAAAGGCCTGGGCGATTTCCAGCCTTCTGAAGTCGCCGGAGCTGGCACCATGGGTTCAGTCGGCGGCGAGTGGAGCTACGCAGGCCGCAATCTCGCATTCGGCGTTCGCGAGCATGCGATGGGAGCGGCGGTAAATGGTATGGCCGCGCATGGGGGTGTGCTTCCATTCGGCGCGACCTTCCTGGTGTTCTCGGATTACATGAAGCCGGCGATTCGCCTGGCAGCGCTGAGTGGGTTAAAATCATTGTACGTATTCACACACGACAGTATCGGTGTCGGCGAAGACGGGCCGACCCATGAACCGGTCGAGCATCTTGCCGGCTTGCGCTCGATTCCCGGACTGACGGTGATTCGCCCCGCTGATGGCAATGAAACTGTGGAGGCATGGGCGTTTGCCGTACAACACGGTGGCCCGACGCTGTTCGCCCTCACCCGTCAGAATGTTCCACATCTTGATCGCGGCAATGCGAAGGACCCCAGTGTGGCAAAAGGCGCGTACATACTGTCCGAGGCAGAAGGTGGCACTCCTGAAATGATCCTCATTGGTACAGGTTCCGAAGTGGCTCTCTGCGTGAAGGCCCGGGAGAAGTTGAAGGGTTATGGTGTAAGCGCGCGCGTCGTCAGCATGCCAAGCTGGGAGTTATTCGCCCAGCAGGATGAGGCTTACCGCGACCGTGTTCTGCCTAAGGCAATCAAGAGGCGAGTAACCATCGAGGCCGCTTCCACTTTCGGCTGGCATCGCTGGGCTGGTGATGAGGGAACGGTTATCGGTATCGATCACTTTGGTGCATCCGCTCCCGGGCAAGAACTCATGAAGCGGTTCGGGTTTACAGCCGAGCATGTGACTTCAGCAGCCTTGCGCTTATTCGGCAGAAACGAGGAAGCCGACATGGTATGCGGGCCGGAGACTACCTTTGCGGCAACTGCTTCCGGTGGCGGTTAGGTTCAAGAGCACATATAATAGTAGCCCAGTTGAATCTCAGGGCGCGTTTGAAAAGCCTCGGCAGTTACGCTGTGGAGAGGGAATGCCGCCAACCTTACGACAGTGACCTTAGTGTTGCCGAATGGCGGCGGCTGTCCTCGTATCGCCGGGTTCGATGATGACTACGCGAACGCCGAACGGCCGTGCTTCCAGGCGCAGGGATTCGGTCATTCCCTCCAGCACGAACTTGGACGCGCTGTACAACGGCTGGAATGGTATGGCAATCAGGCCCCCGATGGAGCCAATGTTCACGATGTAGCCCCCACCCTGGCGGCGCAGGATGGGCAACACGGCACGGCATACGCGGAATGCGCCAAAGAGGTTCACGTCCCAATTGCCGCTTCATTTCTTCGATTGACGTTAGTGCGAGCGGCCCCGAGCGCACGCCGCCCTCGTGGTAGCAGCAGGCGAGCAGGAGGATGTGCGCCCGTCCTTCGCTCTGGGAATGAAGCCCTACCAACCAAGCCGACCTCCGCCTGATCCCCTGCGGTCCTTGCGGCGGCGCAATGGCCACTGAACCTAGCCTGGGAAGCGCTGGCGAATATTAGGCGAAGATCCTCTTGCTCGCTTGCTGCTACCAGGAGGGCGCTAGCCGTTTCTCGGCCAGCCAACCGAATTGTACATTTTGTAACACTCGTGGATGGTCGACGTCTGGTTGGCAGCAAATCTGGGGTCCCAATTTAATATTTTCAGGTATAGTAGTCCTAAATCGGTAGCGGCCCTGCTCCCGCGCCGCTCTCCCGCAGCCACACCGGGCGAGCCAGTCTGACGCTCATGGGCGTGCCGATTAGAGAGAGGGCTGTTCGCAATGACCATGGCCGAAGTGGATTTGCAGGATTTCACACGCTTCGGTGACTGTCCGAAAGCCTCCTCCGAAGACAGCACCTATACCGACCGGCACTGGCACGAACGCGGGAGGCCTGTTGAGGATCGATCTCCCAGATTCCTGAGTGCAAGCCGGGCGCAAACGGCGAAGGCCACCTACAAAAGAAGGATGAGGCGGAGTTGCTCTCCCCACCAAAGAGAGAAGAGCGCTCTACTACCGGAGGTGGGATGAGAAGCGGAAACAACCGCTGTGATAGCGTCTGCATCAAGTCTACCGGTTCATACGTTCCGGCCAGAATTTTGACCAACGAAGAAGTGGTGGCCAACCTGCCGACCTCCCCGGAGTGGATCGTCGAAACGTTGGGCGTCCGCGAGCGGCGCATCGCGGAGCCAGAGGAATACACTTCGGATCTCGCTGCAAGGGCCGGGCTGGAGGCGATCGCTTCGGCGGGGCTTGAGCCAAACGAAATCGACCTGATAATCGTTGCTACCGCGACACCTGACCGTAAGGCGCCTTCATCGGCATGCATTGCCCAGGCCAAGATGGGCATCACTAACTGTTGCGCCGCGTTCGATGTGGCGGCGGTGTGCTCCGGGTTTGTTTACGGCATGACGATCGCCGGCCAATTCATCCAGAATGGTACGTACGAACGAGCATGCGCTGGTGATCGGCGCCGATACCTTCTCCAGAGTCACGGACTGGAAACACCGCAACTGTGTCTTTCTTGGAGATGGCGCCGGCGCCGTGGTACTCAAGAAGAGTCACCGGGAGAATGGGCTCTTTCGAAGCATGCTCTGGGCCCAGGGCGAGGGAATGGATCATTTCACGATCTTTCCTGGGGACGCCTACTTCACAATGAACGGAAAGGCAGTTTACGAGAACGCTACAATCGCGCTTCCCGAGTGTATTCGGCAGATTCTCTGTTTGAACCGGCTCGGACTCGAAGATGTCACGATGATCTTTCCGCACCAGGCCTCGGCGCGAATCCTCAAGCGCGTGGCCGAGGAACTCAATGTCCCTTTTTGCCGAATGCAGACGAACCTGGAGTCGCACGCGAACACCGCGGGGGCCTCAGTCCCGTTGGTCCTGGACCAGGTAAACCGGCGCGGTCTCATCCACGAAGGCGATCTTCTCCTGTTCGCGGCCATCGGCGCCGGCTGGACTTGGGGCGCAAGCTTATATCGATGGTGAGTTCTCCCCCTGAGGGTGGGGGTGCGGCCAGCAGATGATGTGCAGCCTTTTGGGAGGCACAGAGAGTGGAACGCGTGCTTTTGGATATGGCAACCGAGAAGATCCAGGAAATCCGAGTGAGTAGCGAGGGAGTGTTCGAAGAACTCCTGGAAGGAATTGCGAGCGGTGGGCAAGCCTAAACATGCCCCACAGGGAGAGAACAGGTGTCGATTACAGAAATGTCCACGCAGACTGCGCGGGATGCCGCCGTCCCGCTGAGCGAGAATAGTCATCTTTTGAAGTGGGTCGAGAAGATGGTGCGGCTGACTAAACCCGCGGCCATCCACTGGGTGGATGGTTCCCAGGAAGAGTACGACATGCTGTGCGGCCGGCTGGTGGCCGGCGGCACGTTCATCCGGCTGAATCAGGAACTCTGGCCGGGCTGCTTCTACGCGCGGTCGGACGCGGGCGATGTGGCGCGCGTGGAAGACCGCACTTTCATCTGCTCGGTCTCACAGGACACGGCCGGGCCGACGAACAACTGGGTGGCCCCGGTTCACATGCGGCGCAATCTGAAATCGCTGTTCGACGGCTCGATGCGCGGGCGCACTATGTACGTGCTTCCGTTCAGCATGGGGCCGGTGGGTTCGCCCATGTCGGAGATCGGCGTGCAGCTCACCGATTCGGCCTACGTGGTGGTAAACATGCGCATCATGGCGCGCATCGGCCTGCCGGTGTTCCAAGAGATCGACAAGGACTACAAGCGGGTGGTGCCTTGCGTGCACAGCGTCGGCTGTCCACTGGAACCGGGGCAACCGGATGTACCGTGGCCCTGCAACACGGAGAAGTACATCGTGCATTTCCCCGAGCGGCGGGAAATCTGGTCGTACGGCTCCGGCTACGGCGGCAATGCGCTGCTGGGCAAGAAATGCCTGGCGCTGCGGATTGCCTCTAGCATCGCGCGCGACGATGGCTGGATGGCCGAACACATGTTGATCGTGGGGATTGAAGACCCCTGGGGCGAGAAGACCTATGTGGCGGCGGCCTTCCCCAGCGCCTGCGGAAAGACGAACCTGGCGATGCTCATCCCGCCGGCGGGCTTCGAGGGCTGGAGGGCCTGGACGGTGGGCGACGACATCGCCTGGATCCGTCCGGACGCGCACGGGCGGCTGCACGCCATCAATCCGGAAGCCGGTTTCTTCGGGGTGGCGCCGGGGACGTCCGAAAAGACCAACCCCAACGCGATGGCGACGCTCTCGCGCAACACGATTTTCACCAACGTGGCGCTGACGCCGGAGGGCGGCGTTTGGTGGGAGGGTATGACGGATGAGCCGCCGGCCGAGTGTCTGGACTGGCAGGGCAACCGCTGGACGCCCGAAATCCACAAGCAGACCGGCGCCAAGGCTGCGCATCCCAACGCGCGCTTCACCGCGCCGGCCTCGCAGTGTCCCATTATCGACGCGGATTGGCAGGCTCCCGACGGTGTCCCCATCAGCGCCATCATTTTCGGAGGCCGCCGCGCCGACACCATCCCGCTGGTGTACCAGGCGTTCAACTGGTCGGCGGGAGTCTATGCCGGCGCCACCATGGGTTCGGAAACTACCGCCGCCGCGGCAGGCGCCACCGGGAACGTACGCCGCGATCCCATGGCGATGCTCCCGTTCTGCGGCTACCATATGGGCGATTACTTCCGGCACTGGATCACGCTACAGCGGACGCTCAGCGAAACGCCCGGCATTTTTCACGTGAACTGGTTCCGCAAGGACGCCTCCGGCAAGTTCCTGTGGCCAGGGTATGGGGAGAACATGCGGGTGCTGAAGTGGGTGGTGGACCGGGTGCGCGGGCGGGCATATGGGCGGGAGATGCCGATCGGCTGGATGCCGCGCTATGAAGACCTGGAGTGGAACGGCCTGGAGTTCGGGCGGGAACGGTTTCAGCAGCTTCAGACCATCGACCGGTCCGCCTGGCGGCGCGAGATCGCCCAGCACGAGGAGCTGTTCATCGACCTGCACGACCACCTGCCGCCCGAGATCCTCTACGAGCGCGACCTGCTGATTGGACGTCTGTCGCGCGAGCTTTCGCGGCCGCTGCGCGACGACCGGCCGGATCCGGTGTGGTGGGTGGATCCGGACGGGGAATGAGGGGGCTCTTTGTTTTCTCTCTTTGGCTCTTTACAACTACAACAGCCTGAAGGAATCGAGGGGCTCGTGCAGCCGGACACGAATCCATGCCGACACGCAGGGGCAAAGCAAGGCCTCCGCGTGTTCGTGTGCGACAACATGGCGTTCTCCGGCGCCATCCGGCCGGTGTTCGCGAAACACAGCAAGCACTTCAACCTGATCAAATCTCTCAGCATCGGCGTGGACCAGATGCGGCGCAACTTCAAGCCGATGATGGAGCAGGTGAACCTCTGGCGGGACTTGCAGCTTCCCGATGCCACGCGTTGGCGGCCCAGTCACCTTCGCTTGTCGATTGAGAGGAAATCGGGTGATCTGGGACGTTGTGTTGAAGGGCATTGCGCCGGAAGGCCAGAGGACAACCTACTAACATGATCGCTCGGGGACGCCTGCTGCCGCACGGTCGTCTCCGATTGAAGGGGGTGAACCATGAACGTGCCGCGTTGGTTCTTGGGCCTCAGCGTTTTTGCTCTCTTGCTTTTCTTCTCCATTCCGCGTAGTCTGCTTGCGCAAAACGCAGCCACCGCCGAACTGCGTGGCTCGGTCCGCGATCTTAAGAGCGCTGCCGTCCCCAACGCCAGCATCACGATCCAGGATGATGTCCGTGGCTACTCGCGCAGCGCCTCGAGCGATTTGCAAGGCTCTTACGAAATTCCCCTGCTGCCTCCCGGCCGCTACACGGTGACGGTGACCGCGCCGGGCTTCGCCCAGTTGATCGACTCCAATGTCGTGTTGAATGTCGGTCAGAAGGCCGTACTGCCGCTGGCGCTCACGATCGCTACCAGCTTCGAGCAGATCACCGTCAATGCCAGGGCGGAGCTCGTCGAGACCGAGCGCAGTTCCGAGTCGACCACCGTCGACCAGCGCCGCATCGACAATCTGCCCATCAATGGCCGCAACTACATCAACTTCACCCTCACCAATTCTCAGATTGCCCGCGATGCGGCGCCATCGGTCGGCGCCATTCCCACCTCCGGCCTCAACTTCGGCGGCGCTCGCGCCCGTGCAAACGCCGTCAATGTCGACGGAGCCGATGCCGGCGATTACATCGGCAATGGCGTGCGCGCGACTGTTTCCCAGGATGCTGTGCAGGAATTCCAGATTCTCACCAACGGCTTCGCGGCCGAGTACGGCCGCGCCTCCGGGGGTGTCGTCAACATCGTCACACGCTCCGGCACCAATGATCTGCACGCGACCGTCTACGGCTATGTGCGCAACCGCGGTTTTCAGGCTCGCAATGCCTTTAGCAATGTCTCGAATCCCGCGTATACCCGGGTCCAGTCGGGCTTCACCCTCAGTGGGCCCCTCCGCAACGACCGCACGTTCTACTTCTTCGCGACGGAAATCACGCGCCGCCAGGAGACCGGCTTTTCCGACATCGGAGCCAACAGCTTTTCGCTCCTCAACATCGATGTCTCCAGGTTCTACGGCTATCCCGCGGGATTGATCAACATCCAGGGGACACCCGAGCAAAAAGCCTTCCTGAACAGCCTCCCGGCGGCCGCCGCAAACAATCCCGGCATCCAGCAATACGTGGCGCTCATCGCCAGTTCCTCCGCCATTGCGCTCAAAGGAAACAATCCCGCGTTTCTTCAGCCGCAGCTCGGCGGGGCGAATTTCGTTACCTCCGGCGCAGCGTTGCCGCGATCTTTCGTTCCTCTCAATTCGCTGATCGGCAACTTCCCGATTTCCGAAAAGACCGAAGTGTACTCGCTCCGGCTCGACCACAAGATCAATGGCGCCCAGCAGCTCATGCTGCGCGCCAACGTCAGCCCCAGCCACCTCACCGGCATCCAGGAGAACGCCCAAAACCAGAATTTTGGAGAAAACGCGTTCTCCCGCACTGCCATCCAGACCTACCACGATGTCAGCACCGTCGCCCAGCACGTCTGGGTCCTCAATAGCAACAAGATCAATGAGTTCCGGGTTCAGTTCTCGCGTCATCCGATCAAGTTCTCCAACTCCGATGCGCCCGGCGGCAGCAACCCGGCTGTCGACATCCCCGGGTATGCGTACTTCGGCAAGACACCGTTTTCCGTTGTTGACCGTGTTGAGAAGCAAATCCAGCTACAGAACAACTTCACGGTCACCCGGGCAGGGCACACGATCAAGACGGGCATCGACCTGCGGTATGTCCCGATCGATTTCCGGCAGGGGCAGCTCTATAGCGCCGGAGAATATACGTTCGGTAGCCTGGACGCCACGGACGTTAGTCCGGCGCTTGCGGGTCTGCCGAGCTTTTCGCCCATTCAGGCGTATGGTCTTGGCATTCCGCAGGCCTTCGTTCAGGGCATCGGGATATCGACGTTGAAGTATAGCGAGAAAGTCCTTGGCGCGTTTATCCAGGATTCATTCCGCCTCAACACCAGGCTGACGCTGAACTATGGCCTTCGCTACGACGTCGAGTTCGCGCCCACACAAAGCGCCCTCAATGCGATCACCACCGCCGCGGAACGCGCCTTTGGCATCCGCGAGGGCATTCCTTTGCGCACCGGGAACATCGCTCCGCGCCTGGGTATCGCGTTTGACCCGAGGGGAAACGGCAAGACCGCGATCCGCGCGAGTTTTGGCCTTTTTTACGACCGGCCTCCGGGCGATCTGGAACCGCAGTCCCTGGTATTCAATGCCAACACTGTGCCGCTGGTCATACTCGCCGGCGGCTCTCCCTGCGATGCATCTAGCAGCGTCAGCCCTCTGAATCTGAACGCAACCAACACTTTTCAGGGCACACTGTCGAATGCCAACTGTCTGCCGATTGCGAGCCTACAATACCAACCGAACCAACAGAACTTCAAGCCCGACAACTCCAACTCACTCTTCAACAACCAGAATTATCTCGCCGCCGGCTTTCCGCTCCCGATTCTGCCTTCCGGTCTCCCGGCGGATGCGCACTTCCACACCCCCTATGCCGAGCAAGCTGCCCTGGCTATCGAGCAGGACCTCGGCCGCGACTTGTCGCTCAACGTAGCCTACAGCTTCACGGCCGCCCACCACCTCAATCGTCCGGTGAACGTGAACCCGGTGAATCCGGCTTTGCTGGTTCAGAACTGGCGCGCAGCCGTCGCCGCGGTTCAGGCTGGGACTGCCGGCACGTCTGGCGGCACCCCCCTATCGGCTGTGGCCTCGCCGACGTCGAATCCTGAGCTGGTGGCAACTGCCTCCGGTACTGCTCCCTGTGGCGCGGGTCCGGCAGGTCCATATGTCACACCGGCTCTGATCAACTTCTTCCGCAAGTCGGGTGTCAACACCTCGCTTGCCAACTTCCTGCAGGCCCAGGGTGCCGGCCAATGCGTGGCTGTCGCCGATGAGATTGCCGCCGCCGATGGTCTCGGCGTTGGCGTCCCCGTGCCATTTGGAGATATGACGCCCAACCTCTCCACCGGCAACTCCAATTACAATGCTCTGTCGGTGAATTTGAAAAAGCGCTTTTCGGCCAATTATGAGTTCCTCATCAGCTATACGTGGTCGCACGCGATCGATGACTCCACCGACGTGGTCGGTACCAGCGAGGCCCCACAGAACAACTTCAGCGCCAACGCCGACCGCGCCTCGTCTGCCTTCGACCAGCGCCATCGCTTTGTGCTGAGCGGCGTCTACCACAGCGGCAACCTGCATCGCGGTGTCTTTTCGGCCCTTCTGCGGAACTTCACGGTCGCTCCAATCGTCGAGATCGCGTCCGGCAGACCTTTTAACATCCTCACGGGCCAGGACTCCAATTTTGATTTCGATCCCTTGACCGACCGCCCCAACGGCGTCTCCCCCGCCAGCGGCGCGACAAGCTGCGGGAGCACACCTGTCATGTCCAGGTTTTCTCCGCTGGGTGCGTTCAACCTGCCTTGCTATATCGACGCGCCTGCCAACGCGACAGCCGGCAGCAGCTACTTCAATGGCAATCTCGGGCGTAACACAGGCGTCAAGCCATACGTTGTCTTTGTCGATCTTCGCCTCGCGCGTGATTTCTCTCTCGGCGAACGCCTCAAGCTCCAGGTCATCGCCGATGGCTTCAACCTGCTCAATCGCTTCAACGTTCTGGACGTCAATCCACTCTACAGCGACGCGGGCCGTCCCACTGCCGCGTTCGACCCGCGCCAGTTTCAGTTCGCACTCCGCCTGTCTTTCTGAGGGCCGTCCTGGCTCATTTCCGTGCACGGCATGAGCTTTACCGCTGGCACGGCATCGCTTGAATGGCTTGAATGGCCCGCATTATAGACAACTGAATTGTTGCATGACATAATTGTTGCCTGACAGCCATGTTGAACAACAAAGCAGTTGTATAAATTGTACGCTGAGGTGCGCCGGCGCCGACGCCAAAGTAGATCTCTTGATCCGCCAACACTTCCCGTGGAACCAGAAGGGTTTCCCAGCGCGACCGGTGGATCCCTCACCAAGCACGCTCGCGGCCATTGTACACGGCTGGATGCGCCGCCAACTGGATGCCTTTGCCTTCGAGAACACGGCCCTGGCGCTGCATGCCAGAATACAGTCCGTCATCGACGAGGTGGAGGAGGCGCTGCCTCCGTCCGAGAAGCACCGACTCTTCTACCGGTCCGACCTGGGGCACTTGGTGAAATCGCCCGAGAGCATCCTGGACAAGATGGTACGGGATTGGAACCCGGCGAACGGAAGCCTCGCCTCTCATTCGACAATTTCCTGGACGAAATAGAGGATCTGGCCCGGTTTCGGATCGTCCTGAACTTCCTTTCGGATGTAAGCGTCGTGTGCTCCAGGCTGGAAGAGCCGTACAATTGCACGCCGGAGGAATTCCTCCGACTTTCCGATGCGCAACGCTTCCTCTACCGCGACTTTGCTCTGCGCGGTCATCGGATGCGGGACCTGATCCGGTCGGGGCCAGAGGAGCGAGACAGCGGCGAGAGGTGCTTCAAGGGGATCTTCTACCGAAAAGCCAATACCCGCATGAGGGTCGAGGTCAACCATCTCCGAAATAGCCGCCGCAACGCGCCTGCCGGAACGTTCCCTTTCCACCCAGGTGAAGAGGCTGCTGGACGAAGGACACATCGCGCCGGCGGGAGACCGCGCTGGCAAAGGCTCGTTCTTCGAGCTCACCGACGGGCTCTTTCGCACGTGGCTTCACTATCGCAGCGGACACATGCTCGAACCCCTCGTCCGGTTCCTGGCCATGTGGCACACTCCAGTGGAGCTCGAATCGACTCTTTCGGCGCTATCCGCGGAAGCGGCCACACCCCTCCCGCTGATCGAACGCGACTTCTTGGAGTCGACCGCGACACAAATCCGCTCGGCACTCGATTACGCGCGCTCACCCGCCCGTGCCGCCGGGCGGGAGCGGTTGTGGAAGGAATGCGAGCTGGATGTAGCGGGCACCTTTGCACTCCCCGATCTGTCGGTCCGGATTTCTGAGACGGTGCAGGTTGGGGAGAGCGTCGAGGGATTGCGGCGCACCATCGCCGGCTTTGCCGACACCCGGGACCCGGCCACCCGCGAGCGAGTGGCTGGCACAATGTTCAAACTCGCCGTCACACTCCAGAACACCGGGCACCTCGAGGAGGCGCTTGCGGCTTGCCGCGAACTCATCACTCGTTTCGGCGATAGCGCCGAGTCCCCAGGGCAGAAGTATGTTGCCGGGGCGCTGCTGGGCCTCGGCATCATGCTGGGTCAATCCGGCCGAACCGAAGACGAGATCGCAACCTACCGCGACCTCATCACGCGCTTCGCCAACACCTCCGAACCCGCCGTGCAAGAGCCGGCAGCCTACGCAATGTACAACCTCGGCACTACATTCGCCCAATCCGGGCGGGCCGATGAGGCAATGGCGACCTATCGCGACCTCGTCACACGCTATGCCACCAGTCCCGAACCGGCTGTGCAAGATCGCGTGGCCTCCGCGATGCTGAACCTCGGCCTTACATTGGGCCAAGCTGGCCGGCTTGATGAGGCAATGGCGACCTATCGCGACCTCATCATGCGCTTTGCCGGCAGCGCCGAACCGGCATTGCGCGAGGCGGCGACGCGCGCGATGTTCAACCTTGCTGTTTCATTGGGCGAATCCGGCCGGGTTGAGGAGGAAATCGAAGCCTACCGCAACCTCATTGCCTGTCTCGCCGACAGTCCGGACCCCGAGGCTCAGAGACGCGAAGCCGAAGCGACTATGCTCCTCGGCATCACGCTACACCAATCCGGTCGGGTTGAGGACGCAATCGCAACCTACCGACACCTCACCGTGCGTTTCACCAACACCGCCGAGCCGACCGTGCAAGTGTCGGTAGCCAGGGCGATGTTTATCCTGGCCAATGCGCTGTGGCAGCCCGGGCGGGTTGAGGAGGTTATCGCAACCCTGCGCGACCTCATCACGCGTTTCGCCAACAGTGCGGAATCAGCCGTGCGAGAGCTGGTAGCGCGTGCGATGCTGACCCTCGGCGTTGCGCTAGGTCAATCCGGGCAGGCCGAGGAGGAAATTGCCACCTATCGCCACCTCATCACACGCTTCGCCCAGAGCTCGGAATCGGCTGTGCAAGCGCAGGCAGCGCGTGCGACGCTCAACCTCGCCATCACGCTAGGTCAATCCGGGCAGGCCGAGGAGGAAATTGCCACCTATCGCGACCTCATCACGCGCTTCGCCCAGAGCTCGGAACCGGCCGTGCAAGAGCAGGTAGCGCGTGCGACGCTCAACCTCGCCTCCACGCTAGGTCAATCCGGGCAGGCCGACGACGAAATTGCCACCTATCGCGACCTCATCACACGCTTCGCCCAGAGCTCGGAACCGGCTGTGCAAGCGCTCGTAGCGCGTGCGATGTTCAACCTCGCCATCACCCTAGGTCAACCCGGGCAGGCCGACGACGAAATTGCCACCTATCGCGACCTCATGGCGCGCTTCGCCCAGAGCTCAGAACCGGCTGTGCAAGAGCAGGTGGCACGTGCGATGTTGAACCTCGCCATCACGCTAGGTCAATCCGGGCAGGCCGACGACGAAATTGCCACCTATCGCGACCTGATCGCTCGCTTCGGCCACAGGGAAGAGCCCGCGACGCAAACGCAGGTCGCACGTGCGATGGTAAACTTGGGCGTTCTGTTCTCGAAGTCCGGCCGCACCGGCGAGGCAGCGGCAATCTTCCGCGAGGCGATCGACCGCTTCGCCGACAGGAACGAACCCGCATTGCGCGAGTTTGCCGCCGCCGCAATGCTGAACCTTGGCGCGGCGCAAGGCCGGCCTGAGGGAGCCGCCGAGGCAGCACGTTTATACCGCGATGCGATTGCTCGCTTCGATGAACGTAGCCCAAGCGCGATCTTGGCTCGCCTGTTATACGCCAGTGTGCTGAACGAAATGGGGCGCCAGAAAGAAGCTCAGTTCACCCTAATCGAGGCCGCCCACCGCCTGGCGGAAGTGCGCGATGCATCGTTGTCCCTGGCAGCAGATGTGTTGAAAACTATCCTCAGCACCCTGCCCCTGCCGCTGTCGGAACAGTTGGTCGGCGAGATCCAGCAGAGCCCGGAGCCCTCCATTGTCGAGACCGCCCACTTGCACCGGTTCGTTCTCGACCTATTGCGAGCTGACGAGCCTGCCCTCGGCAGAGTCAAGCTCGGTCCGGAGGCGCGAAGAAAGCGGGCACTCGGGCGTGTGCCGCCGGAATTGCGCGAAACCGTGATCGAAAAAGCGGAGCTGATCAAGCAGCAACGTACGAAAACCACCGCCACACCAGAGCCCCGCGAATTATCGGCGCAAAGCAAGCCTCGCCGCACGAGCCGGCAACAATCGAGCCGCTGAGCCGCTTCCGAAAATCTCGAGACGTCCTAAACGTTGAAGTCGTCCGGCCATCGGTCACGCCCCTGGAAAATAAATTTCAACCCATCCAACCCTCCTGAATTCAACAACTTCATTCAAAACCCCCACTCCAACACGCCAGATGCTCTCTGCCCTTATGCTCCAATAAAATTAGGAGGAAGAATGCCGCTCCCCAATCATCGTTCATGCGCTTCACCGGCATCCGTCGCGCTAGCCACATTTCGGGTGACGCATGGCTCCCCGAAAACACCTCCCATGCGTCACCCGATTTCGAGCCGCCTCCGCAACCTCAACAAACGGCGTAACTTAGAGAGGTACAAAAAAATACACACACACGCAGTCTAACGCGTCTCCGGGCCGCTCCGCGAAAGGACAATCATCCGGCTGGAATCCGCCTCAAACCGTTCAAACTTGAACGGTCGAGTTCGCGTAACCCCAACGCATTCATTACCGCCCCTCCAGGTAACCGGTCAATTTGAACCGTTCTGAGGGTGCCCGGCCCGAGACCTCGCTCTCCGTTGCCAGCGCTTACAATTAAAGGAAGCCCAGCATGTGGATCGTCCAACTCGCCCTTCGCCGGCCATATACGTTCGTCATCATGGCGATGCTGATCGTCATCCTCGGCGGCCTGGCCATCGTCCGCATGCCTACCGACATCTTCCCCGATATCGATATCCCCGTCGTCAGCGTCATCTGGACCTATGCCGGCGTCTCGCCCGAAGAGATGGCCGAA
>Ga0116223_10002096_pt1 | contig 19231 bp, 14 predicted proteins | sample Sb_taG_3_FD_90092 | JGI IMG/M metagenome (GOLD analysis project Ga0116223, IMG submission 90092) | Peat soil microbial communities from Weissenstadt, Germany - Sb_50d_a_PC metaG | ecosystem: Environmental > Terrestrial > Soil > Wetlands > Peat | place: Germany: Weissenstadt | collected 2010-09-21 | reverse complement strand
TGGCCAACTGATCATGCAAGGCTTCGTCGGGTTCCGGATTCCGATCTGGGTTCGACGGCTTGTAACAATGGTGCCGGCCTTCGTCGTTGTCGGTCTGGGTGCGAACCCAACAAGTGCGCTCGTCATCAGTCAAGTCGTGCTCAGTATCGCCCTGCCACTTCCGATGATCGCTCTGCTCATTTTCACGCGACGACGAGACATCATGGGTCAGTTCAGCAATAGTCGGCTGACCAACATTGCAGCGATAGTCGGGACCGCGGTGGTCTTGGGGCTCAATGTTTTCTTGATCCTGCAGACGTTCGGCGTGCCGATTCCTGGCTTGTCTAATGGAGGCTAACCGTACGTCGCACTAGCGGCAGGAATTGAGTAGCAACACTCGTCCTGCTTGATCGGCAAATGCTTGGGGCATGTCAGTGAGCGGTCGACGCGTATTCGGATTGAGCTTCCTGTTTGTCGTAGTTTCCACGGCATCGATTGCCGGCTCTACAGCCGCGATCCTTGTCGCGCTCGTCGGGAGCGCCAGCGCCGCCGACGGCACCATGCCGACGAAGGCTGCGCCGATCCCCTATACCGAAGGCTTTGACTGGACCGGTTTCTATGTGGGCGGGCACGTTGCCTACAGTCTGGGCCGGGGAACCAGCACGCTGTCCGATCCGAGTTCGACGGTTGTCGGCGATGTGTTCAACGGCCTCTATGGCGGCGTGCAGGGCGGCTACAATTACGTTTTCCCGTCCCGGCTGCTCCTCGGCGCCGAAGCCGATATTACGTTCCCGAATTTTCAAACCTTCCAGGATGGCTTGATCTTTACCGGGGGCACGGCGCAGGGCACAACCGTGACCGACCAGATCGATTACATTGCCACGCTGCGCGGACGTTTCGGTTATGCATTCGATCACTGGCTCATTTATGGAACCGGCGGCTTTGCCTGGTCGCAGGCGCGCTTCGGTGAAACCCCCGGCCTCGCCAGCAATGAGGACAAGATCCTGCTCACCCGCACCGGCTGGGCGCTCGGCCTCGGCGCCGAGGTTGCAATTGCGCCGGACTGGACGGCGCGGCTCGAATATCTCTACGACGACTTCGGAACCGTCGCCGGCGTCTTTCCCTCAGGCACGGGCTACCGGTCGGCCTTCGACATCCAGACGCTGCGCTTCGGACTCAACTACAAGCTCGGCGTAGCGCACACCGACACGGCAACGCAGGCGAGCGGCGATCCATGGAGCGATCAATGGCCGATCGCGCGCGACGCCTGGAATATCCACGGCCAATTCACCTTCGTCGAGCAGGGCTATCTGCCCTTCCACTCGCCGTACGAAGGCGCGAACAGCCTGTCCAGCGCGAGCCAGGCGCAAAACACCGTGAGCGCCACCGCCTTCGCCGGCTTTCGCCCATGGGACGGCACCGAAATCTACATCAACCCGGAAATCACCCAGGGCTTTGGTCTCAGCACCACTCACGGCATCGCCGCCTTCCCCAGTTTTGAAGCGCAAAAGGCAAGTTTCCCGATGCCGCGTGTTGACATGGCGCGCGTGTATGTGCAGCAAACGTTCGGCCTCGGCGGCGAGCAGGAGACCATCGAGGACGGTCCCAACCAAATCGCGGGGAAGAAAGACATTTCGCGGCTCACACTTATCGCCGGCAGGTTCGCGGTCACGGACTTCTTCGACAACAACGCCTATGCCCAAAACGGGCGAACGCAATTCTTCAACTGGAATATGGATTGCTGCGGCGCCTACGACTGGACCATGGATCAGCTCAGCTATACTTGGGGCGCCATGGCCGAACTGAACCAGAAGTTCTGGGCTTTTCGGGCCGGCTATTTCCTGGTTCCCGTCGTGTCCAACGCCGACGACTACGACACAAATTTTCCCGACGGCGAATATATCGGCGAACTCGAATTGCGCTATTCGCTGTTCTCGGAACCGGGCAAATTGCGGCTGATGGCATGGGCCAACCGCGCTAATGCCGGCAGCTATGCTGCCGCGCTCGCGGAGCCGCTCACGACGCCCACCTATCCTGACGTCACGCTGGTTCGCCAGGTGCGAACCAATTACGGCTTCAATGCCAATCTCGAACAGGCGATCACCGACGATCTCGGCGTGTTCTCGCGCGCAAGTTGGAGCCCCGGTCTCGACGAAATCATCGCCTGGACCGATTGCGACGAAAGCCTGTCCGCCGGCGCCGTGCTGAAGGGTACCTCGTGGGGACGCCCGGATGACAAAATCGGCGTCGCCGGCATCATCGAGGGTCTCTCGGCCGAGGCACGCGCCTACTTCGCCGCCGGCGGACTCGGAATATTGATCGGCGACGGCGCGCTCAACTACCGCCCGGAGAAGGTGCTGGAGAGCTATTATTCGTACAGCCTCAACAAATGGTCGGCTCTCACTTTCGATTATCAGTTCGTCGATAACCCTGCCTATAACGCCGACCGCGGACCGGTCCACATTTTTTCCGGCCGGCTGCACGCCGAGTTTTGAGGGGGAGAGCGCCGCGATGACCCAACAGATGGAGGCCATGCGCGTTGCCAGTCCCCTCAAAATGCGAATCGAAGGCATGGATTGTGGAGCCTGCGCCATTAAGATCGAAAGCGCGCTCAAGCGCCTTCCGGGTATTACCAACATCCAGGTGAGCTACGCGACCGGGACGCTTTCGCTCCGGCTCGACGAAGGCCGCACCGCCCGCGAGAGGGTCGAAGCAACGATCCGGGGGCTGGGCTATACGTCCGTGCCGTTCGATGCCGCAGCCGTCACGGCGAGTGGTTGGCGGGCAGACAGCGAAAGCGGCCGACGGTGGTGGCGGTTGCGCAAGGGCCGCGCCGCTGTGGCATCGGGGACGCTCCTTATCGCCGCCTTTGTTGTTTCGACGGCGTTGCCGGAATTTGCACATTTGGCTTTTACCGCTGCGGCCCTTGCTGGGCTCCTGCCTGTCGCCAACCGCGCCATGGCCGGTATCGACTCGGGTGCGCCGTTCAGCATCGAGACGCTCATGACGCTCGCGACGGTCGGGGCGATTTCGATCGGAGCGTCAGAAGAAGCGGCCGTCGTGATCTTTCTGTTCGCCGTCGGCGAACTCCTCGAAGGCGTTGCGGCTGCACGATCGAGAGCTGGTATCGAGGCTCTTATCAATGTCGTTCCTCGCACCGCTCGGATCGAAGACCAGGGCGCTGTACGCGAAATCTCCGTCGAGCAACTCAAGGTGGGCGATGTCGTGCTGGTGCGTCCGGGCGACCGGATGCCGTCCGATGGCGACATCATCGACGGGCAATCCGAGATCGACGAGGCGCTGGTCACCGGCGAATCCGTACCCGTTGCGAAAGCCATCGGCGATCCCGTCTATGCCGGCAGCATCAATGGGCATGGCGTGCTGCGTGTTCGTCTCACCCATACGGCAAACGACAACACAATCTCGCGCATCATCCACATGGTGGAGGAGGCGCAGGAATCGAAGGCGCCAACCGCCCGCTTCATCGATCGTTTCGCCGTGTACTACACGCCGGCGGCCATGACTGCGGCGGCGCTCGTGATGATTCTTCCTCCGCTGCTGCTCGGAGCCGACTGGTACACTTGGCTTTATCGTGGGTTGGCCATCCTGCTCATTGCCTGCCCGTGTGCATTGGTCATCTCCACGCCCGCGGCGATTGCGTCAGCGCTCGCGTCTGGCGCGCGGCATGGTTTGCTGATCAAGGGCGGGGCCGCATTGGAAATGCTCGGCAAAGTCCGCACTATCGCTTTCGACAAGACCGGCACGCTCACGATCGGGCGTCCCCAGATTACTGACATCATAGCGATCGACGGAAGCGCAGATGAACTTCTCGCCACGGCTGCGTCGGTGGAGCGTGGCTCTAGCCATCCGCTCGGCATTGCGATCGTGGCCGCAGCCGAAGCCCACGGCCTGATGCTTCGCCCCGTGTTCGGCGGCGCCACTGCTGTTCCGGGCAGGGCGATCACTGGTCGCCTCCGGGATGGCTTCGTTTCGGTTGGATCACCTCGCTTCGCCCGTGAGTTCCGCGCCATGCCGGACGAATTGTCATCTAAGATCGAGGCACTTGAGGCCGTGGGCCGGATCGTGGCCGTGGTGCTGCTGGCGAAACGCTGCCTCGGGCTTATTGCCTTTCGCGACGAGCCGCGCGCCGACGCCGCGCTGGCTTTGGCTCGGCTGAAGGATCTCGGGTTGCGAACGGTCATGCTCACGGGCGACAACGGCCGCGCCGCGGAGGCCATCGCAACGGCGCTTGAGGTCGAAGCGCGATCCGAGCTGTTGCCCGACGCCAAGCTAGCCGCCATCGCCGCGCTCAAGAGCTCGGGGCCGGTCGCGATGATCGGCGACGGCATCAACGATGCTCCGGCGCTCGCCGCAGCAAGTGTCGGCGTGGCGATGGGCGGCGGAACGGATGTCGCTCTCCAGACCGCCGATGCCGCGCTGCTCAAGGACCGCGTTATCGGCGTTGTTGAACTTGTTCAATTGGGGCGCGCAACGCTGAGAAACATATGGCAGAACATCGGCATTGCTTTGGGTTTGAAGGTTATCTTTCTTGCCACCACATTGACCGGGATCACATCGCTGTGGATGGCGATCCTGGCCGATACCGGAGCTACCGTACTGGTCACGGCAAACGCGCTACGGTTGCTGAGATTTCGCACCGACACAACGCAAGACGCTTCAGGCCACGACTGACGGTCTGCTCCGTTTTCTCAGACTCCTGAGTGGCGTCCGTGGAAAGTGAGTGTTTGAGGGCGGGCCGCATGTTGGCGTGGGGTCATATTCGTCGATTTTGGCACGTCCGCGGAATGTCTGGTTAGAGAGTGATTTCGGAAATGCCAGTTGGCTGTTGATGGCGTCGCCTGCAGTGTGATTCATGGCCACAAACTGGAGGCTTGAATCATGCGGTACGAACTCACGGATTTTGAGTGGGCAGCAATCCGACCGTTCCTTCCAAATAAGCCCCGTGGTGTACCTCGCGTGAACGATCGGCGTGTTCTCAACGGCATCTTTTGGATCTTACGATCAGGCGCACCATGGCGTGATCTGCCGGCGGCCTTTGGCCCCTACACAACCTGCTACAACCGCTTCATTCGCTGGGGAAGAGCGGGCGTCTGGGGCCAGATCATGGATGCATTGGCTGAGACTCATGATGCGGCGGTGCAGATGATCGACACGTCCATCGTGCGCGTGCACCAGCACGGAGCCTGCATCGCGAGCAATAATGAGCAAAACATGGGCCGCTCACGAGGCGGAATGACGACCAAGATTCACGCCGTCGTAGACACAAATGGTCTGCCGATACAACTCGGCCTCACGCCAGGCGAGGCACATGACAATCGTCTTGCTTCGGTTCTGCTATCCGGTCTGAAACCACGAGCCATGTTGCTAGCTGATCGCGGCTACGATGCCGACTGGATCAGGGCGTTCGCCAATGAACGTGGCGCGTGGGCCAATATCCCACCGAAACGAAATCGCAAAGAGACGATTGGCTTTAGCCGATACCTGTACCGAGCGCGAAACTTGGTCGAGCGCTTCTTCAACAAGATCAAGCAGTGTCGTCGTATCGCTACCCGCTATGACAGGCTCGCAGCCAACTACTTGGCCTTCATCAAGCTCGCATCCATTCGGGTTTGGCTACGTGCTTATGAGTCCACGCCCTAGTGATGTCGTCGGCGCTGGCGCCGTCCAGCCAGCCGAGCCAGCGATCTTCGTCGGCGCCGGTCCACAGCGACTTATCGCGCGCCCAGAGTTTTCGGATATTGCCGTGCGACCGCTAGTCCTCGGCGATCTCGTCGGCCTTCATGGTCAGGCGATCGCCCAGCGACAGTATCTGCCGGTCCATTTGCCGGTCCAGGATTTCGATGCGTTTTTTGGCGACTGCGGCAAGGAGCTTGTCGGCCGCATCGGCGAACAACCGCACGCCGTCTTCGAGCAGCTTGTCGGTGACGCGCTCGAGCGAGATGCCGGCGCGGCTGAGCTCGCCCAACAGGCGCTGCGCGCCGGCGGCATCTTCCTCTAGACTGTCGCGCAACCTGCCATGCTCGCGAAATGCATCGATTGCCGCAATCGGCATGGTGTTGACCGTATCGGGTCCGATCAGCTCCTCGATATAAAGCACATCGCTGTAGGCCTTGTTCTTGGTCCCGGTTGAGGCCCAGAGCAGCCGCTGCGGCTTCGCGCCATGCGCCGCGAGCGCCTGCCAGCGCTCGCCGGCGAACAAACGCAGGTAACGTTGATAGGCGAGCTTGGCGTTGGCAATTGCAGTCTTGCCCTTGATTGCTTTGAGTCGCGCTTTTTCATCGGGGTCGTTGGCGTGGGCGATGTGTTCGTCGAGCAATTTGTCGACCGCGGTGTCGATGCGGCTGATGAAGAAGCTCGCGACACTGGCGATCTTCGAAACATCGCCGCCTCTGGCTGCGAGCGCTTCGAGACCCGACAGATAAGCCTCGGCGACCTGCTCATAGACTTGTTGCGCGAAAAGCAGCGTGATGTTGACGTTGATGCCCTCGGCGATCAGGTCGTGAATGGCAGGCAACCCCTCCAGCGTAGCCGGAACCTTAATCATCAAGTTCTTGCGATCGACTTCGCTCCAAAGCCGTTTCGCTTCGGCGAAGGTGCCTGGCGTATCGGAAGCGAGGTACGGCGAAACCTCGATGCTGACGAAGCCATCGGCGCCCTGCGCCGCATCGAACGTGGGACGAAGTACGTCGGTTGCCTGCCGGATATCCTCGACCGCGAGCTGTTCGAACATCTCGCCGGCCGAGCGATCGTGCGCGGCCAACATGTGCGCGATAGCGTCGTCGTATTCGTCGGAACGTCCGATGGCCTGTTCAAAGATCGAGGGGTTTGAGGTCACCCCGCGCAGGCCGTCTTCGTCGACAAGCTTCTTCAATCCGCCTTTGGCGATGAAGCCGCGCGAAAGAAAATCGAGCCACACGGCCTGACCATGGTCCTGCAACGCCTTGAGCGGCTTCATTGTCGGCTGTTCCTTGCGATCCATGCCTTGGCGGCCTGCGTGATCTTATCCGGCACGAAGGCAAATTTCCGCATCAAATCGGGGTCCCGAGCCGAGACGCCGAAGCTGTGCATGCCGATGATCGCCCCGCTCGGGCCGGCGTAGCGGTCCCAACCGATGACGGCGCTGCTCCCCTCGCGCGCGCGTGTATGCAAACGACTCGGGTTAACGCGGCTCGCCCGGCGGTTTAAATCTTGGCGAGAGGCGGATAGTATCCGAGGCTGTTGGACACAAGTCATAGGATAAAAGTTATGGCCCTCAACGAAGCGTCTCATCGACCTCTTCTCAAATCGGATAGACTCGGTTTGACGCGCGATTCTAACATGAAAAAACGACTAACGCCGCGGTCAAGTGCAACCATAGCTTTGAGGTTGTGGTCGCTTTTCATCGCCCTCATGATCTCAGCTGCCTGTGCGGTGGCACCGCGCGACGCGCGAGCAGAATGGCCCGATCGCGTTATTCGCATCATCGTGCCTTTCGGTGCTGGAAGCAGCTCAGATACGATCGCCCGGGTTGTCGCTGCCAAGATGACCGAACAACTTCGCCAGCAGGTAATCGTCGAAAATAGAGTTGGTGGAAGCACAATCATTGGAACCGAACTGATCACCAAGGCAGCTCCAGACGGCTATACGATTGGGCTGGCCAATACGAGCACGCATGCCGTGACAGCAGCGCTCATGGCTAAGCTTCCCTTCGATCCGACAAAGGACTTCTCTCCCATTGCCATGATCGGCAGTTCGCCGTTGTTGCTGCTGGGCTCGCCCGTGAAACCTTCCAAAACCTTGCCCGAATTTGTACGCCTAGCAAAAGCGCAGCCTGGCGCGCTGACATATGCGTCGGCGGGTACGGCCACCTTGACTCATCTTGCTGGTGAGCTTGTGAAATGGAAAACCGGCATCGACGTCGTTCACGTGCCCTATCGCGGCACTGAAGAGTCGCTGATAGATCTGATGACGGGGCGCCTCGACATGGTGGTGGGTACGATCGCGCCGTCGCTGCCGCAAATTCGTGAAGGCAAGCTGCTGGCTTTCGCTCTTTTGAGCGATAAGCGAAGCCCGCTTCTCCCGGATGTCCCAACCAACAGCGAGGCAGGCGCGCCAGATTGCGAGGCCGCTCTTTGGACAGCCTTCGTTGCGCCGCTCGGTGTCCCGCCGGCCATTATTACACGCCTCAATGAAGCCGTGGTCGCTGCCGTCAACACCCCGGAGGTGCAGAATGCGCTGAATATACAAGGCATAACGCCCGAATACGGATCTCCCGAGGATGTTGCGGCACGAATCCGAACTGACGTTGAGAAATGGAAGACCGTTGCCGTGAGTGCCAAGATTAGCGGCATCGAATAGGTCTTGACTGTGACCGCTCACCGAAGTGAAAGATCTGCGGGTCAAGCCACTTGTGCCGGGTTATTCGCTCTTAGGCTGCCGTTCCCGTTGCGGCCAGACGCAACGGGGCAGCCCTAAAGGAGGCGAGCTTTTGTTGATCCGGCGGATCTTGATAGAGCGTCGTACGCTGTCGGGGCATTCGGCCCAGTGAGCGGATCAACCCTTCCATGTCGCTTGGCGGCATTTCTTCGCCGTGCACTGCTCCGGCCGCTCGAGTAATGCTCTCGTTCATAAGGGTACCGCCGATGTCGTTTGCACCGGCGCCAAGGCACCACTTCACACCCTCTGTGCCCATCTTGACCCAGGACGTCTGGATATTTGTGATATGCGGATGTAGAACCAATCGTGCGACCGCGTGCATCAATACCGCCTCGCGGAACGTGGGGCCCTTGCGTGACCGACCGTGCAGATATATCGGCGATTCCATCGGAACGAACGGGAGCGGGACAAATTCCGTGATGCCGCCGGTCGACACTTGAAGCCGCCGCAAGTGCATTAAATGACGAGCCCAGTGTTCCGGTCCCTCGACGTGGCCATACATGATCGTTGAGGTGGTACGCAAACCGAGCGAATGGGCGGTTTCAATCACTTCCAGCCATTGCTGTGTCTTCAGTTTGTCGGGACAAATAATGGCCCTGATGTCGTCGTCCAAGATCTCGGCGGCAGTTCCGGGAAGAGTACCGAGACCAGCGTCCTTGAGTTGCGCGAGAAACGTTGCCACAGACATTTGCAGCGTGGCGGCGCCCTGCGATATCTCCAACGGGGAAAACGCGTGAATATGAAGCTCGGGCGCAACATCCTTGATGGCGCGACAGATGGCCAAATAGGTCGCGCCCGTGTAATCCGGATGAATTCCTCCTTGCAAACAAACCTCGGTTGCTCCGCGGTCCCACGCCTCCTGGCTGCGACGCTGGATCTCCTCGATACTTAAATCGTATGGTCTGCCGCGCAGATTGGCAGCAAGCTTTCCCTTCGAAAAAGCGCAGAACTTACATCTAAAATAACAGATATTGGTGTAGTTGATATTTCGATTCACCACGTAGGTTACGCGATCTCCGCACGCGCTCGCGCGCAATTCGTCGGCTGCCTTGCTAACACGATAAAATTCATTACCGCGAGCAGAGAACAATCTGGCAACTTGACTCTCGGAAGATATCCCGCCAGCGGCCGCACAATCCAGGACCCATTGCAATTCGTCTCGTCGGGTCTCACGCGGGGAATTTCTCGGAGGCAGTGCCACCGGAACTGGTTCGCCCGCGCCCGGGGTCCATTCCTCTGCCCGGGAATACCCTTCCGAATCGCTCGCCCGCAACACTGCGATACGCAGCGACGCATCGAGCCATCGAACCGGGTCTGAAGCATATTGCGGATAGATGGCGAGCCGGTCGACAAGGACCTTGCCTGCCTCGGCGGTCCGTTGTTCCAAATTCTTGATAGCCGGCCATGGCGCCTCTGGATTAACATGATCGATGGTGACGGGGGATATTCCACCCCAATCGTTAATCCCCGCGGCGATTAGATCGGCCAGTTGGCCGCCGCTCAGGTTGGGCGGCGCTTGTATGTTCATCGCCGGACCAAATAAGATCCGTGCGACGGCGACGGTCCACAGGTGATCCGCGAAATCCGGTTCAGGAGCAGTCGCCATGCGCGTATTCGGCTTGGCGCGGAAATTCTGAATTATGATTTCCTGAAGATGGCCATAGCGGCGATGAAGCTCTCGCAATGCAAGCAACGACTCGACGCGCTCGCGGCGTGTTTCACCGATGCCAATGAGAATCCCCGAGGTGAAGGGCACTGCTACTTCTCCAGCCGCAGCGATAGTCGCAAGGCGAACCGAAGGCAATTTGTCGGGTGAGCCAAAATGAGGCCCTCCCTTGCCAGCCAACCGGCGCGAAACGTTCTCGAGCATGATCCCCTGCGAAACCGAGACCGCGCGGAGGCGCCTAATATCCTCCAAGGTCATCACGCCGGGGTTGAGGTGTGGCAACAATCCGGTTTCTTTGAAAACCAAAGCTGCCATCGCAGCCAGGTAGTCAAGCGTGCTCGCATATCCAAGCTTCGCAAGTGCATCGCACGCCGCTTCATATCGCAGCTCCGGCTTGTCACCTAACGTGAACAGGGCTTCGCGACAACCTGCCTGCGCCCCGGCACGCGCGATAGCCAATACCTGCTCGGGCGACAAATAGGCCTCGTCGGTCGAGCGCAGCGGCTGCGCGAATGTACAGTAATGACAAGAGTCACGGCAAAGCTTGGTAAGCGGAATGAAAACTTTTCTGGAATATGTAATAACCGTTCCATGGCCGCGGTCGCGTATTTCCGCCGCTGCCTGCATCAGAACGGGAAGGTCTTCAAAATCGATCATCGCAAGCGCCTGAGCGTTAGTCAGATCCTTTCCGTTCCTCAGCCAATCGAAAAGTTTGGGTGAATCCAGCATTCTCTACGTACCCCGTGCACGGTCGGCATTTGCGATGTGCTCCCGATCCGCAAAGCCGTTCAACTCCAAAAACGCCTGTGTGCGAGTAGCAGAGCCGATGCGCGCAAAAGCCTGCAGATCATCGGGATTATCAAAGTCATGGCCAATGCCTGGAAGTCTTATAACTAATGGGTCGATGCCGCAGCGTTGAGCAGTTCGCAGATGTGGGAAAAAGCTGTCCACCCCGAACGTCAAAGGTACTGCGGTTGGAGGCGAGACAACGACCGTATTTGATCCGAGCTCATCATGCGAGGGAACGATCGTAAAGGAGGGCGCCGGACGATGCATCGAAAGGACCGAGGAAATCTCGGCGGCGGTCACTAATGGAATATCGCCAGGTAGCTGCATCATTCCTCCCGCACCTTCTTCAGCGAGCAATCGTGCTGCTGCCGCCACCGCCGCGCTGTGACCACCACGCGCATCTGCTGTTAGAATTCTTGCACCATAGCGCTGCGCTAGGCTGATTGCGCGCGTGTCGAGAGTGACTAACGCAATACCCGCAAGCTCGCGAATCTGCGACACGGCACCGAGCACATCTTCGAGCATAATTAGTGCCAGCTCGGAACGCAATTGCGGGGAAACGGCTGTCGAAAGTCGCTGCTTAGCGCCCGTCGTTTCTTTCACCGGGATAACCGCCCAAATATCCGATGCGGTTTTTGCCAACTGCAATATCCTTAAGCGCCGTTTGAGGCGGCCGTACTAAAAAGGCAGTCGGCGAAGTCGAGAGTTGCACTCGCCAAGCGCTCGCGGTCCAACAGGCTGAGCATCAGACTGGGTTCAACTGCGGCCGGAATGCCGAGCTTGGCTGCAAACTGAGCATCCACGGTATCGATGACGAGCCCGTCAATCAGATCACGGTAATGCGCCGCAACAGTTAGCACATTTGCAGGATATCCTAATTCCTCCATCATCTTAACCGTGGGGCCCTTGACGGACCGCCCACCGATGATCGGAGAAACCGCAATAACGGGAGCGGGACAAGACTCGAGCGCGGCTCTAAGCCCTGGCAGCGCAAGCATCGGATCGATGCTGATATATGGATTGGACGGGCAAATGATGACTGCCCGCAAACTAGGACTTCTGATGGTCGCCAAGATCTCGGGATGTGGGCGAGCCTGCGTAGCTCCGTCAAAAATAAAACCGATAACTTGAGGAGCGCATTTGGCTTCGACGAAATAGTGCTGAAAGTCCATGGCGCCGGTTTGCGTCATAACGCGCGTCCGAACGGAGTCATCTGACATCGGCAGAATATGACTGGCAACACCCAGCGCTTTGGCAATTTCAGAAGTTATCTTCGAGAGCTTTTCGCCAGACCTTAGCCGACGTGTGCGCTCCACATGAACGGCAAGATCGCGGTCGCCGAGCTTGAACCAAGCCTCCCCGCCCAATACCCCGAGCGCCTCCATGAAGGACCAAGTTTCGTCGCGACGTCCCCAACCGGTTTTTTGATTTTCCAGTCCAGCGAGTGTGTAGGTTAACGTATCGATGTCCGGTGAAATATGAAGTGCCAAATGCTCGAAGTCATCTCCAGTGTTTACCGCGACAATTAGATCGCCTGGAGGGAGAACGCGCGCCAGACCCAGCGCAAGCTTGGAGCCCCCCACGCCGCCCGAAAGCGCGAGGACCCAGCGCCTACCACCACCCTGTATACGGGTCATCGAGTTGCACCGCCCTATCGGAACAAGTCTTCGGAAGCGGAACGGATCAACGCGCGTGCCGGAATCGTTCGTTCAGCTATCGCTAGTCCCGAGACAAGCACCACTGGATGGGATTCGTCAGCTTGACCCATCAACAGAGAAGCAGCCGAAGCAACTTCGTCTGCTAACGCTGTCCTGCTGATTTCAAGTGGATATCCAAAGAGATCCGGTTGGCCGCGCAAATCATTGAGCGCCGGAATCCCTGCAGAACCGAGCGCGACTCCAACAGTGCCATGCCGCCAAGGCCGGCCAAAGCTGTCGCTCACAATAACGCCGAGAGTCGTTTTAAAGTGCGCCTCCATTTCTTTGCGTAGACTTTCTGCAACGGCGTCGGGTTGGTTAGGCAGAAGCAACACTACGTCTCTGGCCGGGCCGGAATCTACATTGGAGCGATCGACGCCGGCATTTGCAGCAACGTACCCCTCACGGTGCTCTACGATCAGGGCGCGTGGATCGCTGCGCACAATCCGCACCGACTCCGACAAAATGACCTCGACAAATCGAGGATCTTTATCGACCAAGATGGCCAAGTCGCGTGCGCGCGCCGAAGGAATTATCGTGGTGAGATCCACAAAGCGTCCTTGCGCTTTTGATACCACCTTGTGAGTCACCACCACGACGTCGCCCGGACGCGGTTGCAAAGATGCTCTATCGATCGCGGCGATGATGATCGAACCGAGATCGGCGCCGGAAGTGATCAGCGGGATTCCCGGAACGACATTAAGAGTTAACCGCTCAGGCCCCTTCATTGATCAATCCAACGCCCGCAATCGCGGCAGTACGTGTTCGCCATATAGGTGGATAAATCGTTTCTGATCCGGGCCAGGCGCGTGGAAAACCAGATGACGGAAGCCGAGATCCACGTAGGTCTTGATTTTCGCAACATGCTCCTCGGGGTCTGTCGATACGATCCAGCGTTTGGCAGTGCGTTCGACTGGAAGCGCATCAGCAAGCTTCTCCATCTCGACCGGGTCTTCGACAGATACCTTTTCTTCCGCCGAAAGCGCCAAGGCTGCCCAGTGCTTGGTATCGTCAAGCGCTCGTTGGCGATCCGTGTCGAAGGAAACCTTCATTTCGATCATTCGGTCAATAGAATCGTTTGTACGACCGACTGCTTCCAATCCGGCTGCCACATTTGGGAGCAATGTTTCGCTATACAGCTCCGACGGCTTGCCGCTGGTGCAAATGTAACCTTCGGCGATTTCGCCTGCCATTTTGGCAACGGTCGGACCGGATGCTGCAAGATAGATTGGAACCGGCGCGGACGGTCGGTCGTAAAGCGTCGCCCTCTCCGTCCTATAGTATTGGCCCGCAAACGTGACACGCTCTTCGGACCATAGCCGTCGCATCAATATAATGGATTCCCGCAACCGCGCAGTGCGCTCCTTGAATCCCGGCCACTTGAAACCGAGTGCCGGCACGTCATTGAGTGACTCACCGCTGCCTAGGCCGAGCACGACGCGCTCAGGAAACATAACTGCCATGGTCGCAAAGGCCTGCGCCACTATCGACGGATGGTAACGAAACGTCGGAGTCATCACGCTCGTGCCTATCACGATGCGCTTGGTGCGGGCGCCAAGGGCTGCCAGCCAGGGAATTGAAGCGGGCGCGTGGCCCCCGGTATGTCTCCAAGGCTGGAAGTGATCGCTAATAAACACGGAATCGAAACCGACATTTTCCGCGAGACAAGAGAACTCCAGCAGCTCGTTTGGATCGAATTGTTCCGCCGATGCTTTGTATCCAATCTTAAGCAAGGTCCACTCCTATTTAAAAATAGCTGATGTATCGAGCCGTTATGGGGAGAAAGTCAAAGAAGCACGGACTTCCGCTTCGATCATTTTCCAAATCCTGTCGACTATGGCCAGGAACTCCGGCTGTCGCTTGACATCGAGGGAACGGGGTCGGGAAATTGGAACTGGAATTGTGGCGCGCACCGTACCCGGACGTGCGCTTAGTACGACGACGTACTCTGAAAGAAAAACGGCCTCGTCGATTTGATGGGTGATGAGCAGAACTGTTTTGCGGCTTTCTTGCCATATCCGCAAAAGCTCGGTCTGCATAATTTCGCGGGTCTGGGCGTCAAGAGCGGCGAACGGTTCGTCGAGCAGCAGGATTTTTGGATCGACCGCGAGAGCCCGCGCAATGTTCACGCGCTGGCGCATGCCGCCGGAGAGCTGGTGCGGATAGGAGTTCTCAAACCCGGCAAGGCCGGTCAGGTCGACAAACCTCTGCGCGACGGCATGCGCTTTCGCCCGCGGCGTACCTCCAAGCCTTAGTCCGTATGCCACGTTCTCGATCACGGTTTTCCACGGCAGCAGAGAATCCTGCTGAAATGCCATGGCACGATCCCGTCCTGGGCCAGTCACAGGTTGGTCGTCAACGTAAACGGCGCCCGCGCTTGCCGGCAACAGACCATCGATAATCCGCAGCAGAGTGGATTTTCCACTGCCGCTCGCGCCGACAATGGAGACGAACTCACCCTCACGGATAGACATGGCGATGCCGCGCAGCGCGTCAATCGGCGGCTTGCCGGGGCGAGTGAATGTCTTGTCCAGGTTTTCGATACGCAGCCGAAATGGGGCGCTCATTCTTGCCTCCACGGAGCAAGACGGTGTTCGAGCGCTTCCAACAAGACGCTGCCGAGGAGGCCCATCACGCCAAGCACGATGACATAGCCGAGCACTCGGGCGGTGTCGAACGTCTGACTTGCCGACAATATGGCAAAACCGAATCCGGCAAACGAACCGAAGAATTCGGCGACTACTATGCCTACGAGGGCGCGCGCCCACGCCACCCGAATGCCGCTGACGATGAAGGGCAGTGCAAAGGGAAAGGTGACGGTAGTGAAAATTTGTGTTGCGGTGGCATTGAACGATCTGGCTGCTTCGATGAGCTGCTTGTCGGCGGCTCGTAGCCCAGCCTCCGTCGTCACCACCACCGGAAACACCGCGACCATTAGGACTAGCACGAACTTGGAGGCGAAACCCAACCCGAGCCAGGCGATGAATAGCGGGGCGAGTGCAATGATGGGAATGGAATTGAGCGCACTGAGCACCGGGCCGCCCGTCAGCGACAGCAGCCGGCTTGAGGCCAACGCAAGTCCGATCCCCACCCCCACGATCACTGAGACAACGAATGACGATCCGACCGCCGTCACTGTTGCAGTGGCGTTGGTCCACATCGCCCCGCGTCGCACTTCGCCAATAAGTGCCCGCGCAACGTCCTCCGGCGGCACCAGCAGCAACCGATTGGTGACAAACAGTGAAGCAATCTTCCAAACGACCAGCACGCAAAGCATAGAGAGCAGGATGCGGGCGACAGCCGCCGTCTGCGAATCTCGTTCAAAAAAGTCGTAAATGTTACGCACGAGCCGCCAGCGATCTTCAGCCCGGATACCGGGCACGTGCTTGGCGGCCAAATCCTTTTTTGCCAACAATCGTGCCGTCTTTGTAAACCGTCTGACCGCGGACGATGGTACGAACCGGTTTGCCCTTGAATTTCCGGCCTGCATAAGGGCTCCACCCCGTTAGGCTCAGCACATCCTCGTCCTTAATCTCATATTCGCGTTCAAGATCGACCAGAACCAAGTCCGCGTAATATCCCGGCATCAAATCGCCTTTCTTTTCGATGCCGAAGATGTGCGCCGGCTGCGTCGAGCAAGCTTCCACCACGCGCTCAAGCGAAATTTTGCCCTCCTGCGCCGCAGTCAAGAACATGCTCAGGTAGAACTGCGTCGATGGCGTTCCGGTATGCGCCTTCCAGCCGTCGGTCCAGCCGATTTCCTTTTCTTCACGAGTATGGGGTGCGTGGTCGGTGGCGACGATATCGATGGTACCATCATTGAGTCCCTCCCACAGACTTGGCACATTCTTTTCCGGTACCCAGTACGATAGCGCGTAGGAACCCAGGCGCTGGATTGCAGACCAATCGCAACCGAGAAACAGCGCCCACGGATTTATCTCGCAGGTAACCCGTTGACCGGCCCGCTTTGCCTGCCGAATGAGATCCACACTGCCCGCGGTCTGCGTGTGCAGAATATGCAGGTGGCAGCCGGCTGCCTTTTGTAGACGCAGCAGCGTGGCAATTGCCGTTTCCCAGATCAAGCCGTCGTGAGCCGCATATGCCTTGGCGTAGGCCAAAGCATCCCGTTGCTGTCGCTCCCAGTATTCCTTTTCGATCGAATCCATAAGCGCTTGGTCATGCGGATGAACCATGAGCGGAACATTGACTTTAGCGCAGGCCTGCATGATCTCGAGCAGCTTGCCGTGGTCGTGGACGCCGATGCCAGGCATGTGCGGATAGCTGCGTCCGGTATCGACCACCATGAAAATTTTGAAGCTCGCGATTCCTTGCTCCGCCATGCGTGGAATTTCATCAGCGATAGTCGGCGCGGGATTGAAATTCCAGTCTACGATCGCATCGCGCTCGTAGATCGCGAACTGTTTCTTGAGCAGTGCCAAACTGTTTGGCGGCGGATTGACGTTGGGCATCCCGACGCTCGTTGTCACGCCACCGGCAGCACATTGCATTGTCGAAGTGAGGATCGTGTCCTTGTATTCAAAACCTGGCTCGCTGCCTTCTCGATGATGCGAATGCATGTCTATCACGCCGGGGATTACCGCGAGTCCGCCAGCATCGATTATTTCACTGGCGGGCGGCTCCTGTCCCGGTTCGTACAGGCCGGCAATGTTGCCACCCTGAATGCCGATCGAGGCCCGCACCCGGTTCCTCGAGGTGATCAGCAAACCGTTTTTTATCATCGTATCCATTCTATTAGCCTCCTGAAGAAACCCGGGGAGCCCGTCACGGTCGTGTCGGCTCCCACCTCATCCGGCTGCGATCTTGCGTTGACTGATGGTGTTGTAAACCAGCGTTACGTATTCTTGAGAAAGTCCGCGAGTGATAAAGACGATGCGCGAAGTTCGGTCATCGCTGGGCCACTGCCCCAGCTCGAACGGCGGGTGGAAAAGGCGCTGCACCGCCTGCACGACAATCGGCCTGTCCCGGCCGACCACATTCAGAATACCCTTCACGCGCAGCAGATCGTTGCCATGCCCCAATACAAGAGCGTCAAGCCAATTCGCGACATGCTCCCACTGCAACGGCGTATCGAAGACCAGACAAAACGCGCCGATCTCGGCGCTATGCCGGTTCACGTCGTGATGATGATCGCGATGATGTTCGTGTTCATGCGACGGCGCATCAGCCGTCGTCGGGTCCTGCTGGTAGGCCTCCGCGTTAAGCCAGCGCAGCACCTCTTCGCCCTTCGTTGTTGGATCATAAATGTCAACAGCCATAAGGTCGGAGGGCAGCGGCACGTGCCCTAGCGACGATCGATGCAAGCGAGCACCCTGATTAAGCGTCGTCAGCCGTGAAATGAGTGCGCCGTCGTCCGAATCCGATACATCCAGTTTCGTGATCACGATGTCATCGGCCACCGCGGCCTGTTTGACTGACTCGATATGTTGCTCAAGGGTGCTGAGTCCATGGACCGCATCGACTGTCGTTATAACCTGCTGCAAGCGAAAGCGCCGAGCGACCGGGAACGTCATGAGCGCCTGGATAACCGGCGCGGGATCCGCCAAGCCCGTCGTTTCGATGACCACCCGATCAAAGGCGCGAATCTCGCCTTTGGAACGCTTGACCTGAAGTTCGCGCAATGTATCGACCAGATCGCCTCGCACTGTACAGCACAGGCATCCGGTGCTGAGTTCGATCGTATTATCGTTACTTGATGCTATCAGGGCGTGATCGATGCCGATCTCGCCAAATTCATTGACAATCACTGCGGCGTTGGCGAGTTCGGTTGCTTGCAGCCAGCTATTGAGCAACGTCGTCTTTCCGCTGCCAAGAAAGCCTGTCAACAACAATACTGGCAGCGGCTCGTCCGCCATTACACACTCCGCCGTTCACCTTCCAGCGAGAAAGCTCGGATCGTAGTAGCGGACCAAATCGAAGGCCGCCGACGAGGCGGGATTTGCGCCGATTGCCTTATCGATCGTGATGATATTCTCAAGTCCTGCTGCTTGCACGGTCAGCCCGACCCCTATTGCCTTCTGCTGCTCGACGATGAAGCCATAGGAGTCGGTACATATCTCCTGCGGTACGTTGGTATAGGCGGCCAGAATGCCTATGGCTCTTTGTTTGTTCGCTGGATTATAGATCCAGTCGGCAGCCATCTTCAGGGCCAGCGTCAATCCTATTGCAGCTTTGCGGTTCTTCTGCGCCCAATCCCTGTTGACGATCAGCGGTGTCTGCACATAGGCGTCGGAATAGACATCGAGGATTTTCATACCCTCCTTGACCGCCAATGTATCGAACGGCGCTAGCAGCAACGCGCCTTTGACTTGTCCGTTTCCTAGCGCCACCACCCGGTCCCTGGAATTGGTCAGCGCCACGAGCTGCACGCCGCGCGGATCGACTCCTCCGCGCTGAAGCTGAAAGCGAAGCAGATTAGCGGTTCCGCCTTCGACCGCCCCGGCAGTAACGATCGTGCCCGCAAGATCCTTGATCGTGGCAACGCCAGTGCCACCGACCAGTCGCAGAATCGTCTTGTCCAACACACCGCCGGTAATGATGATTGGCGCACCCTGGTCGATGGCTCGGATGACGACGTCGCCGAGGGAAATGCCCGCGTCCACGCTGCCTGACGCCACCGCCTGCAGCAAACTAGGGCTGCTTCCGG
>Ga0116223_10002094_pt1 | contig 19236 bp, 15 predicted proteins | sample Sb_taG_3_FD_90092 | JGI IMG/M metagenome (GOLD analysis project Ga0116223, IMG submission 90092) | Peat soil microbial communities from Weissenstadt, Germany - Sb_50d_a_PC metaG | ecosystem: Environmental > Terrestrial > Soil > Wetlands > Peat | place: Germany: Weissenstadt | collected 2010-09-21 | reverse complement strand
TTCTGCAGTTCGGTGAGGTAATGGAAGGGATTGGCGTCGTTCAATTCGCAAGTATGGATCAGGCTCATGTAGAGATCGCCCACGTGGGCGCCGTTCTCGGTCTTATAAAACAGACTGTTTTTGCGATGTAAAATGGCCTTCTTCAAAGCGCGCTCACAAAGGTTGTTATCGAGGGGGGCGCCCGCTTTGCGCAAGAACAACGTGAGCGGGTCCCAATGCTTCAATAAGTAGGTGATGGCTTCGCCCAGACCGGAGTTCGGTTCCACTTTCTTCTCCGCGAACTGCGCCCGCAGCCACACCTGCAACCCCGCCATCACCGGACCGCTGTGCTCTTGATGAAAGTGTAGCCGCGCTTCCGGGGACATCCCCTGTTCGCGGGCTTGGGCATCGCAACCATAAACCTCGCCCAAGGTCTCCAGCACGTGCCGGCACTCCTCAGGAAAGTTGGCGACCACCTCCACAAAGCGCCGCCGCGCATGGGCCAGACAATGGCTCACGATCACTTCCAGCTTGGTTGGCAGCTTGGGCAGGTTGCGGGTGAGCGCGTCGCACATTTGAATGGGCGGCGCTAACTCCTGCGCCCGTCGCGCCAGCACGGAGGCCAGGTTTTCTCCCGCATGCCGGTGACCGGTGAAAAACAGCGCGATCCGCCGCCCCGCTTGCGTCGCCACAATCCCAGAAGTAAATACCCCTTTGCGTTCCGGCGGGTCGCGTGCTTCTCGGTCTCTCTCTTGCCCCAGACCCAGCACCGGCATGGGAGTATCATCGTTGTGCAGCACTTCCCCCTGCGCTGCCTGCCGGATCAACTCCTCCAACGCCGGCTGAATCGGTGCCGCTGCGGCCGCCACCACTTCCCACTGGGTCGAAGCCGGCAAGGGAATCCCCAGGCTCGCTTCGAGACTCTCCATGCGGTAAAAGGGTAATCCGCTGCCGTACTTCAACAGGGCCAGCATGCTGGATGCGGTGGCATCATACTTCTCGCTTCCCACCCCAGGCGGAGCCTCGGCCGTGAAGACTTCTCCACACAAGTTGCAGCGCAGATTCTGCAGATGGTAGACCGTGGCCGCCAGCGGTGCTTGTCCCACGACCCGCACCAGCACTTGCGGCTCTTTCTGCAGGTAGACTTTCCCCTTCTGGCACTCTGGACAGGTATCTCCCGGCTTCAGCGTGGAATGTGTGACTTCGACTTTCTGCGCTCCTCGGAATGCCTCGGCGGCATGGCGACCATGACCAGGGCGTGACTTCTCCGCCGACGCTTCCGTCGCGGACTTCTGTTCCGCTGCGGGGTTCGGCGATGCCGGGGTCACGTCGCGAGTCTTCTCCGAGTTGGCGCCAAACAGAATCTTCCGCAACCGCTGCAGGCTGATCTCGCGGTCCTGCAGCGAATCGGTCAGATACGCCAGGGTTTCAATCGCCGCTTTGAGCTTTTCATAATCCTGCTCCCCCAGCGTCTCCCGCACTCGCGCCAAGACATCTTCCAGTTCTTGTCGGCTGACGTCGATCCTGAGCGGCGGCTTCATGCCTCCTCCGCCAAGCGTGCCCGGAAGTCTTTCACCAACGGATACCCCAGCACTTCCTTGATCGACCGGTTGGGACGCTTGTTGGGGCAGTTCTTCCCCCGGCCGGTCGTCCGCCCCATCACCACCCAGTTCGCCGCCCGGTAACAGGTACCCCGGTGGCGTTCGGGATCGACAAAGGTCTCCAGAAAATAGATCGGATGCCCGTACACCCGCTCCCAGTCTCCGGCCAGGCGGCGTGCCATCTGACCCAGCACGTGGGAGGCGAGATGCGGGACGCGGACCCAGGGCAGAATGAGATAACGCGGATTATAAGCGATGAAGCGGAGGTTACGACGCCGTGCTTCGGCCGACCAACCAATGAAGCGGTCGCGAGCGCCCAGATGGCGCGGGGCCGATGACCACGCCAGGCAAGCGATCGGACGCCCCGCCGCATACACGATGTACTTCAGGTGTTCACCCACCGGTCGGGTATAACCCAGGGGATGGTATTGGCTAACGAGGTAGTTGAAGAGCGGCTCTTCCGGTGTGCGTCGCACGGGCTGAAAATCCAAGGGCCGCAGCACCCGCAGCGATGCTTCCAGAGGAGTCGTGTCCAGGAGGAGTGGCGCCGCCGCTGGTCCGCTCGTGGCGCGCCGAGTCGACGGGTTGCGATGCCGATGAGTTGTGGAGGGCAGCTCCAGATGCCCGCCTCGGGCGAGTTCCAGCAGCAGCCCCCGGCAGACCATGTCGCGGAGCGCACCATTCGCCTGCTTCCATCCCCACGCCTCGCACAGACGCAACGAAAGCTGCCGCCGATTGGCCTCCGGGTGCTGTGCGATGAGCTGGCGGATGAACTCCACTTCCGCTGCCGTGATCACCCGGCCCCGATAGCGAAATTCTCCTTCCATGCCCTGCAGAGTAGCAGAGTCGAAATTAGAACGCAAGCCCCCGCGCTATTTTTTCTCAACTCAGTACAACCACCGGTCGCCATGCCGGTGCCGCCCGCGTGGCGGTTGGGTCGCCTGCCGCCAATAACACTTGCAGTTGATGCGCCGCCAGAGTCCGCGCCACCTCGCGCGGGCTCCGCCCTTCCGGCCACCAGTGAAAACGCCCTTTGGATAACCGCTTCTGCGCGAGCCAGAATCCCTGGCCGTCATAGACCAAGATGCGAATCGCCGTTCCGCGCCGGCTGCGGAAAACGAACAGGCAGCCCGAGAAAGGGTCGGTCTGCAATCGTTCCTGGCATAACTGCGCGAGCGAGTCGATACCTTTACGGCCGTCCACTGGCTCTACCGCCACCAGGATGCGCATCTGCGGTGTGATCTGGATCATGCTTCGCCATCCCACAAGGCTCGGCTCAAAGCCACCAACTCGGCCGGGACCACGCCCTTGAATTCAATCTTCATCCGGCCCCGCGGGCCTTCTAATTCCACTACCGCGCTCGTCGCGCTGCCGACCCGCGGCGTTAGCAACTCCATAAACGTCGGCGGCACGGTCGCCCTTGCGTGGCGCGGGATCGCTGGCGGGACCTTCCTCACTACCTTCTTCGCCGCCCCGAGCGCTTCCGCTCGCTCCTTCAGCTTCCCATATTCCATACGCAGAGCTTTCGCCGTGCGATTTATCCCATGCTCCCGCGCCAGTTCTCCTGCCGCCGCCCACAAAGCATCCGGAAACGGCACACGGCGAGTGTGTGAACCGCGCCATCGCCGCAGACGCCGATAAACCTTCCGCATGTCAGGGGGAATGTCAGAGATCTCGTTGGTCATCGTCGGTCCTCCTTGCCCCGCTGGGCATGAGACCGACGCTAGCACTTCAGGAACCCGGAGTTAAGCAGCGCTGCCGAAAGGACACGCCAGGGTGCGGTTGACCACCATCCCGTATTCCTCAAGTGTAGTGTCCGAGATTTAACTGGACAATGTTTTCCGCCTCTTCCTACTGCGCGGCAGCGTACAGCCGGGTTGAATCTGTTCCAGAGTCTGGCGACAGCGGGAGAGTTTCTCCTTGATGGACTCAACGGTGTCCAGACAAACGGTTGGGGATGCTCATTCCATACGACCAGGAATTCCGCGATCGCCTTCTCCAGATCTTCCACACTGTGGAACGAGCCCCGACGCACCCGTTTGGTTGTCAACTCGGCGAACCAGCGCTCGATGAGATTCAGCCAACTGAAGCTGGTCGGCACAAAGTGGGAGACGAAACGCAGATGCCGCTGGAGCCAATCGCGCTGCGCAACGGCTCGGTGCTGCGATCACATCGCATGGGCACATCGTCTTGACCGGCGGGAGAAATCACGACGCTGGCCACGTTAAGGACGCCGCTCTTTTTGGTGCTGCACGATCGGCGGCATCGATCGGTGGCGTAGCACGGCTCGTTGGAATATTGCCGGGCGGCACCCCTGCGTAGGCGCCACTGCTTTCTGCTTAGCAGCGGTCGTTCTTGCGCCCGACTTTGGATTCGTTTCGACTGCTGCTGATTTTCCTCGATGGCTGGCTGAACCAACTGCAGCAAGAGGTCATCGACTACCTCCAGGAGGAAACCCGAGTTCTTCGAGAACAACTCGGTGCTCGACGGCTGCGCCTGAACCACGACCAGCGCCGTCGCTTGGCGGTCAAGGCCCAGAAACTGGGCCGCAGGGTGCTTCACGAACTGGCCACCCTGGTCACGCCGGAGACGGTCTTGGCGTTGCACCGCAAGCTCATCGCCCGTAAATACGCTCGTTTGAGTTCTTGGACCTTTCGGGTCACGGGAACGGCAAAGCTGACTTCACGACCACGTAATGAGCGCACCCATTTCCAGGTCCCACACCTTCAGCGTCTTGCCCTCAGCGGCGGACGTCGCCCGCCCGCAGCCACCTAGGACAGTCCCTTTACCGACCAGCCATTTCGGTACTCGCGCTGGAGAAAGCGGTTGGCTTCGGCGAGATCAAACTTCATCTTCTTCTCGTTCCATTTCAACGTCGTTTGGGGAAAGCGCGAAGCGATGCCGCCCAGCAGGATGGCTTCCGTGAGCGGACCAGAGTAGCCGAAGTTTGTGGTGGTTTTGCCCTCACCACGGCAGGCATCGACGAACTGGGCATAGTGATTGATTTCGCCGATATCAGGGACCACGTAGTCTTTGAATTTCGCCTTCGGGTAAAGGGTTGGCCGGAGGTAATTCGGCAGCAGCATCACTCCCTCGTTACCGATGAAGATGGAGCCGGCCTCAGGAAACGCATCGCCTTCGAGCAAGGCAATGACGTCCGCAGAAGGCTTGGCCGTGCCATCGTACCAGGTGATGGGAAGAATCTTGGACGCCGTGCGCTTCGTCCCTGCGAACTGGTAAAGGACCTTGCCGTTGAGCGCCCAGTTCCATTCGTTCGGCGCCGGACCTTCCGAGCGGATAGAAATCGGCTTGGCCACGCCCAAGGAAGTGAAAATCGGATCGAAAATGTGGCAGCCCACATCACCGAGGGTGCCGGTGCCGAAATCTAGCCGCTTGCGCCAGTTGGCCGGATGGTAATATTCGCCGCCGATGAAGGGACGATCCGAGCACACGCCGAGCCAGAGGTTCCAATCGAAATTCGCGGGCACAGGATCCGTTCGGTCCGGCTTGGGGGAGGAATCGCCCCATGACTTCGGACACCACGAGTGGACTTCGTTGACCTTGCCGATCACGCCGTCCTCGACCACGCGCACCGCGGTGCGGAAAGCCGCCGAGGAGTGCATGTGAATTCCCATTTGGGTGACGAGTTTCGTCTTGTGCGCAATCTTCATCATGCGGCGCACTTCGTAAACGCCGTGGGCCAGCGGCTTCTGGTCGTAGACGTTGATTCCGAGTTGCATCGCACTCACCGCAATGGAAGCGTGCATGTGATCCGGCGTGGAAACGTTGGCGGAGTGCAGGTTCCTCCCTTCCTTGTCGAGCAAGACGCGCCAGTCCTGGTAGACCTTCGCTTTCAGAAACAGTTCCAAAGCCTTGGCCGTCCGGCTGAGGTCAACGTCGCAAATGGCGACGAGCTCAACTCCCGGACATTTTCCGATCTCGGAAAGGTCACCGAGTGCCATACCCGAGGCGCCAAAACTCGCGTGGCGGAGCGTGCTGATTCGAGAGCGCGCCATCAAGCCGCGTGTGATGTAAGGCGCGGCGATGGCGGTTAAGCCCAGAGTCTTGAGGAACGTGCGACGAGAGCAGTTGGGATTCATGTCCATGATGGGTGCCTCGTTCACTTGAGAGTTTTGATTGCAATGTAGCTAAACATCACGGATCGTTATGGCCGGCAAAACCGAAGTGGTCGCGGGTCAGATCCTTGCCCGGATGCTGGTGCAGAAATCGCCAGTCATTTCCGACAGCTTTTTATATCAGTGTACCTACCTCGAACAAGTTAGGTCCGTTGGCTCCCGAGATTAATTTCCATCGGCCCGTCGAACCTCGTGAGCAAGCTAATTCATTCGGTCGTCTTATTGCAAGCTGCTGCCGCTCAACCCTGCGCTGTTTGGGAATCAGCATAACGTCGGTGTCCCGTCTAGTACCAGCCGGTTCGTCCGCCAACGTGGACCTCCAGACACGAAGGAATCCCCACCGTGGGTTCCAATCGCCTACTCTTTTGCAATTCTGCACCGAATAACCCTGATAGCGAAATGGGGTCCGGCGCTCGAACGGTGGCGCATCCCCTGGCGTTGAAGCGGCGACTGGCGACGATGCGGAGCTTGGCATCAGCAGTCGATGCGCCGAGCAGCGAAGGCACATGGCCGAGTTTAAGGGAACCGGCCGTGCACACCCCCCCTCAACATTTTGATGAGTTCCCGTCTTTTCAAGACCTGCAAGCCCCTTGTGCACGCTTACCGCAAGTGAATCAAGCAGGCGCTTGCGGCCGCCAGGGTTATTTCCAGCCCGGCGTCCGTCAATGCAGCAGGATCGAGGGTCGTCGCGCGCCCGTCGACCAAAGCCGCGTCCACGCTAGCCAATGCAAAACTTAGCGCCTTCGCACGGACGACGCAGTTCACCTTCGTCTCCGCTGTGCCCAGGTTTGCCAGCACGACCCACGCTTCGTTCTGACGGCTATACACAGCCGAGTAGCAATCCCTATGGCTGAGGCTCACCGCCTGGGTGCGCCAGTCCTCAAACCTGTACTGTTCCAGATTGCCGAGCGGTTTCAGCAGCTTGAACAACTTCAGCGCCCCATCGCTCGCCGGCCAAGTCGCCACGCCGGTCAAGAGAGCAGTCAGATGGAACAAACGACGCAGGTGCGGGGAGGCCTTCTCGGCAATCGTGCCGTACTCAATCACTGCTCGCGACCGCGCCCCTGCCATGTTCCACTCCAAAGGCAAATCCGCCGGCCGGGGCATGGCGCTGCAAAGCTGACCATAACCCCATTCCATCGTGCAGACGGCGTTGGCAAAATTCTCCACCGCTAACATCGGGTTCATCGAGTTATGGACCAGGATGAGCCCGTTTGGCCCCACGCGCTCACGCGTCCACTCCATTAGTTCCAGAAGTTCATCTACATCCCAGTGTCCCGTGGGAGAAAGGGCATAACTACCCAACCCGTTCGCCGGAGAGACGCCGTTCGTTGCCTTGCCCACGTGGAGCGCATTATTGCAATAGAGAGGCTGATTCCAGTCGTAATAAACACCGTCAAACGGGTAGTTCCTCAACGCCCGATCCACGCAGAGTTTGAAGTAGTCAAGCCACCCCGACTTCAAGCACATCAGGGCACCCCAGTCGAAGTTCGGCCGGAGATTCCCTTGGTCATCGGGTTTGCGGCCCCATTCCTCTCCCTGCATTCTGAATTCCTGAGTGGCCTGATGCAGCTCGTGGTTGGAAAAGTATGGGACGGTTTTGATGCCGTATTGGTGGCAGTTTTCAACGACCTCTGCCATCTTTTTCATTTGGTCGGGGGGATAGGGAGGCCAGGTCCCATCGCGCCAGTAAAGCCCGTCGCTGTTCTCGTCGCCGTCGTTGTGCAGCGTCATCGTGGCGACGCCTAGTTCGGCATTATGCTTAATCTCGTCCTCGGGAACCCATTTCCCTCTGCGGGCGCCGAATGACCGCTCGAACCAAGGATTCTGCGCGTGCCCGTCAAGAATCGGTATGCCAAGATAGTAATCGAACGAGTATGAACCAGTTGCCCGGACGTACCCTCCATGCTCCAAGTTAAATGTGGGCGCGAGGTTAAGCGGATCAATTGAAATTTCCACCCCGGCTGGATCAACACTCGCATGGAGCCCCGCATAACCAGCCCCTTGTTGCCCTGCCACCTGATAATCCCATTGCCAAAGCGCGTCTGAGGCGAACCATTCAATAGCCTCAACCCCCGCGTTGGCGCACACAAGATAGCGCGGAATGTAGCGTGTTTCAAAAGGAATATCAAAGTCCCTTCCCGCACGGATTTTTCCCCACAAGCAACTTCCGTTCTGCAAGACTTCGGGACTGAAGGCCTCAGCGGCGTTGGGATGGTACCCGTAGTCGCTGAGGGATGGCTCCAGCAGAGTCGAAATAACCGAGAGCCTCCGAAACTTGACACCTTGCGATGGGAAATGAAATTCCTTGTGGATTTTGACGTATCCCCACCGGTACGTGTAGCTGGTGCTGGTGGTAATGCCCGAATCCTCGCCGTCATGGTTCAGGAGTTTCGACTTGGTGGTCACGAACTCCCATCTGCCGGTTTTCGCTGTCGAAACTGAAGGTGCGGCGTCAAAAACATCTGTGAACACGTTGTGGCGAACTTCCTCGCCTGTGATCTCACCCGGCGGCTCCTCTCCTCTGACCTGTAGGGTTGCGGCAAGTGGCCTCAGCAAAAGATTTCCTGCCTTACCATACGTGTAGTGAATCCTGGTGATCGCGCCGCCTTTCTTCAAATCGTGCGTAACCGTGTAGTAACGCGTCGAGACTGTAAGCTTGCCCTCCGCGTCATCGGGCTCGACACTGTAAGATTGCGGCGACCACGCCGGAGGTTGAGCTGAGGTCGTACTTGAGACTGATGAAGATCCATCGCCAACGGCATATGAGCGCGGTGAGAGAACCGTCGCGCCGCCAAGCGCGGCAAATCCGCTTTCCAAGAATTCCCTGCGCCCGATCTGATGGGCTTTAGACATGGTATTCCTCCACGCTAAAGATCAATTCAAGGTAGATTATGAGTGCCATATTGCCTTTTAAGAACCGCACTTCGGGGCAGAGTTTGCAAGCGATGAAGATTAGCGCCAACAGAGACGCCGGTTGGGCGCCCGCCCACATCCTCTGACCATCGAGCAGAACGCCATCACCAGCTTTGAATTACTCGACACCGTGCTCGACGAGCAGCAGCCAGCCCTTGCCGGGTTCGAACGGTATGTCCGACGACGGGAAGAAACTCGCACTGTTTTGAAATCCCTCGATAGCCGGAGCAGAAATCCGGGCTGTTTTGGGATCCAGTCCCAGCGGTTCCCAGTCGATCGACAGACGGCAGTTCACCCGTTCCGGAGCCCAACTTGCAATCGAGACCAAGGCTTTCTGGCTTTTTTTGTACACGGTAGCAAGAACGAGCTTGTGCGACGTCTTTACGGGGCAGGAGGGAACCCAATACCCAATCATTTCCGCGTCCTGTATGCCGAATTCGTCCCATAGTCTCCAGATGTGCTTGGGATCGGCGCCCTGATAGTACCGGGCAGTCATTCCGTAGACCATGCCGCGCCAGGGATTTCCATTGTTCTCCAGCATCTCGCCGAAGAGCCCGAAGGGAATTCCCGAGATCTCCACTAGCCAGTAATCCGGCGTCTCACTGTAATCGTAGCCCTCCCCAAACCAGAGACTATTGATGTATGGAAAGTGCTCCATGTACTTGTTGGCAGGACTGACGCGGAGATCGTTGAAGGGGAACTCGTTGCCGGAGTGAAAGTCGATGAGACAGCCGGGACGATTGCCGTCCATTACCTTACGCACGCGCTTCATGATTTCCCGGTCGTAACCAATTCCATCAAGATACAGGCCATCAATCTCGACGTTCCTGACCATCCAGCCCAGCCCCTCGAGGTAGTAGTTATGCCACCGGGAAAGCCCTGTGGTGGCGATGGCAGCATCCACCTCACCGGTCGCGAGCGTCTCATGCCACGCCGGCCGGTAGTGCGTCTCCAGGTGTTCGCACAGCCAGGCCCCACCGCCGCCTGGGCCATCCAGAAAGATCTCGTCTCCCAAGCTCCGCAAGGCCCACATTTCCGCCACATGATTGCTGAGTTCCCGGACGGTGTAATAGATCTTTACCTTCAGGCCCAAGGCGTGCGCTTCGTTTACATACGCCGAAAGCTTATTCACCGTGAGGAAGGGGTAGTTGATGTACGGGTTGAGATCGTTCCCCTGGTGAACGTTGATGATGCTTGCTTCGCATTTCACGGCCTCTTGCGGCGGCCCAAAGATGTGGTAATAACGCTGGCTCCAGTGGGCGCGATCGAGCGGCTTAACGGGCGTCACGAGCAGTCCGAAGCGAAACTTCAACTCCTCCCCTGCGTGGAGCGTTCGCGGACCGCTGTACGCCCGCACCATCACGCGATTTGCTTCTGTGCTGACGGTCCATCCCCCCTTGCCTTCGTTTCCCCAGGATTTTGGAATGCCTCCAGCCTTGAGATCGTAAATATCCCAGGTGTCCTCAGGACCATAGAGTTTAACCTGCAGGCCGGCGTTGTAATCTCCAAGCCAGACGCTATTTATCGCACGGTTAACATCCCAGGTCCATTTCCACTCCGTCGGCCGATACCCTCCCTTGCGTGCCAGGCCCATCATGTAGACAGCCACGTCTTTTCGGAAGGGAACCTCCAGGCGAATATCGTTGATGTTGGCAGTCTCATTGGCTCGTACCCGCAGGTCGAAGCTGAGGTGGCCGTCGAATTCCATTTTGGCCTGGCAATGAAGCTTGAATTCGCCGGACGCGCTGGACGCCTCCCACCTGACGGCACTGGGAGCGGTTTTTCGTACTTCGGCCTGCCCGCCGCTCCAAGCAGTTTTCCCCTCGGCCGTTTCCACTACCAGATTGATCGGGCTTTCCAGAACCTCGTTGTTACCGCTGAGAATACTCGCGGGAAATCCACTGGGCGCCAATCGCACTTCCCTCCCCAAGCAAGTCACCGTCCGGTCGCTTGCGGTCATTGGGGTGTAAGGAGCCGTCACTTGGTCGTCAATCCCCACAGTTGAGTCCAGCCACCGCAGGCGTGCTTGCCTCCAGAGGTTGCTCTCTCCGCCATCCTCCAAGAGCTGACCGGCAACGCGCAGCGTCACAGCAACGCGGGCCTCACCCTCTCGGCTTCGCAGCACCAGGGAGCCCCGGTAAGTTCCGGCCGGCGCGTCCTTCGGAACCTGCACGCCGAACCACAGTTCGCCGACTTTTCCGGGAGCAACGGCGAAGCCCTTCTGGAACTGACGGCCGAGCCAATCCTTCCCGCCCAGATTAAAGCAGCGCATAGCACTCGCCGGAATCGCCGGGCCATGATTTGTGTTCAATTCGCCGTACTCGACGGTAAGATTCTGCACTCCCGCCGCCGCTGCAAGCGCCCCAACCTGGAAGACGAAGAACTCTCCGGGCCGCGCCTCTCCCTGGAATTCATCGAGCGGCCCCCTCTGAATCCAGCGGAGAGGCAGGTCGTCGGTCATTCGAATCGGAAACTGCCGCTCTTCGGGGAAGAGGAGGAACGGTCTCCCTGCATGCATCGCGAGCAATTTGCTGGTTTCTTCCCGCGTCGCGATGACCTCCATGGGATCAAAACGGTCGAAATCCGTTCGCGCCTGGATTTCCGGGACGTCTGCCACAGGCAGGGACTTCCATCGGCCGCTCTGAAGCTGCGCCGGAGCAAGTTTGTACCGTTGAAGCCACGCTGCCTGGGCAGTGGGCTCTGCATGGCTATAGACAACGGAGTAAGCCCATTGCGTGGGTGTGGTCTTATGCGGCAGGTAATAGACTTCGTAGGTCCCCGGAGAGGTCGCGAGTTCGAAAGCGACGTCGGCATACTCCCGGTTCACTTCGATGGCTGCGACATTTTCGACGGCTTTGCCGGTCTGGGCGTCGCGGATAATGATCCCCCTGTTTTGCGGATCAGCGTCTCGGCGTCGCCACGGGATGCGCAATCGAACCGTCCCGCCTCCTTTGGGAGCGGAAACCAGGGCGCGAACATCTCCCAGCTCGCTCGGCCAGCAGGGCCCGACTCGGTATTGCACGCTGGGCATCGCAGAGTCGCACGTTGTGGGCACCCCGGGTTTTGCTAAGGGAATCGTCTCCAGCCGTCCCACCGCGAGGGTGCTCACAGCTGCAGCAACAACCTTGGAGAACTCACGACGGCTGAAGTTAGTTCCCGGCGAGAGCTCGCTGCCGCCGTTAAGTCGAGTTAAGAGCTTGCTTGTCTTTTCACTCATGGCCCACTCTCCCGTCAAAAGTTCTTCACAATACTCGGCTGCGAACCGCACTTCTGGGTCATAGATCCGGTGCAGTTACGGTCGAGGGTTCCCCTCCCGAGCTCACGAATTCAGCCAATCGGCGACGATACTCGCGCCGCCAGGTATCACGTACCGCCTCAAAGCTCAACGGCGCTGGTGGAAAGGCCTCCTCCTCCGCGCTCAGAAATCTCTGCGGCGGCTCGGGCATCTCACTTCGCTTGCCCTTCCAGAACCCCGGCTCCCGGCGATACGCCAGCAGGATGTCTTGGGTCGTGCGCCGATGAGCCTCCGGCTTCTCCCGCCAGATGAATCGCACCTGCGTTGCCTCGGGGCTGACGCGAACGCTCGACCCTTCGCGTGAGGAACGCTTCGCATCGGTAGCAAAGCTCACCAGCTCAACAAAGTACGGTACCTGAAATACAAGGTCCCGCGGCTGATGGTGAAAGCTGGTCTTCAGCGACACATCTGCACCGTCGGCGCGAAAGTGCATCGTGGCGCTGATCATGCCAAACTCGGTGCGAGCGTCTTGAACCGCGATCTGGTGGCCGGGCCTGGTCCAGGCGGGCGAGATGACGCCGAAGAGAAGGAGGTCGCGCTGTCCTTCGTCCACACCACACCGACCGCCGAATTCAACAAGGAACAGATTTCGTAGGAGTCCGTTGATCTTTGCCACAGACCACCCGTGGGGAGGGGGACAGGTCGGGTCCGTGTCGCGGTCGGTCCAAGGGACAACCAGATTCTCAAAACCTTCGAAGGTCCCTCCGCAGTGCAGCAGAATGTGGTAAGTGTCGATCAGCGCTTCCCGGTCGCGACCCGCCACCACGTCCTGCACGGCGGAGTTTACCGTGATGTAGTGGTGAAGATGTTGGCCGTTCCGATAGGTCATAATCCCTTCGCGATACTTGGTACGGCGCAGGCGATCCACGGTTCCAGCCACACGCCGGTCGGACGGCGCTAACGCCTCGCACGGCCAGGCCAACAGCACGTTTTCATAATCCTAATCGGTTTGCCACTCTGCGAAGCCCTGGCGCGCGACTTCGCCGGTAATGAACTCGTAGAGTCCGGTTGGAACGTAGCCATCTGGAGCGGCACTCGCGTCCAGGCCCTTTAACAATGAACGCTGGTAATCGTCGTGGAGCTTAAGCCACGACTCGGCCTCTTCCATTTCGCCGAGCAGGCGCGCGACGCGAATGGCCAAGCGCAAACCCATACAAAGCATAGAGATTGTGGCAGGTGTACTGGCCCTTAATCATCTCAGCATCGTACGGCCACGAGGCGCGCATCAATCCATGCGGTTCCTGCTCGTGGTCGCGGCGAATCAAGCCCACGGCCGGAGGTATCATCGGCCAGACTTCCCGAGCATAGGCCGAGTCCTGCGACATCAGCGCATGGTTGAGCAGATACGCCATCGTCTGGCCGTGGGATGAGAGATCTTTCCTCCCGTGCACCAGGTTCACATCCAGAAACATCCCATCGGGCTGCATTTTCTCGCGGCAGACGCGCACATTAGCCTGTGTGTACTCGGTTAAGCCGAATGTGTCATAAACCCGTCCGTACTCCGGGATCGAGGCAAGAAACTCTTCCGGATAAGGCAGCCCATCCGTCTGAAGCCGGCGGCCTTCCGTTGTCCTTGTGGCCAGCAAGGTATGGACCGCGGTGGCGCGATGCGCCTGCCCGATCCGCGGTTCGGCGGTTACGGTAATCCGATTGGTGTTACCCAACAACTCCTGCCAGTACCGGATGGTGCGTTCGCGATAATCATCGTAGTTCGTTGCTCGTGCGGTTTGAATGTAAGCAGAGTCCTCCGTCGGCACTCGCGGCATTTTGAAGACAAAATCTGCGCTTTCGCCAGGAGCCAGCACGGGTGCATAACGCGCCAGGCAAAGTGGCGTGAGTTTATTAACCGAATACGTGCCGCCCGCAAAGCGCGTTTCATAAGGACGGCCGGCAGTTGCCTCGAGTAGGGCCCCCTCGGGGGAGAAGCTATATACAAAGGCGCCCGAGCGATAAACGACACCTTCGTGTATTTCGTAGGTCCAATCGGGCGAGAATGACACGTCACCAAAACGCCAATGGTCTCCGGCCATGCGGGTGCCCGCGGCAAATGTGGCAGAGCGCCGCTTCGGCCCATCGTTGCGAATGCGCACGCGAATGAATTGTAGCGTATTTTCTTCCCTAAAGCTGTCGAGAATCGCGCCGAACATTTCCGCTTCGTATGCAATGTCACCGTCGCGCCAGTCGTATTGCACGATGGGAATCCACCGCTCAAGCCATTGCTTCTGGCGCTGCAGGACGGGCTGGAGCGGCTGGCCATAGAAGAAGCAGAGTTCGGCGTGGCGGGTGAAAAGAGCGCCGTCATACGTCACCTGCACCGCGTCGGGCATCCACGGCATACCAATCACCGTCGTGCTATGGGCCAAGTAGCACCAGGACTTATGAAGATCATCAATAGCAGGGCTGAGCATCCGCTCGGCAAGTGCGGGGGCGTGTGGGGTGTGTCCATCGGCTGCGAGAGCTGACTTCGAGACACCAGTCGCTTCGGCAGTTCCTGATCTGGCAGGCCGAGACGCAAGCAGCGCGGCAGCGCCGGCGCCCGCGAGCGATTGCAAGAACTCGCGCCGCTGGACGCTTGTAAACACGTTCTCAGGCGAAGCTGTCGGCAAGCCGCCCGAATGAGATGAAACGTCGCTCTTCGTTTTCGTGCTTCTCATCGACCCTCTCCCGCCTTGATCCGCACCGCCGCCCCGGGTGGGGTCGCGGGCTGCAACTCCCACTCGGCCGGCCCTGCCGGAACGAGATGAAACTCACGATTCACATCCTGCAACTGCTCCTTCACGGTCTCCGGAAACGCGCTGCTGAGCCGCGCAGTTTCCCATTGCTTGACCACCTCCAGAATCGCAGCCATCCTCTTGTCCAGGCCGCCCACTTTGCCGGAAGTGTGAGTGGCCTTGCTGCCAAAGCTAGTAGCCAGCGCAAACCCGGCGTCATACCCGGCTGCTGGCGCGCAGAGCCACTCGGCATCTTCCGGAGTCGTCTCCTCGCGCACTGCAAACCACCCGAGCATGTGCGGAATCAGATTGCGTGTATAAAAAAGCTGGTTCTTCATGCGGTAGAGAGTTTGACTCTGGCGGAAGCCGGCATACCAAGGCTCGCCCCAGTTGTAGCGGCTGGCGATGTGCCAGGTGAAATGATGAGGATTGCTCGCGTCGTTGATGATGCGGCCTCGAAGGTCGGGCTTGAGGGCGTCATACCACGCCTTGGTGAACAGTGAGCACCCATATTGTCCCATGCCGGTTGACCAGTTACCTTCCAAGCCGTCAAACGAAAGCTGAATCGCGCCAGTGTGGTTGCAGTAATCTGCAATGTTGCGGGCCACCTCCTGCGCTAACACAGCGTCCGTGAGGAATACCTTGTAATCGTGATCCATCAGCTTGCCGACCGCATCCCCCTTATCGTGTGCGGCGGGCTTCGTGCCCCATGCTCCCCGTTGGCACTTCTGCAGGTGCCACGGCGCACGGGCTGAGATGCTGTCGTACTGAATTAGTTCCTCCCCGATCACGACGGTGTTCATGGAGGTCTTTTTTTGAAACCATACTGGGTCCGCGACCGGCAGTTCTGTCTGCACGGCATCAATGCCCTCGGTGAGTTCGCTCGTGCCGATACGCGCCAGTCGAGGATCTGGTTTCGGCGTCACGTAGGGATCGTTCGGCGTGATGAAATTGGAGAGCGTGTGAAAGCCGACGCCGACGCCGGCGGCGCGCGCTTTCTCCACGCAATCGCGGAAACCGTCCCATCCGTTCGGGAATAAGTCAGGCTTGAGCTTGAAGTGTCCCCAGGTCTCGAACGGTGAGCTTTGGTAGAGGTATTTGAGCCCGGCATCCTGCGTCAGTTCGATGGCGCGGCCTATGGTGCTCTCACCAAAGTCCACAATGAGGTAAGAGGCAGTAGCGCCCGTCGCGGTCTTCGCCCACTCGCCGTCCAAGACCGGGTGCGGCAGCCCTTCCAGCACTTCGATTTGGCCAAGTATGGCGAGTGCCTGCGTGGCCGGACAAGCAAACACCGCAATCTTACTACCTATCACGCCTCCGTCATGAAATGGCAATGCAACGAATCTTTCGTGACCCCAATTCTTAATAACGCGCTCGTGGTCGCGATTGCGGCAATAGGCCTGCAAAGAACTACCGTATGCCGTGTGCATCGCGGTGTTGCCGCGCCAGAGTTGCTGCTTTCTCAATGCGTCCGGCAGGCCAGGATAATTAGCAGGGTCGTCGGCCACATTGCCATCAGGCTCCACGTCGCTCTCATCTGAGGGATACCCGCCCAGAGTCTTCACGTTGAGGGCCTGGATGCCCACGGCAAACTCGAAATCTCGCACCACGCCGACCACTTTCCCGACCAAATCGCTGATGGCGATTGGATACGGCCCCCACAGCGCCAACTCGACCTGGTTGTGAGAGCGCAGTTCGGTTAGCTCCAGCGTCACATGTGTAGGTTTCGTGCGCACAACCACGATCGCAGTTTCCGTCATCGCTTCGAAATGGAAAGTGACCCTGTTCCCCGCCGCGTCCCAAGCGGCGCTTTTCGCTGCGTGCCACTTTCCGCCGATGCGGACGCTCAATACCGGCGCGTCCTGCCCCGCCGCAAGATAGTTGCGCCCGTTGCCCTCTATGCGGCCGAACGCGCCCGCTGCATTAATGCTGAACGTGGCCAGCCGGGTTTTTAGATTTAGCACCTCTCCCGGCAAAACTGGCTGTGCTGGTCCGGCAACCGCCGCAGTGCCCAATTTCCCGGGGCTGGATGCTAGCAATGCCGCAGTGCCGCCGCTCGCGAGGGATTGGAGAAACTGCCGCCGGCTGGAACTCGTAGGATAAGAGGTAGGCGAAAATAAAGGCCCTTCGCTGGCATTTTTGGCGGCAGCACGGTTTGTCTTCCCACCCATAAATTATTCTCCCTGTCCGCGATTCCCGGACAACACTTTAACGTAGCAGCCGAGGAGAAGGTCGTTGCCATTCAACCCACTCAGACTCGTTGCAGCCTTGCTTCTCACGAACTTTCGTCGATTCATTAATTTCCCTATGGGAGCGAGGAATCATCCCCCTAACCTCCGTGACCGGACATGGGACGGGCTGGGTATGTTTTCTGTAGGATAAAATCCACCAAGGGCTGCGGATCATCGAGGCCGTGAGGATGGTGGCCGACGTGGGGTTTGTGAAGCACGTGGATTTCACCGCCGAGTTCTTTATAGCGCTGTTCAACTGTCGAGGTGTTTTCCCTAACAGGAACAACGTCATCGACATCGCCGACGACGTGAATTAGCGGTATTCCTGCGTTGGCCAGAAGCCCGAGGTTATCCACCGGATTTCCTTTCCACGCGATGGCTTCTCTTTCATCCTTGAACCCATAACACTTCATTAGGGCCTGCCAGTCATCTGGGCTGCCCTTTCCCACACCCTTACCGCCGGGCCAGCTTTTGAAATCGCACACCGGAGCGTCACCGTAAATGCAGACCTCTTTCTCCGGGTTCTGGACGGCCCAATTATAGGCGTACAAACCCCCTCGGCTGATGCCGATCAGTGTTCCCTTTTTCGCCAAACCCATCGCGGTGATACATCGATAAAAAGCATCAAAATGTCTGAGTGCTGAAGGGCAACCGAAAGTGTTGCCAACCTGGATGTGAATGTGAAAGAAACCTGTTGCCAACAACTTCGGTACACCGGTGCGCCCAGTGAAGGCATCTGAAAATTCCATGCACCACGTCCAAGGGTTGCCGGGTGCGGCGTGTTTCGGCTCAACCACCCACGCCGAACAGCCGTCTACGTTGAATTTGTGCCGCGTGAATCCGTTCCAGTCATCGCTGGCCTCTTCGGGTAGGGGAAAGAGCCACAGCAAAACGATCATCGCGACAAAAATCAAACGAGGCGGGTGAAAGCCAAAGAAGTCATTTGCCCCAAGTACCAGCATGACCGGTACGACGCCCACCAGTGTCCCCCAGAGAATTACTCGAATCTTGCGGCGCGCCTCCGGAGTGGGAGCGCTGAAGGCATTCCATATTAGCGAGACAAAGCCCAAGGCGATGAGCCCATAGAGAAAAGACAACAGGATTACATGTCGTCCGCCGGAGAACCGTCCGAGGACCGCAGGCGGCGCCATGAACGCCCCTACCAGGAGGGCAATCCACTTTAACCAGGGAATACGGCGATCGAGCGGCGACCGCGTGGGGAAGACCGCGAAAAAGAAATAAAACAAGGGCGTAGCCATGTTGTCGAAGAGTGCCCTGTAGGCCATCGCGAACGCCCGCAAGGATGGATTCAAGCCCGCGAACGAATTCGGAGCACCCGGTATAGCGATGAAGCCAGCGAACAACAAGGCCAGAAGCCAGGCATTGGGGTCTTCCAGGCGAAGAAACAGAACCGCCAGGCCGACCACGAGGAACGCCAGGGGACTGGTGTTGGCGATGTCCCGACCCACATCCCGCTCTACCCTTTCCTCCTTTGGCAAGGGGTGAGGGCCCCGAAGCACAGCTTCAATGACGAATGGCGCAGCACCCTTGGCACGCTGGATGGTCAGCTTGATAGCATCACCAGGGTGGCGCCGGTCCCAGACATCTCTGAGGGAGAACGGGTTCTCAATGGGGCGCCCATTGATCTCTAATATTCGATCTCCCGCGCTCAATCCGGCGCTCTCAACGGAACTGCCCCGTTGGACGCTTTTAACCAGCTCGCAATGCTCGGCCTCAAGGTATTGATCATCAAAGCCCAATTCCACCGGAAGTTGCCAGCGGGCGTTGTACATCCAAAGGGCGGTGTAAAGAATGGTGGCGGCGGCGAAAAGCGGTGCCAATGTGGCCAGGAGCGGTTTCAGGAACGATGACCTGCGCATGATTGGGCGGGCCAGCGCCGGGGAGTCTGCACTGGCGAAGGTCCAGACGAAGCTCAAGGCTCGGCTCCGCGTGCCGTCAAGAGCCGGCGAGATGGCAGAAGTGATAAGGGCCTCCGAGAGCCCAAGCATCTGCACGGCCGAAATAGATGAACCCCACTGCCGCCACCCCTTTCAGCCTCAACTCGACGCGATGAACCGCCATGGGGCACTCCTCAGAAATTCGCGTGTCGGTGTTGAAAATGGTATAGACTCTCCTTTCTTACCGGTACATAACGAAAGTGGAGAAACCTCCTGCCGCTCATCGATATCTCGAATTGACGGCACAGGTGATTCCCCGTACGGCCTCTATGTCAAATCTAGCTTAGAACGAATCACAGCCTGATCATAGGGGGTAAAAGCTGCCATGTGGACGCCGGGCGGAAGGAGCGACACAGTTTGAACGGCGACCCGGAAATAGATCATATGAACGGCGGTGCCAGGGCCGGCG
>Ga0116223_10002083_pt1 | contig 19295 bp, 10 predicted proteins | sample Sb_taG_3_FD_90092 | JGI IMG/M metagenome (GOLD analysis project Ga0116223, IMG submission 90092) | Peat soil microbial communities from Weissenstadt, Germany - Sb_50d_a_PC metaG | ecosystem: Environmental > Terrestrial > Soil > Wetlands > Peat | place: Germany: Weissenstadt | collected 2010-09-21 | reverse complement strand
CCTCTTGCGGGTGATCGGCATTCCCGGCTGGAAGCTTTAGCGGCGGTTGCTACAGAACGCGTTCCTCGATGGGAAACAGGCACTGCACCAGGTTGAGCAGCTCGCTCCCATCGACAGGCTTTACGATGTAGGCGTCGCACAGCTCGCGGAACGCTTTATCGATGGTGTCGACATCGTCGGACGCGGTGGCGATGATGACTTTGGTGGCTTGCGGACGGGACCGCCCGTGCCGCGCCTCTTCCTGCCGGATGAGCTTCAGCGCCTCCAGCCCGCCCATCGCCGGCATCATGAGGTCCATGCAGATCAGGTCGTACGGACCGCCGCGCTCGAGGGCCCTGGTGGAGGCCCACACGGCTTCGCTTCCGTCGGCACAACTGTGGACTTCCGCGTAAGGGGCGAGGATCTCCTGCAGCAGCATCCGGGTTACCAAATCGTCGTCTACCACCAACGCTTTCATGAATTGATTCCTCCAATCTTCTGCTCCGGCAGGGGTGAGCTCGCAGGCTTGGAGTTAGCCAGGAACGAATCCACCTCCGCGAATACCGCATCGAGCGTGGGACATTGGGCCTCCGGAAAGACCATCCAATCGACTCCGACCGAGAGCAGCGCCGATTTCTTGCCCACCTCGATGTACTGCTGGCCGGTTGCCGTGACCGCCTTCGACAACCGCGTCCGGACCTCGCGGATCGTGGCTGCCGACTTGAGAAACATTACGAGAGACGTCCCCTTCCAGCGCAGCAGCCGGTCGTCCGGTTCCATCACAATCTTCAGGCTCTGAGCGATGAGCGAGAGCATCTGATGTCTCGCGTTTTCGCCGAACCGCGTGGCGATATGCTCGGCGCGCTGTAACCTGAACACAGCCACATAAGGAGTCACCTCGGTCGCCTCCTCACCGTCAATCGTTCCGCCTGACAAATCCATACCGGAATCCTCCGGCGGTAACTTGGTGGAGTTCAGCAAGGCCCGGATGTGCGCGGCGTCGATCTGCCCCTGAAGACGCTTGACCGTCTCGGCATAGCCGTTGCGCTGCTGGGCGGCGGCCTCCCGCACCGCCGCCAGGCAGCTCTCCAGATTGGCGCTCAGCACCCGTATGTCGTCCAGCCCGGATGCCCGTACGATCTGCTGCTCGATGTCCTGCAGGCGTGCGACGGAGGCATCGGATTGTCCGGTGAGATCGGCCACCGTATCGGTGAGCATGGCGACCATCGATTGCATTTGTTCGTTCTCTTCGCGCAGATACCGGGCCGTGGACTCGGAATAGGTTTCGAGGGCCTCCACCGCCTCGCTGGCGATGGTCAGCAGGCCGAGGGCGGATGGCGGCTCGTCCATCCTGCGGATCAGCCCTTTCAAGGTCCGGCCGAGGGCCTTCCAATCGACTTCGTGGCCGCGGACCAGATGGGTTGCGATGCCATCGAGCAGCAGGCGCCCCATCTGCAGCGATGCTTCGAGGATGCCTCGATCCGACGGGGCCCCGGTACTTTTCTGCTCCAAGAACCGCTTGATGGAGATCATGGTCGCTTCAACTACAGAACGTATCGGCGGGATGCCGCATTTTCATAAGAGGTGCCAAAGCACTAAGGTTTTTCTCCAAGTTGCCGATAGAAGTATGGAATGAGCAGAGATTCCACGACGCACATCCGGCACGCCGTTTTGATCTCGGCCGGTAGCGTCTGCGTACTCCTGGGCGGCCTCGCGCTGCTCGGTTGGTACCTCGATATTCCCGCGTTGACGCGCCTCGTGCCCTCCTCCAACTCCATGGCCTTCAACACCGCGGCGGGGTTTGTTCTGGATGGTCTGGCCCTGCTTTCGATTGCCGCAGGCCGGCCGGGAGGCGCCCTCGTGGGCGCTGTCTGGAGCTTCCTGATAGGGCTCATGGCGCTGGCGGAGTACGCTTTTTCGGTAGAACTGGAGATTGACGATATCCTGGTTCCCCATTCCATCCGCCTGCTCCCCGGCAAACTGCGCCAGGTCGCGCCGAATTCGGCGGTGTGCTTCGTGCTCTGCGGGGTGGCGTTGTTCTGCCTGTCGAGGCCCCGCTTGCGCGCGAAACTATCAGCCCTGACGGGTGTGCTGGGCGCGGTAGTGCTGGCGCTCGGGACCTCCACGGTTGTCGGCTATCTGTCCAGCTATCCCACCTACGTGTGGGGACAATGGGCGCAAATGGCGGCCAATGCCGGTATGGGGTTTATGGTGTTGGGGATGGGCATCGTCACGCTGGCCTGGCAGTCCGGCGAACGCACCACGGACGCTCCGCGGCGGTGGCTGGCGCCGGCCGCCGGCTGCGCGCAGTTTACCATCACGTTGTGCCTGGCCTATGCGCTGGAACGGGATTTGGGGTCGCGCCCCGGGCATGACGTGGAACACGGAATCCTGCCCGCCGCCGTGCTCGTCTCTGGAACCCTGCTTAGCATGCTGCTGGCTGCCATGGTGCACCTGGCGCTCAGCAGCAAGCGCCGCGCGGAAACCATGCAACTGGCCAACGGCAAGCTCGAGCGGGAGATCTCCGAGCGCCAACTCGCCGAACAGCGGCTGCTCGCCAGCGAAGAACGGTTCCGCAAGGCTTTTGAAGAAGCGCCCTTCGGCATGCTTCTCTCGGCGCCAACCGGGCGTCTTTTGCAGGTCAACAAGACGTTCTGCCAACTGGTGGGCCGCTCGGAGCAGGACCTGCTGGCCGGGTCCTGGCAGGAATTGACGCACCCCGGCGATCTGGGCATTTCGCTGGCGGCCAACGATCGACTGCTGCGCGGACCGGCTTCGTTCGTGGAATTCGAAAAGCGATACATCGGCATCCTGGGGAATATCATCCAGGTGCGCCTGAGGATCTCGCTGCTGCGGGATAGCGAAGGCCAACCATCTCACTTCATTACCCACATCGAAGACATTACCGACCGCAAGCGGGCCGAGACCGAGTTGCGCGACCGCGAGGAGCGCTTCCGGAACGCCTTCGAGCACGCCCCCTTCGGACTGTCCGTGAGCGGGCGAAATCGCCAACCGCTGCAGGTCAACGCCACGATGTGCCACATGCTGGGCTATTCCGAGGAGGAGTTGTTGGCCCGACAGTGGGCCGACATCACGCACCCCGAGGATGTGTTCATCTCGCATGAGGCGATCGACCGATTGGAGCGCGACTTGCTCCCCTGGGTGGAATTCGAGAAGCGCTTCCGTCACAGCCTGGGGCACTTCGTGTGGGTGCGGGTGAGGCTCTCGATGGCGGCTGACGCTGCCGAAGGGTGGCACTATGTCACCCATATCGAAGACATCACCGAACGCAAACGCGCCGAGGAGGCCATCCGGGCCAGCGAAGACCGTGTGCGCCTGCTGCTGGATTCCACTGCCGAGGCCATCTACGGCATCGATCTCGATGGCCAATGCACGTTTGCCAATCCCGCCTGTCTGCGCCTGCTGGGATACGCCGATGCGCAGGCGCTGATCGGCCGTAACATGCACGGCCTCATCCACCACAGCCGGGCCGACGGCAGGCCATCTCCCGCCGGCCAATGCCGTATCATTCAGGCGTTTCGCGAAGGAAACGGAAGCCATGTCGACGACGAAGTCCTGTGGCGGGCTGACGGCACGAGTTTTCCCGCCGAATACTGGTCGCACCCCATCCGGAAAGACGGGGAGGTGATCGGCGCGGTGATCGCGTTTCTGGATATCACCGAGCGGAGGCGGGCCGAAGAGGAACTGGTGCGGGCCAAGGAACAGGCCGAAGCCGCCAGCCGCTCCAAGAGCCGCTTTCTGGCCAACATGAGCCATGAGATTCGCACCCCCATGAATGGCGTCATCGGCATGGCCAGGCTGCTGCTCGACACGCGGCTTTCGCCCGAGCAGCACCGCTATGCCGAGGTGGTGCTGAACAGTGCCGAGACATTGAAATCGCTTCTGGACCACATCCTCGACCTGTCCAAGATCGAGGCCGGGAAAGTGACGCTCGAATCCCTGGATTTCGATGTGCGCGAAGTGCTGGAGGGAGCGGTCGAAACGCTGGCCATCCAGGCCAGCCGCAAGGGCCTGGAGCTTACCTGCCTGGTGTCGCCCGAAACGCCCTCGCGGCTGCGCGGCGATCCGGGACGCCTCCGCCAGATCGTCAACAACCTGGCCGCCAATGCCATCAAGTTCACCGAGCGGGGCGACGTCGCCATCCGCGTGAAGCCGGCCAGCCAGGACGCGCATCGCGCAACCCTCCAGTTCGCTATCCGGGACACCGGTATCGGAATCCCCAAAGAACGGGCGGCGGCGCTCTTCTCCCCGTTCGTGCAAGCTGACGAATCCACTACCCGCAAGTTCGGCGGCACCGGGTTGGGACTGGCCATCTCCAGGCAACTGGCCGAGCTCATGGGCGGCCGGATCGGTTTCGAGAGCGAAGAAGGCCGTGGATCCACTTTCTGGTTCACCGCCGTCTTTGACCGGCAGCCGCCGGAATCGCTGCCCGCTGCCCGGCCGGCGGAGTTGCGCGGGGTGAAGGCTCTGGTCGCCTGCCAGCAGCCGGCGAACCGCGAGGTCGTGACGACCCTGTTGCGGTCCTGGGAGTGCCGGCCGAGCGAGGCCGCGGATGCGGACTCCGCACTGGATCAACTTGGTCAGGCGGTCCAGGCCGGCGACCCCTTCGCAATCGTACTGGTGGACCGGAACCTGCCCGGAGCCGGCAGCGAGGATCTCGCGCGGCGGATCGGGACGAACCCCGCGCTGCATAACGCCGTCCTGCTTCTCATGGCGCCGCTCGGCGAGGAGGGCGCGGCGGCGCGCCCGCAGGCATCCGGATTCGCCGCCTCGGTTTCCAAGCCGATCCTCGAAGCGCGCCTCCGCGATGCGCTGACCAGCGCTCTGGGCCGGCGGACGGCTCCGGAACCGCGAACTACCGCGCACCCGCCGCCCCGCCGCCGAATCGTGATCGACAGTCAGGCCCGCATCCTGCTGGCCGAAGATAACCCCGTGAATCGTGAGGTGGCGCTCGCCATCCTGGGCCAGTTCGGCTTGACCGCCCAACCGGTCTTCGACGGCGTCCAGGCGGTTAAAGCCCTGCAAAATAATGCATACGACCTGGTTCTCATGGACTGCGAAATGCCGGAAATGGACGGCTACGAAGCCACGCGCCGCATTCGCGATCCCCAGACCGGGGCCCTGAATCCCCGGATTCCGATTGTGGCGGTGACCGCCAGCGCCATGCCCGGCGATCGCGAGCGGTGCATTCGCGCCGGAATGGACGACTACCTCTCGAAGCCCATCGAGCCGGATGAGCTGGCCCAGGTGCTGGCGAAATGGCTGGGAAGTACCCGGCACGCGAGCGATGGCGGAAATCCCCAACCGGCCGCGCCGGCGCCCGCCGAAAGCGTCTTCGACGAGGCCGGGCTGCTGAAGCGCCTCATGGGAAACCGGCCGCTGGCGGAGAGATTGGTCCGGACGTTTCTGAACGACCTCCCATCGCAATTGGAAATGTTGCGCAAGCAACTCGAGGGCGGCGATTTTCCCAGCGCCCGCCGCCAGGCCCACACCATCAAAGGAGCCGCCGCCAACCTGTCGGCCGGCGCCCTTCGCGCGGCAGCGTTCGAGGCGGAGCAGGCGGCCCAGGCAGGCCAGTTGGCCAATCTCGCCCAGCTCCTCCCCGCGGTCGAGCACGAGTTCGAACGAGTCAAAGCCGCCATGGGACGGTCGGACTGGACTTGACGGTGGGGCAGGCGCTTCCGCCTGCCAACAGCGTGGCGCCTCGCCATCCGTGATAGAGTATCTACCTCACGGGTGAACCGTCATGCACTGTCCGTGCCTCTTGAGTCACATCCATTGGGTCTCCGGTCTCGTACCTGCCCCTATGGCGGCGGAGCGATAGCATGCGGTGTCCTTCCTGCTCCAACGAGACTCCCGGCCACGGCCGCTTCTGCCTCGCCTGCGGAACCGCGCTCGCAGAGCGCCCGGCCGATTCGTCGGCCGCCACCGTGGCCATCCGCGAGGACACCGCATCCACCGCTTCGGCCGGCATCGATGAGGGCCGCTTTCCCGCCGGCACTGTTCTCGCCGGCCGCTACCGCATTCTCGGCCTGCTGGGCCGCGGCGGCATGGGCGAAGTCTACCGCGCCTCCGACCTCATCCTGAATCAAGCGGTGGCCCTGAAATTCCTCTCCGCGGCAGGCCACGCCAGCGAAGCCGCTCTCGCCCGCTTCCGCAACGAAGTCCGCATCGCGCGCCAGGTGTCGCATCCCAACGTCTGCCGCGTCTACGACATCGGCATGGTCGAAGGCCTGCACTTCATTTCCATGGAGTACATCGATGGCGAGGACCTCGACTCGCTGCTGCGCCGCATCGGCCGCCTGCCCCAGGACAAGGCCATCGAAATCGCGCGCCGCATCTGCATGGGCCTCGCCGCCGCCCACGAGCGCGGCGTGCTGCATCGCGACCTGAAGCCCGCCAACATCATGATCGACGGCCGCGGCCACGTGCGCATCACCGATTTCGGACTGGCCGCCCTGGCCGGCGAGATCGGCGCCGGCGATATCCGCAGCGGCACCCCCGCCTTCATGGCGCCGGAGCAGAGGTCGGGCGCCGAAGTCACCGTGCGCAGCGACCTCTATTCGCTGGGCGTGGTGTTCTACGAAATGTTCACCGGCAAGCGCCGCGACGCCAGCCGCACTACCCCCAGCGAGCACGTAAGAGACCTGGACCCGGCCATCGAGCGCGTCATGCTGCGGTGCCTGGAAGAGGACCCGCGCCATCGGCCCGCCTCGGCCATCGCGGTGGCCATGGCGCTGCCCGGCGGCGATCCCGTGGCGGCGGCCCTGGCGGCGGGAGAGACGCCCTCGCCCGAGATGGTGGCGGCGTCGCAGGAGCGCGAAGGCTTCACCTCGCGCACGGCCGTGGCGTGCTTTGCGGGCATCGTGGCGTCGCTGATCGCGCTTTCGTTCCTCGGCAGGAGCATCTTCCTGCCCGCTGTTGCCCCTTTGCCTCTGCCTCCGGACGCGCTCGCGTTCCAGGCGCGCCAGATCCTCAAACAGTTCGGTTACTCCCAGGTGCCCCTGGATTCCGCATACGGTTTCTACTACGGCGATCTGTCGTACCTCGACTGGGTGGCCCGGCACGATTCCGCGGCCAAGTGGAAGCGGCTTGCCAGCCATCAGCCAGCCCTCGTCCGTTTCTGGTATCGCCAGGCGGATCACTATCTGCAGACCGCCGGCACTTTCTTCCCTCCAGGCTCGTTGTCGGAAGACTCGCCGCCACAGGTTCAACCAGGAGACGCGCGGTTGATCCTGGACGCTCAGGGGAGGTTGGTGGAGTTATCGATTCTGCCGTACGCGGCACCCGAAGCAGACCCCCGCGCACCCGACTGGAACGGACTGCTGGCCGCGGCCGGACTCGATCCCTCCCGTATGACGCCCGCCACGCCCACGCACATCCCACCAATGTTCGCCGATGCGCGCATGGCGTGGACCGGCACTTACGAGGAAGGAAGGCCCGACCAGATCCGCGTGGAAGCCGCCGCCTGGAAGGGCCGCCCTGTGTTTGTGACGATCTCCGGATCCTGGCAAGCCGCCGAAAATCCCTCAGCCGGCTCCCTCACATTGGTAGATCAGATCGTCCCGGCCGTGCTCTTCGTGATCGTCTTAGCCAGTGCGGCACTGGTCGCCTGGAGAAACGTACGGGCCGGGAGAACCGATCCCCGCGCCGCGTGGCGGATTGCCGCCTTGCTGTTCGTGGTCCCGCTTCTGGCGTGGGCGCTGGTTGCCGGACACGTCCCCGGCTTCTGGGAGCTCTACCTGGCGGTGCTGGGCCTGAGTTGGGCCTTGTTCGTGTCCGCTGCGGTCTGGATGATGTACGCTGCCATCGAGCCCTACGTGCGCCGGCATTGGCCGGAAGCCCTGATTTCCTGGGTCCGCCTGATCGGCGGGCGAGGGCGCGATCCCCTGGCCGCATCGCACGTGCTGGCCGGCGCCTTGGTCGGGCTGGCCGGAATCCTTCCCCACATGCTCGGGGATGTCGTCGTCAATCGGCTCCCGGGACATCTGGCGGTGCAACCGTTCCCCGCGGCGAGCACGTTGAACGGAGCCCGCACGTTGTGCGGGTCGGCGCTGGTGCTTCTGCAAGACTCCGTTTTTCTATGCGGCGCTTTCATTTTTCTCATCGTGCTGCTGCGCCTGGCGATCCGCCGGAATCGGGCTGCCGACGTGGTGTTTGCCGTGCTTTACGCCTTCACTTCCTACGCGAGGCCGCTGCTGTGGCACCTGGGCATCGCCTTCCTGTTCGCGTATTGCGCCATGTGGCTGCTGCGCCGCTTCGGTCTCCTGTCCTTTGTTGCCAGCTATTTCTTCGGAAGCATTGTCCCGCGGCTCCCACTCACCGTGACCGGTTACTTCGCCGGATACTCCGTGCTGGTAATCGCCGTGTTCGTCGCTATCGCCGCCTGGTGTCTCTACGCCATCCTCCGCGCGCCCGCGCCCTTCGGGAGTCTCAGCGCCGCTGCCCGCGCCCAGGCAACACTGACTCGCTGAGCTGCCCGTCCTTCACGACGAGGACCCCGTTCACCAGCACGTAGGGAATGCCTTCAGAGTATTGCGCGGGCTTCTCGAACGTGGCGCGGTCGATAACGCGCGCCGGATCGAAGACCGTGATATCGGCGTCCGCACCCACCGCCAGCCGGCCCTTGGATTTCATCCCCAGCCGGTCGGCGGGCATCACCGTCATCTTGCGCAACGCGTCCATCAGGCTCATCACCCGCTGCTCGCGCACGTAGCGCCCCAGCACGCGCGCATAGGTGCCCGCGGCCCGCGGATGCCCCTTGCCTTCCTCCATGATGCCGTCGCTCGCGATCATCACCATGGCGTTCGACATGGCGGTGCGCACCACCTCTTCCGGAATACTGTGGATCGCCACCCAGCCGCCCTGCTTGCGGTAGCGCGCGAAGCTCTCCGCCGTCAGACGCTCGCCGGTGAGCGCCCACTGCAGGTCGCCGTAGCCGAGGCCGCCTTGGCGTTTCTCCCAACCCTCGGCGAAAATCGCCGACGAGAGGTCCGTCATCCCCGCGGTGTATGGATACGCCTCGGTGGTCACGTCCAGGCCGCGCCGCCGCGCCCCCGCGATCATCTCCAGGCACAGTCCGGTCTCGCGCAGTCCGGTGCTGGTGATGTGTACGATGTGCAGCGGCGCGCCGCTCGCCGCCGCATCCGCCAGCACCTCCTGCAACGAATCGATAGCCCCCGGCTCCACCGGGCCGCTGTTTCGCATGTGCGCGTAGATCGGAACCTTGCGTTCGGCGGCGTACTGGAACACCTCGAAAATCTCGGCGCGCGTGGCCTCGGTCACGTAGGCGATCCCCATCCCGATCCCCAGCGCGCCCTCGTCCAGCCCGCGGCCAAGCAGTTCCAGCACCGCGCGCCTCTCGGCCGCGTCCGCCGGACCGGTGCCCTTGTCGCGCGGCAGAAACGTGCCGGTATCGTGCAGCACCGCCATGCGCGCCGGAATGTGCCCCACGGTAGCGCCGAAGTTGATCAGCGCGCGGCCCTCGCGCTCCGCGTACCACGCGCGCACCGGCGACACCCCCACCTCCATCTCGAGAGCCGTGGTCACGCCGTCGCGCGCTTTGAATCGGTAGTTCTCAGGGGTCTGCCCGTGCGAATGCAGGTCGATGAATCCCGGGGCCACCACCAGCCCCTTGACGTCCAGGACGGTCGCGCCCCGCAGCGCGCCGGCCGACACCGCCGCGATCCTGCCGCCGCGGATCCCGATGTGCCGCACGGCATCCGTTCCCGAGGCCGGGTCCATCACGTGGCCGTTGGCCAGGACCAGGTCGTACTGCTGTGCCGATAGAGAAGACACTGCCAGAAGCGCGAGGAGAAGCCGCATGTCTGATCTTACATCGCCACCGGAGAATGAGGCAGGTTGCGGATCGCGACCGCGTCCGACCGGCGTGCTAAGCTCGACTTGACATGTCCATGCGGGATTGGGTCGCTGCGAATGACGGGGCGGTCTCACGTTTGATTACGTGGATCGCGACAATTGGTTCCGCCGTCGCGGCGGTTATTTCCTTGTTCAGGCACACTTGGCGGTAAGACCGTGAATCCACAGCCTTGCCAGCCGATGCCCTTGCCACGCCTGGTATCCCATCTGCCCGTCTTCGTCTCGGTCGCGCCGGCAGCGATTGTTTTCGCTACGAGCACCATCATCGATCTCCGCAAGAAAGAGAACGCATCCCTGGAAACACATCTTGCACGTGCCGGCGCGGCGGGGGCTTTGCCGACCGGCCTGATCTTGCTTTGGGGCGCAGTCGACGCCGAAATCATCCCGAAATTCTCCGGTCTCAATCTACCAATCGCAGCGGCCGGCCTGGCAATGTTCTGGATGTGCGCCAAGGGCTGCTTCAAAAGGTAACGCCCACCGGCCGAGCCCGGCTCGCCCCAGAAGCGCCCCGAACAGCCGCATAATAGAAGAATGCGCCGCCTTCCCTGGCTCGCCGCGGGACTGATCGCCGCCGCCGCGGCCTGGTCCGGCGATCTCGAGGGCCTCTTTCCCGGCGGCCTCGACCACCCCGCCATCCGGTATTCCGCGACCCCCGCCAACGACCCCGTCGCCCGCCTCAACCGCCAGCTCCAGGAGGGCGCCGTCCACCTCCGCTTCGAGCCCCCGCAAGGCTGGCTGCGCTCCGTGCTCCAGGCGCTCGACATCCCCATCGAGTCGCAGATGGCGGTCTTTTCCAAGACCAGCCTCCAGAAGCCCCTCATCAACCCCCAGAACCCGCGCACCATCTTCTTCAATGATTCCGTCGCCGCCGCCTGGGTGCGCTACGAGCCGTTTGTCGAGCTGGCCGCCGAGGATCCCCGCCAGGGCGTCATTTTCTACACCCTCGACCAGCAGCCCTCCGAACAGGCGCGATTCGTGCGCCGCGACTCCTGCCTGACCTGCCACGAATCGTGGTCCAGCCTGGGGGTCCCCGGCATGCTGGTGCGCAGCGTGTTCCCCGCCGCCAACGGCGCGCCCATCCGCCGGCTGGGCGACTTCCTCACCGACCATCGCAGTCCGTGGGAAGAGCGCTGGGGCGGCTGGTACGTCACCGGCCAACCCGGTGCGCTGAAGCACATGGGCAACGCCACCGTGGTTCCACCTGAAGAAGGCGGCGACCCCGAGCCGCCGCCGCCCGCCCCCGTCAATCTGACGTCGCTCGAAGGCAGATTCGATACCGGAGCCTACCTTTCTCCTTATAGCGACATCGTGGCCCTCATGGTCTTCGAACACCAGATGCACCTGGCCAACCTGCTGACGCGCGTGGGCTGGGAGATCCGGCTTGCCCAGCATGAGCAGCGTCCCACCGCCGCCCTTCTGCGCGACACGGCCAGGGAACTCGCGGCCTACCTGCTGTTCGTCGACGAGGCGCCGCTCCCCGGCCGGATCGAAGGCTCGTCCGGCTTCGCCCGGAAGTTCGCCGCCCGGGGCCCTCGCGACAGCCGCGGCCGTTCCCTCCGCCAGCTCGATCTCCAAAGCCGCCTCATGCGGTATCCGTGCAGCTACATGATTTACTCGGAGGCCTTCGACGGCTTGCCCGAGGCCGCCCGGGAGGCCGTCTACGCGCGTCTCTGGCAGATCCTGTCGGGCCAGGAAAAGGACCCGCGCTACGCCCGCCTGCCGCTCGCCGTCCGCCAGGCCATCGTCGAAATCCTCCGCGAGACCAGGCCCGGCCTGCCGGACTACTTTCGCCCGGTTATGCGGTAGCCTTCCGCCTGCCAGGCAGGCCGCCTCGCCCATACCTGCTCGGGCCTGAACTGTTGCCGTAGTCACCGGTACAAATGTCCCGGTTTCGCGAAATTTTACCTTAGAAACGCCGCGCGCCCTCCCGCCCGCCAACTGCCTGCCGATATGAGGATTGTCACCCAAGCAATCAGGCGCGGGTCACAAGAAAGGGATTAAAAGGATTAAACGCATGTTTCGAATTCGAATTCTCTTACCGCTGCTCGCGCTTACGATTTGCACGGGCATGGCGAACGCCACTAACGTTCTGGTGGCAACTCTGACGTCGGGTGCTAACCTCGCGTGCAACACCAACACCGGGGGCAGCGGTTCCGCGAAGGTAACCATCGCGCTCACACCGGCCGCGCAGACCGCCCACGATACCGTCACTGTGGCGATCGCAGGGGTCACAGCAAACGGAAATACGCTCGCCCAGAACGGGCTTGCCGCATCCGCCGGTTCGACCACGACGATTTCCGGCACCACGACGGTGGCCTTTACGATCACGGCACTGGCGGGCTGCGCCGGCGCCGCAAACCTCCCCTCCGGCCTCTCCGAAACTTACGCCCCGACATTGCAATTCACGTCGAACGTCTCGGGCGGGTCCGGGGTCGGCAACGATATCACGCAGGCCCTGTCGGTCGCAGTTACCGCACCTGCTACGTCTCCACTGGCCGCCTCGCCCAGTGCGGGGATCACGATCCCCTGCACGAAGAATGCCAACGGGACGTACACGTCGGGAACCGCAAACTTCTTCGTTACGACTAACACTACCACGGCGGGAGTGCCGGTCACCATCGATCCTGCGATGCCGACCTGGGTCGCCTCCGTCGCGCTGACTAACGGTGGCAGTAACATCGCCAATTTGGGTACGAATCTTGAGTACACGGCAACCGCCCAAAACTGCAGCGGCAACGTCGGCAGCTACAAGAGTGGCACGCTGAAATTGCAGAATTTGCCGGCATATGCGGAAGCGAGCCTGCCGGTAACTCTCCTGATCGTCGGTCCGGCGCAATTAAGCCTCGGAGCTGTGACCAGCAATGCTTCACCGGCAGGAGCCGGGACGTCGGGGAGTCCGATGATGATTGACTATTCGAAGAACCCGGCCACCCAGCCACAAGGTACCATCGTGGTGACCGCCGCGAACAGTGTCTATTTCACGGTAGACACGACCTCTCTGCCGAACTGGCTCACGGTAAACTTTACCAGTTGCCTGACCAACCCGGCTCCGGGTTGTACCCTGATCTTCACGGTAACGCCAGTTGCCAACTCCTTTACGCCGGGTAACTATCCCATTCACGTTAATCTCAACGTATCGGGATATGCGAGTACTCCGGTGTACATAACCCTTGTAGTGCAAGGCTCCAGCTCGAGCCTCAGTGTGGTAGAAGGACAGGCCCGGCATCTATCGTGGAGCATGGGACAATTGCTTCCGACGGCCACCATCACGGCCCTTTCCAGCGGCTCGCCCATCCCCTATACCGTGACGATAACAACCGGCAGCCCCGATGCGGGCGCCATCGCGTCGCCCATGAATGGCCTGGCCTTTAGCTCGGGCTCGCCGATTAACATCACCTTCAATCCACTGGCTTTCGCCGCAGCCACACCCGGTTCGACCCTGAGTTCCACGGTAACGCTCAATTGGTCTCTCGGAGGCGTTGGGCAAACCACCGCGGTCGTCTTCACGGTAGGTATCCAGGCGCCCTCCACCACGGCCGTTCTGACCGGCATCAATCCCACCAACCTGCCCTCCGGCACCGCTGGCGAGACCTTCCAGGTGACGCTTTACGGATCGGGATTCGTCTCCAGCACGCTGAATACCCAAAAAACGTATGTGGGAATTGTGAACCCCGTCAGCAGCGCATTTGCGGCCGACAACAACATCGCTGTCCAGATCGTGAACGCCTCGACCATCCTTCTGACCATTACGGTACCCGCCTCCGACACAGCCCTGCCCTTCACCACTCCAGGCTCAACCGTGCTCTTCGGCGTCTGCAATCCCAACGGTGTGGCTCCGCCTTGCGCCGCCACCAGCACTTTGGGCCTTCAGATCGATGCTGGGCCGATCATCCAGTCCGTCACCAGCGCTTCCACATTTGCCACGGTCACCCAAGGTTCGGGAGTTCTGGCGCCTTACGACATCATCACCCTCTTCGGAAGCAACTTCTGCACCTCCGGCGGTACGGGCTGCACCAACGGCCAGGTGCTGTATCCCACGATCAGCGCCAGCGACGTGTACGGGCTCTCCGTCACCCCGGATGCGGGCCAGCGCCTGCTCCAGGTCTGGATTTATCCCAAGGGCACTACCTCCGGCGGCTGGGCTGCCCCTCTCTTGTTCGCCACGAACAACCAGATTAATGCCGTGGTTCCGAACGAGATCGTGGCAGCATCACAGTACGACATCTATGTGAAATTCGGCACCGTGAGTTCCACTCCCGCCTATACCTTCACCGCCGCGGCCACCGATGCCGGCGTGTTCGTGGTCGATTCGAACGGCAATGGCGCGATCGAAATCGCCGCCGGTCCCAACATGGGCCTGGTCACTAATCAGAATGATGGGTCGCTATTGCACCCAGCCCGGCTGCGGAATAGCGCGTCGAATTCCGATTGGGTTTCGATCTACATGACAGGACTCGGCACACCCAATTCGACAGGCAGCAACGCAACCACCAGCGGGACCAGCATAGCCTATACTGACTGTCTCAATCCCGCTACTGCCACTGGCTACTCCGGCGCCGCGGGTCTCGGAAATACACTCCCCGATGGCGCGATCATCCAGAGCTCAATCATCACCGCGGGAATGTTGGCTCCGTGCTTCCCCATCTCCGGCACGCCCTACGTCGCAGTAACAGTCGGCGGCGTGGCGGCGACCTTAAAATATGTCGGATGGGCGAATGACGCCATCGCCGGCCTCTATCAGGTGAACGTACAATTGCCCGGCTCTGGTGTCACAACGATGCGAGATATAAGCGGCACCATCGTCAATCCGATTACCGGTGCGGTTCAAGTGCCGGTCGTCGTCACCCCCGCCAGCGGCACCGTCGCCCCGACTGTCAATATGTGGGTGCAGCCGGCGATGACACTGTCCGCCGCGGCAACCCCGGGACCGGGGATCTATCTGGTCTCGAATGCCGCCATCACGTCTGGGCTGCCATCGGCGTACGCCCTTGACACGGTAACCGCCGCACAGAATACCGGGACCGGCCCCGCGTACGCGGTTGTCAGCATAACCGGCCCGCAGACAACCGGCATCGCCGTCGATGCCGCTTCTGGGGCCGTCACGATCCCGGCGGTACTCCCGGTGGGTACCTACTCGGTCGTAATCACCGCGACCGATGCCGGCGGCGGTACTTTGCCGGCGGAGTTCCTCACCCTGACCATTACGGTCAGCTCATAGGTCCTGGCCAACCAGCACCTCAAACACCTTCGGCGGCGGGAGACAACTCCCGCCGCCGTTTTTCGTTGTACCCATCCCTTCAAAACTGAGAGAATCCGTCTCCCGGCGGCACTATGATTTGCTGGGGGTTTCACCGAATGTTCTCACGCAGGGTCCCACCACTACTGCCCATGCTCCTCGCGGGTGCACTCCTGGCCGCCCAGGAGCCCCAGACTCAACCCCCGGGACTCCATCTGGTAATCGTCGCGGGTGAAGGCGCGGTCAACAACATCAAACTGCGCACTGCCCGCGAAACTATCGTGGAGGTGGAAGACGAAAACCACAAACCCGTCCCCGGGGCGGTGGTGGTCTTCCTGCTGCCCGCCAACGGGCCGGGCGGCGCCTTCGTCACGGACTCGAAGAGCGCCATCGTAGTGGCCGACAGCAGCGGCCGCGCCGTAATGCCCCGCCTGCAACTGAATTCCACCGCCGGCGACTACCAGATCAAGGTGCATGCCGCGCAGGGCGGGGTGGAGGCCAGCGCCAACATAGCCCAGTCCAGCGTGCCCGGCGCCGCGGTTTCGACCGGCGTGATCGTCGGCATCATTGCCGCCGTAGCGGCCGCCGGGGCCGGGGCAGCCGTCGTGGCCTCGCGCGGCAAAAGCAGTCCTTCCACCCCCGCCTCGCCCGCCTCGCCCACGCCGCCGGCCGTGCCGTCGGTAACCATTGGGGCCGGGTCCGGTGTCAGCCTCGGGCCACCCCATTAGTTCGGCACATTTTCAGATATTCATATGGTAAAACCTCTTATATGCGCCTGCTCGCTGCTGCTCCCGATCGCCGGCCTGCTGGCCGGTGCGGTGAACCTCACCGGACCCGTTGCCGGGTACGTGGCCGGGCCGTCCGAGCCGGAGTTGCGGGCCATTTCCGGCGTGCCCGGTTCGTACCTGTTCAGCGATCCGCTTCCCCTGCCGGCCGGCACGACCCGCATCCATCTGGCGCCCGGACAGGATTTCGCGCTGATCGAACAAGGGGCGGCCGGACTCGCGGTCCTGTACCTGTCCGCCGGCGCGGTCGATCGTGTCGAGGCGCTCGGCGGCGCCCTGCCCGCGGCCGATTGGGCGGCGTTCAGCCCTGGCGCCAGGTCGGCCATCCTGTTTTCTTCCTCGGCCCAGCGGTTACAGCTTCTGACGGGTCTTCCCGGTATGCCGCGGATAGCCCTGGACCTGGATGCGTCGACGTTACCCGTGCCGCCCTTCACGGCGGCGGTGAGCGATGACGGAAGCCTGCTCGTGGTTGCTTCCGCGCACTCCGTTTACCTCGTTCCGCCCGCCGGCCCCGCCCAACTGCTGCTGTCGGTTGGCGAGGTCCTCTCGTTGGCGGTCCTTCCTAATGGTACGGATGTGGCGGTCGCGGATCGCCGCACGGACTCCATCCACCTCCTGCAGAACGTCGCTTCCGCGCCCGTGATCGGGGTCCTGGCGTCGGGCCTGTCCGGCATCGGAAAGATCTACCCCGCCGCGGACGGCCGCTCGATCCTGGTAGCGCGGCCGGGGGCCAAGGCCGTGTCGTCCGTCGACGTGGTCTCGGGCGACGTCCAGACCCTTCCCGCGGGTGTCGCGCCGGTCCAACTCCAGCCCTTGCGCAACCGCGACACGTTCCTGATTTCCGCCAAGCCCGGCCAGCCGGGGAGTGTCTTCCTCCGCGACGGAGACGCGGGGCGCGTGGTGTTCATACCGGCCGCGGGAGTCGGGGGCGCTCAATGATCGCGCTTCCACGCGTCTACGCTCTCGCCCTGCTGGGCGCGTGTGCAGCGCTCGACCCCACTTCCTCGTCTGCCGCGCAGACGGCCACCACAACCGCCGTTTCCGCGTCGCCCAATCCGTCGGTTATCGGCCAGACGGTCACCATCACCGCGACGGTAACGGGTACCGGCGCCACCGGCACGGTTACCTTCGTGGATGGCGGGACCCAAATCGGAAGCGCCAGTCTGAGGGCGGGAACTGCGAGCTTCTCGACTTCCAACCTCTTGCCGGGAGTCCGCACCCTGACCGCCACGTACGGCGGTGACACCAGCCATTCGTCGAGCACTTCGCCACCGTTTAACGAGACCGTGAAATGGCTCGCCACCACCACAACATTGGCGGTGAGCCCCAGTCCCGCCAATACCGGGCAGACCGTGACCCTGACCGCGACGGTGACGGCTACCGTCGGAGCTACCGGAAACGTCACCTTCCTGGATGGCACGTCCGCGCTGGGCACCAGCAGCCTGTCGAACGGAACCGCGATTTTCCCGATTTCCACCCTGACGGCGGGGACTCACTCGCTGAGCGCCACCTACGGCGGCGATGCCACCAATGCCGCGAGCACTTCCTCCGCCGTCACCCTGACCGTGAACCAGGTGGCCGCCACCACGACCACTCTTACGGTTTCGCCCAATCCCGCCGTTGTCGGGCAAAAGGTAACCCTGACCGCCACCGTGTCCCCCTCCAGCGCCACCGGCGCCGTCACGTTCAACGACGGAACGGTCGCCCTCGGCAGCGGCACGCTATCCAACGGAACCGCCACCTTTGCGACGTCCATCCTGACAGTCGGCGCCCACTCCGTCACCGCGGCCTACGGCGGTGACAGCAAGTTTGGCGGGAGCACGTCCGCGGCCGCGCCGGTAGCCGTGGGGCAGGGAACCACCACCTTGACCCTTTCGGCTTCTCCAAATCCCGCCAACGCGGGAAAGCCGGTGACCCTGACCGCCAGCGTGACTCCCTCCAGCGCCACCGGAACCGTCACTTTCAAGGACGGAACTACCACACTCGGCACGGTGACGCTCGGCAGCGGAAGCGCCACCATCGCCGTCTCCAACCTGACAGTGGGCACCCACAGTCTGACGGCTTCCTACGCCGGGGACGTCAACAACGCCTCGAGTACTTCCGCGGCCGTCACTGAGTCGATCGTTACGGCGGCGGCTGCTACCACCACGAGTCTCTCCGCTTCCCCGAATCCCGCGAGCGCTGGACAACAAGTGACCCTCACGGCGACAGTGAGTCCCTTGAGCGCCACCGGAACTGTCACTTTCAAGGAGAGCACTACTACTCTCGGCACGGCCACCATCGGCAGTGGAAGCGCCAGGCTGGTCCTCTCCACCCTTTCGGTGGGCAGCCACCCGTTGACTGCATCGTACTCCGGGGATGCGTCTAACAGCCCGAGCACGTCCCAGGCAATGGTGGAAGTCATCAACCAGGCCACCGCGGGAGTGACACTGACCGCCTCGCCGAACCCCGCGACTGTGGGCCAGATCGTGACCCTGACCGCGGCCGTCTTACCGGCCGGCGCGACCGGAACGGTTGCCTTCAAGGACGGCACTGCCGCCCTCGGCACGGCCGCCATCGGCAGCGGAAGCGCCACCTACACCATCTCAAACCTGACAGTGGGCAGCCATAGTCTGACGGCTTCTTACTCCGGGGATGGCGCCAACAGCGCGAGTACGTCCGCGACCCTCACCGAGGTCGTCAATCCGGCGGGGACCACCAGCACCACGACCACGCTCTCGGTCTCACCGGCTGCTTCCACTCCGGGCCAGGCCGTCACTCTGACTGCGGCCGTGGCGCCTTCCGCCGCCACCGGAAGCGTCACCTTCATGGACGGTTCGACTGCCTTGGGCACCGCCCCGCTGAACGGCGGGACTGCCACGTTCTCGACTTCCTCCCTGGCCGCCGGGAGCCACACGCTCACCGCGTCCTACTCCGGCGACGCCAACTTCGGCGCCAGCACGTCGAATTCGGTCACCGAAACCGTGGGGTCGGGGACGGGCTGCGTTGCGTTCCCGGTTGGCTTCGTTCCGTTCAGTTCGATCGCCGGCATCTCCAAGCCCGATAGCGCCGGCGATCTGGCAGCCGTCGGAACCATGAGCCTCGCGAACTTCGCCACCTACCAAGGCCTTCCGTTGCCCGCCGTGCCCAATCAGCAGTTCTGCGGCACGGTCTTGCTGGCCACTGGCGTTCCGGCAGTGGCGTACGTCCCGACCGCCGCCGAACGGACGGGCGACTTCAGCCCCTTTGCCGGGCTGCTGATCGATCCGCTGAGCGGCCAGCCGTTCCCCGGCGGAATGATTCCGGGCTCGCGGATTCCCAGCACGCTCGCGTGGCGGATCGCGGGTCTCCAGCTCTCCACCACCACCCTCTCGGTGACGCCGCTCGCGTCGACTTCCGGCCAGTTCGTCACCTTG
>Ga0116223_10002082_pt1 | contig 19304 bp, 12 predicted proteins | sample Sb_taG_3_FD_90092 | JGI IMG/M metagenome (GOLD analysis project Ga0116223, IMG submission 90092) | Peat soil microbial communities from Weissenstadt, Germany - Sb_50d_a_PC metaG | ecosystem: Environmental > Terrestrial > Soil > Wetlands > Peat | place: Germany: Weissenstadt | collected 2010-09-21 | reverse complement strand
GGCATCGCACGCACCTTCCAGGTCGTCAAAAGCTTCGAGACCATGACGGTGATCGACAACGTCATCGTCGGCGCGCTGATCCGTACCACCATCATGCGCGAGGCGCGCCGCAAGGCCCACGAGGTGCTGGAATTCTGCGGCCTTGCCGGCCGCACCGACGTGCTCGCAAGCCAGTTGATCCCGTCGGAGAAACGTCGCCTCGAAGTCGCGCGTGCGCTAGCCACCGAACCGAAATTGCTGTTGCTCGACGAGGTGCTCACGGGCCTCACGCCGATCGAGGCGCATACCGGCGTCGAGCTGGTGCGCAAGGTGCGCGCGACCGGCGTCACCGTATTGATGGTCGAGCACGTCATGGAGATCGTGATGCCGCTGGTCGATCGCGCCATCGTGCTCGATCTCGGCAAAGTGCTGGTCGAGGGCAAGCCTGCCGAAATCGTTCGCGACCCAAAAGTCATCTCTGCCTATCTTGGGGATCGTCATGCTGTCGGTGCATGAAATCACCACCGCCTATCAGGGGCTGGTCGCGATCTCACAGGTGTCGATCGAGGTCGCCAGGGGCGAGATCGTGTGCGTCGCGGGCGCCAATGGCGCCGGCAAATCGACGCTGTTGAAATCCATCGCCGGCGCCGAACGGCCGCGCTCGGGCACGGTCACCTTCGACGGCACGCGCATTGACGGCATGGCCCAGCACATGATCACCGCGCGCGGTATCGCCTATGTGCCGGAAAATCGCCGCCTGTTTCCGCGGCTATCGGTGCGCGACAACTTAAGGCTCGGCAGTTACCTCTACCGCGGCGCGGCGAACCGCGACGAGCCGCTCGCGCTGGTGTTCAAGCTGTTTCCGCGGCTCTCCGAGCGGCTCGATCAGCGCGCCGAGACGCTCTCCGGCGGCGAGCAGCAGATGCTCGCGATCGGACGCGCGCTGATGACGCGGCCCCGGCTGTTGATGCTGGACGAGCCGTCGCAGGGCATCATGCCCAAACTGGTCGATGAAATTTTTGCCTCGGTGAAGCAGATTCGGGACGCAGGCATGACTGTGCTGATCGTCGAGCAGCGCATCGCCGAATGCCTCGATATCGCCGACCGCGCCTACATCCTGCAGACCGGGCGTTTGCAGATGCAGGGCACGTCGGCCGAGATCAAGGGCAATCCTGATGTAAGGAAGGCGTATCTGGGATTGTGACGCAGACGTAGATGGGTGGAGCGGAGCGATACCCATCAATTGCAATTTGCGAAGATGATGGGTTTCGCGAAGGGCTCCACCCATCCTTGTATTAGCGCCATGACAAAAGGAGGCGGCCATCCATGAAAAAGATACCTCCATTCAAATTGACCCCAGAGCCGCTAAACGATGAGGCCCGGTATCTGCCAAAATTCAAATGGGCATCCAGTGAGATCGGAAGTCGGCATCGACTTGGTGGAGAGCCACAACTCTTGCAAAATGAACGATGGCCGAGCTGCCCAGCCGGCCACGGAAGGATGACGTTTTATGGTCAGCTTGACTCGATAAATGACGATATCTGTATTGCGGACTGCGGCATGATTTACGTGTTTCTTTGTTTTGATTGTTATAAGGCAACTTCGATAGTTCACTCTGATTGAGCCATCAAGAGTTCAATGCTCGTCCCCATGCTCCGGCAACGCCACCCCAAACACCTTCGCCAAATCCGCCACTTGCGCCGGCGTCAGGTAGCGCGGGTTGAGCCCGCGCAGCAGCAGATAGAGCTTTGCGGTCTCTTCCAGCTCCTCGATCGCGAACACCGCGGCTTCCAGCGAATCGCCGGACACCACCGGGCCGTGATTGGCGAGCAGCACGGATGAGTATTTCCCGGCGAGGCCCTTGATGGCGTCGGCGACGGCCGGATCGCCTGGCCGATAATAGGGCACGAGCGCGGTGGCGCCGCATTTCATCAGGTAGTAGGCCGTCATCGGCGGCAGCGCCGCGCGGGGGTCGATCTCGGGCAGCATCGACAGCGCCACCGAATGCGTCGAGTGCAAATGCACCACCGCGCGCGCCGGTGTTCGCGTCTGGTAAAGCGCCGTGTGCAGCGGCACCTCCTTGGTCGGGGCATCGCCGGAGACGAGGCGGCCTTGCGCGTCGAGCCGCGACAGCCGCGCCGGGTCGAGGAAGCCGAGCGAGGCGTTGGTCGGCGTGACCACATAGCCGCCGTCGTCGAGCTTGACGGAAATGTTGCCCGAGGAGCCCGGCGTCAGCCCGCGCTCGAACAGCGAGCGGCCGAGGCGGCAGATTTCCTCGCGTATCCCGGATTCAGTCATGGCAGCATCCTCTTTTCGGCTTTCTCTCACGCTTTGGCAGCGCGGCCAAGCCGTGATACGCAAGGGGCAAAGCCTAAGAGGAATCTTCAAGGAAACGCCGCATGTCTCAATCCGCAAAACCTCGCGTCGCCGTCATCGGGCTGGGCTCGATGGGTTTTGGCATGGCGACCTCGCTCAAGCGCTCCGGCTTCGAGGTGACCGGCTGCGACGTCTCGGCGGACGCGGTCGGGCGGTTCGTGTCCAATGGCGGCAAGGGCGCCAGGACCCCTGCGGAAGCCGCTCGCCAAGCCGACATCGCGGTCAGCGTGGTCGTCAACGCCGCCCAGACCGAAACCATTTTGTTCGGCAAGGACGGCGTCGCCGAAACGCTGGCCAAGGGCGCGGTGTTCATGTCGTCGGCGACCATGGACCCCGATATCGCCCGGCGGCTCGCCAAACAACTGGAAGCGACGGGGAGGCATTACCTCGACGCGCCGATTTCCGGCGGCGCGCAGCGCGCGGCACAGGGCGAATTGACGATTCTCGCCTCGGGCAGCCCTGCCGCTTTCGCCAAGGCGCGGCCCGCGCTCGACGCGATGGCGGCAAGACTCTACGAACTCGGCGATGCCGCAGGCCAAGGCGCCGCGTTCAAGATGATCAACCAGTTGCTCGCGGGCGTCCATATTGCGGCTGCCTGCGAAGCCATCACCTTCGCCGCCAAGCAGGGGCTCGATATCCGCAAAGTGTATGAAGTGATCACGGCGTCTGCCGGCAATTCCTGGATGTTCGAAAACCGCATGCCGCATGTGCTCGACGGCGACTATGCGCCGCGCAGCGCGGTCGAGATTTTCGTCAAGGATTTGGGCATCATCCAGGACATGGCTCGATCAGCAAAATTCCCGGTGCCGGTCGCCGCCGCCGCATTGCAGATGTTCCTGATGACGGCAGCCTCCGGCATGGGGCGGGATGACGATGCTTCAGTCGCGCGGATGTATGCCCGCGTCACCGGCACGAGTCTCCCCGGCGACACGAAATAGGCTTGCGAAGGAAGAAGAGGACAATCGATGCCCCGTTTTGCCGCCAATCTCACTTTGATGTTCAACGAGGTGCCGTTCCTCGATCGCTTCGAGGCGGCGGCGAAGTGCGGCTTTACCGCCGTTGAGTTCCTGTTCCCCTACGCTCATCCGGCCGAAGAGATCGGCAAGCGCCTGCGCGCCAATGGCCTGACGCAGGCGCTGTTCAACCTGCCGCCCGGCAATTGGGAGGCGGGCGAAAAAGGCTTTGCCGCGCTGCCGGAGCGTTTTGACGACCTGAAGCAAAGCCTGCGTACCGCGCTGCCATACGCGGAGGCGACCGGGGTCAAGCGGCTGCATCTGATGGCGGGCATCGCCAACCGAAGCGATCAGAAGGCCGTCGAGGCCTATTACAAATCGGTGGCGTGGACGACAGAATTCTTCGCACCTCACGGCCTCGATGTCGTGATCGAGCCGATCAATCCGCGCAACACCCCCGGATATTTTCTCAACGATTTCATGTTCGCGCGCGACCTGATCAGCGAACTGAAAATTCCGAATCTTAAGCTGCAATTCGACATCTATCACTGTCAGATCTTGCATGGCGACGTGACCATGCGGCTGCGCGAGATGATGCCGGTGATCGGCCATATCCAGATCGCCAGCATTCCCTCGCGCCACGAGCCCGACGGCGAAGAGCTGAACTATCCGTTTGTCTTCGCCGAACTCGACCGGCTCGGCTATGGCGGCTTTGTCGGCTGCGAATATAACCCGCGCGGCAAGACCACGGACGGCCTTTCCTGGTTCAAGCCCTATGCCGGAGTAAAGCCGTGACGCTGGCGCTCGGCTGCATCGCCGACGATTATACCGGCGCGTCGGATCTCGCCAACACGCTGACCCGCTGCGGCCTGCGCACGGTACAGACCATCGGCGTTCCCGCAGATCAACTCAAGCTGCCGGAGGTCGATGCGGTGGTGGTGTCGCTGAAGAGCCGTTCGATCGAAGCGGACCTTGCTGTGACGCGCTCGCGCGCCGCCGACAAATGGCTGCGCGGACGCGGCGCGGGCCATGTGCTGTTCAAGATCTGCTCGACCTTCGATTCTACCGACGCCGGCAATATCGGCCCGGTGATGGACGCGCTGCGCTCCGATTCCGGTGACGCCATTGTATTGGTGACGCCGGCATTTCCCGAGACCGGCCGCACCGTCTATCAGGGCAATCTGTTCGTGGGCTCGGTGCCGTTGAATGAAAGCCCGCTGAAGGATCATCCGCTCAACCCGATGCACGATTCGAATTTGGTGCGGGTGCTGGCGCGCCAGAGCAAGACCAAAATCGGTCTCGTTGACCTCGCCGCGGTCGCGCGGGGGCCGGCTGCCGTACGCGCGCGTCTTGCCGATCTGTCGGCGAAGGGTCTTGGCGCAGCGATCATCGATGCGGTGTTCGCTTCTGATCTCGAGACCATCGGCGATGTCGCGCTGGACCACCGCTTGTCGGTCGGGGCCTCCGGATTTGGATTGGGCCTTGCGCGCGGCCTGATTGCGTCTGGCAGGGTCAAGCCGGATGCGTCGAATACTGTTTCCGACGCGCCGGTCGGCGGACCGGCCGCGTGCCTTGCCGGTAGCTGCTCGCAGGCGACGCTGCAGCAGGTCGCCAACGCTGAAAAGGTGATGCCGGTGTTGCATCTCGATCCCGAGCAGGTCGTCGCGGGCAAGGGCGAAGCCCGCCGCGCGCTTGCCTGGGCCAGCGAGAGGCTGAGGGAAGGCCCGATCCTGATCGCGTCCAGCTCGACGCCGGACCAGGTCCAGGCGCTTCAGGCGCGTCACGGCCGCGATGCCGCAGGTCACGCCATCGAGCAGGCGATGGCTGATATTGCCGAAGGTCTGGTGCAATCGGGCGTGCGGCGCCTGGTGGTGGCGGGCGGCGAAACCTCGGGCGCGGTGGTCGATCGCTTGCGAATTCCCGGCTTTCTGGTGGGCGCGGAAATCGCCGCCGGCGTGCCGGTGCTGCGCGCGGTCGGCGCCAAGGGCGGCGAGATGCTGCTTGCACTGAAATCGGGCAATTTCGGCGGCGGCGAATTCTTCTCCGACGCGCTCACCTTGATGCGCTGAGCAGCATCGACGCGCCTCCATATTGGGAGGCCGTCCCCGCCGTAAGTCTGCGGAACAAGAATTAACGTTAAGTGAACGTGCGCCGACTATGCTTCCCGCCGCCTGATTCGGCTTCGCAAGTTTGATTCCCCATCGGGGTACTCCTGCAATTCAGCACGTGGACAGTCAACAACATGATCAAGCTCAATCGTATCGGCAACAAGCTTGGCGCCGTCGGCCTGTTCGGCGTTCTCCTTTCAGGAGGCATGGTGGCCAATCAGATGGTTTCGGAGTCGACCATAGATTCAGCCAACTACCGCGCCGGAGTGCAGCAGACGATCGCCGATCACACCCTTCAAGGCAACATTGCGTTGCGGGGAATGGAGCTGGCGGTGCGCGACATCAGGCAGTCAAAGAACCCGCCGGAACTTGAGAAGAGCCTGGGCGGTCTGAACACCGCTTTTGCGGTCCTGACCAGGGAACTCGATGTGGCGATTGCCAATGTCGTGAAGCCGGAAGACCGGGAGCGCCTGCAGAAGATCAGATCCCTCGCAGTCGAATACCATCAATACGCATCGGAAATCGGAAAGGCCCAGCTCAAGATCTTCGAGATAACCAAGAAGCGGAACGATCGCTCCGCCGAATGGACCAAGACATTTGAAAGCCTGCTCTTGTCGTCGGCACTAATACGCGCAGGAAATCGATCCAACGTCGAAAAGGTCCTGAACGAAGCCGATTCGATGTTCAATTCGGTTCGTTCAGCGACCTGGCAATTGATCGCCACTGGCGACGAGAGCCAGAAGCAGGTGATTGTCAATCGTACCGGCGGGCTGGATGACACGTTGGACAATGCCAGGAGCATCGTCAGCGACACGGGACTTCTAGGTACGATTGATTCCCTCGCGGCAACAGTGAAAGGATTTTCCGCAGCTACTCGTGAGGCGATCGAGGCGGAAGCGGCCAAGAAAGAGCTTGTCGATGTTAAGGCGTTGCCGGTTGCGCAACAAATCCTTGAGTTGACGCAAACGGCACTGGACATTGCCGCGAGGAGCGCCGAAGAGGCCAAGACGCTGGCAACGACCGAGTTGAGCCAGGCGGATCGCTTGAGTCTCGTGATTGCGATGGTCGTGATGCTGTCACTGGTTGGCTCGGTGATCTTCACTTTTGTCGGTGTTGCAAGACCCCTGATGCGCCTTAACGCCGCGCTCGGGAAAATGGCTGCCGGCGAGTTGAACATCGAAATTCCTGGTGCAAATCGTGGCGATGAAGTCGGCGACTTAGCCAAGACCGTCATTGTCATTCGCGAGAATGCCGAGCAGAAAGCGAAAGATGAAGCGGAAGCCAAGGTAAATCAGGATCAATATGCCGCGGAGCGACGCAAGGCCGACATGATCAAGCTCGCCGACACCTTCGAAACCGCTGTAGGCGAAATCGTCGAAACCGTGTCGTCGGCCTCGACCGAGCTTGAAGCCTCGGCCGGAATGCTCAGCTCGACCGCGGAGCGCGGGGAGGCACTCGCGACGATCGTTGCAGCAGCGTCGGAGGAAGCCTCCACCAATGTGCAGTCGGTTGCGTCGGCGACCGAGGAGATGGCCTCATCTGTCAGCGAGATCAGTCGTCAGGTGCAGGAATCCGCACGGATGGCGACTGAGGCGGTTGATCAGGCCCGCGTCACCAACGACCGCGTCAGTGCATTGTCGAAGGCGGCGGCACGCATCGGCGACGTGGTCGAGTTGATTAACAACATTGCTGGCCAGACCAATCTCCTGGCCTTGAATGCCACCATCGAGGCGGCCCGTGCCGGCGAAGCGGGCCGTGGCTTCGCCGTCGTTGCTTCGGAAGTGAAGGCGCTCGCCGAGCAGACTGCGAAGGCGACCGGCGAGATTGGTGAGCAGGTCACCGGAATCCAGGCGGCGACCCAGGAGTCGGTGGGGGCCATCAAGGAGATCAGCGGCACTATCGAAAGGCTGTCTGAGATTTCGTCGACGATTGCTGCGGCGGTAGAAGAGCAGGGAGCGGCGACGCAGGAGATTTCCCGCAATGTCCAGCAGGCCGCCCATGGCACCCAGCGGGTCTCATCCCACATCACCGACGTGCAGCGCGGCGCCGGCGAGACCGGCTCGGCTTCCTCGCAGGTTCTCTCGGCGGCGCAATCGCTATCCGGTGACAGCAATCGCCTCAAGCTGGAAGTCCAAAGGTTCCTCGACTCGGTAAGGGCGGCTTGAGGAGCGGAGCCGCGGATTAACGCTGCGGCGGTCACGCCAAGGATGATCGCCGCAGAGCCGGATTGACGAGTTGGCGGCTTTTTTGCCCGAAGCGATCGGAGCGGCATGCCGATCAAATAAATTAAAATTGAGGAAGGCCGTGGAAGGGCATGTCGTGCCGCACCAGCGCGCCGCGTGACCAATTGGCGCTCGAAATCCGGGCCGATCGCGCGAGCTATGAGAACGGCGCAGGCGGCTACCGCGGAACTGAAGCCCGGCAACCGGCCCGGCGTTGGCCATTTGGCTGGGATTCGGGTAAATCGGCGCAAGCATCCCCTAATGCCCAGAGTTTGATCGAGGAATGCCTGTGCCATGACTGAGCTCGTCCGTATCGCCCTCAACCGGCCATACACATTCGTCGTGCTCGCGCTGTTGCTCCTGATCATTGGCCCACTCGCCGCGCTGCGCACGCCGACCGACATCTTTCCCGACATCCGTATCCCGGTGATCGGTGTGGTCTGGCAATATACCGGCCTGCCGCCGGATCAGATGTCGGGCCGTATCATCACGCCGTATCAGCGTGTTCTGACGACGACGGTCAACGATATCGAACACATCACCGCGAACTCCTATAACGGCGTTGGCATCGTCAAGATCTTCTTCCAGCCCAACGCCGATATCCGCACCGCCAACGCCCAGGTCACCGCGGTATCGCAGACCATCATCAAGACGATGCCGCCCGGCGCGACGCCGCCACTGATCCTCAACTACAGCGCCTCGACCGTTCCGATCATCCAGCTCGCGTTATCGGGCGAAGGCCTCACCGAACAAAACCTCGCCGACATCGCCATCAATCAGTTGCGCACGCCTCTGGTCACGGTGCCGGGCGCCGCGATCCCTTATCCCTATGGCGGCAAGCAGCGTCAGATCCAGATCGACGTCGATCCTTCGAAATTGCAATCGCTCGGGTTGTCCGGCCAGGACGTCACCAATGCGCTCGCGGCCCAGAACCTGATCCAGCCGGCGGGCACGTCGAAGATCGGCGGCTTCGAATATTTCATTCAGCTCAACAACTCGCCACTGAAGATTGAAGAGCTCGGCGACCTGCCGATCAAGGCGGTCAATGGCGCCATGGTCTATGTGCGCGACGTTTCCACCGTGCGCGACGGTAATCCGCCGCAGACCAACATTGTCCATGTCAACGGAAGTCGCTCCGTTCTGATGATGGTGCTGAAGTCGGGCTACATTTCGACGCTCGATATCATCGACGGCATCAAGAAGAAGGTCGTCGCCTTCAAGGATTCGCTTCCCGACACGCTGGTCGTCGGTTTCGTCGGCGACCAGGGGCTGTTCGTCAGCGGCGCGATCGCCGGCGTGGTGCGCGAGGGCGTGATCGCGGCGATCCTCACCAGCGCCATGATCCTTCTGTTCCTGGGAAGCTGGCGTTCGACGATCATCATTGCCACCTCGATTCCGCTCGCCGTGTTCGGCTCGATCGTGATGCTGTCGGCGATCGGCGAAACCCTCAATATCATGACGCTCGGCGGCCTCGCGCTCGCGGTCGGCATCCTCGTCGACGAGGCCACCGTGACGATCGAGAACATCAACTGGCATCTGGAGCACGGCAAGGAAGTCCGTACCGCGATCATGGACGGCGCCTATCAGATCGTGGTGCCGGCTTTCGTGTCGCTGCTCTGCATCTGCGTCGTGTTCGTGCCGATGTTTTTCCTGCAAGGCATTCCCCGCTTCCTGTTCGTGCCGATGGCGGAGGCGGTGATCTTCGCCATGATCTGGTCGTTTATCCTGTCGCGGACGCTGGTGCCGACCATGGCGATGTATCTGTTGCAGCCGCACCGGCACCATGCCGACGGCGAACAGCCGGTGCGCTCGCGCAATCCGCTGGTCCGCTTCCAGCGCGCCTTCGAAGCGGGCTTTGAGCGGTTTCGCGGCGGCTATCGCGATCTGCTGACGCTTGCGCTGCGCCACCGGCCGAGTTTCGTGGTCGCCTTCCTCAGCTTCGTCGGCGCCTCATTTCTGCTCGTGCCCTATCTCGGGCAGAACTTCTTCCCCTCCGTCGACGCCGGCCAGATCCTGATGCATGTGCGCACCCAGATCGGCACGCGCCTGGAGGAAAGCGCCAATCAATTCGCCGATGTGCAGAAAGCGATCCGCAAGATCATCCCGCCGGATCAAATCGAGACGATGGCCGACAACATCGGCATGCCCATCAGCGGCATCAACATGACCTACAACAATACCGGCGTGATCGGTCCGCAGGACGGCGACATCCAGATCAAGCTCAGGGAGGATCACCCGCCGACTGAAATTTACGTGAAGGCGCTGCGCGAACAGCTTCCCCGCGCCTTTCCTGGAATGACATTTGCTTTTCTTCCCGCCGATATCGTCAACCAGATCCTGAACTTCGGGGCGCCGGCGCCGATCGACCTGGAGATCCGGGGCAACAATTTGAACGCGAACTTCACCTACGCCAACAAGTTGATGGGCCTCATCCGCCGGATCCCCGGTGTTGCCGATACGCGCATCCAGCAATCTCCCAGCTATCCGACCTTCAACGTCGACGTGGACCGGACGCGCGCGCAATATGTCGGCTTGACCGAGCGCGACGTCGTCAACAGCCTCACCGTCAACCTGTCGGGCAGCGGACAGGTGGCGCCGACCTTTTTCCTCAGTCCGGAAAACGGGGTGAATTATTCGGTCGTGATGCAAACCCCGCAATACCAGATCGATTCGCTGGGCGCGCTGGAGACCCTGCCGATCACATCGGGTGGCCCGACCGCGCCCATTCTCGGCGGCATCGCCAACATCACGCGGACGGTCACGAGCGCGGTCGTCTCGCAATACGACATCCAGCCGATGGTGCAGATCTTCGCCACCCCGCAAGGGCGCGATCTCGGCGGCGTCGCCACCGACGTCAGGAAGGTGATCGCGGACACGGCGAAGGACGTGCCAAAGGGCTCCTCGGTCGTGCTGGTCGGCCAGGTGCAGACCATGATCAGCTCATTTAGCGGATTGCTGTTCGGCCTCGCGGCCGCGATCGTGCTGATCTATTTCCTGATCGTGGTGAACTTCCAGTCGTGGTCCGACCCGTTTGTGATCATCACCGCGCTGCCGGCCGCGCTGGCAGGAATCGTCTGGATGCTGTTTTCGACCAACACCACGGTGTCGGTTCCGGCGCTCACCGGTGCGATCATGTGCATGGGCGTCGCAACCGCCAACAGTGTGCTTGTGATCAGCTTCGCCCGCGAGCGTTATGACGAGCTGGGCGACCCGATCGCAGCCGCAATCGAAGCCGGTTTCGTGCGCATCCGCCCCGTTCTGATGACGGCGCTGGCGATGATTATCGGCATGCTGCCGATGGCGCTTGGCCTTGGCGAGGGCGGCGAAGCGAACGCCCCGCTCGGCCGGGCGGTGATCGGCGGCCTGATCTTCGCCACGGTTGCCACGTTGATGTTTGTTCCCGTCGTATTCAGTATGGTACACAAGAAACTGGACGCCAAAGGCGCCGTCTTATCGGAGTAATGGAATGCCCTCTGAATCTCGTCCGCCGGTATCCCGCCGGAAGCTGGGCATTTTCGGCGCGGTCGCCGTTATCGGCGCGCTGATGCTGGTCATCAGCGGCATCCGCGCGCGCGAGGATTCCGCCGTTAAGCTGCGTGAATGGACCGATAACCAGGCCGTTCCTTCGGTAGCGGTGATCTATCCCGATCCCGGTTCCCTGACCGCAACCATCGACCTGCCGGGACGGCTGGAGGCCTATTATCGCGCCCCGATCTTTGCCCGCGTCAGTGGCTACCTGCAAAGCTGGACCGCCGATATCGGCGCGCGAGTGAGGGCAGGCGAGGTGATTGCCGAAATCGAGGCGCCGGACCTCGATCAGCAGTTGTTGCAGGCGCGTGCCGATCTCGCCAACCAGCAGGCCAGCGCCAAACTGTCCGAAGTGACGCTGGCGCGGCGAAGGACGCTGATCCCCTCGAATTTCGTCTCGATGCAGGAGATCGACGAGCGCACCGCCGATCTCTCCAACAAGAATGCCGCGGTCAATGCCAGTCAGGCCAATGTCGAGCGGCTCGAGGCTCTGGCCGGCTACAAGAAGATCACCGCGCCGTTCGATGGCATCGTCACCGCGCGTTCGACCGACGTCGGCGCCCTGATCAATGCGGGCGGCGGCAACAGTGCGCCGATGTTCGTGATCTCCGACATCAAGAAGCTGCGCGTCTATGTCAACGTGCCGCAGACTTACGTGCCCTCGGTTCGGATCGGCGCCAAGGCGGTGATCTCGGTGCCGGAATATCCGACCCGTACCTTTGACGCCAGCATCGAAGCGTCCGCGCAGGCGGTCGACGTCAATTCGGGCACGACGCAAATGCAGCTCGGCCTCGACAACGCCGCCGGCGAGTTGATGCCGGGCGGCTTTGCTACGGTGCGCCTGAGCCTGCTGCGCGATGGCGTGCCGCTGCATATTCCCGCGAGTGCGCTGGTCTTCGACCAGCGGGGTTTGCGCGTTGCGACCGTCGGGGCCGACGACCGCGTCCTGTTCAAGACCGTGACGATCGCGCGCGATCTCGGGCGCGATATCGAACTAGCGTCGGGCGTTTCGCTGGAAGACCGCATCATCAACGCGCCGCCGGACGGCATCGCCGATGGCGATCAGGTCCGCGTCGTCAGCACCAAGGGCAGACCGGCGACGGTTTCCACCAAGCAGGGCGAAAAGGGGTAGGGGCCTCTGACGTGCCCCGGACGCTGCGCAGCGTGCAACGATGCGCTGCTGAGCCGGGGCGCATATTCGCGACACAGGATGGTCGTGGGTCCCGGCTCTGTGGAGCAGCGTAAGGACGCTGCACCGCGTCCGGGACACGATATCACCCCACGCGCCACTCCAAAATCCCATCCTCTGCCGTGACGATCTCGCCCATCGAGCCGACCGGCGTGCGGTCCATATTCAGAAGATGCGCCAGGGTCTGGCGGTCGCGGGCCGGCACCCGCGCCAGCGCGCGCGCATTATCGGATGTCCGCAGCATCACCACGCCGCGCTCGATTTCGTTGTTGCGGCCATAGATCGCGGTAAAACTCTCGACCTTGCCTTTGCCGCCGGCCTCGGTGACGAATGCCGGCACCGTGCCGCGATGGCGATCGGCTTCGCTCTGCACGCTGGTTTCCTGGGCCAGCGGCTCGCGCGGCGCCTGCCGCGACAGCACCAGCGCGTGGTGTTTGGTGACAAAGCCGCCCTGGCCGTAGAGCAGGCCGAGCGTGGCGCCACCGCGAAGTTTTCGGACCATCGCGCAGGCCGCATGCGTCATATAGGTGTTGAGCGGCGCGCCGAAAAACGTCAGACCTCCGGTGACGGTCGGCTGCACGTCGGGGCCAAGCCCCAGCGTTCGCCGCGCCATTTTCGGCACGCAGGGGAAGCAGCTATAGAGTTCGATCGCGTCGAAGGCTTTGCCGTCGCCGCCCGCGAGTTCGATGACCGCCTTGAGAACGGCGTTCTGCGCGTGGCTCTCGACGAACTGATCGCGGTCGAGATAGTCGCGCACTTCTTCCGCCGAGGCGCCGCCCTGGATGTGGATGAGGCGGTCCTGTTTGATGCCGGCGGCGCGCGCTTTCGCAAGGCTCGTCATCAACACCGCGCCGCCCATATTGACCATGGGATTGGCGACCATGAGTTTGGTGTAAGGCCAGGCGATCAGCCGGTTGTCCGGCGAAGGCGTGGTGATTTCCTCAGGCGTAAAGCGCCGTTTCAGCCACGCATTGGGATTTTGCGAGGCGACCTCGGAATAGGCCGACCACAGCGTTCCCGACTCGGCCATCGCCTCGCGCGGGGTCTGGCCCCAATGCGCCGAGGTCGCGGCCTCGTAAAACGGATAGACGCTCACCGGGCGGAACACGCCGAGTTTGGCCGCAAGCGGCTTCTGGAACGCCGCGCTGCGTTTCGGCTCCGGCACGTCATGTGCGAACGGCGTCCACGGGAGAGTGACGCCGGTGCGTTCGGCCTTGGTCGCCGTGCTCTGCGCCTCGGCGCCGCAGACTGCCGCCACGCTGCATTCGCCGCGCGCGATGCGCTGGGCTGCTTCATGCAAGTAGCGGATCGGGCTCTCGCCGCCGACCGGCCCGTAACAAGCATGCTTCGGCTGGATGCCGAGCCGGGACGAAAGCAGCTTTTCCGGATCGCGATAACGCCAGCTCAGGAAATTGACGATGTCGAGGGAATCGATCTCGCCCAACAATCGCCCGCCGCTGTCGGCTTCCGCGCGCCTGAGCGCCTCGACCAGCAGGCTTAGTGGTTCGAGGCCTTCGGTGATTTCCTTCGGACGATCGACGATTTCGCCGACGCCGACGATGACGGGGATGCGGTCGGCGGGGAGGGGGGAGGGGACGTCAGTCATTGCTCTCTGTTCTTCACTTTCTCAACATAGAGAGACCTCATCCTGAGGAGCGGCCACCTGGCCGCGTCTCGAAGGATGGGCCACGGGCCTCATGGTTCGAGACGGCGCTGGTGCGCCTCCTCACCATGAGGGTCGATCTTTACTCCCCCACCAGCGCGTTCATGTGTTCGATCGCTTCCGCAAAATCTTGCTTGAATTCCTGGACCACGGCGCCTGCCGACTTCACGCTGTCGATCAGGCCGACGCCTTGTCCGACAAAATAGCTGACGAGCTCGCGCGCTTTTGCGTTGCCTGCTGCCGCGGAGCGGTCGATCGAGTTGAATGCATCGCGGCTGATGATGCTCTGCAGCGGCATCGGCAGCGCGCCTGGGCTTGTGGGGTCGCGATCCCACGCATCGGTCCATACCGAACGCAACTGCCGCGCTGGCTTGCCGGTGCGGCCCTTGGAGCGGACCGCGTCGCGCGAGGAGGCCGCGATCATCTTCTCGCGGAAAATTTCGCTGGTCTCGGATTCGACGGTGGCAAGCCACACCGAGCCGGTCCAGACGCCGGCCGCGCCCATCGCCATGCACGCCGCCATCTGCCGCCCGGTCATGATGCCGCCGGCGGCCAGCACCGGCACGTCGCGGATGTCCTTGATGGCCTTGATCACCTCCGGCACCAGCACCATGGTCGAGACTTCGCCGCAATGGCCGCCGGCTTCCGTGCCCTGCACCACCAAAATATCGACGCCGGCCGCGACCTGGCGGATCGCATGCTCCTTGGCGCCGACGAGGGCCGCAACCGGCACGCCGTGTTTTCGGCCCATCTCGATCATCGCCTTCGGCGGCACGCCCAGCGCGTTCGCAATCAGGCGGATCGGGTGGCGGAACGAGGCCTCGAGCACTTCCAGCGCGCAGGCAGCGTCGAACGGCTGCGGCTGGTTGTCAGGGATCGCCGTCGTCGTCAGCTCGACGCCGTATTTCTTCAGGAGGTCGCGGGTGAAGGCGCGATGTTCGGGCGAAATCCGCGCCTCAAGGCTGTTCCAGGTGACGTTTTTCTCGCCTGAGGTCGAGATGTTTTCGGGGATCAGCACGTCGAGCCCGTAGGGCTTGCCGTCAACGTGATCGTCGATCCATTTCAATTCCTGCTCGATCGATTGAGGCGAATGTGCGGTGGCCCCGAGCACCCCGAATCCGCCGGCACGGCTCACGGCGGCCACCACGTCGCGGCAATGGCTGAAGGCGAACAGCGGAAATTCGACCCCCAGCATGTTGCAAACCGGCGATTTCATCGCGTTTCCTCTCCCTGCGGCGGCCGTTTCGGTATGGCCGTTTGCTGCCTTGTACGCAAGAACGCTAGCGCATCAGTGGCGGGGATGCCAAGCGTGTGCGGCCAAACCAGGATACCGGTGTTGTCATCCGCGAAAGCGGATGACCCAGTACGCCCCGCCGCCAGTGGCTTATCCCGTGCCGGCGATTACTGGATACCCGCTTTCGCGGGTATGACGACCGAGCGAGGCGTGAGCTGGCCCGCGTTTTTGTCTCTTGCGCTTTAGCGTCCCCGGTAGAATGCTGGTCCCAGACGAAATAAGCCTTCAGGGGAGCGCGCATAAATGTCCGCCATGCCATCCATGTCAGGCAAAGACCACGCCGCAGGCAAGGAGGCCTACGACGTCGTCGTGGTCGGCGCGGGATTTGCCGGAATGTACATGCTGCATCGGCTGCGCGGGCGGGGATTTTCGGTGCGGGTCTATGAGCAGGGCGGCGATGTCGGCGGCACCTGGTACTGGAACCGCTATCCCGGCGCGCGCTGCGACGTCGAGAGCATGCAATATTCCTATTCCTTCTCCGACGAATTGCAGCAGGAATGGAACTGGAGCGAGCGCTACGCGCCGCAAGCGGAAATTCTGAAATACGCCAACCACGTCGCCGACCGCTTCAACCTGCGGGCGGACATCCAGCTCAACACCTGCGTCGATCGCGCTGTGTTCGATGAGAATACCGGCACGTGGCAGGTCACGACCTCGGACGGCAAGACCGTGACGGCAAGATTCGTCGTGCTCGCCACCGGCTGCCTCTCCAATGCAAGGGTGCCGGACATCAAGGGTCTGTCGGATTTCAAGGGCAAGGTCTATCACACCGGCCATTGGCCGCATGAACAGGTCAATTTTACCGGCCAGCGCGTCGGCGTGATCGGTACCGGCTCGTCGGCGATCCAGTCGGTGCCGGTGATCGCGCAGCAGGCGCGGCATCTCTATGTGTTCCAGCGCACGCCGAATTTTTCGATTCCCGCCCGCAATGCCGAGCTGACAGCGGAGGAGCGCGAGGCGTTCCGCAGGAACTATCCCGAGATCAGGCGCTTTGCCCGCGAGGAGGCGCGCAACGGCATCTACGCCGAACTGCCCGACCGCGGCGCGCTCGACGACGGCGACAATGCGCGGCGCGCCAAATATGAGCAGCGCTGGGCTAAGGGCGGCCTGACCTTCATGCTCGCCTACAACAATTTGATCCTGGACAAAGCCGCCAACGACACCGCTGCCGATTTCGTCCGCGACAAGATCGCCGAGATTGTCAAAGACCCCGAGACCGCAAAGCTGTTGCAGCCCGACAATCATCCGATCGGCTCCAAGCGCATTTGCGTCGATACCGAATATTACGCGGCCTTCAACCGTCCGAACGTGACGCTGGTCGATATCAGGTCAAACGGAATCGAGGAGATATTGCCGAATGCCGTGCGCACGGGCGGCAAAAACTACGAGATCGACGCGCTGGTGCTGGCGACCGGTTTTGACGCGATGACGGGTTCGGTGGCAAGGATCGACATCCGTGGCCGCGGCGGAAAGACGCTGAACCAGAAATGGGCCGAAGGCCCCAAGACCTATCTCGGTCTGATGAGCGAGGGTTTTCCCAACCTCTTCATCATCACCGGACCCGGCAGCCCGTCGGTGCTCTCCAACATGATCGTTTCGATCGAGCAGCATGTCGACTGGATCACCGATTGCCTCGCCTTCATGCGCGATCGCGGCTTGGAGACAATGGAAGCCACGAAAGCGGCCGAGGACCAATGGGTCGCACATGTCAATGAAGTGGCGCACCAGACGCTCTATCCGCAGGCCAATTCCTGGTACATGGGCGCCAACATCCCGGGCAAGCCGCGCATCTTCATGCCCTATATCGGCGGCGTCGGCCCCTATCGCCGCATCTGCGACGACGTCGCGGCCAAGGGGTATGAGGGATTTGCGATGACGGCGAAGGAGCGGGCGCAGAAGATGGCGGTGTCTTGATCGCCACCGTCATTGCGAGGCGCAAAGCGACGAAGCAATCCATTCTTTCTTTGCTGCGGCGAAATGGATTGCTTCGCGGAGCCTGTCATCGGGCGCGCATTCGCGCGACCCGTTGGCTCGCAACGACGGTTTGGGCTCGTAGCCCGCTTTTCGTCCCTGCGCCTAACGGCGAATTTTTCGAACCAGATCAAGCTGATGCTACCTGTCCAGTCCTTCTCGGAAAAATATTTCCCTTCGCGATCCCCCAAATCAAATCCATAACTCGCGCCATCCCGGCCCACACAGAGGGGCGTTTCGCGATCGTCACGAACGTAGGGCAGGGATGCGGTGGACGCGGCGGCGCGCTGACGAACGCGCCAGCCAGCGGACAGCGAAGTCGTGTGGTCCTGACGCCCCGACGCTGGCGTCAAGTGTGCGGAGCAATCCGCGTGCGACGGTGGCAAGAAAGCCCGGTCACCGGGGAGTACGAAGGAAACCGTTAAAACCATTCGCGTGCGGGAATGCCGGGTGATTCCGGCCTTACCTGTGGTGACTACGCTCGTGTGGTTTTTATTTTTCCCACGCGAGGCTACGGGTGCGGCTGGCACCCGGCATTCCCCACGCCCTTTGCTTCGGGGCGGATATCTATGGCAGCAACTCGGGCGCAATTTGCGCCGCGGGGTTGCGGTGGTGTGCCCTGACCTCATTGCGAGCCAAGGGCGCCGCCAATGGGTCGCGTGAAACGCGCGTCCGATGACAGGCTCCCGCGAAGCTGTCCATTTACTTCGTCGCTATGCTGCCCATAATGAAATAGGATTACGAAGACTACAAGGCGGATTGGCAATAGCTCTTTCCGCAACGAGACGGCCGCGAAGGCCGCATGCAGAGTCCAAAAACCAGGGAGGACGGCAATGCAATTTCTGAAAACCGCGCTCGCGGCCAGCGTGACGACGGCAATGCTGGCGGGCTCTGCTCTGGCGCAGGGAAAGCCAACCGAAATCAAGATCGGCATCACCACCTTTCTGTCGGGACCGGCCTCCGTCTTCGGTGTGCCCGGAAAGGCCGCCGCCGAGATGATCGCGGAGGACATCAACAAGAAGGGCGGCATCGGCGGCGTGCCGGTAAAATTGTCCTTTGTCGACGAAGGGGCCGGCGGGGAGGCGCTCGTCTCGAATTACCGCCGCATGGTGCAGGACGAGAAGGTCGACGTGACGTTCGCCTCGATCTCCTCGGGCAGCTGCAATCAGCTCGTTCCGGTCGCCGAAGACCTGAAGGTGCTGAACTTCATGTGGGACTGTGGCGCCGCTTCCATCCTCGAGACCAAGAAGTATCGCTACAATTTCCGCACGCAGGCCAATGCCACGCCCGAGATGCTGGCCGTTCTCATCTATCTCCTCAAGACCAAACCGGACTTCAAGACCATCGCGGTCATCAATCAGGACTACGCCTGGGGCCGCGAAAGCTGGGATATCTTCTCGACCGCGCTGAAGGCGATGAAACCCGACGTGCAGGTGGTGGCGGAGCTGTTCCCCAAATTCGGCTCGCCCGACTTCTCGACCGAGATTTCCCGCTTGCTCGCGCTGCGTCCCGATGTGGTCCTCACCACGAGCTGGGGCGGCGATCTCGACACGCTGGTTCGCCAGGCCGGGCAGCGCGGCCTGCTGCAACAGTCCGCCTTCGTGCTCGCCATCGGCGAATCCTCGATCCAGCGACTAGGCAAAGATCTGCCCGAAGGCCTGATCGTCGGGGCCCGCGGTGACCATTGGTTCCTGCATCCCGAAAAGAAGAACGACCCGGCCTTCAAGGCTTTCAACGAGGCCTTCAAGGCGAAGACCGGCTCGTGGCCGATTTACCCGGTCTATCATATGTCCCAGGCCTTCGCGGCGCTGCAAGCGGCCTACGACAAGGCCATCAAGGCAAATGGCGGCAAATGGCCGACGCACGAGCAGGTGGTGGATGCGGCGGCCGGTACCGAGTTCGCGACGGGCTTCGGCCGGCCGGTGACATTACGGGTGGAGGATAATCAGGGTCTGGAAGCCCAGATTGTCGGCGTCACCAAATCCGTACCCGGTTATGACTTCAAGTTGCTCGACAACATG
>Ga0116223_10002081_pt1 | contig 19307 bp, 18 predicted proteins | sample Sb_taG_3_FD_90092 | JGI IMG/M metagenome (GOLD analysis project Ga0116223, IMG submission 90092) | Peat soil microbial communities from Weissenstadt, Germany - Sb_50d_a_PC metaG | ecosystem: Environmental > Terrestrial > Soil > Wetlands > Peat | place: Germany: Weissenstadt | collected 2010-09-21 | reverse complement strand
CGCGGTGGCTTGGGATCAGCGACCTGATCGCCGAACCCGAAGGACCTGCCTTCATCTCCTATAAAGTTGCGCGCTGCCGTTTGGACCGGCTACGCTCGTGACACAAGACCCAACTGAGACATCAACGATTTCCGGGCGCTTGTGCACAGCGTCATCATCCACCCGAAGGGACCATGGCAAGGTTTCGAGGTCGAGGTGAAAGGAAAGCTGGCTGCGCTGGTAGGAGGAGAGCTGTTTCCGCGGGCCCGCTATAATAGTGGGTCACGCGTGGTAGCGGGGGAGGGACTCGAACCCCCGACCCCAGGATTATGATTCCCGTGCTCTAACCAGCTGAGCTACCCCGCCACGGCGTTGGCAGACGCGGCTTTCTAATGCGCGCGCTCGCGAACGCGCGGCATATAAGAAGCAGGTCTTGGCCCTGTCAAGCAACCCCGCCGAAGCCTGTCCGGCCGTGATGCTTTTGCGAAAAGCGGCGTTATCTCTTTGGGTTACGCGCCACTTCGCAGCAAAGCGCTTCGTCCCGCCGGCAGCCAGCAGGAAGCGGTTATTTCGCCCCGACGTTGGGATTCAAACCTTGCGGTAACGGATCAGCGAGAAATGCCCCATCGGCGGCATCGGCCGGCGTTCCGCCAGGCTGACGCCACCATGTTTGGCGGCCCAATTGACCAGACGCGCCCATGGAAATTCGGGCCGCCAGCCGAGCCGGCGCGCCAGCGGCGCGAAGGCCAGTTCGAAAACGCGGCGCGGGCCGCTCTCGGCGCCGATATGATTGACCAGGATGAGTTCGCCGCCGGGCTTCAACACACGAATGAATTCATCAAGCGTTGCTTCGGGATCGGGCACCGCGGTGATGACATATTGCGCCACCACCGCGTCAAAAGACGCGGCCGCGAATGCCAGATTTTTGGCGTCCATCACCGCGAGCGTCTCGACATTGCTCAGGCCCAGCGCCCGCACGCGGCTCTGCGCCTTGCGCAGCATCGGTTCGGAGATATCGACGCCGCACAGTTTCGTGGTGGGAGAATAATCCGACAGCGAAAGGCCGGTGCCGACGCCGACGTCGAGAATCCGTCCGCCGATCCTGTCGGCTTCCGCGATCGTCGATTGCCGGCCGTGATCGAAAACCTTGCCGAATACCAGATCGTAGACCGGCGCCCAGCGCCCATAAGCCTTTGCGACCCGCGCGCGGTCGATATCTGACGCCATGCCCCCGCCCTGAAAACTTATCCGCGCATCGCTTCCACAAGCGGCGCTGCTGTTCGCGCGGCCGCGCCCTTCTCCGAGGCGTTCTTCGCGCTGGCGCTCTGAATGAAACCGCCGCCCAGCACGCGGGCCCGTCCCGAGGGCGCATCGTAGAACACGCAGGCCTGGCCGGGAGACACGCCTTCTTCGCCCGCGACGAGTTCGACCTCGTAGCCGCCGCCTTCGGCCGCGCGCAGCCACGCCGGCTGCGGCGCCCGCGTCGAGCGCACACGCACCAACATCTCAAGGCCCTCGCCGACCGCGCGATCGATCGGGCCGCCGCCAATCCAGTTGACGTCGCGCAGCACGATGCGATCCATGCGCAGCGCCTCGCGCGGGCCGACCACGACGCGGCGGCTCGCCGCATCCAGCCGCACCACGTAAAGCGGCGCGGTCGAGGCGATGCCCAGTCCCCGCCGCTGGCCGACGGTGAAATGAACGATGCCCTGATGCCTGCCGATGACGCGTCCGCCGAGATCGACGATATCGCCGGGCTCAATGGCATTCGGCCGCAGCCGGCCGATGATATCGGTATAACGCCCCGTCGGCACAAAGCAGATGTCCTGGCTGTCCTGCTTGTCGGCGACCTCAAGTCCGAAGCGGCGCGCCAGTTCACGCGCCTCGGGCTTTGTCATGTCACCGAGCGGAAAGCGAAGGTAGTCGAGTTGCTCGCGGGTGGTCGCGAACAGGAAATAGCTCTGGTCGCGGTCGGCATCAGCGGCGCAAATCAGCGCGCGCGATCCATCCGCCAGAGAGCGCGAGGCGACGTAGTGCCCGGTCGCAAGCACCGCGGCACCAAGTTCGCGCGCGGTCGCCATCAGATCGCGAAACTTGATCGAACGATTGCACTCGATGCAGGGCACCGGCGTCTCGCCCAAGGCATAGCTTTCGGCGAAATTGTCGATCACCGATTCACGAAAGCGATTCTCGTAATCCAGCACGTAGTGCGGGATGCCGATCCGCTCGGCGACATTGCGCGCGTCGTGGATATCCTGGCCCGCGCAGCAGGCGCCCTTGCGGTGAGTGGCCGCGCCATGATCGTAAAGCTGCAGCGTGATGCCGACGACATCGTAACCTTCCGACTTCAACAGCGCAGCCGTCACCGAGGAATCGACGCCGCCGGACATGGCAACGACGACGCGAGTGTCCTGTGGACGGCCTTCAAGACCCAGACTGTTGAGCATGGTTCCGGTCATTGATGTCATCGCGAAAGCGCCGAACGCTTTGCGACCAGGAAGTCACCTTGCGATCAGAGGCTTTGGAGCGTTCCCCGATAAGCTGGCTCGCTTCTTGGGAGCGGCTGAAAACCTACTCTTAATATAGGCCGTATTCCTGCGAGGCAATCACGGTTACCCTTTTGGCGCGCCGTGGACGGCAAATCTTGCCGCCGGGCAGAAAAGGGGGCCCCCGGCCGCGGGTCGAGCTCGATGCGGTACCATCATAAGCTATTGAAATATATCGGTATTTTCTTAGTCCTGCGGTGGCCCGGTCCTTGCTGATCCTTGGGCAGTTCCATCGCCGGAGATCGTCCTGTGTTGAGCGTTACACCAGAAGCCGCAGCAAACGCAGCATTCCAGGCCGCGCCGCAATGGTCCACGCGCTCCAACCAGTCGCCGGCAAACGACATTTTCGGGGCGCTGGTCAACCAAAACACGGCCTCCGACAACGCTGCCGCGCCGGCGCCGCCTCCCCCATCGCGCCGCTCCGACGAAGCGCCACCGCCTGCCGACAACGTGGCGGCGACGGCGAACAATGCGTCCAGTCAGCCAGCAAGCAACGATTCCGGCAGCAACGCCAACGCCGGATCGAACGCCAATGCCAATACGAATGCTGGCGCCAATGCCAACACCAGTTCAGCCACGAACAGCGGTACGACCCAACCATCCGCGACGACGAGCGGCGCTCCGAAGACCGGATCCGCCAAGTCAACCGACAAAGCGGCCAGCGGCGACACGGCAACGGTCGATGCAACGATCCTGGCCCAGCAGGCTAGCCTCACCGCAACGACGCCGAACCCGGTCGCCGTTGCAATTCCAGTGATCACGACGCCGACAAATGTTCCCACGGCGACACCTTCCGCCGGCAGCTCCACGGCGCCGCTCGCGATCGCAGCCGCCGCCATCGCTGCCAGCTCGCAACCGCTCTCCGGACAGACCGCCTTACCCGGCCAGGTCAACACCGATCCGACCGCAGCTCCGGCGGCGGAGACAACGACCTCCGGCACCACGGCCGCAAAGATCGTGGGCTCCGCGGTTCAAAGCGCAACGGCCGCAGCGCCCGTCATTCAACAAACGCCAACGCAGGTCAACGTCGCTCCGGTGAACTCCGCCGCTTTGACGAGCGCGGTGGCCGCCACGGTGCCCGTCACGCCGAAGGCGACACCGACAAAGACAGCGGCGACAACCGCGCCAACCGATGACGCGACGCCGACGTCCGGCACGAGCGATCCCTCCGCAACCAACACGGCAGCGGGAATTGTTCAAAACGGGCCGCAGCAGGCCGTGGCGGCAGGCAAGCCTGAGCCGGCAAATGCGGCCACCGAGGGTGCAACCGAGGGTGCAACCGCGGATGCAGCCGCCTCAGCAGCAGCCGCATCGGCCCACGAGCATTCGCCGGCCGCCAGCGCCGCCGGACATACGGTCGCCGACGCACAGAATCCGGGAACGCAGACGATTGGCACATTCCAGCCACAGCCCAATTCCCCATCGGCTGCCGCGCCTTCGGGCGCATTGACGGTGACGGCCGCGACGAATGGACCGGTGCCTTTGAGCGGGCTGGCGCTCGAGATCGCAGCCACAGTCAAGAGCGGCAAGAGCAGTTTCGAAATCCGCCTCGACCCGGCCGATCTTGGCCGCATTGACGTGCGCATCGACATCGATCGCAACGGCCAGGTCACCTCACATCTGACGGTGGAAAAGCCGGAAACATTGTCGATGCTGCGTCAGGACGCGCCCCAGCTGCAGCGCGCGCTGGACGATGCCGGGTTCAAGACCGGCAGCGGCGGCCTGCAATTCAGCCTTCGCGATCAGTCCTCTTCCGGCCAGAACAGCGGCAACGATTCCAACCCCAACGCCCAGCGGCTAATCATCAGCAACGAAGACACCATCCCCGCGGCGGTCGCGGGACAAAGCTATGGACGCTCGCTCGGATCGAGCAGCGGCGTGGATATCAGGGTCTGAGGAGACGGACATGACAACGACAGCAGCGACATCTAGCCCGGTCGTCTCAGGGACGACCACCCTGCCACCCTCTGCGTCCGGCACCTCGGCCGCGGCTACAAGCGCGCTGGCCTCCTCCCAGATCGCGGGCAATTTTCAGAGCTTCCTGCAGCTATTGACGACGCAATTGCAGAACCAGAATCCGCTCAGCCCGCTCGACACCAACCAGTTCACCCAGCAGCTCGTCGAATTCGCCGGCGTTCAACAGCAGCTCAACACCAACGACTCGCTGGCGACGCTGGTCTCCCTCCAGCAGACCGCCCAATCGACCCAGGCGCTGGGATTCGTCGGCAAGACGGCGGTGGTCAATGGCAGCACCGCGACAATGACCAACAGCCAGGCAACCTGGCAGCTCGACGTTCCGACCGCCTCGACCGTCGCCGTCACGATCACCAGCAGCACCGGTCAGACCGTCTTTACCGGCAACTTCCCCGCCAACGCCGGGAAAAACCAGCCGTTCAACTGGAACGGCAGGGGCAATGACGGCACCTTGCTCCCTGACGGCACTTACAAGCTCACGGCCACCGCCAAGGACTCCGCCGGCAACACGGTTGCCATCGGCACCCAGGTGGAGGGCGTTGTCAGCTCGGTTGATCTCACCCAGTCGCCGCCGCTGCTGTCGATCGGCGGCCAGACCTTCACCGTCAACCAGATCCAGAGCATCGTGAACTGACGCCGGCCATCGTCTGACGTCACCGATTTGCGGCCCCAAGCCTTGCCAAGGGCCCCAAGAACGGCCAGCCGGGTCGCTAAAAGCGGCTTCCGGAGGCCGCTAACGAGGCATTTTCAAGGAGATTCGTATTGAAGCCTTGGGCATAGGCAAATTTTAAGTCACCGGGCGTAGGTTACTGGCGTGAGTTCAGTGGTTGAGAGTTTGTGAGTACGCCATGACAGAGCCCCATCGCCCGAGGGTAAAATACGTCATCGGGCCCGATGGCAGTCCGTTAACGATTGCGGATTTGCCCGCACCCGGCACCAAGCGGTGGGTCATCCGTCGCAAGGCCGAGGTCGTTGCCGCGGTTCGCGGCGGTCTGCTCTCCCTCGAGGAAGCCTGCAGCCGTTATACGCTGACTGTTGATGAATTCCTGTCCTGGCAGTTTTCCATCGACCAGCACGGCCTCGCTGGGCTGCGCACCACCCGGATCCAGCAATACCGCCAATAAGCGGCCGCCCGCCAAGTCAATCGCATTTGAGGAAAATCGGCCTTGCCCTGCGAAGCCGATTTTTTCCGTTTTGAGCATTCGTTCCGCCGCTTAACCATCGTTAACCATATCGAAACCATACCGTAGGCAATAATTGCCCAGTCGGCTCCTGGAGCCGAATCTGAGGGGCGGTTGGTTTGCAGAGTCTCGTAAGCTTCCTGAAGGGCTTGGGTGCTTCGCGATTGATGGCGATGGTCGCGGTGACAACCGCGCTGATCGGTTTCTTCGCGTTCGTCATCATGCGCGTCACCACGCCACAGATGACCACCCTGTTTACCGACCTCAGCATCGAGGATTCCTCGGCCGTCATCAAGGACCTGGAACGCCAGGCCATTCCCTTTGAAATCCGCAACGACGGCGCCGTGATCATGGTGCCAAAGGACAAGGTCACGCGGCTGCGCATGAAGCTCGCCGAAGGCGGCCTGCCCAAGGGCGGCGGCGTCGGTTATGAGATTTTCGACAAGTCCGACGCGCTGGGAACCACGAGCTTCGTCCAGAACATCAATCATCTGCGCGCGCTTGAAGGCGAGCTTGCCCGCACCATCCGCGCCATCGACCGCGTCCAGGCGGCGAGGGTGCATCTGGTGCTGCCCGAGCGCCCGCTGTTTGCGCGCGAGACGCCCGAACCCTCGGCCTCGATCGTCGTGCGCGTGCGCGGCTCCCTCGAACCGCAGCAGATCAGGGCGATCCGCCATCTGGTCGCTTCCGCCGTCAACGGCCTGAAGCCGCAACGGGTGTCGATCATCGACGAAGCCGGCCAGTTGCTCGCCGACGGCGCCAGCGGGGCGACCGATAACGCCATCGGCGATGAACGCCGCGCCGGCTTCGAGAAGCGGATGCGCAACGAGATCGAGGCGATCGTCTCGTCGGTGGTCGGCGCCGGCCGGGCCCGCGTCCAGCTCTCGGCCGACTTCGACTACAACAAGATCACCCAGACGTCCGACCGCTTCGATCCCGAAGGCCGCGTGCTGCGCTCGAGCCAGACCCGCGAGGAATCCTCAGCCACAGCCGAGAGCAACGGCCAGGTGACCGTCGGCAACGAGTTGCCGGGCAATCAACAGAACGCCACTCCGCCGGCCGCGCGCGACCAGAGCAAGAAGACCGAGGAAACCAACAATTACGAGATTTCCCGCACCACCAAGACCGAAGTGACCGAAGCCGGAAGGGTCAACCGTGTCTCCGTCGCCGTGCTGGTCGACGGCACCTACAGCAAGAATGAAAAAGGCGAGATGGTCTACCAGGACCGCAGCAAGGAGCAGCTGGACCGCATCGCCGCACTGGTGCGCTCGGCGATCGGCTTCGACCAGAAGCGCGGCGATCAGGTCGAGGTCGTCAACCTCCGATTTGCCGAAGCGCCGATCGTCGCTCCGCTCTCAGAGCCGACGGGATTGTTGGGGATGCTGCAATTCACCAAGGACGACGTGATGTACGTCATCGAGCTCGGCGTCATGATGCTGCTCGGCCTTGTCGTGCTGTTCATGGTGATCCGGCCGCTGGTCAAGCGCATCGTCACCGAAGAGCCGCCTCCTCCAGCCGTCAATCATTCGGTGCCCGAACTGACCGACGGCAGTCAGCAGGCCGCCGGTTCAACCGGCCAGAGCCTCGTGCCAGGCGCCAACAATACCGCGCAGCTGATCGATGTTGCCCAGGTCCAGGGCCAGGTTCACGCGCAATCCGTACATCGCGTCGGCGAACTCGCCGACCGGAACCCCAACGAAACCGCTGCCATTGTTCGTCAGTGGCTCTCCGAACCCGCAACGTGATCTGACATGGCCGTACCGCAAGCCAACAACGCAAACGACATTACCAACGTCATTTCCTCGCTGGCGGCCCGTCAGAGCAACCGGCCGCAAGCCGAGCCGATCAGAGGTCCGAAACGTGCCGCGATGCTGATGCTGGCGCTCGGCGAACAATATGGCGGCAAGGTCTGGTCGCTGCTCGACGACGATGAAGTGCGCGAACTGTCGATCCACATGTCGACGCTCGGCACGGTTGACGCGGAAGTCGTGGAAGACATGCTGATCGAATTCGTGTCGCGGATGTCGGCGTCCGGCGCATTGATGGGCAATTTCGACGCCACCGAGCGGCTGCTGCATCAATATCTGCCGCCCGAGCGCGTCATCGGCATCATGGACGAGATCCGCGGGCCGGCGGGCCGCAACATGTGGGAGAAACTCTCCAACGTTCAGGAAGAGGTGCTGGCCAACTACCTGAAGAACGAATATCCGCAGACCATCGCGGTCGTGCTGTCGAAGCTCAAGCCGGAGCATTCCGCGCGGGTGCTCGCGATCCTCCCCGAGGACATGGCGCTCGACGTCGTCAACCGGATGCTGAAAATGGAGGGCGTGCAGAAGGAAGTGATCGAACGCGTCGAGCAGACGCTCCGCGTCGAATTCATGTCCAATCTTTCGCAGACGAGGCGCCGTGACGCCCACGAGGTGATGGCCGAAATCTTCAACAATTTCGACCGCCAGACCGAAACCCGCTTCATTACCTCGCTGGAGGAAGAGAATCGCGAATCCGCCGAGCGCATCAAGGCGCTGATGTTCACCTTCGACGATCTGATCAAGCTCGACTCCGCCTCCGCACAGACGCTGATGCGCAATATCGACAAGGACAAGCTCGGCATCGCGCTGAAGAGCGCCAACGAGGACGTCCGCGGCTTCTTCCTCGGCAACATGTCGTCCCGTGCCGGCAAGATGCTGCTCGACGACATGGCGGCGATGGGACCGGTTCGGCTGCGCGACGTCGACGAAGCACAGGCGCTGCTGGTCAACCTCGCCAAGGACCTCGCGGCCAAGGGAGAAATCACGCTTACCAAAAACCGCGCCGACGACGAGCTGGTGTACTGATGGCCGCCCCCGCAAAATTCCTGTTCGACATGGATTTCTCGGCACCCGACAAGATGCGCGAGCGCGCCGCTACGCCTGCGGAAGTCGCCCAGAAGGTCGCCGCGGCCGAAGCGCGCGGCTATCGCGACGGCTACGACGCGGCGCTGCGCGAAGCAAAGGTGGAAAGCGACCGCCGCGCGGCACTGGCGCTGGAGGAAATCGGGATTGCCATCAAGGGCATTGCGGTGCGCTTTTCCGGCGTCGAGACCCGGATGGAAACCGAAGCCGTCGACGTGGCGGTCGCGGTTGCGCGCAAGTTGTGCAGCGAACTGATTGCCCACGAGCCGCTCGGCGAGGTCACCGCCCTTGTAAGCGACTGCTTTGCGCAACTGGTTTCGACCCCGCACCTCGTGGTCCGGATCAACGAACAGCTCTACGAGGCGGCGCACGATCGCATCGAGAAGCTGGCCAAGCAAAGCGGCTTCGCAGGACGCCTCGTCATTCTGGCCGAACCCGAGATCGAGACCGGCGATTGCAGGATCGAGTGGGCCGACGGCGGCGTCGCGCTGGAACGCGCGGCGATCGAAGCCAAGATCAACGAACTTGTCGGGCGCTACATTGCGTCCCGCAATCAGGCCTGAACCGATGGCCAAGAGGAATGAACCATGAGTGACACCGACGCACAGGTTCCGCTCCCCGATCTCAACGCCGCGGATACAACGGCGGCCGATGACGTGGCCTACGCCGAGGACGAGCATGCCGCGCGCATCGCCGCCGACCTTGAGGCCGTGTTCGACGTGCCGGTGCAGGTTTCCGCCGTGCTCGGCCGCTCCAAGATGGATATCGGCGAATTGCTGAAACTCGGCCCCGGCACCGTCCTCGAGCTCGACCGCCGCGTCGGCGAGGCAATCGACATCTACGTCAACAACCGGCTGGTGGCGCGCGGCGAAGTGGTTCTGGTGGAAGACAAGCTGGGCGTGACCATGACGGAAATCGTCAAGGCGGATCGCAACTGAGGCACTCTCTAACGATACGCGCATAGCGGGCGCGAATAGACGAACAGGAGATTATCATGCGGCTTCTCATCGTTGGCACACTGAAAGGCCAGCTCACGACAGCCACCAAGATCGCGATGGAAAACGGCGCTTCCGTCACCCACGCGGAGGACCACGAACAGGCCATGCGCGTGCTGCGCGGCGGCAAGGGCGCCGACCTCTTGCTGGTCGACGTGGCCCTCGATATCCGCGATCTGGTGATGCGGCTTGAAGCCGAACACATTCACGTCCCGATCGTCGCCTGCGGCATCTCCAACGATGCCCGCGCGGCGGTGGCCGCGATCCATGCCGGCGCCAAGGAATACATCCCGCTGCCGCCGGATCCGGAATTGATCGCCGCGGTGCTTGCCGCCGTCGCCAATGATTCCCGCGACCTGATCTACCGCGACGAAGCGATGGCCAAGGTAATCAAGCTCGCCCAGCAGATCGCCGGCTCCGACGCCTCCGTGATGATCACCGGCGAATCCGGCACCGGCAAGGAAGTCCTGGCGCGCTATGTCCACACCCGCTCCAACCGCGCCAAGAAGCCGTTCATCTCGATCAATTGCGCGGCGATCCCCGAGCATTTGCTTGAATCCGAGCTGTTCGGCCATGAGAAGGGCGCGTTCACCGGCGCGGTTGCGCGACGCATCGGAAAATTCGAGGAGGCCACCGGCGGCACGCTGCTGCTCGACGAAATCTCCGAGATGGACGTGCGGCTGCAATCCAAATTGCTGCGGGCAATCCAGGAGCGCGTGATCGACCGCGTCGGCGGCACAAGGCCGGTTCCGGTCGACATCCGCATCATCGCGACCTCGAACCGTAACCTCGCCGATGCCGTGCGCGAAGGCACTTTCCGCGAGGACCTTCTGTTCCGGCTCAACGTCGTCAACCTGAAGATCCCGCCGCTACGCGAGCGGCCGGCCGACATTCTCGAATTGGCCCAGCACTTCGCCAAGAAATATGCCGATGCCAACGGCGTGCCGGTGCGGCCGATCTCGGCCGAGGCCCGTAACGTCCTGACCACCAACCGCTGGCAGGGCAACGTCCGCGAGCTGGAGAACACGATTCATCGTTCGGTGCTGATGGCGCAGGGCGACGAGATCGGCGTCGACGCCATTCTCACGCCGGACGGCGACCGTCTCAATTCGCCAAAGACCGTGCCCGCCGTGGCGCATGCCACATTCGCCGCCGAGCAGGTCACCCGCGCGCTAGTCGGGCGCACGGTTGCCGATGTCGAGCGCGATCTCATCCTGGAGACGCTGAAGCATTGCCTCGGCAACCGCACCCACGCGGCCAATATCCTTGGTATCTCGATCCGCACGCTGCGCAACAAGCTGAACGAATATGCCGATGGCGGTTTGCCGATCACGCCGGCGGGGGCCGGCGATCTTCATCGCACAACCGCGGCGATGTAGTCGGGTTTTGCAGCGTTCGAATAATTCGGCGCGTCGGGCCTGCGGAAGATGTGGATCGGGTCGCCCGGCACGGGCCCACGCCCGGTGAAGGCCGCATAGGCGTAAAGCGCGAGGTAGAGAATCGCGAGTGCGCCGATCGCGTAAAATGCCCAGATCGCAATGCGTTTCATCGGGTGGCATGACCTCCCTGGCCTCTCGGTCGCAGGACGCAAGCGAAGCTTTTAGGCGTTGAACGGGAAAAAGGCCACTTTCTCCGGCTAACAATCGAAGTGCTTTTGTGGCACACCGTACCGCAGCCCGTCACGGCCGGAGAACCCACCGCATTTCGAGTTCAACATGCCTGCGCCCAAGCCACCCGCCTTTGAGACCCTGAGCCTCCATGCCGGCCAGCATGCGGATCCCGTGACTGGCGCCCGTGCCGTCCCGATCTATCAGACCACCTCTTACGTCTTTCAGGATTCCGAGCATGCCGCCGCGTTGTTCAATCTGGAACGCGCCGGCCACATCTATACCCGCATTTCCAACCCGACGACGGCGGTGCTCGAGGAGCGGCTTGCCGCGCTTGAAGGCGGCGTCGGCGCGATCTGCACCGCGAGCGGCATGGCGGCGCTGCATCTGGCGATCGCGACCCTGCTGAACGCGGGCGACCACATCGTCGCCTCTTCCTCGCTCTATGGCGGCAGCATCAACCTGCTCACGCATACGCTGCCGCGCTTCGGCATCACCACCACTTTCGTCAAGCCGCGCGCGCTTGACCAATTCCGTGACGCCATCCAGCCCAATACAAGGCTCGTGATCGGCGAAACCATCGGCAATCCCGGCCTGGAGGTGCTGGATATTCCCGCCGTCGCGGCAATCGCGCATGGCGCAAAAATTCCGCTCCTGATCGACAATACATTCGCAACCCCCTATCTCAGCCGGCCGATCGAGCTTGGCGCCGACATCGTGATGAATTCGGCCACCAAGTGGATCGGCGGCCACGGCATCGCCATCGGCGGGGTGATCGTCGACGGCGGCCGGTTCGATTGGCGAGTTTCCGGAAAATTCCCGGCTCTCACCGAGCCCTATGCCGGATATCACGGCATTGTCTTCGACGAGCAATTCGGCCCGGCGGCGTTCATCATGCGGGCGCGCACCGAAGGCCTGCGCGACTTCGGCGCGTGCCTGTCGCCCACCAATGCTTTTCAACTGCTGCAAGGCGTCGAGACGTTAGGCATTCGCATGGAGCGCCATATCGCCAATACGCATGCGGTGCTTGAGGCGCTCGCCGCGAACAAGGCGGTCGAGTGGGTCCTGCATCCCTCGCTGGAAAGTCATCCCGACCATCAACTTGCCAAACGATTGCTGCCGCGCGGCGCCGGATCGATCATAAGCTTCGGCATCAAGGGCGGCCGGCCGGCGGGGCGGAAGTTCATCGAATCCTTGCGGCTGATCAGCCATCTCGCCAATGTCGGCGATGCCAAGACACTGGTCATTCATCCCGCCAGTACCACCCATCAGCAGATGGATGCTGCCCAGCTCAAGGCTGCGGGCATCGGCGAAGAGCTGGTACGGCTGTCGATCGGAATCGAAGCCGCCGCCGATATCATCGATGACCTCGGCCAGGCGCTCCGCATTTCGCAGAAGGCTTGAGCCATGCAGTTGAACGTGAACGGAATTGAAACCTTCGTCGCCACCGGCGGCCGCAAGTTCGATTCCTCGCAACCGACCGTCGTGTTGCTGCACGGCGCCGGTTTCGACCATACCACCTGGGCCCTGCATAGCCGTTGGTTCTCCCATCACGGCCATGGTGTGCTGGCGCCCGATCTGCCCGGCCACGGCCGATCCTCAGGCGCGCCACTGCCCACGATTGCCGATATGGCGGACTGGACCGCCGCGCTGCTCGACGCCGCAGGCGCGGCAAAGGCGCACCTGATCGGTCATTCCATGGGCTCACTGATTGCGCTTGAGACCGCTGCGCGGCATCCGGCAAAAGTCTCCGCGCTCGGCCTGATCGGAACGGCGGCAACCATGTCGGTCGGACCCGACCTGCTCAAGGCCGCCGAGGCCAACGATCACGCCGCCGTCGACATGGTCTCGATTTGGGGCCTTGGCTATCAGGCGGAGCTGGGCGGCAGCCTCGCGCCGGGCTTGTGGATGCACTACGGCGCCCAGCGCGTGCTTGAGCAAAGCCGGCCCGGCGTGCTGTTCAACGACCTGTCCGCGTGCAACGCCTACCAGAATGCGCTGGCCGCCGCCGCAAAGATCGCCGTCCCGACCACGCTCATTCTCGGCGAGCGCGACATGATGACCCCAGCGAAGGCCGGCAAGACGCTCGCCGCCGCGCTGCCGAATTCACGCACCGTCATATTGCGCGGCGCCGGTCACATGATGATGGCCGAGCGGCCCGACGAGCTCCTCGCGGCGCTGCAAGGTTGATCAGCCACGGGCTTCGCTGCATTCCAGCGGGCGGTTGACGATAAACCCGCGCCTTGGCTAGAGCTTGATCGGAACGAAATGGTTCACAGCGATCAAAACGACGAGTAGGCCAATTCCCAGGCCGAGGCTCCAGCCGATCAGCTTCTTTTCGATCGGCAGCAGCGGCTCGACTTCCGCGGCGTCCATTTCGTTCCTGAGGTCGGATTGCGACATGGTTTTTCCCTGGATTAGCTGGCGAGCGGCGGTTTGAAGCCGCTGAAGAACAGCCATGAAATCAGAAGCCCCACCCAGATCACAAACCCGAACAGGCTGACGAAATAGACCGCGGCAAGCTTGCCAAATCCCTGCTGCCAGAGTTTGCGGAAATCCGACAGCACGCCGATCGAGAAGAAGGTCAGGACGAAGAAGATCACCCGGAACACGTTGGCCTCGCCGGCCGCGGCCGGAAGCGCTTTCGCGATTTGCGGCGTCGAGCCCAGCGCCAGCCAAAGCGATATCGCAAACACCAGGATGAAACCGAGAATGAATTTCGGGAATCGCTGCCAGATCTCGGCGGGCTTCGCCTTGTCCGGGCCCTTGTCGATATGGTTGGTCCAGATGTAGCCGAGGATGAACGCCCAGATGCCGATGAAGATATCGATGAAAATCTTCACCGTCGTGGTGGTCGCGAGAATCCAGCCCGGCTGATATTTGACGCCTTCCGCCGCCGCTTTCGCCATGATCAGCGACTCGGTGATGCCGCCGCCGGCGACCGCCGCGCCGTCGGTCTTGATGGCAAGGCCGATCCAGGCGCCCGCCACCAGCGGCTCGTGCCACAGGAAGGTCTGCGCCAGAAACGGCAGAATCAGAACTTCGACGACCGCGAACACGACGACCAGCGACGACACCAGGATGGGTACTGCCGGCCGCGCCCTGATCGCGCCGCCGGTTGCGATCGCAGCCGCCACGCCGCAAATCGAAATGCCGGACGCGAGCGGAACCGACCATTCCCGGGAAAAGCCGAACCATTTGCGCGCGATGAAATAGATCACGGCCCAATAGATCAGATAGGCCTCGACGATGGCGGCAGCACCCCGCAGCAGCAGCGAGGATGCAAGGTTCAATCGCCCAGCTGCCGTGACCGCAACGGTAGCGCCGAGAATGACGATCGCGATCTTGATATAGAGTTCAGGCCGGATCGCTTCCTTCAGCCAATCCGCGACGCGCGGAAAGAAATTGGCGATCACAAGCCCCGAAAGCAGGGCGACAATGAAGCCACCTTCATTGGTGAGCTTGAGCGACCAGGCAAGGCCGAATTTCTGCTGCTCGGCGGGCGTCACCGCGGCGACATAGGCATAGCTGCCGGCAATCCAGCTCGCATAGGCGATCGCAAACACCGCCGTAAACGCAAGGGCGAATTTCCGCGCGTCTCCGCCGAGCGTAACCACGCCGGCGCTCAGCACCACGAGCAACGCGGCATAGGTCGCAAGCAACGCGCCGCCGCCGCCGAGCCAGGCATAGGCCTTCGCAAAAGGACTAAGCGCCTGCGACAGATCGGTATAAACCGAGGTGGTGACGGCCCATCCCAGAAGGTCGGTGCCGCTGATGCTCACGAGCGCCAATCCGAAGACCAGAAGACCGATGACGACGGCCAGCCAGTCCTCGTTCAATCGCGCCTGCAGCGCCACGGGCTGCGAGACCTTGATCGCGATGTCCGACATTCCACTTCCCCAAAGTGAGCCTGATGGAAGCGCTTCCACGCTCCGTTCGTTCCACTTTAAGGATGATGGCGGCTGCTCCCTGTGTCGAGGACCAGCGAAAAATAGCGATATCCGCACTGCTGCGTCCGCGGCGGACGCAGTGTTTTTTCCAACGATCCGACCAATTGCAGATCAATTCTTTTCCGAAGGCGAAAGGCCGTTTTCCGCAAATGATGTCGCTATTGCGCAGCCGCGGATGCAGGTTTCGGCGGGGTGACATTGACCGCGAGCTTGCCGTAGCGATCGGTAAAGGCCTCGGTGTCGATCTCCTCGAGCTGGATCGCACCGCTCATCACGCCGGCTTTCCAGGCGTCGTGTTCCGGGTCTTGCCGGAATTCCGGCATCACCTCGCTCGCGAACAGTTCGAGCGATTCGCAGATATGTTCATGGCTGTTCTTGCCGGCCTGGTTGAGCAGGATGACCTGATCGATGTGAGAAGTGCGAAACCGCCGCAACTTCTTAGCGATGGTTTCCGGCGAGCCGATCAGGCCGCCGCGCAGCGCCGCCTCCTGCGCTTGCGGGTTCTCGCGCTTCCATTTGTTGTATTCGTCCCACATGTTGACGGTTCCGGGCGCCGGACGCTGGCGATTCTGCGAAGCGCCGTAAAAGCGCAGCGCGAACTGGAAGAACGTCGCACCGTCCGCCCGCGCGCGGGCCTCCTCGTCGGTCCTGGCGCACATGAAGAACGACACCAGCGCCATGTTCGGATTGATCTGATAGTCCGCAAGCTTCTTCAGCCGCTTGGTGATGGCGTTGTAGTAGGCGTGTACCCAGGCGTGCGCGGCATCCGCACTGACGAACTGGAAGCCGAGCGCGCCGAAGCCATTTTGGCCGGCGCGCTCGATGGTCGGAAGCTGCGAGCACGCCATCCAAAGCGGCGGATGCGGCTTCTGAACGGGCTTCGGCACCACGTTGCGCAAGGGAATATCGAAATATTTGCCGTGATGCTCACAGCCGCCATCCCCAAACATCGGAAAAATCGCACGGACGGCTTCCTCGAACACTTCCTTCTTGGTTTCCATGTCGCGCCCGAAGGGCGTCAGCTCGGTGATCGAGGCGCTCTCGCCCATCCCGAATTCGCAGCGGCCGCGGCTTAGGAGATCGAGCACCGCGACGCGTTCGGCGACGCGCGCGGGATGGTTGGTGGTGAGCTGAAAAATGCCGTGGCCCAGCCGGATTTTTTTTGGTGCGCTGGCTCGCGGCGGCAAGAAAGGATTCCGGCGAGGGCGAGTGCGAATATTCCTCCAGGAAATGATGTTCCACCACCCAGGCATAGTCGTAGCCGAGCCGGTCGGCGGTCTCCAGTTGCGTCAGCGCGTCCTGATAGAGCTTGAGCTCGTCGCCGGCCTGCCACGGGCGCGGCAATTGCAGCTCATAGAAGATGCCAAATTTCACGACGTCTCTCCCGCGACTGGCTTAATGTTCCCGCAAAGTGTATCCCGCGGGTGAGCCAAGTCCAGCCGAAGCGCCAATCCATGCGGCGGGAGCCCGCTTGCGCTGGACGCATGAATGGTTAGTTTTGGCGGTGTGAGTCGTAGCCCCGCGCACGGCCCTTCCCCCACCGAGACCCCAAGAAATCTTTACGTGACAATTTTTACGCCGCATCAGGATTCCGCGCTGAAGGCCGTTGCCGACTGGCTGAAGGCAAAGCCCGGCCGGAACGGCACGCCGCCGGTATTCCGGCTGTTCGGCTATGCCGGCACCGGCAAGACCACGCTGGCGCGCCACATCGCAGACGGCGTCGACGGCGAGGTGAAATTTGCCGCCTTCACCGGCAAGGCGGCGCTGGTGATGCGCAACAAGGGCTGCGACAACGCCTCCACCATTCATTCGCTGATCTACCGCGCCCGCGAAACCGGCGTCGAGCAACCGAGTTTCGAATTGTGGGACGACGCGCCGGCCTCCAAGGCGAAACTGATCGTGATCGACGAATGCTCGATGGTGGACGCCGAACTCGGCCGCGACCTGATGTCTTTCGATTGCCCGCTATTGGTGCTCGGCGATCCCGCGCAACTGCCGCCGATCCAGGGCGGCGGCTTCTTCACCGATTGCGAGCCTGACGCGATGCTGACCGAAGTGCATCGCCAGGCGCAAAATGATCCGATCGTGCGGATGTCGATGGATATCCGCGAGGGCCGCGAGCTTGAGATCGGCCGCCATGGCGAAAGCGAAGTGGTGTCGCGCGCCGAACTCGATCCGGAGCGGGTAATGACCGCCGATCAGGTGCTGGTCGGGCGCAACAATACCCGCCGCGCCTACAACATGCGGGTGCGGCAAAAGCAGAACATCGAGGATCCTTTGCCGGTGGCCGGCGACAAGCTGGTCTGCCTGCGCAACAACCGCAAGAAGGGACTGTTCAATGGCGGATTATGGCGCGTGAAATCGCGCGCGCAATCGCGATCGAAGTCGCACATCATCAGCATGCGGCTCGCGCCCGACGAGGAGTTCAGCCACAAGGTGACGAAGGTTTCCGTGCGCGGTGACTGTTTCGAGGGCGGCATCGAGGCGATCCCGTGGGAGCAGCGCAAGCCCTATGACGAATTCGATTACGGCTACGTGCTCACCGTGCACAAGTCGCAAGGCTCGCAATGGGACGACGTGGTGCTGTTCGACGAGAGCTTTGCGTTTCAGGACGCCCGCGCCCGCTGGCTCTACACCGGCATCACACGGGCGGCGAAGCGGTTGAGCGTGGTGGTGTGAGGTTATTTGCGTTCCCCGGACGCTGCGCAGCGCCATCAGCGCGTTCACGCGCGTCGTCAACGCGCTATGACTTGCGGCATGGTGCGCTGCAGATCCGGGGTCCATGCTTCCTGCAAGCCCGCCGGTGGGTCCCGGCTCTGCGGTGCATCGTGAAGAACGCCGCACCGCGTCCGGGACGCGAGACTCACTTCCCCGCGACGAAATAGAAATCTTCCCGCCCGGGCGGCGAGCCGTAGGTGAATGGCTGTTGCTGATGCTTGGTCGTGGTCCAGACATCGTCGCGGACGATGTCGAACAGCTTGCGGACTTCGACGCGCGGCTCCTTGATGTCGCGCGCCACAGCCGTGGCGAACGGGCTGTCGGCCCCGTTGCCGTCGAGCGCGGTCTCGCCATGCTTGGCGGCGTACACGACCATGAAGCCGGCGGCGGGCTCGATATTCGAAAAGCCCTTGTCGACCAGTTTCAGCGCGATCGAGTGCTGCATTGTCGGCGCGAACGGATTGTCGCGGCAGGCGTCCAGCATTACAAGCCGCAGCTTGCGCGCGCCGCCGACGGCGGCGATCACCTGTTCCAGCGCCACCGCCTCGGTTTCGGCGTCCTTGTCCGCGGCCAGTCTGGCATCGACCGGCACCAGGTAATTGACGCCGCCGACTTCGAAGCCGTGGCCGGCGTAATACACGACCGCCCAGTCGGCCTTTTCCGCCTCGCTCGCAAAAGCATGAAGCACTTCGAAGAACCTGTCGCGGGTGAGATCGTTGGTAATGGTCACCGTCTGAAAGCCGACATCCTTCAGCGCAGCGGCGATCAATTTAGCATCGCGCGGCGGGTTGCCGAGCTCATGCACGTTCCGGTACGCACCGTTACCGATGATCAGCGCGACGCGACGAACCTTGTCAGGTGCCGCGGGAGCCTGCGGGGTGAGCGCGGCCAGCCGCTCACGTGCGATTTGACGTGCCAACCCGGTTTCGAAATTGTCGAAAGGCGTAAGTGCAAAGGCGGCGGACCGGTAGTCGGCGCGCGCCTGGGCCAGATCGCGTTTCTTCTCAAACAATTGACCCCGCCCTGAATGGGCGCGCACGTTGTTCGGATTGAGCCCGAGCACAAAATTAAAATCCTTGAGCGCGGCATCGAGATCGCCTTGTGCCAGACGCGCTTCGCCGCGGCTCACCACGGCGAACTGATTTTTCGGCGCTTTTTCAATCACGCTGTTGCAGTCGGCGATCGCCTCGTCGAACTTGCCCATGGCGGCGCGGGCAAGACAGCGATTGAGGCGGGCCTGCGCCCACGCCGGATTGATCCGTTCCGCTTCGGCGAAATCCGCAAGCGCCCCGTCAAAATCCTTGTTGATCGTCAGCACGCGCCCACGGTCGGCATGCGCGAGATAGGCGAGCGACGAGGTGTTGGGCACGTATTTCAGCACCTCGTTGAAATCGTCAAGCGCGCTTTGCAACGCCGCCTTGCGCAGATACAGCGTGCCGCGGTTGGAGCGCGCGGCCGTCCCTGGG
>Ga0116223_10002076_pt1 | contig 19335 bp, 14 predicted proteins | sample Sb_taG_3_FD_90092 | JGI IMG/M metagenome (GOLD analysis project Ga0116223, IMG submission 90092) | Peat soil microbial communities from Weissenstadt, Germany - Sb_50d_a_PC metaG | ecosystem: Environmental > Terrestrial > Soil > Wetlands > Peat | place: Germany: Weissenstadt | collected 2010-09-21 | reverse complement strand
CGCGGCCTCATCGACCACGGCGGGGTGTGGAGTCGGAACGCCTGTTCGCTGCTACTATCGCATTGGTCAATGAGCACTGGCAGGCGATAGCCCGTGTCGCGAAGGCGTTGGAACGCCACGACCGCATTGACCAAGGCCGGGCCTTGGGTGACCGATAAGGCGAGCAAGCGGGGGTAACATGGACCCGACGTGGGCACGCCTCAAACGCATCGCCGATCTGATTGCTGCACACGTCGAAGCGGACGACGAGATTAAGCGGGAATTACGCGATCTTTTGCCCGCGTTCGATAATTCGTCCGGACCGTTTGTGATCTACCGAGAGAAGATTCAGGGGGCGATCTCTTGGGCCGACATTTATTTTGATCCGCGGGAATTGGAACGCAACGGCGGCTCTGAAAGAGTTCGCAGTTTTTTGTATCGAGACGTTAGAGAGGCGATGGAGCAGGCTCAGCAATTGCAACGCCGGAAACAAAATGGTGGGGATGAGGCCACCTGATCGACTGTAGGGGCCATTGCTAAGGCGAAGGGGCGCCCGGGTGCGGAGATTGGCACGGGGGCCATGTCGCACCCATGTTGCGCGGAGTTGCCGTGCGTCATTGTAAACCATTGAAACGCAATGGGAACGATTGCGACAGCATGCAACATGGATTTGACGGTTAGAATTGAAGAAATACCTGATTTTATTGGCGACCCCGGCAGGATTCGAACCTGCGACCTTCAGCTTAGAAGGCTGTTGCTCTATCCCCTGAGCTACGGGGCCGTTTGGCGCCGAGTTTATATAACTCCGACAGTAAAACGCCTAGTAAATCGGCCTTTGAAGCCCCGGCCACGACCTCGACACGATCCTTGCCTCAGATCGGCCAGCGGGTGAAATTGCGCGCCCGGGTGAGGAGATCATCGGATGTTGTCGCCGTTCATTCGCGCCGGCCTTGCCGCCGCGTTGTTGCTTCTTGCGCCTTTGACCCTAACGCCGCTTGCCGCCCACGCCGCCGAAAAGGCCTTCCAGAACCGCGATCTGTCCGATGCCGCGGTCGCGCTGGAAGCGCAGATCAAGTCGGATGCCGGTACGCCGTCCAAGCCGTTGCCGCAAATCCGCAAGGACGCCGACGCAGCCTTCAGCAAGAACGATTTCCGCGGCGGCATGGCGCTTCTTGGCCAGATCGTAGCGGCGGCGCCGAACGACTCGACGACATGGCTTCGCCTGGCGCGCACCATCATGCAAATCCGCCCGGCCGACGATAAGGAGAAGAAACTCCTGCTCGAACGCGCTTCGACCGCCGCCTATCTGGCCTATCAGCGCACCACGAACCGGCCCGAGGAAGCCGACAGCCTCGCTTTGCTCGGCAATCTGCTCAGCCAACGCGAGGAGTGGCGGCCGGCGCTCGATGCGTTGCGGCTTTCGCTCGAACTGCGCGAAGTCGCCGAAGTCCGCGGCCAATACGAGCGGCTGCGCGAGCAGCACGGCTTCCGTGTGCTCGATTACTCGGTCGACGCCGATACCGCTTCACCGCGCGCCTGCTTCCAGTTTTCCGAAGATCTGCCGGCGCGCACCGACTTCTCGCCATTCGTGGTCCTGGCCGGCACCGACAAGCCGGCTTTGTCCGCGGCGGAAAAGCAGCTTTGCGTGGAAGGGCTACAGCACGGCGAAACTTACGCGATTACGTTACGTGCCGGATTGCCCTCGACGGTGCACGAGACGCTGTCGAAGTCGGCGGATTATTCGATCTATGTGCGCGACCGCAAGCCGCTCGTGCACTTCTCGACCAATGCTTACGTGCTGCCGCGCACCGGCCAGCGCGGCATTCCGCTGATCAGCACCAACACTCGCGCCATCGCCGTCGAGATTTACCGCCTCGGCGACCGCAGTCTCCTCGACGCCATCGGCAGCGAGAATTACGGCCGCGGCGATTTCCAGCGCGGCCTCAGCCGTTACGACGTCGAGCAATTGCGCGAGTCGCGGGGCGTATCGGTATGGCAGGGCGATCTCGCGGTCGATGCGGCTCCGCTCAACGCCGACGTCACCACCGCATTCCCGGTCGATCAGGCAGTCGGCGATCTCAAGCCCGGCGTCTACGTCATGGTGGCCCAGCCGCAGGAGCTCAAGCACCTCGACAATTACGATTCGCTGGCGACGCAATGGTTCATCGTTTCCGATCTGGGGCTGACGGCGTTTTTCGGCAATGACGGCATCCATGTCTTCGCCAACTCGCTGGCGACGACGGAGGCGAAGAACTCAATCGAGCTGCGGCTCGTTTCCCGCAACAACGAGGTGCTGGCGACCCGCCGCACGGACGCGAGCGGCCACGCGCAGTTCGAAGCCGGCCTCGCCGGCGGGGAGGGCGGCGCCGCTCCCGCAATGCTCACCGCCAGCGACGGGCAGGGCGATTACGCTTTTCTCAGCCTCAAGGGGCCGGCCTTCGATCTCACCGATCGCGGCGTCGGCGGCCGGCCGGCGCCCAATGGGCTCGATGCCTTCGTCTATGCCGAGCGCGGCGTCTATCGCTCCGGCGAGACTGCCTATCTCATCGCGCTGTTGCGCGATACGCGCGGCACGGCCGCGCTCGGCGTGCCGCTGACGCTCGTGGTCGAGCGGCCGGACGGCGTCGAATTCCGCCGTGCGGCAATCGCCGATGAGGGATTGGGCGGGCACGCGCTCGCTCTCGCGCTTCCCGCCTCGGCGCCGACCGGCACCTGGCACGTGCGCGCTTTCACCGACCCGAAACGGCCGCCAGTCGGTGAGACGAGCTTTTTGGTCGAAGATTACGTGCCCGACCGGATCGAATTCGATCTGACGTCGCCGAGCGGCCACATCTCGCAAAAGGTCCCGGCCAAGGTCGATGTCGCCGGCCGTTTCCTCTACGGCGCGCCGGCGGCCAATCTCGATCTCGAAGGCGAAGTGACGATCGCAGCGGCGAAGGAGCGGACCGGCTTTGCCGGCTACCAATTCGGCCTCGCCGATGAGGAGATCGAAGCCGTCCAGCTGCCGCTCGAAGACCTGCCGGCGACCGACGCGACCGGCAAGGCGAACTTTACCGTCAGCCTCGACAAGCTGCCGTCGAGCACGCATCCGCTCGAGGCGCAGATCGCCGTGCGCATGGCCGAGCCCGGCGGCCGCGCCGTCGAGCACAAGATCACGGTGCCGGTGACGGCAAGCGGCGCCATGATCGGGGTCAAGCCGCAATTTTCCGGCCGCTCGCTCGCCGACGGCGCCAACGCCGTCTTCGATGTCATCACTGTCGGGCCCGACGGCGCCTCGATCGCGCAGCGCGGGCTGCATTACGAATTGTTGCGCGTCGATACGCATTATCAGTTCTATAAGCGCGGCAATCGCTGGAACTTCGAGCCGGTCAAGACCACCAAGCGCGTTGCCGACGGCAAGATTGACACGACGCTGGACAAACCGGCGCGTATTTCGCTGCCGGTGAATTTCGGCCGCTACCGGCTCGAAGTCTCCACCGCCGATCCCAACGGCCCGGTCACGTCGGTCGCGTTCGATTCCGGCTTTTATGTTGAAGCCAACGCCGATACCCCCGACATGCTCGAAGTCGCGCTCGACAAGGGCGAATACGCGCCTGGCGCCACCGTGACGGCGGCGGTGAGCGTGCGCAGCGCCGGAAAACTGACGCTCAATGTTATCGGCGATCGGCTGTTGGCGAGCCAGACGACGGACGTGCAGCCCGGCACGGCACAAGTGAAGCTGTCGGTCGGCGCCGATTGGGGGACCGGCGCCTATCTGGTCGCTACGCTCCGGCGGCCGCTCGACGCGCCGGCGCAGCGCATGCCGGGACGCGCCATCGGCGTCCAATGGTTTTCCATCGATCGGGCGGCAAAGACGCTCGCCGTCGAGCTCAAGCCGCCGGCTTTATCGCGGCCGAATTCGCATTTGCGCATTCCGGTCAAGCTCTCCGGTCTTGCCGCCGGCGAAGAGGCGCGCATCGTGGTCGCCGCGGTCGATGTCGGTATTCTCAATCTGACGAACTACAAGCCGCCGTCGCCCGACGATTATTATCTCGGGCAAAAGGCGCTTTCGGCGGACATTCGCGACCTCTACGGCGAACTGATCGACGGCATGCAGGGGGCGCGCGGGCAAATCCGCAGCGGCGGAGATGAGGGCGCGGCGCTGCAAGGAAATCCGCCCACGGGACCGCCGGTCGCACTTTTTTCCGGCCTGATCACGGTCGGCGCCGATGGCAATTCCGAAATCGCCTTTGATGTCGGCGACTTTGCCGGCACGCTCCGCGTCATGGCGGTGGCGTGGAGCAAGGACAAAATCGGCCATGCCACGTCCGACGTTACCGTGCGTGATCCCGTGGTGCTCACCGCGACATTGCCGCGTTTCCTTCTGCCCGGTGACCGTTCGAACGTCCGTCTCGACCTCGACAATGTCGAGGGACAGGCTGGCGATTATACGGTCGCGGTGACGAGCGCGGATGCGCTCGCCGGTAGCGCCACGCAGAAGCTGACGTTGCGCGCCAAGGAACGCGGCGCCGTAACCGTTCCGCTCACTGCCAGCGCCGCGGGCAGCGGTACCGTGCGGGTGACCGTTAGCGGGCCGTCGGGCTACGCGCTGGAAAGAAGTTTCACGCTTAATGTGCGGATGCCAGCGCAAATCCTGGCGCGGCGCACGCTCAAGCCGATCGCCAAGGGCGAGAGTCTCACATTATCGGGCGATCTTTTTGCTGACCTGGTTGCCGGCACCGGCGCGGTCTCGATTTCGGTCGGCTCGTCGGCCGCGTTCGATGCCGCGGGTCTGCTGGCCGCGCTCGATCGCTATCCCTATCGTTGCTCGGAGCAGATCACGAGCCGGGCGCTGCCGCTCCTTTATGTCAGCGATCTCGCCAAAGGCACGCCCTTGGCGGCCGACCCGACCGTGGACCAGCGCATCCGCGACGCCATCGACGCATTGCTCACGCGGCAGGACGGCAACGGCTCGTTCGGCCTGTGGAGCGTCGGCGGCGACGATACCTGGCTCGATTCCTACGTCACGGACTTCTTGACGCGCGCGCGCGAGCGCAAGATCGCGGTGCCCGACGCCGCCTTCAAGCTGGCGCTCGACCGGCTGCGCAACGCCGTCGCCAACACCGCCGATGTGAACAAGAACGGCGGCGCCGATCTCGCTTACGCGCTCTACGTGTTGGCCCGCAACGGCGCGGCGCCGATCGGCGACCTGCGCTATCTCGCCGACGCCAAGCTCGACGCCCTGTCGACGCCGATCGCCAAGGCGCAAATCGCCGCGGCGCTGGCGATGGTCGGCGACCGCGCCCGCGCCGAGCGTGTCTATGCCGCGGCGCTGGCCGCGATCGCGCCGGCGGCGCCCGATCTGGCGAGCCGGGAAGATTACGGCTCGACGTTGCGCGATGCGGCGGCACTGGTGGCGCTCGCCAGCGAGGGCGGCGCGCCGCGCGCCACGGTGCAAGCCGCGGTGCAGCGCGTCGAGGCCGTGCGCGCGAACCTGCGCCCGACATCCACGCAGGAGGACGCGTGGCTCCTTCTGGCGGCGAGCGATATGGCCAAGGACGGCGCCAAGGTGTCCCTCGACGTCGGCGGCGAGGCGGTGGGGCGCCCGCTCTACCGCACGATCCGCGCCGGCGATCTCAAGGAGCCGTTGCGCGTGACCAACACTGGCGACGAGGAAGTGTCGGCGATGGTCACCGTCACCGGCGCGCCGCTGACGCCGGAGCCGGCAGCGGAAAAGGGTCTCAAGATCGAGCGGCAGACCACGACGCTCGAGGGCGATCCGGTCGACGTGAAAACCGTCAAGCAGAACACCCGCTTGGCGGTGGTGCTGAAGGTGACCGAAGCGCAGCCGCAATTCGGACGCGTCATCGTTGCCGATTATCTGCCGGCCGGCTTCGAGATCGACAATCCGCACCTCGTTTCCTCGGGCGAGACCGGCACGCTGTCGTGGATCACGGATGCCGTGGAGCCGGCCAGTTCCGAGTTCCGCGACGACCGCTTCACCGCCGCGTTCGAGCGCAAGAAGGATGACTCGCCGGTTTTCACTGTCGCCTATGTCGTGCGTGCCATCGCGCCCGGTCAATATGTGCGCCCGCAAGCGAGCGTCGAGGACATGTATCGTCCCGACCGCTTTGGCCGCACGGCGACGGAGACTGTCGAAGTGACGGCGGCAAAATGACGAAGAGGAAAATGCGCCTCGCCTTTCTTGCCGCAGCGCTGGTTAGCGTCGCTGCACTCGGCGCCGCCGGGTGCTGGATCGCTGCGCTCGGCCCGGCTCCGCTTGGCGCCGATGTGGTCTTCTCTACGCGCGTGGTGGATCGCGACGGCCGATTGCTGCGGGCCTACGCCACGAGCGAAGGCCGCTGGCGGTTGCCGGCGCGGATCGCCGACGTCGATCCGAAGTTTTTCGATGTGCTACTGGCGTATGAAGACAAAAGGTTCCGCATCCATCGCGGCGTCGATCCGCTGGCTCTGGCGCGTGCGGCCATGCAGCTTGCCGGCAGCGGGCGGATACGCTCCGGCGGCTCGACGTTGACCATGCAGGTGGCGCGGCTCTTGGAGCCGCGCAGCGGCCGCAGCGTCGTTGCCAAGCTCCGGCAGATGGTGCGCGCGCTGGAGATCGAGCGCACGCTCAGCAAGGATGAGATCGTTTCGCTCTATCTCGATCTCGCGCCCTATGGCGGCAATATCGAGGGCATCCGGGCCGCCGCGCTTTCGTATTTCGGCAAGGAGCCGCGCCGGCTTTCGCTTGGCGAAGCGGCGCTCCTCGTGGCGCTGCCGCAATCCCCGGAATTGCGCCGGCCGGACCGCTCGGCGGCGGCGGCGCGCGCCGCCAGAAACCGGGTGCTCGATCGTTACGCCGCGTCGGGGAACGTGCCCGCCGACGAGATTGCGCTGGCCAAGGCCGAACCGGTGCCAGCGGGGCGCCGCCCCATGCCGCTTTTCGCGCCGCACGCCGCCGATCGCGCGGTCGCGCAAGCGGCACCGGGCAGTGAAGTGCGACTCAGCATCGATGCCGAGCTGCAAAAAAATCTCGAAGAGCTGGCGCGCGAGCGCGTGCGCACGCTCTCGCTGACGCTCGGTCCGGACATTTCGCTTGCGATGTTGGCCGTCGACAATGCGAGCGGTGAGGTGCGCGCCCTTGTCGGGTCGCCGGATTATTTCGACGCGCGCCGCGCCGGCCAGGTGGATATGACGCAGGCGCTGCGGTCGCCCGGTTCGACGTTAAAGCCTTTTATTTATGGGCTGGGCTTCGAAGACGGCTTCATCCATCCCGAAACGCTGATCGAAGACCGGCCGACGCGCTACGGCGGCTATGCGCCGCAAAATTTCGATTTCACCTTTCAAGGCACGGTGACGGTTCGCAAGGCGTTGCAGCTTTCGCTGAATCTCCCAGCACTTACGGTGCTCGATGAGGTCGGAGCGAGCCGCTTTGCCGCGCGGCTCAAGCAGGCCGGCGCCGGCCTTGTGTTGCCCGACGGCGAGGCGCCAGGTCTCGCCGTCGGCCTCGGCGGCGTCGGCATCAAGCTATCCGATCTGGTGATGCTCTATGCCGGCGTTGCGCGGCTCGGCACCACATTGCCGCTCCGCGAACATGTGTCGCCCCCGGCCGGGGAGGGGACGCGACTGATGACGCCGGTCGCCGCCTGGTATGTCGGCCGCGTCCTCCTCGGCACGCCGCCGCCGGAAAACGGCGTCGGCGGTCGCATCGCGTTCAAGACCGGAACCAGTTACGGCTATCGCGACGCCTGGTCGGTCGGTTTCGACGGCAGGCACACCATCGGCATCTGGGTCGGCCGTCCCGACGGCGCGCCGGTGCCGGGCCTGGTCGGACGCGCCGCCGCCGCACCGATCCTGTTCGATGCCTTCGCGCGGTTGCCGACGCCGCTCGCGCCGCTGCCGCGCGCACCGGAAGGCGTGCTGGTCGCGACGAGCGCCAAGCTGCCGCCGCCGCTCCGGCATTTTCAGTCGGGCGACCGCATCGGCGAGACCGCGCCGGACCGGCTGCATATCCTCTTTCCGCCCGATGGCGCCCGGCTTGAACTCGGCGCCAACGAGGCAACGCCCGCTCCGATCCCTTTGAAAGTTAGCGGCGGCGTGGCGCCGCTCACCGTTCTGGTCAACGGCATGCCGGTTTTACCGCAGCCGCGGGGCAGCTCTTTCTTTCAGTCGAGCGGACCCGGCTTCGCGCGCGTCACCGTGATCGACAGCGCCGGCGCGACCGACAGCGTTCTGGTGCGGCTCGATGAGAGCGCGAAAGCCGTTCTTTCCCGCTGATGGCGATTTCACTATGGTCGGCGTCCGTTCACGCGCCGGGAGAGGTATGAGCACGAGCAAGAGCGCAGCGCCGCGGAGCTCTGTACCGATCGGCCGTGCCGGGCCTGTCGCGCTGGTCCGGCGCATTGCCACCAATCTTCTGCGCTTTCTCGTCGTCCTCACGCACAGCCCGCGGGCGCGGCCGCCGCGATGGAAAAGCGGCGCCTTGACCGCGATCGCAGCCGCGGTCGCTGTGATCGTCGCTTCGATGTTTTTCCTCGACACTGCGGCCAGCGCTTGGGCGAGGCACCTGCCGCACGGTCTTGTCGATTTCGCCGACCAGATCACCAATTTCGGCCTCGGCGGTAAGTTTCTCTACCCGCTCGGCTTCATTCTTTTGTGTCTCGCGGCGATCATAACGCCGTCACTGCCGCGCCGGACGCAAGGAACGCTGGCGGCGCTCGCGGCGCGCTTCGGCTTCCTCTTTGTGGCGATCGGTTTACCGGGATTATTTACAACGACCATCAAGCGCTTGATCGGCCGGGCGCGGCCCTATGTCGGCGTGCAGGACGATCCGTTTGCCTATATGCCGTTCATCTGGCGGCCGGAATACGCCAGCATGCCGTCCGGCCACGCGACGACGGCGACCGCGGCGGCGATTGCGATTGGCGCGATCTGGCCGCGAGCGCGCGCCGTCATGTGGCTCTACGCGCTGATCATCATGCTCACCCGGGTCGTCATTAACGTGCACCATCCGAGCGATGTGATCGCCGGCGCGCTGGTCGGCGTTATCGGCGCGCTCCTGGTGCGGCGCTGGTTTGCGGCGCGGCGTCTGGTGTTTTCCCCGGAATATCTGCGGGTCTATCCGTGGCCGTCGTTCGAGCGGCTGAGGACCGCGCTCCGCGACGTCGTGAGCGGACCTCAGCGGACGAACGACCAGTTCTTGTAAAAGAGGCGCTTGAACGAGCCGGAAATGGCGCTTGCCACTTGCACGGCGATTTCAAAGGCGCCCTGGAAATAGTTGGGACGCACGATATCCATGAACAGGCAGTAGCGAATGTGATCCACGTCGTTGATCGATCGGTGGAACATCGTGTCGTCGAAAATGAATAGCGGATTTTCGTTTCCAAAAATGGACCTTATCGTCCACTTCAATGTAGACGTCGCGCGCGAACAGCTCTCACCCGCGGGTAGCCGCCGCGAACGCCGCGAAGCCGCGCTCGAGATCGGCAAGCAAATCCTCGACCGCTTCCAGGCCGATGTGAAAGCGCACAGTCGGGCCGCCCGGCGCCCAACGGGTCGCCGTGCGCACCTTGGTGCAATCGAACGGGATGGCGAGGCTCTCATAGCCGCCCCACGACGCGCCGATGCCGAACAGTTCGAGCGCATCGAGAAAAGCGTACACCGTCTGCTGCGGAACCGGCTTCAACACCACACTGAAGAGTCCTGACGCGCCGGTAAAGTCCCGCTTCCACAATGCGTGGCCGGGATGGCTTGCAAACGCCGGATGAATTAGGCGCAACACCTCGGGTCGTCGCTCGAGCCACTGTGCCACCGCGACGCCGGATCGGTAGTGTCGATCGAGCCGCACCGCGAGCGTGCGCAGGCCGCGCTGGCCGAGATACATATCGTCGGGGCCGACGCACCATCCGTTGACGCCCACGGTGTTCTTCAGGGTGGCGACGGTCGAGTCGTTGGCTGAGACCGTGCCCAGCATCACATCGGAATGGCCGCCGATATATTTGGTGCCGGCCTGGATCGACAAATCCACGCCGAAATCGAGCGGCCGGAAATAAAGCGGCGTCGCCCAGGTGTTATCCATGAGCACGACCGCGCCTTTGCCGTGCGCCGCCTCGGCAATCGCCTCTACGTCCTGAATCTCGAAGCTCAGCGAGCCCGGCGATTCGATAAGAACCGCGCGGGTGCTGGGTTGAAAGAGTTTGGCGATGCCGCCGCCGATCAATGGATCGTAGTAGGTGGTGGTGACGCCGAACCGGCTGAGAATCTGGTCGCAGAAGGTGCGCGTCGGCCCGTAGGCGCTGTCGGTAACGAGGAGATTATCGCCGGCCTTGAGCACCGATAGCAAAGCTGCCGAGATCGCCGCCAGTCCCGACGGCAACAGCGCCACGCCCGCGCAGCGCGGGCCTTCGAGCTCCTGAAGCGCGCGTTCGAGCGCCTCCGTCGTCGGCGTGCCGCGGCGGCCGTACTGATAACGCGCGCGATGGGCGAGAAAATCCTCGGCACTCGGATAAAGCACGGTCGAGGCGTGGTAGACTGGCGGGTTGACGAACCCGTGATACGAAGCGGGATCCCGTCCGCCGGTGACCACTTTCGTATCCGGATGTCGCTCCGGGCTCGGGCCGTCTTTCTTGCCCTCTTTCATGGCCATCGTCTCTTGCGTGTGTCGCCGGGCGCCAGGCGCCTATGGGTCGTTAATTCTGCCATTACTTCGGCATCGCGGGTCCGCGTCAACCCTTGACCTTACGGGGCGATCGTTCTCAGATGCCGCCGCGCAGCGGAACAGACGTGCACGCGCCGGACGCCGGGGGTTTGGCGCGGCCTCCCATCCTGAAAGGCCTGATCATGAATCGCCTCGCTTCGGCAGTCGCTTTGGCCATGGCGCTCGCATTGGCAACGCAGGCCGCCTCGGCGCAGACGCTGGCCGGGGTCAAGGATCGCGGCGAACTCATCTGCGGCGCCAACGGCACGCTGGCGGGCTTCGGCATGCCCGACCCGCAAGGCAATTGGACCGGCTTTGACGTCGATTTTTGCAGGGCCATCGCGGCGGCGATCTTCAACGACCCCGCTAAAGTCAAATTCGTGCCACTGACCGCCAAGGATCGCTTCACGGCGCTGCAATCGGGCGAGATCGACGTATTGTCGCGCAACACGACATGGACGCTGTCGCGAGACACCTCGCTCGGGCTCGATTTCGTTGCCGTCACTTTCTATGACGGCCAAGGCTTCATGGTGCGCAAGGCGCTCAAGGTCAGTTCGGCGTTGGAGCTTAACGACGCTTCGGTGTGCGTGCAGCAAGGCACCACCAGCGAGCTCAATCTCGCCGATTATTTCCGCTCCAACCACATGGGCGTGAAAACGGTCACGTTCGCGACCGGCGATGAGGCGCTCAAAGCCTATGAATCGGGCCGCTGCGACGCCTATACCACCGATTCGTCGGGCCTCTACGGCGAACGCTTGCAACTGGCCGAGCCGAGCCAGCATATCGTGCTGCCGGAGATCATCTCCAAGGAGCCGCTCAGCCCCGCGGTGCGCCACGGCGACAACCAGTGGGCCGACATCGTGCGCTGGACCCATTTCGTCATGCTCGATGCCGAAGAGCTCGGCATCGCCAAGAGCAATGTGGACGCCAAGCTCAAATCCGACGATCCGGAGACGCGGCGGCTTCTTGGCGTCGAGGGTCAATACGGCGATGCGCTCGGCCTGACCAACGATTGGGCGTATCGCATCGTCAGGCATATCGGCAATTACGGCGAAAGCTTCGAACGTAATATCGGCCAGAGCTCGCCGCTGAAGATCGTGCGCGGGCTGAACGCGCTGTGGACCAAGGGCGGCCTGCAATACGGGCCGCCGATCCGCTAAACGCCCGTGTCGCAGCAGGACGCATTGCAGCAGGATTTGCCGCGCCCCACGCGCCGCCTCGGTGGTGTCGCGATCCAGATCGCGATCCTCCTCGTTATCGGCGTTCTTGCCTACGGCGCGATCGTCAACGTGACCCAAAATCTCGCGCGCGCCCATATCGCCTCGGGCTTCGGCTTCTGGAACAACACCGCCGGCTTCGATATCAGCCAGACCCTGATCGCCTATTCGGCGAGTACGTCGACTTTCGGCCGCGCGTTCTGGGTGGGCCTTCTCAACACGCTTCTCGTCGCCGCCATCGGCATCGTGCTCGCGACATTGCTCGGCTTCATCGTCGGCGTTGCGCGGCTGTCGCGCAATTGGCTCCTGGCGCGGCTGGCCGGCGGTTACGTCGAGCTGGTCCGCAACGTGCCGCTCTTGTTGCAGCTTTTGTTCTGGTACAACGCCGTGCTCAAATCGCTGCCACTGTTGCGCGGCAGCATGACGTTTCCGGGCGGCGCCATCCTCAATAATCGCGGTCTGTTCCTGCCGCGGCCGGAATTCGGCCCGTATTTCACCGCCGTTCTCATCGCGCTGCTTGCCGGCATCGTCGCCGCGATCGGGCTGCATCACTTTGCGCGCCGGCGCCGCGAGCGCACCGGCGAGGAGATACCGATTGCCGGGCCGGCGATGGCCCTCATCGTCGGGTTGCCGCTCTTGGTCTTTATGCTGGCGGGCTCGCCGCTGACATTCAGCGTGCCGCAGATGGGCCGCTTCAACGTCAGCGGCGGCATCGAAATTCTGCCGGAATTCGCCGCCCTGGTTGTCGCGCTGTCGGTCTATACCGCGTCCTTCATCGCTGAGGTGGTGCGCGCGGGCATACTTTCGGTATCCGGCGGTCAAACCGAGGCCGCCCAGGCGCTCGGTCTTCGCTCCCGCGTGACGCTGCGCCTCGTCATCTTCCCGCAGGCGATGCGCGTCATTATTCCGCCGCTGACCAGCCAGTACCTCAATCTGATCAAAAACTCCTCGCTCGCCGTCGCCATCGGTTATCCCGATCTGGTCCAGGTCTTCGCCGGCACTGTGCTCAATATCACCGGCCAGGCGGTGGAGGTGATCGCGCTCACCATGGCGGTCTATCTCGTCATCAGTCTGTTTACGTCGTTGCTGATGAACCTGTATGCGCGGACGACCGCGATCGTGGAGCGCTGACCGCATGAGCGCCATCGGCGATCAAGGGTATCTGCGTGCGCTGCCGGCGGAGCCGCTGTCGCCGCCTCCCGCGCGTTCCGGCATGTTCGGTTGGCTGCGCGTCAATCTTTTTTCCAGCCCGGCTAACGTCGCGCTGACGCTCCTTTGCCTTTTGTTCATCGCGCTGGTCGTGCTGCCGCTCGTTCGCTTTTTCCTCATCGACGCGGTCTGGTCCGGAACCGATCGAGACGCGTGCCTGGCTTCGGCCGCGCAACCGCATCCCGGCGCCTGCTGGGCCTTTGTGCGGGTCTGGTTTTCTTATTTCATTTACGGCTTTTATCCGCTCGGTGAGCGCTGGCGGGTCGACCTGTTCTTTCTCGCTTTGGCGTTCGGCGTCGTCTGGCTGTCGTGGCTGTCGGCGCCGCGCCGCGCCATCGGCGCCGTGTATTTTTTCGTTGTGCTGCCGGTTTTGTCGTTTGTTCTGCTGCACGGCGCTCCGCCGATCGGGCTCAAGATTGTTTCCACGTCGCTGTGGGGCGGCGTCCTGGTGACCATCGTCGTCGCTACCATCGGCATCGTCGTATCGTTGCCGCTCGGCATCCTCCTCGCATTGGGGCGCCGCTCCGAACTTCCTGTGGTCAAGTTGGTCGCGGTGGGCTTCATCGAGTTTGTCCGCGGCGTGCCAGTCATCACCGTCTTGTTCATGGCGAGCGTGATGCTGCCGCTATTCGTCCCCGAACGGCTGGCGCCGGACAAGCTCGTTCGCGCCCTGATCGGCGTGGCGCTATTCGCCTCCGCTTACATGGCGGAGGTGGTGCGCGGCGGGCTGGCCGCGATCCCGCGCGGCCAATACGAAGCGGCGCGGGCGCTTGGGCTGACGTATTGGCCCATGATGGGCCTCGTCGTCCTGCCGCAGGCGCTACGCGTGACCTTGCCGAACATTGTCAATACCTTCATCGGGCTGTTCAAGGACACGACCCTGGTGTTCGTGGTGGGAATTTTCGACTTCCTGCGCACCATCGAGGCGGCTCGCGCCGACCCGGCATGGGCGGCGCCGAATATTGCGGTCACCGGTTACGTATTCGCAGCGCTCTTCTACTTCGCCTGCTGCTATGGCATGTCGCGTTACGCCCGCAGCGTGGAAACGCGGCTTGCCCGCGCCGGCCGGCAGTGACAGGGGTGACGATGCAGGATCGTCCGGGCAATCCGAGCGTTGCGCCGCCGGCGGCCGAGGTGGCGGTCGAAATCGCCGGCCTGCACAAATGGTATGGGGACTTCCACGTCCTGCGCGACATCAATCTGAAAGTCGCCCGCGGCGAGCGCATCGTCATATGCGGCCCCTCCGGCGGCGGCAAGTCGACGCTGCTTCGCTGCATCAACCGGCTTGAGGACTGGCAGCGCGGCCGCATCGTCGTCGACGGCGTCGAACTGACGGACGATCCCAAGCGCATCCTTGCGGTGCGCCGCGACGTCGGCATGGTGTTTCAGCAATTCAACCTTTTTCCGCACCTCACCGTGCTGGAGAACTGCACCCTGGCGCCGATCTGGGTGCGGCATATGCCCAAGCGCGACGCCGAGGCGCTGGCGATGAACTATCTCGCGCGCGTGAAAATACCCGAGCAGGCCGACAAGTATCCTGCGCGCCTGTCCGGCGGCCAGCAGCAACGCGTGGCGATTGCGCGCGCGCTTTGCATGAATCCTAACATCATGCTGTTCGACGAGCCGACCTCGGCGCTCGATCCGGAAATGGTCAAGGAAGTGCTCGACACCATGGTGGAGCTGGCGAACGACGGCATCACCATGCTCGTGGTCTCCCACGAGATGGGATTTGCCCGCCAGGTCGCCGACCGCGTCATCCTCATGGACGACGGGCAGATCGTCGAAATCAACGGGCCGAAGAATTTCTTCGATCACCCGCAGCACGAACGCACGCGTTCGTTTCTTCGACAAATCATTCATTGAACGCGACATTTCGATCCCGCCCGCAAATTTGAACGACGGTTCATGTTCAAGGTCGAATTGTGATGATGGCCTTTTTTTGTAAAGCCAACCTGACCAAACTTTAACTTGAGTCCCGCGGGCAGCGGCCTTTTACTTTCACATTGAATCTCTCTTTTGGAGGAGAACATGTTGAAGCCCATGGTCGTTGCGACGGCAGCGTTTGTCATCGCCGGCTCATCTCTCGTCTACGCGCAACAGCGCTTCGATGGACCGGGTTCCCGTGACGGCGGTCCGCGGTTCGAACAGCGGCATCTGCCGAGCGCCGAAGATATGGCAGCGTTCACCGACGCGCGCATCGCCGCGCTCAAGGCGGGCCTCGAGCTGACGCCCGACCAGGCGAAAAACTGGCCGGCGTTCGAGCAGGCGCTGCGCGATCTGGCACAGCTTCGCGTCGAGCGCGTGCAGGCGCGCCGGCTGGCGGAGCAGGGCCAGCAGCCCGCCACGACGCCGTTCGATCGGCTGTCGCGCCGGGCTGACGCTTTGTCGAAGACCGGCGCCGCGCTCAAACACGTCGCCGATGCCGGCGCGCCGCTCTATCAGAGCCTCAACGACGCCCAGAAGGAGCGCTTCAAAAAGCTGGCGCGCCTTTTGCGGCCGCATCATCACATGCATGCGCGCAACGAAGGCGGCCAAGGCGGCCATAATTGGCGCGAAGGCCAGGATTACGGTCGCGACGGCGGGCAGGGCGGTCCGTGGTGGAGACACCACGTTCGCCGCTTCGAGCAGCGGGGCTCCGAGCTCTAAGGCAAGGCAACCCCATGGCTGTCCGCCGAATCTCCCTCTCGCGGCGGGCACCGAAAGCGGAAGCCGCAAGGTACCTGCCTTGCGGCTTTCGCTTTTTGCGAGCCGACGATTATCGTCGAGAACTAGTGCCCAAGCGGCCCGTTTGCCTTCTTCCACGCGGCGATGCCGCCTTGGATGTGACTGGCCGAGGTGAGGCCGGCATCCTGCGCCGCCGCTACCGCCATCGCCGAGCGCTCGCCGAACGCGCAATAGAAGACGATGCGCTTGCCGGTCGCCGCCGCCAATTCGTGCAACATGCCGCCGGCACGGACATTGGCCGGCAAATCCGCGTATGGCGCATGCAAAGAGCCGGGAATGACGCCGTGCTTCTCGCGTTCAATGTTTTCGCGCAGATCGACCATCGCCACGCTGCGGCTGCCGCACAAGGCGACGGCTTCGGCGGCGGATAACGCCCAGCCCTTGCGTGCGATCTCGTCCTGGCGCAAGCCGACCTGCATGTTGGCCGGCACCGCCACGTCCATCATCTTCGGATTGGGCAGTTTCAGATTGTTCATCAGATCGACGTATTCGTCGACCGATTTGACCTTGAGCCGCGGGTTGAAGAACTTCTCTTCGCCGATGGTCGAAACGGTTTCGCCTTTATAGTCGTGCGCCGGATAAACGAGCGTCGCGTCGGGCAGTTTCATCAGCTTGTTGAATATGGAATCGAATTGCGCGCGCGGGTCGCCATTCTGGAAATCGGTGCGGCCGGTGCCGCGAATGAGCAAAGTGTCGCCGGTAAAGACGCGATCGGCCAGCAGGAACGAATATGAATCGTCGGTGTGGCCGGGCGTGTACAGCACGTCGAGGCTCAAGCCTTCGATGCCGATGCGGTCGCCTTCCGCGACCCGCATGGAAACGACGTCCGCATGGGTCTGCTCGCCCATCACCGTAATGCAGTGTGTGCGATCGCGAAGCGCGCCGAGCGCGGTCACGTGATCGGCGTGCAGATGCGTGTCCACGGCCTTGACCAGCCGCAGGTCGAGTTCGTTCACCAGCTGAAGGTAGCGATCGACCCGCTCCAGCACCGGATCGATGATCAGCGCCTCGCCGCCCCGGCGGCTGGCCAGCAGATAAGTATAGGTGCCGGACGTAGAGTCGAACAGCTGGCGAAAAATCATCCGCGTCTCCGGCCGTCTTCGGCAAAAGATAGCAAAAAATTTTACCGCGTCCGTCAGCCACGCTCAACTGGTAGATCGGGCCGTCCGCCCCATTCCGTCCAGGAGCCGTCGTAAAGGCCCTTCGGCTCCTTGCCGAGCGCTTCGAGCGCGAACATCAGGATCGCGGCCGTGAGCCCCGAGCCGCAGGTCGTAATGATCGACCGGTCGAGATCGACGCCCGCCTTCTCAAAGGCCGTTTGAATGCGTTCGCGTGGCGCGAGATGGCCATTCTCGACCAACTGGGTGAAAGGCACATTGAAGGAGCGCGGCATGTGACCCGAGCGCAATCCGGGGCGCGGCTCGGGCGCCTTGCCGGAGAAGCGGTCCGCGGAGCGGGCATCGACGACCTGCGCGCTGTCGTCGGTCAGCGCCATGCGCACATCGGCGAGCATCGCCACGGCGCCGACATTCATCTCGGCGTTGAACGTCTTCGGCGCGCGCGCCGCGTCGCCCTTCTCCAATGGCCGGCCCTCGGCCTTCCATGCCGGCAATCCGCCGTCGAGAATGTAGGACTTCTGCGCTCCGAAAAGGCGGAACGTCCACCACACCCGCGGCGCCGAATAGAGGCCGGTGCTGTCGTAAACGACAACGGTGTCGCCGTCGCCGATGCCGAGCGTGCCGACGACTTCGCCGAATTGTTTCGGGCCGGGCAGCATGTGCGGCAGCTCGGTCGAATGATCGCTGACCGCGTCGATGTCGAAGAACACGGCGCCGGGGATGTGGCCTTCGCGATATTCGGCGTGAACGTCGCGCTTTTGCGCCGGCAGGGGATACGAGCCGTCGATCGCAATCACATTGCGGTCACGCAAATGCTCCGCGAGCCATTCGGTCGACACAAGCCAGCGGCTGGTCGGGGAGGGAGGCGATGGATCTTCGGGTCTGAGCATGGCGATTATTCAGTGACAACGCGCGCGCGGGCGCGATGTTCACGCGTAGGGAACCTTGATCTGCGAACGCCGCTCAAGCCACGGCGGAACCGGCAGCTTCTTTTCGCGCAAAAACTGCGGATTGAAGAGCTTCGATTGGTAGCGGGTGCCGTAATCGGCAAGGATGGTGACGATGGTGTGGCCGGGTCCGAGGTCTTTCGCCAGGCGAACGGCGCCGGCGACGTTGATCCCGGAGGAACCGCCGAGGCAGAGGCCTTCGTGTTCGAGCAGATCGAAGATGATCGGCACTGCTTCTTCGTCCGGAATCTGGTAGGCGACGTCGATCGGCGCGCCTTCGAGATTTTTGGTGATGCGACCCTGGCCGATCCCCTCGGTGATCGAGGAGCCTTCCGATTTGAGCGTGCCGGTCGTGTAGTAGCTGTAGAGCGCGGCGCCCATCGGATCGGCGAGCGCAATGCGCACGGCCTTGCTGAATGATTTAAGCGCGATGGCGACGCCGGCGAGCGTGCCGCCGGTGCCGACCGAGCAGACAAAGCCGTCGACCTTGCCCTCGGTCTGCCGCCAGATTTCAGGTCCGGTTGTCTCGATGTGGCCCTGGCGATTGGCGACATTGTCGAACTGGTTGGCCCAGATGGCGCCGTGCTTTTCGGTTTTTGCCAGTTGCTCGGCGAGCCGGCCCGAGAGCTTCACGTAATTGTTGGGATTGGAATAGGGCACGGCCGGCACCTCGACCAGCTCCGCCCCGCACAGCCGCAGCGTATCCTTCTTCTCGTTGCTCTGCGTTTCCGGGATGACGATCACCGAGTGAAAGCCCATCGCATTGCCGACCAGCGCCAGCCCGATGCCGGTGTTGCCGGCGGTGCCCTCCACGATCACGCCACCGGGCTTGAGCGTGCCTTTCTTCACTGCGTCCTCGATGATGAACAAGGCGGCGCGATCCTTGACGGATTGGCCCGGATTCATGAATTCGGCTTTGCCTAGGATGGTGCAGCCCGTGGCGGCGGAAACCCGTTCGAGCTTGATCAACGGCGTGTTGCCGATCGCCTCGACGATTCCGTTGCTGAACTGCATCGCCGCAATTTCCCGAGGGGCGGCGACCCTAAACGACTAAACCCTTGGAAACAAGAGTCGATCGAATGCCGCCGAGACATGAAAGATTATCGAAACTATAGCGTCGAATGGGGCAAGCCGGCTTACGTCTATTCACCGATTGTTTCCGGGCGCGGCGGTACTTCGGTGACCGTGATGGGGTTTCCGGCGAGCGATCGCCCGTCGCCGGTCAGTTTGGTGCACAGTGATGAATCTCGACGTCAATACGCTATTTCTCGTGACCATCTACGTCGAAGCAATCCTCGGATTGCTGCTGTTGTTCGCCTGGGTACAGAACACCGCGATTACCGCGCTGGCATGGTGGGGCTTCGCGCCTTTGCTGCGCGCGGCTTCGGTGATGCTGTTCGGCCTCTACGGCTCGGTATCAGACCTCATCTCCATCGATCTGGCCAACGCCTTACTGTTCACGGCCT
>Ga0116223_10002075_pt1 | contig 19336 bp, 15 predicted proteins | sample Sb_taG_3_FD_90092 | JGI IMG/M metagenome (GOLD analysis project Ga0116223, IMG submission 90092) | Peat soil microbial communities from Weissenstadt, Germany - Sb_50d_a_PC metaG | ecosystem: Environmental > Terrestrial > Soil > Wetlands > Peat | place: Germany: Weissenstadt | collected 2010-09-21 | reverse complement strand
TATTCGACGTAGAGCCCTATCCCGACGACCAGCTGAGATACCTGAGCGATCGGTTTGTGGAATACACGACTCCCCCGAATCGCACTGGACTCGGGACCGATGGCATGTTTGAGGTGTCCAATTTGCCGGTCAGGGGGTTGACCATTCTGAATCTGGAGGCCGAAGTGAATTCCATGACCGAAATTCGCGTAAGACTGCCGGTCGCTCTGCACTCTGTAGCAGAGGCAATTGTGCAACTGGAAACGGCCTGCTTACAGCTACAGCGAGGGTGTCGAGGCCTTAAGTAAATGGCGTCGTTGTCTTGCCAACAGTGGAAGCCGAATGCTGCTGGAGGAATCGGCTTTGCGAGGATGGCTGGACGGGGCACTGGAACGTTCCGACGATCGCGCCTTGTTCGAGTTCTCGGCGCGGTGACGCGGACGACGATCGTCAGAGTCGACTCCGCGGCGCAGCCTAGGAACATGGGGCTGGCGCATGCGATCCAGGATGGCGAGAGACTCTTCGTCCTGGAGGCGCGCCTGCCTAAGAATCGGCGGGCGGGCGCGAGGGGTGAGAACCGACGGTGATTATGTCCTCTCTTATCAGTCTCGGGACACTGTTGCCGCGCGCATAGACACGACTTCAGCGGATGGGGCGGCGGGCGGCAGCAGCCGTTGCGCAACCAGCGCTGCTGTAACAATGTTTAGCGCCTTTGTTGTGGCAAAACCTCGACCCCAAACTGACCAGGCAAGTTTTGCTACCTTAGACATGAGTGACTCTCCTTCCAGCCACCGCTGGAAAAGGGCGTCCAGCCGACTGCTGACCGCTCCTCGGATCGAATCTGGCGAGAACTTCTGGTAAGGCCATTGCGGTTCCAGCTCCGCAGCGGTGACCGTGCTCATCAAAGGAATGATGGGTAGCTCAATCCAATGCTTAGTGCCCTCGGATGCCGCAATGTAGTACTTACTTGCCCACGGCGCGTCTCTCCACGAATCAAAAAGGGCGTTTTCGATCTTGAGGGAGAAGCTGTTGCGTAGAAACTGCTGGCAGTTGCGCCGACCGAGAAAATAATCGTGGAGGCGATACTCTTTGCTCAAGAAGCCAGAGAATCCCCCGAGCGCGCCCGAGGCAATCCAAGGACCGGGGTTGGTTGAGTCCGGTGCTTGGCCGATAGGGCTTGGAGCACTGCGCACCGGAGCGATCAAGAAGCGGCTATAGACATCGTCATCTAGCGCCAACGCGAGCTCCTCGGGGCTAAATCGTGCGTGCTCCTTATATATCTCTAGCAATGTGAACGGCGCCACCTGCAAGGGGATCTCGGCCTCCGCCTGGGGGCCGATCACGGGACTCGAGGCGGGAAATGGGTCGATCATGATGACGGCCCTGTCTGCCTTGGCGCCGTCCCGCTCGTTCCGAGTGGTCAGACCACCTGAGAGCTCCGTGCGGGCAAGCTCAAAGGGATCGTTGTCAATACAGCCGCCATCGAAATTAACGAAGTTGTAGCTAATCGGTGCGCCTGGTAACCAAGTCGGTTCGATGTACGTAACAACCGGCCCTTTCGTTGAATCTTGCGCCGGGGTTAGCACCGGTCGATCGTTGTAGTCAGATCGGTTACGGGTGAGCTGCCGCGGCCTGAGTCCCAGAGGAAATGCGGCGGAAGCGATCGCCGCACCCTTCAGTAGGGGTAACAACACCGCGTCGTCACTGATGTCGATCACGTACTCGTGATTCCAACCCTCAGCCGTTCGAGGAGGCGGCGACGTTCCAGTACCCGATCCCCTCACCGCGAATCTAATGAAATCGCCATGTGCAGTCATGCATTCTGCGTAGCGACCGCTGCCCCGGGAGCGATACAGGTACGGAATCCCCGTGACATTTGTGAGGGTACAGAGAACGCGCAAGCACTCGGCGATGTAGGCCCGCTTTACTAAAGGCGTAGCGCTCGATGGCGGCTTTAAGACCTCATCGCCAATTTCGTCGATGATTGTGGAGTCTAAGAGTGATTCCGGGCGGGCACCGGTAACCAGATCCTTTTGCTTGAGCAACTCAGAGATATCGATACGATCGACCCACGCGGTGAATAAAGGGTTGAGTGGTCCCTGGGTAGCAGCTGAGCCCGGTTTTATCGGCGGAAATGCCACCCGGCAGTTAGCCGCAACAATGGCCGCAGTGAGCGCCCCGGCGGACGCTCCACTCATTACCCGCAGATTGACGCCATGGTCGGGTGTCTCGGGAGCGGAGATGGCAAGCGCTTTTTGCCATTCATCTAGCGCCTCTATAAGAAAGTCGACTACCCCAGCCGTATAAGCCCCCGCCGAGACGGCGCCGGCCATTGTCAGTCCGATTTGGAATGTATTTGTGGATTGCATTGTTTTAGTTCTCCGTGACGACGTCCGTGGATGGAGCCTAAAGCGGTCCTCCGTAAGTATCGGCCTGGCTGGCGCACCATCAATGCCAGAGCAGCACTGCGCGTAACCCAGGTGGCTGGTCAACGCAAGCTGTGAGAAATGACAGGTGCATGACCCGATGTGCGCGAACGGTAAACGGCAAGATGACTTGGGGTTCGTAATCCTGTCGGTCAAAACCGGGCGCCAATAGTAGTAACGCCGCCCTCAGTATGGGGGCGCTTTGCGAGCGCGCTGAGATCTGGCGGCCTCGGCCCACCAGGCCAGATCGTCGGCAAAGCGTGGAAACGCTCGTTGGAGGGCAAGGCCAGCGTCACCGATCGGCTCACCGTCCGCGCTTAGCGTGTTTGCAATCGGCCCGACTGCAAGAGTGCTGGAAATCACCACCATGCCCATCTCGGATAGAGTTCCGTGCCAAAGGGCGCCGGATCGGGCTCCCGAAAGTCGACTGGCGGAGTAACTGACAATAGCGGCGGGACGCCAAAACCATTCCTCGAGAAAATGGTCGGTAAGGTTTTTCAGACCGGGTTGCATTCCCCAATTGTACTCGCCGACAACGAACACGAACGCGTCGGCTGCGCGAATCCTGACGGCCAGCGCCTCCATAGCCGGTGGCGCTGCCCCCGTCGCATATTCCTTGTACATTCGATCTAGGATGGGTAGTCCAACGATTTTCGCGTCGACAAGTTCGGCACACGCGCCTCGCGCGCAAAGCCCTTTCACGATGAAATCGGCGAGCCGGATTCCCATCCTATCGGCGCGATACGACCCGTAAAAGACAAGAACTCGATCAGCCATACCCACCTCTAGGGTAATCAGCGTCGACCAAACAACTCAAAGAATGACGCCATGATAACGCTACCTTATACGAAAGTTCCTTTACAGAGGGAAAGTGGTTCAGGAGGATGCATTTGTTCCATCTTCCCGGCGATATACTCATGGAGCGACCGGGATTGACATTCATTTAACGATCACGACCACGCTGATCGTGAGCGCGTTTCTCTTGCCACTGGTTTGGCTGATGCGGCGCTAATATTCAAGTAATCGATCGCACTAGAGCCTAGTCGACGGCAGGAACTTACCGCGGCGGGGGATTGGAGGGCGTTAAGATGCGCAGTCTTCAGAAAGACAAGGATGTGGGGCTGATGTTGAAGGCGATCGCCTTCGCGGCCTCGAAACACCGAAACCAGCGACGCAAGGATGCGGGCGCCTCGCCCTACATTAATCACCCGATCGATCTGGTTGAGGTCCTCTGGCACGAAGGTGGTGTTAGGGATCAGGTGATCATCGCCACAGCGCTGCTCCACGAGACGATCGAGGACACGGAGACCAGGCCGGAGGAGCTGCGCGGTGCCTTTGGTGCCTCTGTCGCGGTAGTCGTCGAGGAGGTCACTGATGTGAAGTGGCTGTCCAAATGCTCGCGCAAGGAGTTGCAAGTCGCGCGTGCATCGCGGGCGTCGACGCGCGCCAAGCAAGTCAAGCTTGCCGATAAGCTATGCAACTTAAGGGATATCCTGGCATCGCCGCCCAAGGGATGGTTGATCGAGCGAAAACGCGAATACTTCGACTGGGCGAAACGGGTGATCGATCAGGTGACGGGAACAAATCCGAAGCTCGAGAGGCGGTTTGATCGGCTGTATCGGCAGAGGCCTTGACTGGCTTCGGGGGAAGAAGCATTGCTGTACGCGATCACCTTGGGGACGAGCGCTGCGGCAAACCGGTTGAGCAAACGCGAGCTCGACATTGATGTCGCTTGGATTTCGAAAGGTGGGTATCAGTGCAGGAATGGCTCGCGAGCCGAGTAAAGCATTTATGATAACGTTCAGACCCCGCATGGAACATGCTTATTCTGGACCAGCAGATTCTTTAGTCGTGAGTAGTAAAGCGCCAGAACCTGAGGTTATGGCTGCCGAGCTGTCCGCGCATCCTGATTATCGGGTACTGCGTCGGCTCGATCCTTCATATGCAGGTGGTCTGAAGCTGGCGGAGGGAACAGTACGTCGAGCAGCCATTGTGGATGTGGAAACCACGGGCACGGACTCGGACGCCGATCAGGTCATCGAACTGGGAGTCGTGGTGTTCGAGTATGGCGCTGAGACGGGCCAGATTGGGCCTGTTGTGGGTCGCTACAGCGGGCTCGAGGATCCGGGCCGCCCGATTCCCCCGGAGACCACAGCAATTCACGGGATTACCGATGAGATGGTTAAAGGACAACGGCTTGACGAGGCTGCGATAGCGCAGCTGCTCCAGGGCGTCGGCGTCGTCATTGCCCACAAAGCCGACTTCGATCGGCCATTTCTCGAGGCGCGATTGCCGCTGTTTGCCAGGCTTCATTGGGGATGTTCCATGCGGGATGTGCCCTGGAAGGAACACGGATACAGCAGTTCCGCCCTGGAATTCTTGGGCTATCGGGCCGGGTTCTTCTATGACGCGCACCGGGCAGGGACCGATTGCTTGGCCTTGCTCGCAGTGCTCGCCGGGCCGCTCGGCGAAACGGGCGCTTCAGTGCTTCTTGCCTTGTTGGAGAATGCGCGGCGTCCATCTTACCGGGTTGCCGCGCTGAGATCGCACATTGACACCAAAGATGACCTGAAGGCTCGGGGCTATCGTTGGAATCCGGAGGAAAAGGTCTGGATAGGGGATTTCGCGGCAGCGGATCGGGATGCGGAGCTGGCGTGGCTCAAGGCCACTGTGTATGCCGGGAAGAGTGCCGAAGTGGAGATCGAAACTCTGACTGCAAAGCAGCGGTACTCGCGTCGAGAGGGTAACAAGGAGAGGGTGAGGCTTTGAATGCTCGGACGCTGCGCCACCGCGGGCAACCGATCGAGCTGTTTAAACTCCGAGATCCAGATGCCTACAGAACGAAACAGCTTTTCGCGCACATTCTCTGGGGCAACAATCCAGCCGGGATAGAGCTTCGGCTCGCGCCGCGGCGTCGATTCGGCCTTCGTGGATTCGACCGACAAGCGGCGTACGCTCTATCAGGTTACCCGTGGGACTATCCCGATTTCCTTACACCATGGCACAGCTTTCCCGGCCCGTGCGCACGGAGAACGAGCGATGCGGTACGATTCCACGATGGGCATCCGCGGTATCGCACTGACAATCTTTCTAGGCGCTTCTCTTGGCCGCGCGTCAGCCGCCGACAAGGCGGCTCAAGCGGTATCACCATCGCCTCCTGGCGTCACGGCCTCTCACGTGTCGGTTCTGACAGGCGACCAAGTTGTCCAGATTCTCGATCAAACCGTCGACTGGTACCGGACGCTCGGTACGCAGCAGCAATCCTCGAGTGAGCCAAGTGATCTGCTGATCCTTTATGCCAACCAACAGACGGCGACTCAGGTCGTCGATTTGGCCTTTGAGATTGCAAGAGCGAATGCAGAGTTACTGAGCAGCGAGGCGAACACGGCGCAATCCTCCGCAGATAAGGTGTCGTCCGGGCAGGCTCTCGATACGCTCCAGAACAAGCTAAAGGGCCAGCGCCAATCGCTTCAGGCGGAAATGGCTGCCGATCGACAGCGGACTGCGGCCAACAAGGGCGGCGGCAAGGCAGATCTGGAGGCTAAGCAGTCCGAGCTCCAGGGCGAGCTCGACATGATCAATGCCAGAATAAATTTGCTGGACACGATGGCGGAGTTCGTCAATGAGAGTAACGCCAAGATCGCGAGTGCAAACGCTCTGAAGGCGCATATTGACGCCATAGCCGCTTCGGTTCCGACAGCGAGCACCCCACTGCTGCCGCTCACCACTGCTGCGGCAGCGCCCCCTTCAGCGAGCGGCCCTTCGGCGCCGACAAAGGGGGCGCTCATATCGTCATCCACCCTCTATCCCAGCAACCCCAGCGCATCGGGTCGTGTGGGTATATGGGGGCTCGCAACAGATGTGCTCAAACTTTCCGAGAAGGGCAGTACCATCAATGCGATTGACCGGCGCACGGCAGCACTGGAAGAAACGTTTTCCAAGATCCGCAGTGCCCCGTTGGAGCGACTAAAGGCGTTGTCCGCCCAAAGCGATGCCTTGGCGACCCAAGCGGACAGTGCTCACGGCGCGGCGCTCAAGGGCGTACGCGATCAGCTCGATACGTTGGCATGGCTCTTCCAGCAAACATCAGCCATCTTGATTCCATTGAGCAAAGAAGGGGTGCTTCTGGAACAGTACCGCCATAACCTGAAGAATTGGCACGATGCGGTCTTGCATCAATATCACGATGCCCTTAAAGCCCTCGGAATTCGCCTGAGCATCGTGATAGGCATGCTGGCAATCGTATTTGCTGGCGCCGAAGTTTGGCGGCGTGTCGTGCTTCGGTACACGCTCGAGCCACGCCGCCGACATCAATTACTGCTGATTCGCAAGCTTACAGTTTGGACAGTGGCACTGGCTATCATCGCCTTTACCTTCGTCACGGAGTTGAGTTCCTTTGCGACGTTTGCCGGACTGATCACGGCCGGTGTAGCAGTGGCCATGCAGAGTGTGCTCGTATCCATCGTTGGCTACTTCCTCCTGATTGGTAAGTACGGCCTGCGCGTGGGTGATCGGGTGCAGATTGGAACCGTGACCGGCGAGATCATCGACCTGGGGCTAGTGCGGATGCACCTCATGGAGCTCAGCTCGCAGGGTCCGCTGGGGGCGACGGGCCGCGTGGTGGCATTTCCGAACTCCATCGTATTTCAGACCTCTGGCGGGCTGTTCAGACAAATCGCGGGAGTGAATTTCGTTTGGCACGAGGCGACCCTAAGCCTGCCTCCAGGCAGCGACTACGCCGCATTGAAGGATAAACTGCTCACCGCGTTGCGCAATGTCGTGAAAGACTATCACGACGACATAACGCGTCAAACGAAGCAGATCGAAAAAACCACTGCCTCGACTTCGGTTGGTATCGCTGCGCCCCAGGTGCAATTGCACTTCTCGGCGGGCAGCGTCGAGGCGCTAGTGCGCTATCCCGTGCAATTCGAACATGAAGCGGAAGTTGATGAACGGGTATCGCAAGTACTCATGAAGATCATCTCCAGTAGCGCCGATCACTCGGCTCGCTAGAGGAGCGCCCAGTGCCTGAAGCCATACGCGGGGATCGGAAACCGTAGTGATCGCAGTGGAGCGTGGCACTGCGTACCCTTGGTGCTGTTTGCGCTTTTCATCGGTTACCACCTGACTTCAGTGCCCAGAAGTTTATAGAGGGCTTGCGGGCCCTTCGCTTGACGCCCTGACTCCCATCCTCCTCATCTGATCCAGCACCACACGCATTGTTACAGGTGGGATTTCTGTTTAAGACTAAGTATCTCTTGCAACGTGTTGACTATTATTAATATTATCTCTTCCCGTGATCGTGGACCCGGGTAGTGCTGATATTCGCGTGGCCCAGCGATTCTTAGATCCTGGCGAAGTCCGCGAGCGTGTTCGATCGGGGATTCTCTTGCGTGCTCACGACGCGCACTGCGCAGATGCTCGAGTGGGCGACAGTCGCGTACGCAATGTTCCAGTACGGCATCGACCAAGCGATTCTGCGCCGATGCGATCGCGTCCCTTGAGATCCGGTCCGTATAAATCGCAGGGATATTGTTCACCCGAAATAGAAAACGAAATCGCCAATGTCTAAGGCAGCGCGCGTTGGTCGACGGGGCTATCGCGCTTGGAATGCCTGACGCAGCGATAGTCCATCCAATTGCCTTATGAGGACCCTGATCGTCGCGCCAGCCACTTATCAAGATGGCTCGCGAAGGCATTGCGATCAGCTTGTGTGAGCGGTGGTGGACCGCCACCGACGTTGGCGCTTGAGCGCATCGTGTCCATAAAGTCCCGCATCATCAAGACGCCGCGGATCGTATCCGGCGAGTAACGCTCTCCGCGCGGATTGAGCGCTTCCCCTCCCTTGGCGATTACTTCTGCGGCAAGCGGAATGTCTGCAGTAATGACCAGATCGCCAGCGGTCACACACTTTACGATCTCGTTGTCGGCGACGTCGAAGCCGGAAGAAACCTGCAGGAGCCGTAGGCTCGGAATGCGCGGATGCAGGAGCGCCTGGTTCGCAACCAGCGTCACAGTAACCCCAGTACGCTCGGCTGCCCGGTACAACATTTCCCTGATGACCTTCGGGCAGGCATCCGCATCGACCCAAATGCTCCCTTCTGCCATGTTCCGGTCCAGTGTTGCCAGTCAGTACTTCAGAATCGTGTGAAATTGGTGGTGGCGGCTCGCCGCCGCGGATTTATTGGCGCTTCACACCTAATTCTGCGCACGGCGCCACTTCGACACCCTCTTGCCGCAGGTGCGCGCGAATCGCCTTTGCAAATTGGAGCGCATGCGGCCCGTCGCCGTGCAGGCAAATCGTATCGACGTGAACGTGACAGACGGTTCCGTCTTGACCAATGACGGTCCCGGTTTTCACCATGGATAGGACCTGCGCCAACATGGCGCTCTCATCTTCGATGAGCGCACCGGGCGTGCCGCGGTTGACCAGGCGGCCATCGCCAGTGTACCCGCGATCAGCAAAGCCCTCTTCGAGCGCGGTCAAACCCTCCGCGCGCACGGCTTCTACAAATAGGCTTCCGGCAAGCCCCATAACTTTGAGCTGCGGATTGAAGTCGCGTATCGCTCGCGCGATGCATCGCGCGAGCTCGGGATCGCGTGCGGCTTGGTTGTATAGCGCCCCGTGCGCCTTCACATGCGCAAGCTCGCCGCCCTCTGCTCGAACAATGCCATCCAGCGCACCAATCTGATACAGCAAGCCTGCGCGGACCGAGGTTAGCGGCAGGCTCATTTCTTTTCGACCGAAATTCGCGCGGTCTGGAAAACCAGGATGCGCGCCGATCGCCACTCCGCGCAGGCGCGCAGCGCGCACCAGACTCAACATTTCGTCGGCGCTGCCGGCATGCCAAGCACATGCGACGTTGATCGAGGAAACACTGTCGAGTATTGCCTCATCATTGACGCATCCCTCACCGAGATCGGCATTCAGGTCAATGAGCATGGAGGCTCCTTTGCACACGTTGCAAATAACTATGCTGCTTTTGCAAGGCGAGCAGGGCCCTTGCACGGGTCCAAAGTTCAAAGTGAATCGAAGTGCCCGGGGCAATCTGGGCTAGCCGCCACTGGTCGGCAGCGATTACAGAAGCGATTCTCGGATAACCCCCGGTGGCCTGTGCATCGGCCATCAGCACGATAGGCGCCCCGCCGGTTGGCACTTGAATCATGCCCGGAAATACCGCGTGCGATTTCAATTCTTCGGTGTCTTGCCTGACAAGCGCGGGGCCTGCCAGCCTGTATCCCATTCTGTTGCTCTGGGTCGTCACTTTCCAGGACGCTTCAAATAAAACGTCGCGTGACTCAGGTCCAAAACCGTCGAATTCCGGCCCGGGTATGACGCGAATTAAGCTACCCATCTGCGGCAGCAGGACGCCCGCGGGCGCCCGAGAGGATATCGTGGAGGGCGATATCTTCAAAACGTCGCCGCGACGAATCAAGCGTCCATCAAGACCACCCATCCCCGCCTGCAGATCGGTGCTGCGTGATCCCATGATCAGCGGTACGTCGATTCCACCCGAAATACAGAGATACGCGCGAATACCCGAACGCGCGGCGGACAGATCGAGGGTCTGCCCCGCTTCCACGACGACACGGCGACCAACGCCAACCGGCGTGTTGTCCAGCCGAGCCGAGCAATCGGCTCCTGTCAGGGCGATGGCGCAATGCGCATCCAGGCGGATACGCGCGGGAGGCATACACAGTTCAAGTCCTGCCGCGTCCTCGGCGTTCCCAACGAGATAGTTGCCAATCATCAAAGAGAGCCGGTCCATGGCGCCGGACCCGCCGACGCCAAGGTGGCGAAAGCCGTGCCGGCCTAAATCCTGGACGGTGGTTTGCACGGCGGGCCTGAGGATACTAATCATTGACTATCTCCGACGTTCACAAACCGTACAGTATCGCCAGGCGACAAGAGCGACGGAGGATCACGGGCGGGATCGAATAGCTGCAACGACGTTCGGCCGATTATTTGCCACCCGCCGGGCGAAACCGATGGGTAGATGCCAGTGTGTTCGCCGCCGATTCCTACCGACCCCGCGGGCACGGCCAACCGCGGTTCCTTGCGACGCGGTGTTGCGAGCCGCATGTCCATACCGCCCAGATAGGCAAAGCCCGGCGAGAATCCTAGGAAATAGACCGTGTACTCACCGGCACTGTGCAGCCGGACGACTTCTTCGCAGGACAGACCGGTGTGTCGCGCCACTTCCTCAAGATCGCATCCGGTCGGCCCGCCGTAGTGAACGGGAATTTCGATCCGCCGTGACGGATAACTGACCGCGTTGGATTTGCACCAGCCTGCGCTCAAGGTTTCCAACAAATTCTCAAGATCTGGCGCCGCCTGATCGAGTTCGACGGTGAGGTTATTCATAGCGGGTACAACCTCGCGTACGCCAGCGTAGGATCGGAAATGATCCGCCAGAGACCAAATCCGACGCTGACATTCGATGCTGGATGCGCCGGCGATATCGAGCACACCCGCAGTTTCGCTTACCCAATATGTTCGTACCGTGCTCAGAATTCTCTCATCGTGACCAAATTGAGCGCGTCCTCAGGATTCACAAAGAGGCGCATTCGCCGTCTGGTGTGAATGCCCCAGGGCAATCAGCGTTACGCGAGCGCAATTGCTCGGCGGGCGCGGCCATCGTCCTCACTGCACCGTACATGACCCCCGCATTTTCCATCGCCCCGGGGCCAGCGCAGCAATTTGTGGCCGGTAAAGCTTTTGTACAAGAATAAGCGCAGCGGCTAACACAAGAGCGATGGCAACTGCTTGGAATCCGCCCTCAAGGCTCCCCGTTCTCTTCGCGATCGATCCGATTATAGACAAAGAAAAGAAGGACCCGAGACTGCCAAAGGAGTTAATGAACGCAAGTGCAGACGCTGCTGAGCGCCCACAAAGAAATTCACCGGGGAAGGCCCAGAACGCACCGAGATAGCTCACTAGCCCGGAGGCTACGGCACACCAGAGGGCGACACGGACGGTCAGCGACGGCGTGGCATCGACGAAGTACAGCCCGGCTGCGGCTACCAGCGACGAAATCGCGGCATGCAACTGCCGCTCATTTCGCCGGTCCGAACTGCGCGACACCATTACCATCACTAGTAAGCTAACAGCGCTCGGGACCATGACAAGTACCCCGATGGTCGTGTTCGAATAGCCGATCGCGACGGCCTTGATCGACTGAGGCATCCAGAATCCCGTGACATAGAGACCCATCAGAAACAGGAAGTGAATCCCTGCGAGATGCAGGATGCGAGGATGGGTAAGCGATTTGAGTATGGTAAGTTGCCCCGCTCTAGGCTTAGCCGCTGCCTCGGCCGCGAGCACGTCATGGATCTGCAGCTTTTCTTCAGCGGAGAGAAAAGACGCGTCTGCCGGGCGGTCGGGAAGGAAACGATAGGTCAGAAGTCCACAGGCGATGGCCGGCAGCGCCTCGAGAATCACGAGCCACCGCCAGCTGCTGAGTCCAAAACCATGCACATGGTCTAGTATCCAACCTGACACGGGTCCACCGAGAATGCTTGCCGTCGGCAGTGCTGTCAGGAACGATCCGATAGCCTGGGCCTGTTGCTGTTGACGAAACCAGTAGGTCAGGTAGTAAAGGATTCCAGGAAAGAAGCCAGCCTCCGCGACACCGAGTAAAAAGCGCGCTACATAAAGTTGCGGCGCGTTCTGGACAAAACCAGTGAGCATTGCGACCAGGCCCCACGTCAGGAGAATGCGGGCGATCCACGTGCGGGCACCGATCCGATGCAAAATCAGATTGCTCGGAATCTCGAACAGGAAATAACCGCAGAAAAAGATCCCGGACAAGAGCCCGTACTGTTCGCTCGAAAGGCCGAGCTCGCGATTCATATTCAGCGCAGCAAAGCCCACGTTGATTCGGTCCAGATAGGCGACAACATAAAGTAGAAACAACAGGGGAAGCAGATGTCGGCGCACCTTCTGCGCAAGATCCGCCGCCGACTTTACAGGCAAAGTATCGCGCGACTCCACTTCACCTCCCAGCGGCGCGAGCTACTTTCGGTGCTTGCTCTTTGTCGCTCACAAGCCGCCAAGATTTGGTATAGGGCTAGCCGCGTAGCGGGGCTCCACCCGCCGCCCCGCCGGGCAATGAACCATGAAGAATGCTAGGCATCCATTTCAAGCTGTCGCGAATGACGGCCTTTGCTCGACCAGTGACGGTCAATACTGAGCCATCCGCCAAAGGTCGCTTCTTGACCCCTCAGGAGCCGCTGCTGCGGCCAGTTCTCCTACTTGCCGGCTCGTTCGGCGCCACCGGTCAGCGTGAAATAACCGACCTTGTCATTCGAAGGAGATCCATACCACATCCGCCCTTGCGCATCGAGGAAAAATTCCCGAACGGTGTTTTCAGAATGCGGGAACGGATATTCAATCGTCTTGCCGGTTTTTGGATCAAAGCGGCCAATGACATCCATGGTGTACGAGGAATACCAGATGTGATTTTCCGCATCGATGCCAAGACCATAGGGAGTCGGCTCCGGGCCCGGTAGTGGATATTCGATGAAAGATTCTGTCTTTGGGTCGAACCGCCCGATTTTACCGGCGTTGTATTCGCCAAACCAAACGATCCCGCCGGGAGCGATCTGTAGGCGTCGCGGAAACGATTTCGGTGTCGGTGGAGACCATTGGCTCACTTTCAGAGTTTTCCAATCCACCATACCGATCTGGTGCGTGTCAGACCGCGTGAACCAGATGTTGCCGTTCTTGTCTTCCTCCACGTCATAAGTGGACTTTATGTCCTCGAAACGAGTAAATTTTTCGGTCTTGCGATCGAACCGGGTCAATGGGGCCCCGGAGGCCCAGGCATTACCATCGGGATCGAAGCGTAGAGTGTGCTTGGACCCCGCACCGTAGCCGAGTTTGCCGGGAAGGTACGCATCCTGGAACTCAACTATCTTCTGCGTAGCCGGATCCCATTTACCAATTTTGTTGGATCCCTGCTCCGTAAGCCACACCGATCCGTCCGTTGCGGGCACCGCGGAGTGAACGGCGGCCGTACCGATGTTCGGAACTGCGAAATCCCGCATTTCTCCAGTTTTCGGATTGAGCCGGCTGATCTTATTGGCCACGCCAAAATTTGGGATCCAGAAGTAGCCGCTCTTGTCGGGAGCAGCACTGAATGGCATCCGGCTTAACGAAGGCATGTCGTATTCCACGTAAGCAATGTTCATGGCCTCGCTGCTGAAAGGCCGTAAGGTTGCTTTGTATCCCGGCGCATCCTCGGGGGAATTCGGGAGTACGGAATCCTCGCTGAACAGGCTGGTCAAATAAGTGGCGATTTCGTCCGCTTGCTCATTATTGAGTCGATCCGCTAAACCAAACTTCATTGTGTCCTGCATATATTGGACACGACCCCGCCAACCGTCCGCATCGCGCTGTACCGATGCCATCCGGGTCTGAAATCCGTGGCACGTATAGCAAGTCGAAAAAAGCTTGTCCTTCCCCGGTGACGCAGGCCACAGCTTTCCCGCCTGGTAAATGGAAATGTCGCTCCATCGCACCGGACTCTTCTGCAGCGACATGTCGAACGAGGCGTTTTGGTCGGCCGTTAGATTCACGCCGGTGTGTGGTTCGCCGCGGTAGCCAGCGATCTTGGTCGATAACTTATAATCCCCGGGTGGTAGTCTCTCCACGCGGTAGTGCCCTTGGCTGTCTGACAACGCCATAAAGGTCATGTGGATCTTCGGGTTCTGCGCTTGCACGAAAACGCCTGCAAGAGCGGTCCCATCCGGGCCTTTCACGGTTCCGGTGAGCGTCGCTCCATAGCTGGCCGAACTGCTGAGAACAACCAAGGCTGCCAGAGTCGGAACGCTGCTTCGAGGGTTCATAGGTTCTCCCTACTCAATCAGCGGAGTTGAGCGATGCGAAACCTACGGGCGTGCCGGGACGGACACAGATTCAAAAGTACGCCAGTATCTTATGCTCCCATCTATACACCGACAACACAATGTCTAAGGCCGCCAGCCCTTCACCTGCTCGGCGTTGAAGATGCCGGGCGCATAGGCGGCGGGGCGCCCCTATCGAGGCGCGCGTACCTTTTGTGCTGTCTACCGGAAGCTATGACTTTCCGCTTCAGGTAAAGCATTTTGGTACCCTGTATGACTGCAGTTGGCCCGGTGACGCCTGACATCCCCTTGTCAATTCGCCGCGGGACGCTGCGCTTCGCGAGCGACACGGAACGGGCTGTCGCTGTACCAAGTGGGCCAAATATCGCCGTCTGCGAGTTTGCGACCCGTGCGGTACAAGAGTTCCAGTTGCTGGCGCATTCCGGCGAATTCCCAGGTGGCCTCATAGACGTCCGCTGGCTTGTGATAGCGCTCGCTGATATAGGCCTGCCGCTGCGCGAGTCCCCAGCCTGCAGGCCGGCCCCGGTAGTCCGTGCCGGAGTCGATGCTAAGCGCCGGCACACCGGCCTTGGCGAACTCGAAATGGTCGGCGCGGTAGTAGTAGCCCTTTTCCGGCTCCGCATCCGGCAGGACCTTTAGTCCCAGGTGCTGGGCGATTCCCTGCAACTCGTCGTCGAGGGTGGACATGAACGGGCCGCGGACCGTCAGGTCACGGGATTCGCCGTACATATTCATGACGTCCATGTTCAGATCTGCCACGGTGTTCGAAAGCGGGAACAGCGGGTGCCTGGCATAATAGGACGCGCCCAGTAGGCCCTGTTCCTCCGACGTGGTGGCGATGAACAGCACGCTGCGCGCCGGCGCCTGCTTTTCCAGGGCGTACACTCGCGCGAGTTCCAGCAGGCCAGCGATGCCGGAGCCATTGTCGATGGCACCGTGAAAAATCTGCGGCTTGCCATCCGGCCCGGGCTTGGTGCCAAAGTGATCCCAGTGGGCAGTGTAGACCAGCACCTCTTGCGGGTGGCGAGACCCTTTTACCATTGCCACGACGTTGTGGCTCACGACGAGCCGCACTTGGTTATGCAGCGTTAGGCTTGCCGTGAGCTTCAGGTCGACCGGTTGGAAGCCGTGCCGCGCCGCCGCCTGCGTGAGTTCGTCGAGGCTCAAGCCGGCGGCAGCAAGCAGCTTGCCGGCGGCCTCATGGCTCAACCAGCCTTGAATCAACGGATGGTAAGCATCGCCCGGCGGCAGTTCCTCGTGCGGCCCAGTTCCGCTGTTGCGCACCACCTCCCAGGGATAACCCGCGGGACCGGTATCGTGCACAATGAGCACGCCCGCTGCGCCCTGGTGCGCGGCCTCCTCGTATTTATACGTCCAGCGGCCGTAGTAAGTCATTGCTTTGCCGTGAAACACCTGCGGGTCGCCAGTGGCGTAACCCGGATCATTCACCAGCACCACCACGGTCTTGCCCCTGACGTCGAGACCTGCGTAGTCATTCCACTGGTATTCAGGCGCGACAATGCCGTAGCCGGCGAACACTAGCGGACTGTCGGTGAGCGACACCGTCGCCTGCGGCCGCGCCGTGCTAACGACGGTATCGCTGCCATAGGCAAGCTCAAGACGTGCGCTGCCGCCGCTGACCGTCAGCGCGGCGTCCGGGTCGGCAGTGATCTGCACCAGCGGCACGTCCTGCAAGAAGCCGCCCTGGTTGGCCGGCCGCAGGCCGTATCGCTTGAACTGGGTGGCGATGTAGTCGGTGGTGAGCTTCTCGCCGGCACTCGCGGGCGCCGGCCCGCCGAAGGCATCCGAGGATAGGCTCTGGATGGTTGCGCGGATATTGGCATCGTCAAAGCGTGAGGGCTCCAGGGTCTGCGCGGCGGCGGTGCACAACAACAGTGCCACAAGGACAACGAGCTTAGGCATGGCAGTACCGTTGTACAAAGCCGTTGAAAGCACTCAGGATTGTGTGCGCAACCGCGCGCTCGTAGGCCTTCACGCTCGTCACCAGAGCGCCGCGCTGGACATAAGAGCCCTCGCTCTACCGGAAGCGGTGAATGGCCGCTATGAGAAGGCCTGATCAAGTACCTGAACGTCTGGTTCTGGCCCGGTTGCGGCGGTCCGCCAACAGGTGCTTTTGACCCCTTCCTGCTGCAGAAATTCAGCGAAGTGGTGCGGGACGCGGCGCCCCCGGTGGTTGGCCGGTAGGTAGACATCGTGGTTGTCTAGCACGACGGGCACTTGTGGTTCGCCTGCGCGGCAGCAACCGCCAGGACGGTCCGCAGGTAGTCGCGGCGATGCGCAGGGCCGCGCCGCAGGAGCGCGTTCGCATGGCCGGTGATGCGCTCGTCGAAATCCTTGAGCAGATGCATTGTGGTTAGCTGAGTGGATAAAGGACGAAGTGCTAAGACCCGCAATTTCTGGAACGGCTTGATGAACCAATCAGAGCGCGGCGGGTGCAAGTCAGGTGCGGCGCGGGCGCGCTGAGGACTCGTCCGGTTGACGCGGCGCACCGCACAGTGTCCTGATGCTCATCATGCACGACCTGCGCGCATTGTTAGTCACCGGCCTGCTGTGCAGCGCAGCGTACTCGCTGGCGGCTCGGGCATCGGCTATCGGTGGGGACACAGGCAGCGACGTCCCTGCAGCCAGTGCGGCCAGTGCCGCGGCCGGGGCCGATCAGTTACCCTCCGACGCCCAGCTCGAGACCGCCGGCGCTCGCATTGGTCAAATTCGGATTGAGGCCATTGAAATCTTCAATCTCGCCGATCCCAACGAGAACAACTGGCTGTTCCGCACCGCCGACCGCCTGCACGTGCGTACCCGCGAGTCCGCGATCCGTGCGCAGCTGTTGTTTCGCAGCGGCGAGCGCTATTCCCGACGTCTGCTCGATGAGAGCGCGCGCAACATGCGCCAGAACTGCAACTTCATGCGCGAACCCGAAATCCATCCGGTGCGCTATCACGAGGGCTTCGTAGACATCGTAGTCATCACCCACGACGTGTGGACCTTGCAGCCTGAGCTGACCTTCGGTCGCAGCGGCGGCAAGAACACCACCAGCATCGATATCACCGACGATAATTTCCTGGGCTACGGCAAGTACATCGAGATCGGCCATAGCGAGAATGTCGATCGAAGCTCGACCTTCGCAAATTGGATGGACCCCAATGTTTGGGGCAGCCACTGGCAGGACACGCTGCAGTACCAGAACAATTCCGACGGCAAAGTCTGGAACGTCGGCGGCTTCCATCCCTTTTTCTCGCTCGAAACGCACTATGCCGGTGGCGGCTCCACCAGCGATACACATTCGGTGGTCACGCGCTACAGCCTCGGCAATCCCTACGACGCCTATCAGCTCGACTGGCGCGTCACGGACTTCTTCTTTGGCCAGGCGCTGCTGATCGACGAGCTGTGGACCGAGCGACTGCTGTACGGATTTCGCCACGACGAGAGCGTGTTCACGCCAGCCCTGAACCAAACGCTGCTCGCGCCGCTGCCGGCCGATCGCAACCTCGCCTACCCGTACGTGCGTATGCAGTGGGTGCGGAACAACTACGACACCACCCGCAATCTCGACCAGATCGCCTTCACCGAGGACCTGCATTTCGGTCTCGACGCGAGCGTCGGGTTGGGCTGGGCCACGCCGGCCTTCGGCGCGGATCGCAAGTCACTGCTAGCCGATACTGAAATCGGCTATAACTGGCTCATCGGGCCGCGCAATTACCTGTTCGTTTACAGCCGCCTGTACTCGCGCTTCGAGTACGGCCGCTTGGGCGATGCGATCGCCTCGGGCAATGTGAGCTACTTCCTAACGACCTCCGAGCGCAGCAAGCTGCTGGTGCATGTCTGGGGCGACGCGGGCCACCACCTCGACGCCGACCACTACCTGGAGGTCGGCGGCGACACCGGGCTGCGTGGCTACCCGTTGCGCTACCAGAACGGTGACGAGCGCGCGCAACTCACCGTCGAGGAGCGGCTCTATACCAACTGGTTCCTTTTCCGGTTGGTACATATCGGCGGCGCGGCGTTCTTCGACCTAGGCCGCACCTGGGGCACCACGCCGGTGCCGACGCCGCAGCTCGGACTGCTCAGAGACTTCGGCATCGGCCTCCGGCTCGGCAACGCGCGCTCAGCCTTCGGCAGCATCGTCCACATCGATCTGGCCACACCGCTCGATGCGAACAGGTCGATTAGCAAGCTGCAGTTCCTGGTCAGTACCGAGCAGACGTTCTAACGCCTGCGGACCGGAAGCAGCGGGCTACCTTATCGTTGAAGTCCGTTCCCGGGTGGTTCTAGGGCGAGTGCTGGACAATACTGCGGATTCTAAGTCGGCGTGCTTTATGTAGCCGATACCCTCAGGGCGCACTGCCAGATTCAATACGGTCATCCAGGCGGTCGTCTCTAATACCCGCCGGCTCCATGTGTACGATCACTTCGGAAGAAGGAAGAGCGCCTTTTAGTGTGCTTTCGATCGCGTCGGCGATCGTGTGTGCATCTTGCACCGACAGGCTACCGTCGAGCTCGAGATGAAACTCAATGAACTGTACGAGGCCTGAGCTACGGGTCCGCAGATCGTGCATGCCGCGTGCCGCTGGATGAGCCTCGACGAGATGCCTGATCCGTCGCCGATCTTCGATCGAAAGTTCATGATCCAAAAGCGTATCTGCCGCAGACCTCGCGATCTTGAACGCGCTCCATCCAAAGAAAATGGCGATGGCGATTGCAAAAAGAGGATCGAAGCGCGGCCATCCCGTCAATTTGGTCAGAGCCAGGGCCAGTAACACCGCCAGATTGGCCACAACGTCGGACAGATGATGCGACCGATCCGCTGCGATGGCGTGTGATCGAGTCCGCTTCGTCACATAAGTTTCGAATAGCACCAATAGAGCCGTCAGCAGCGTACTGCCAGCAATCACACCTAAGCCCACGTTCAATTGGGCCACAGTCTGCGGCGTGATGAGTCGATGGAGCCCGTCGAAGATCAGAACGCTGGCCGCGCCGGCAAGCAGCAGCGCTTGAATCAACGCCGCCAGCGACTCCGCCTTGCCATGGCCAAAGCGGTGCAT
>Ga0116223_10002074_pt1 | contig 19340 bp, 16 predicted proteins | sample Sb_taG_3_FD_90092 | JGI IMG/M metagenome (GOLD analysis project Ga0116223, IMG submission 90092) | Peat soil microbial communities from Weissenstadt, Germany - Sb_50d_a_PC metaG | ecosystem: Environmental > Terrestrial > Soil > Wetlands > Peat | place: Germany: Weissenstadt | collected 2010-09-21 | reverse complement strand
GGACTCAACGCCACCGATACGCTCATTCCCGTTCCGCATTTTCCCGAGAGCGGCTCAAAAGTGGAAATTCACTCCGCAAATGCCATGCTCGGAGGGCAGGTCGCCTCAGCGGTAGCCGCGTGCCAACAGTGGGGTTTGTGCACGCGCTATGTTGGCAAGGTCGGCGAAGACCACGCCGCGGCGCTCCACCGCGCGGAATTCCAGCGTCTCGGCGTTGAAGCGCACCTTTTCACCGCGCCCGCGTGCACCAGTCAGCAGGCCTTCATCCTGGTCGATCAAACCGGCGAACGCACCGTGCTCTGGAAGCGCGACCCCCGCCTGACCCTGCTGCCGGAAGAACTCGAGCGCGAATGGATTGTGAACGCGCGCGTTCTGCATCTCGACGGCCACGATACCGCCGCCGCCGCCCTCGCCGCCCAATGGGCCCGCGCCGCGGGAATCCCCGTCGTCGCCGATCTCGACGATCTCTACTCCGGCTTTGAAGCTCTCTTGCCCAACATCGATTTCCTGATTACCAGTCGCGATATCCCCGCTCGCCTCACCGGCGAACCCGATCTTCGCCTTTCGCTCCCGCAGGTCCATCGCCGCTACGCCTGCCGCCTCACTGCTGCCACTTTAGGGCACGAAGGAGTGCTTGCGTGGAATGGCGAGCGATTTCACTACGCGCCCGCTTATCGCATCGATGCGGTGGACACCACAGGTGCCGGCGACATCTTTCATGCAGGTTTCATTTACGGGTTTTTGCAAGGCTGGCCATTGCAGCGGCAATTGGAGTTCGCCTGCGCCGCCGCCGCTCTCAACTGCACTGCCGTCGGCGCCCGCGGTGGCATTCAGCCCGTGCAAGCCATCGAAGCTTTCATGGCCATGGCTGCGAAGCACCCCGCTACTTTCTAGCAGCTTGCCGAAAAAGAATGATTCCGTCATTCCGAACGGAGTCAGCGGAGTGAGGAATCTCTCTTTTCTTGGGTTTCCGCCGAAGAGGGATTCATCACACAAAAGACGTGCGATGCAAAATCGTACCTCGCTTCGCTCGGAATGACGGCACAACTTATGTCAGTACGCTGCTACGGCGTAATTTTTACCATGACCACTGAGTGCGGTCCCACGCTCGCCTTGAAACTGCCGGCGAACGAGCCCAGATCCTTGTGCGCCCACAGATCGCGCACTTTGGCCGAGAGGTGCCCCGGGTAAGCAAGTTCTTCCCAGGAAACGCTCACATCGCTTTCCGATTTTCCGCGATTGAACAGAATCACGGCGCGGCTGCCGTCGCTCAAAAGCTTTGCCCAGACCTCCAAGTCGCCATTCTTCCGGATGCGGTGCCCTTGGCGGCCCAGCTTATCCTGGTTCACGGCGATGACTTCCGTGTTCGTCAAAATCTCCTTGATCTCCGGAGTCATCGAGCGCACATCATTCCCGGAAATCAGCGGCGCGGCCAGCAAAGCCCAGAAGCTGAAATGCGCGCGATATTCGGTTGTGGTCATGCCGCCGTTGCCCACTTCCAGCATGTCCGGATCGTTCCAGTGGCCCGGGCCCGAGAATGTTTCCAGCCCCGCCTGCAGGTCCACGATGTTTACCATTCCCAGTTCGCAGCAAGACCCATCAGGCCACTTCCCCTTGCCTTCCCACTTATCGCTGATGTCGCCCGTGGTGCGCCAAAGGTTCCCAATCCCTTTGCCCCACAGCCATGGCTTGGCCGTGCCCCATTCGCACATGCTGAAGACGATTGGCCGGCCGGTCGCCATCAGGGCATGGCTCATCGTGGAGTACGCCTCTTCCGCGTTGCGCGTCTCCGTGCTGCACCAATCGTATTTTAGGTAGTCCACGCCCCAGCGCGCATATTGCAGCGCATCCTGATATTCGTGTCCCTGGCTCCCCGGGCGCCCGGCGCAGGTTTTTGTACCGGCATCCGAATACAATCCAAATTTGAGCCCCTTCGCGTGAATGTAATCGGCCAGCGCCTTTATTCCAGAAGGGAAGCGCTGTGCATCGGCGACGATATTGCCATTCTCATCGCGCTTGACCTGCCAGCAGTCATCAATCACCACGTACTGGTAGCCCGCATCCTTCATCCCGTTGGTTGCAATCGCATCCGCCACGGACTTGATCAAATCCTCGCTGACATTGCATTGAAACTTGTTCCAACTATTCCAGCCCATCGGCGGCGTCGCCGCCAGCGATTCATCGCGCATCTGCGCCAAGCAAAGCGTGGGCGACGCCACGCACAGTAACACACCCAGCAGAAATAAACCTCGAAATCCAGCAACGTACTTCATCGCATTACCTCCCATGATTGTTCAAGCAAATGATGAGCGAGGGCCCGGTTTGCTTGCCTCACGCAAGCGGCATGTGGCCTCACGAAACATAACGCCCCTCCCGCGCTAAGTAAAGTGAGATGCGGGGAGCCACCAGTTTCGCTGACAGCGTCAATCGGGCAGTGAGGCAATTCAGCTGGGGAGAATCCTGTTCGCATCCACAATCTGGCAGCACAGTAGTGTCCGATAAGGTGCTTGGGGGGCGGGCCGCTCCATTTAATGAGCAAGGGACGCGAGCGCTGTAGTTATAGACGATGCGCGAACCCTTAGCTACCTTAAGGTTCAGGTGGCACCCGCGGCGTTTTAACCTTGTCTTTGGCTTCCACATCAAACAGCAGATAATTCGTCAAAGTATGTTTGTGGTGGTGGCGGCGACCCCTCAGGTCAAAATACATCTCTCCCTGTGAGGGTAGCCAGAGTTCCACCGTAGAGGACTGAAAATGGACCGGCCCGTAGTCGACGATCAATTGCTCTCGATCCAAGCCCAGACCTGGGACAGGTTCACGCAGAGCCGTTTCCAGATGGAGGACGGTGTAGTCGTTTGCACCGACCCACATGCGACCCTTTACGGGAATGGGATAGTCTCTATTCTTGTGGTTCCACGAATGGATGCGTGAAGCAACGTCAGGCCGTTCCACAAAATGGAGCTGCCATGCTGGTTTGCCATTCCAGGTCCCGAGCCCCTCGCAGGTAAATTCAAAATCCTTTGAGAACACGGGATTAATGATCAGGAATCCCAGAAAAACCAGACCGTGTGTTTCGATCTCAGTTGGAAATGAGTTCTGCGATCCACGTGCGTTTCTGTCTTCCACGAAGTAGTAGGGCAGCGTCTTGGTGTGTTGAACAAAGATCAAATAGTTGAAATCCCGTGAGACCGGGTTCGTCCACACCCCGTTGGCGTCAAGGAATTGGTGCTCTATCCTTTCTGTGGCGGTGAACTTCTCCAGATCTTCCAACTGCTTGAGAATTCGCTGCTGCGTTTCCTGGAGAACATCTTCTAGCGAACAAGACACACCGGGCACGGTAGAGGGAGTTTTAGCATCGACGTCGGGGGGCGCCCAGGACGTTGCGAGTCTTGCGGCGACAGCCGCAACGGATTCTGCCTCCGGTGGCTTCGTAGAGTCCAACGGTGAGAGCGCCGATGCGGCAGTGGATTTATTTGCTTTTTCAGTCTTCTCCAAGTACTTTTTTGCTTCTGGAATAGCGTCATTTTTCGGGTAGTCTTTGATGAAAGCCCGCAGCGCTTGTTCTGCCTCGGAGTCCTTTCCTTCAATCATGAGGATCTTGGCGCCTAGAAACTTCATGGCAGCAGCCTTTTCCTGGTTTAGGCTGCCAGCACGCTCGGCCTCGACTTTAGCTTTTGACAATTCCCCGGTCCGTACCAAGGCGAGGGCCAACAGATAATGTGCTCGCCAGTTGCCAGAATCCGCCTCGACGGCGCTCTGGAGCGTCACGCTGGCGTCCTTATCCTCCTTCGCCTCTAACTGCATCTGACCGAGCATAAGCAGGCTGCGCTCATGTCTCGGATAAGTGGTAAGCACAGATTCGAACCGCTTCTTGGCGGCCGGCATGTCTTTAGCCGTGTACTCCAGCATGCCCATCAAGAACAAAATGTCAGGGCTGGAAGGGGCCATCTTGTGGGCTTTCTCGAGATGCTTTCGCGCTTCACCATATTTGTTTTGTCGTAACGCAACGAGACTCTTGTCCAATTCCCGCTGGACGCTCGGAGCCAGGGCCACGCCCTTCGCTGGAGTGGCGAGTATCGAGCTTCCCACGGGCTTCATGAAGACATATACAATTACTCTCACCCCTTTCATGCTGATCATGGTGTGCTCGGTGCCATTCTCGTATCCCACCGCCTCGACCTCAATGTCGTATTGCGCCGGCTCAAGCTGGAAATGGGCTGTACCGGCGGAGGTCTGGGCACTGCCCGTGGTGACATCTATTGTTTCTCCATGCCCCGGCCGCGTGACGCGCACAATGGCTTCTGCGGACAGCGGCTCTCCCGACTGCTCGCGAACGCAGACAAGCAAATCCTGCGCCGAGCTTGTCGTCGTCAGGAAGCCGAAGCTCACTAGAAAGAGCGCGAGCGCGTAATAGATTCGCACCTTCGGGTTGGATGACATAAATTCCGATTCAAAATCGCTTGCATGTGTCAAACAAGTCTTAAAGCAGCGACAAGCCAAATCGACGCCGGACTCTCTTTCCTTCAGAAGTTGGCTCTGCCTTCAGTACCCCTAGCATACGCCGTCTCATTCATCGGGCCCACAGAGCCATGCGCCCATTTCGGAGAATGGCCCACCAGGAACACTCGACAGGAGCGCGGGGCAGGGAATTCCTCATTCTATGCCTAAACCCCTGCCCCCAGTTTCACTCTCACCGATCGCTCCATCAAATGCAGGGCCAGCGCCTGGTTTGCCTGTGTCCACAAGAGCGGCGTGTGATCGTTGGGGACATATTCCCCATTCTTCAGGAAGTACAGTTCGGGGCAGCCTCCCGCGGGCGTCAATTGCCGCAACGAGCGGTTGAAATAGTGCACCTGCTTACGAAAACTCTCCGCGTCCGAAGGGCTCGCCAGAAATCGCACGCCGTAAATGATGGAGAGTTGCGGATCGAAAATGCACCACTGCGCTTCGCAACCCGGCTGCAGCAGCGCGTCCCGGTAGGCCATGCGCTCGCTGAAGTCGCTGCTCATCTGGCCCGGTGCGAACCATTGGCCGTAGTCCTGGCAAAAGTAGGAATCGCCGGCATAACGCTTGATGCCGATCTCGCCCTTCAGCCGCGCCTGCACCAGATTGATGATGGCATCTTGCGCCGCAAGCTCACGAACAAGGTGCAACGGGTAGATCAAGGAGAGCAAGGCGGAATCCGCGAGCCGCTCTGGGGGCGACTCAAACGGCATAGTGGCTTCAAGCCGCGCGCGCCCCTTGGCGATCAAATGGTCCAGCTTCGCCAGCGTGTCGGGAGCCGCGGAGACAGCGTCACCTTTCTTCTGCCGATCAGGAGAGCGCACGTACTCCCGCATTTCTTCCAGCCCCGCCACAACGGCGCCGACGCTGGAATTACGAATCGCACGCCCTTCCTCCCACGCCCCGCTATCCCGATCCTGCCAATACTCGATCGCTTCAAAGTAGCGGGGAAACAGCTCGTAGATTTCCCAATCCGCGGCAGTCAGCGGAAGCGCACCGAATTTCGCAAGCACGAAGCGCAACCACAGCGCCAATCCCAGCGCGTCGTTTTGCGCGTGCGGCCACTTTTCTGGAAGCTCGCCGAGCGCCTGTGCCGCGAACCGTATGTGCGGCCGGCGCTGCACATCGTCTTTCAGCTTGTGCGTGCCATCCTGAATGATCTCCAGGAAGCGCGGCCGCTGCTTGGCAAAGAATTGCGACAGGCCATGCATGCAGGCGATGGCCGGCGCAAGTTCGCCGCGCAAACAGAACGAATTCGCCACCAGCACATTGTCCCGCACCCACACGTTGTGATAACCGGAAACGCTATTCGCGCCAGGCGCCGCCGTTGCCGCGAACAACCCGTGCTCCACCGGCAGGATCGCATGCGTGCCGTGGGCTTCGAGCGTTTCCCGGATCTTCGCGAGGCTCTCCGGCGAATACTCCTCCGCAATCAAATATTGCAAGAGCCCGTCTTGGGGCATCGATGCCGCCTTCCTGCCTGCGAGGCATTCGGCATTCATCACCGAAAGGGAATTCTATCGCACCCGTGCTCATCCAGCGTCCTGAGTCAGAATAGCTTGCCTATTGCTGCAGCCTTTCATGTCATTCCGGGGGTCACGCGCTTCGCGGGACCCGAGGAATCTGCTTTTGTTCTCAACAATCAAGCTAAAAGCAGATTCCTCGCTTCGCTCGGAATGACAATTTAAACTTTCTGGCGAACTTGTGATTCAAGTCACCCAAAGATCCCCACCGGAAGTTTACACAGGGATGTATGCTCTATGGCGGCGGCGTCACGTGCGTCCAACAGGCTATTGCCGAGAACAAAACATCGACCCGCGGTGTCTGAAACATAGTAGTGGTTCCCGTCGTATCTTCAGGGCAGAGGCACGCTGCACGGGCTCGATACCTGCGCGCCTGCTGTTTCCCCGAGGAGCGCCGGGTCCATGAACATTGAGGCATCAGGACCGCGAGGGCTGGATCGCCGCAGGTCCCCGCGTTTTCCCTACCAGGTTCATCTCGAGATCGAATGGGGCTCCGCCCGGCTGAAAGCCCGCACGCGGGACATCAGCGCCAGTGGGATGTTCATCGAATCGGAAGATGTGCTTTGGGTAGGCGCGGGCTTCCGCGCGCGAATCGCCATCGAGCGGCCGTTGTGGCTGGATTGTTCGGTGAAGCGCGTCGAGCCCGGTCGTGGCATGGGCGTCACCTTCTCGCTTGCCGAAGAGCAGCACCAGCGGCATTTCCAGGAGCTGCTTGCCAAACTCGCGGCGGCATCCTAAAGCCGTATACTAAAGTTCATGACTCGTTGCCTGGATTGCGGTGCTGTGCGTACTTCAGATGAGTGTCCTGTTTGCGGATTGACCTCCGCCGCCGCGGAACTCGTCTTCCGCCGCCGCTTGCTGCTGCAAATGGCAATCTTCCTCGCCGGCTCGCTCCTCTTTCCTTATGTCAGCCAGATTTACGCTCCATTGGATCTGGACGCGATGCTGGTGTTCTTTGGCCTGCTCTTCTTCCTGGCGCTGACGCTGGCCGTATTCCTGGAGCGCCGCGCGCATGCGCGCCAGGAGATCGAGGTCCTGAAGCATCTGTTCACGGGATTAATTCCCATCCCTTTCATCCTGGTGACCGCGCTTTTCCTGAACGGCAGGCTGGATTCGCCGAAGGACGTGACCTATCACTCGGCCAGCGTTTACGGCCGTTACCAGATGAAGGGTGTTGTGCGGGGCACACGGCGGTTGTTCGTGAATTCGTGGCGCGAAGGGCACCGCTTCGAGCGCCTTGCGGTGGATTCGGACGATTTCGATCGCTTTCGTGACGGCGACAGGGTTGTCGTTGGCGTCGAGCCGGGAGCTTTAGGCATCCCTTGGTTTTACGGCATCTATCGCCAGTAAATCCCAATTGGCGAACGTTTGCTCTTCTTATCAATCACCTAAAAACTGTCATCCCGACCGGAGCGGCTTGGGCTGCTCGTAGTCTGGCACAGTCACTCCTCACTATGCTCTTGGGTCCGGGTGCCCCAGGCGCGGAGTGTGTGCCTGGGTCTTGGGGTTGGGTGCCCCAGGTTCGATTTTCTACCTGGGTCTTGGGTTTGCCTTTTCCCGCCTCGTCATTCCGATCGGAGCGGCCCGATTTTATTCTTCGCGCCGCCGTTCGGCGCGTCGGGCCGCGTAGTGGAGGTACGGTTTTCCATCGCACGTTTTTTGTGCGATGAATCCCTCCGCCGCCTTGAATTCCAAGCTCAGTAAATTGGCCGCCCGTTGACGTCGAACGGCAGTTGCAGCTCCAGAACGTGGCCGTCCTTGCCAAGACGGAAGCGCAGTCGTTGCATCCGGCCGACGTTGCGGTCCGTCCAATCGGGCGTGTGGATGGGTTTATCGGGGAGATCGGCGAAAGACCACGTAACGCTGTTTCCCTGGATGGTGAGTTTCTGCGGATCCAGATCGTAGACCTCTTCTTCCTCCACATCGATGAACAGGTAGCGCTTCCAGAGCCGCACCAGCAGCAGGCCCTTCTTCTCGCAATGGTAGATGTTCCAGGAATTGGGCGCTTCGTCGTTGAAGCGCACAATGGCGAATTCCAGAGGCTTCCAGGTGTATTTCCTGGCAGCTTCGTTTTGCGCGTGCGCAACGAAAGCCCATGAAAGACATATGGCAGCCAGAAAAGCAACGCGCCCCAGCCAGCGGCGGAGCGGGCTCATCTGCCGAAGCCGCAACAGCGCCACAGTGCGCCCCATTCCCACCGGCTGAAACCAATGTTGTGCGGAGATGCATGCCCGCGCGGGTGCGGTTTTCAATTCTGGAAACCTCGGATCGAGTTCATTCCAAAGTGTACGACAGGAAGGGAAGAAGTAGCGAGCGGAGCCGCGCCCCACAAAAGCGCATGAAGTGTAAGCGCCGCAGGCGCCCTGGCAATTTTCAGAGCCAGCCACCAGCATCCCTGGAGCGGAAAATCACTGCCCGGCTCCGGGCAAGCCAGCGGCACAGATGCGGGACCGGGAACTCTATATAATGCAAGTGGAACGTTGCGAGGCATAATTTGACGACAAAGATGTGGCGTGTGGTTGCGCGGGTCTTTCCGCGATGCAGCGTGATCTCTCAAGCGATCGCGTTCAACCTCTTTCTGGCATTTTTCCCAACCTTATTATTGGCGGTGTGGTTTGCGTCCAGTTGGATCGGCAGCAAAACCGCCTTGCTCGATACGATCCGTAATTTCACGGTGTTTCTGCCGCCGGGCAGCCAGGGGATCGTGACGGACATCCTTGCGCGTCGCGGACCCGATGTGTGGAAGTTTGCGCTCCTCGGCTGGGCGGGGACACTTGTTGGCGGGTCGCAGGTGATGAAGCTGTTGATGGATGGGATCCACTCGATTTACGGGGATGATGAGCGCCTCGGCTTTTTGCACCGCCAGTTTCGCGGACTGCTGCTTTTGTTGATCACGATTGCGCCAATCCTGGCGGCGGGAATCCTGGGAGTGTTTGGGCGGCCGCTGCGGAAATGGTTCACGCTGCAATTCGGCAGTAGGGTTCCAATCCACGGCTTGTGGCTGGTGTTTTTCCCGGCGGCGGCGATGGTACTGGCGATGCTGGCGTTGACGGTCATCTATTGGGTGGCGCGCCCGAAGGAGAAGAGTTTGCACCACGTGCTGCCCGGAGCCATGCTGGCGACACTGCTGTGGTGGTTTGTGAACGTGCTCTTTGGCGTCTATGTGCGGCGCGTGCCGTACAGCGTGGTTTATGGCGGATTGGCTGCGGTGATCGGTTTGCTCATCTGGATGCAAATCTCAACAGTCATTGTGTTTTTAGGTGCAGCTTGGAATGCAGAGCAGGCGGTGGGAAGAAAGCGGTAAAGAGGAAGAATGCGCCCACGGTTACACTGACGCAAATAGAGGAGCAGGGGTAGAAGTGAAACGCGTTGGAGTGGAATGCTATGCGGGGTATCGCGCGGACGAGCGGCCAGTGCGAGTGCGCCTGGGCGAGGAGACGCTGCTCGTGGCCGAAGTGGAAGATCGCTGGTACTCACCGGGCGAGACATTTTTTCGTGTGCGCGTGGCCAACGGAGACCGCTATGTGTTGCGGCATGTGGAAGCGCAAGACACTTGGAGCCTCGAGGCATTCCGCAGCGGCTCGAAATTAGCGACAAGGCAATCAATGCGCTGAAGCGTCACAGGACTGGGCAGAATGGCGCTTGGACAGCCACTAACGTGAGCGTATAGTCAAGAAGTCCCACCTCCACAAAACGACCTGAAAGGGACGACGGAGCTCAACGGATAGGCCGCCAGAAAGGGTTCGGGAAGCCATGAACTCCAAAGTGACCCAGCGGCAGACCCTGCACCTGTTGGTGCTCCTGGTGATTCTGACGATATCTGCCGCGTTCTCTCGTGCCCAGGACTCCTCGGGTGCAGCGGGCCAAAGCAACCCACCCGCAGAGAAAACGCAAGGCAATCCCACGGAAACGCAGAATGCCAAGGACAACGGCGAGGCGAAGCAGGAAGTGGCTATGCAGGACACGGGCGCGACGTTCAAACTGCGCGTAAACCTTGTGCAAGTGCACGTGATCGTGCGGGACTCCGCCGGCAAGCCAGTCGAGAATCTGCGCAAGGAAGATTTTCTCGTTTACGACAGCGGCAAACTGCAGGCGATTTCCACCTTCGGCATAGAGACGGCCAAGTCCCGTAAGGAACGTGCGGAGGCAGCCGCAAAAACCCAGACCGGCGAAGGGGAAACCGCTGGCGGGGGTTCCGTGATGCTGCCGGAACGATTTGTGGCGATGACCTTCGATGACATCCATCTCAAAATGGCGGACGCCGTCTCTGTGCGCGTGGCAGCGGGGCGGTTCGTGGATGCGATGACCCCGGGCGACCGGATAGGCATCTTCTCGACCTCGGGGCAATTGACGCAGGATTTCACCAGCGACAAAGAAGCGCTGAAGCAGAAGCTATTGGGGCTGATGCCGCGCGGCGCCATGGGCGGCCACATCAGCGATTGCCCCGACGTTTCGCACTATATGGCGGATCAGATTGAAAACAAGCACGACCCCCAGGCGCTCGCTGTCGTCATTCAGGAAACGCTGCAGTGCATGTTTGGCGGGGACCAGCGGATGCTCGGTGCCGCCCAGACGGCAGCGCAGTCTGCGGCAATGATGGCCCTGAATGCGGGGGATGCAGACAACAACTTCACTTACCGCCAATTGGAGGTCGTGCTGCGTGCCTTGGCTGCGAAACCCGGTGAGCGCGTCCTGCTGCTGGCGTCGCCGGGATTCCTGATTACCGAGGACCAACTGGATGCTCCAGGGATCGTGGACCGCGCCAACCGGGCCAACATTGTCATCAATGCGCTGGACGCGCGCGGGCTGTACGCACCCGAACCAGGGGGGGACATCTCGCAGCACAACTCGGACACTCCAGTAACGGCGGGATACAAGGCGACCTACCGCATTGCGGAACAGTCTGAAGAGCAGTTCGTTCTGATGGATATGGCTTATGGTACAGGCGGCACGTTCTTCCACAATTCCAACGATTTGGAGGGTGGGCTGAAACTGGCGGGTGGCGTACCGGAAGTTTCCTATGTGCTGGGTTATTCGCCACAGAATCAGAAGATTGACGGAAAGTACCACACCATCAAAGTAACTTTGGCGGGGAAACAGAAGTACGCCATCCAGGCGCGCCGCGGCTACTATGCCCCAAAGAAGCTGAACGATCCGCAAGAGACCGAAAAACAGGAAATTCAGGAAGCGCTCTTCTCGCAGGATGAGATTCACGATCTCCCGCTGAGTTTGCAGACCCAGTATTTCAAGACCGGCGATACGGACGCGCGGCTGAGTGTGGTCTCGCACCTGGAGCTCGCGGGGATGCGGTTTCGCAAGGCGGAAGGAAGGAATCTCGACAATCTGACGGTCGCGACGGCCGTTTTTGACGAGAACGGGAACTTCATTACCGGCGGCGAGAAGCTTGTGAAAATGCGCCTGTTCGATGCCACGCTTGAAAAGCTGCGCCGCACCGGGTTGACGGTCAAATCGAGCTTCCAGGTGAAGCCGGGCAGATATATGGTCCGCCAGGTGGTGCGGGATTCAGAAGGCGCGCAGATGGCGGCGCGCAATGGGACTGTGGTTATAGCGTACTGAGTCGGGAAGAGGCCTGAACGAGGGTGAGATGACTGATTTGTACTCATATCAACCTTGCCGCGCGTCTATCTTGGTAACGCCTCGCATGCTCGAAATCAGTGCAGCGCTCTGAAGGAGGGGGAGATGAGCTTCAATTCAGGAATCATCAACAGCAAGCGATTTTTCGCGGTGGCCCTGCTGGCGCTGGCCGTATGGGCGCTTGGCGCTCGCGCGCAAGCGCCGGATGCCGCCAAACCGGCGACACCGCCCGCGGCGGGAAATGAGCAGGTCGTGGCCACTGGCACTGTCATCCGCACGGAGTCGCGCATCGTCCTGGTGGACGCAGTGGTGACCGACAAGAAAGGGAAGTACGTCCCGGACCTGACGCAGCAGGATTTCAAAGTCTTCGAGGACAACAAAGAGCAGTCCATTTCTAGCTTTTCCTTTGGCTCAGATCCGACGGTGCAGGCCAAGGGGCAGCAGCATTACATGATTTTGTTCTTCGACAATTCCTCGATGCAGATGCCCGACCAAATCCAGGCGCGTGGTGCGGCGGCAAAGTTCATCGAAAAGAGCGCCGGGCCGGACCGCTTGATGGCCGTCATTGATTTTGGTGGATCCCTGGTCGTCAAGCAGAATTTCACGTCAAACGCGAAACTCCTCCAGGCGGCCGTATCGGGTGTGCACGCGCCCAACATTGAAACCAATGCGCAGAGCGATTCACAGCCCATGACGGTCGCTTCGGTCGGGATGCCGTCGGTGAGCAGCGCGGAATCGAGTTTTGGCGCGCGCAGCATGCTCGTTTCCATTCGCACCTTGGCTAAAAATCTGCGCGCGGTACCGGGCCGCAAAATGCTCATCCTGTTTTCCGCGGGCTTTCCGCTGGATCCCGAGCGCATGTCGGAGCTGACTGCCACGATTGACGCATGCAACAAGGCCAACATTGCGGTCTACTCGCTGGACGTGCGCGGACTGATTGCCGGCGTGCCGGGGGGAAGCGCGCAATTACAGCTACCTTCGGGCAAGCGGAGTGCTCACACGGCGGCGCTTAAAGATGGCAATCGAGTCATCCAGCCAAGGCTGGTGATGACCAGCTATAGTCTGGCCGCTGCCATGTATCCCCAGAAACCCGGCGGTGGCGGTGGCGGAACAGGTGGTGGCGGAGGGACCGGCGGTGGAGGGACTGGCGGTGGCGGCGGCAAGGGTGGAGGAACCGGTGGAGGTACCGGCGGCACGGGTGGAGGCACTGGTGGCGGTAAAGGCGGGGGAACCGGGGGAGGCACGGGCGGGACTGGAGGCGGCAAGGGCGGGGGAACCGGCACAGGCACTGGCGGTGGCAAAGGCGGCAGCGGAGGGGGAAGCACGGGGACTCCCTATTCCAATTACTACAACAACCCCAACAACCCGTTGAACCAGCCGCAGATCCTTGTGCCGAAGATGCCGGAAACTGGGGTGACCAATCAGCAGGTCCTGCTGGCGCTTGCGGAAGGCACCGGCGGATTTACCATCTACAACACCAATGACCTGCTGGGTGGGCTGGATCGCATCGCGCAGGAGGCCAACCAATTCTACGTGCTCGGTTATGTGCCGCAGTCGACTCCGGAGGGCAGTTGCCACACTCTCAAGGTGAAGCTGAACCGCGGCGGAATGGAGCTGAGGTCGCGTAGCGGATACTGCAACACGCGCCCCGTGAATCCGCTCGATGGCAAGCCTCTCGAGAAGCAAATGGAGGTTCAGGCGGCAGGATCGCAGCCCGGAGCTATTCACGGCTCGATGCAAGCGCCCTACTTTTACACGGCGCCCAACATTGCGCGCGTGAATCTCATCATGCAGATACCCGGCGACGCCTTGGTGTTCAACAAGGACAAAGGGAAATACCACGCGGTCGTCAATGTACTTGGAATCGCCTATAAACCGGATGGATCCACCGGGGCGCGGTTCAATGATGCTTTGAACCTCGACCTGGACAAAGACGAATGGAAGGAGTTCACGAAAGGGCCGTACCGCTACCAGAACCAGTTCGATGCCGCACCGGGAAGCTATAAGTTGACGGTCGTGCTGAGTTCCGGCGGCGATGCTTTCGGGAAATTCGAGGCCCCGCTGAAGATCGACCCTTACGACGGGAAGAAATTCACGCTCGGTGGCGTGGTCTTGTCCATCAACTTGCAGCCTCTGAATGCGGTCTCGACGGAAATGGACACTGCGCTGCTGGAAGACCGCACGCCGCTTATCGTCAAGGGCATGCAGGTGAACCCAGCGGCGGATTACCGCTTCAAGAAGACGGACAATGTGGTGCTGTACTCCGAAGTCTACGAACCGTTATTGAAGTCTGAGAATCCCCCAAGGGTGGGCGCGGGCTACAGCATCTTTGACAAGGCGACAAGCAAACAGGTGTTCTCCACGGGAGCCGTGCCCATGGAGGATTACATTCAGAAGGGCAATCCCGTGATTGCGTTTGGGATGAAAGTCCCGGTGAAGGATCTCCCGGCGGGCAATTACCGGCTGGTGTTGCAGGCCGTGGATGCCGCGCAAAACCAGGCGCCGCCGCGGGAAACGGAGTTTGTTCTGAGCGACTAGCAACCCGGGCCAATTTTCGCGGACACAAAGACTTGTTGGCGGCAACTTTCCGGCGTAAGCCGGGTTAAGCTGGGAGTGATGCTGTCCCGGAATCGCTCCATCTCCATTAAGCGCGGCGGGCTTGTGGACAGGTCTGGGCACGGCCCGGCCGCGGGCCTCGCCGTCACTCCCAAGTCCATTCTGGCGATGCTCCTCAGCATGGCTTGCCTATGCTCGCTCGTCATTGACCTGCCGGGCTTGGCGGCCAGCGCGCTCGCCAATGATAAACACCCCAAACAAGACCCTGTCTTGAAGGGCTTGCCGATCACAGAATTGAGTGCGGATGAAGCGATTCTGCACGCGCTGAACCGGCTTGCGTACGGGCCTCGCCCCGGCGACGTCGAGCGTGTCCGCCAAATGGGGCTGGCGAAGTGGATTGACCTGCAACTCAACCCGCAAGCGTTGGACGACAGCGCCATGGAGGCACGCCTAAGGGCCTATCCGACTCTGCAGATGTCCAGTACGCAATTGCTGGCCGAATACCCCAATCCGAAACAGGCTGCGAACCAGGCCGCGAAGCAGGCGGGAGTCGCCAAAGAAGACACCAAGCAACAGGCCCTGCAGAAGGAAGCCGATGCCGGTGTCAACGCGATGTTGCAGGACATGCCGGCGAGCGATTCCGCCATGAAAGGCGAAGCCGGCGCTGGCGGCAGCGAGAACACCGCTTCTGCGGATTCGCCTTCGCCCATGAAGTTGAATCCGGCCGCGACGGCCGCCGACAAAAAAGATGTCCTGGGAGTTGACCCCAACGCCGTGCCGCGCGCGATCGCCGATGACAGCAATAAGCCGCAGCGCGTCGTGCAAGAGCTGGCCATGGCCAAGGTGACCCGGGCGATCTACAGCGAACGCCAGCTCCAGCAAGTGATGGACGACTTCTGGTTCAACCACTTCAACGTGTTCGCGGGCAAGGGTGAAGACAAGTGGTACCTCACCTCTTACGAACGCGACGTCATCCAGCCGCGCGCCCTCGGCAAGTTCAAGGACCTGGTTACGGAAACGGCCAAGAGCCCGGCAATGCTCTTCTATCTGGACAATTTTCTGAGCGCCGATCCCCGCGTCGCGGCGCGCCAGGCCGCGCAACGCGCCATGCGCCAGCAGATGCGTCGCGGGCCGTATGGCGGCTTGGGACGCCCGCTTCCCACACCGGGGCAGGGAGCCACCAAGAAGAAACAGGAGCGCGGGCTCAACGAAAATTACGGCCGGGAATTGATGGAACTCCACACGCTGGGTGTGGACGGCGGCTACACGCAACAGGACGTGACGGAAGTGGCGCGCTGCTTCACCGGCTGGACAATTGAAAAGCCGCGCGAGAATCCCCGCTTCAAGTTTGACGAAAAAGTGCACGACCCCGATCCCAAGCGCGTGCTGGGCAAAAAGATTCACGCGGGCGGCATGAAGGATGGCGAGCAGGTGATCGACCTGCTGGTGAAAAATCCCAACACCGCGAAATTCATTTCCACGAAGCTGGCGCGGCGATTTGTGTCAGACGCGCCGCCACCCGCGCTGGTCCAGCGCATGGCCAAGACCTTTCAGAAGAGCGACGGGGACATCCGCGAAGTTCTGCATACGATGATCTATTCGCCGGAGTTCTGGTCGCGCGAAGCGTATCGCGCAAAAGTGAAGATGCCCTTTGAGTTGGTGGTCTCGTCTGTGCGTGCGCTGGGAACCGATGTGGATACACCTTTGCCCCTCGTGCAGTGGGTGGGCCGCATCGGCGAGCCTCTCTATCAATGCCAGCCGCCAACTGGCTATTCGGACAAAGCGGAAGCCTGGGTGAACACCGGAGCATTGCTGAACCGCCTGAATTTTTCGCTGGCTCTGGCGGGAAACAAAGTGCGCGGCTCGCGCAGCGATGTTACCGCGCTGCTCGGGAGCGATTCGAGCGCCGACGCCAAAGCGGCTCTCGACAGGGCCGTGGCCGTGTTCTTGGGCGGGCAGGCCGCTTCCGGAACCGTCGAGACGTTGCAAAAGCAGCTCGACAATCCGCAGGTCGTGCAGGCCAAGCTGGACGACCCCGTGAAGCAGGTGGATTTGGGCGTAGTAACGGGATTAGTGCTAGGCGCTCCCGAATTTCAGCGCAGGTAATTATGGAGTTCTCATGAGCAATGCGTGTTGCGAAGGGGTGCGGCCGGCGAAATTCTCGCGCCGCTATTTCATGAAGCAGGGCGGCATCGCTCTCGTCGGCTTGAGCACGGTTCCGGCCTTCTTGCAGCGCGCCATCGCCGCAACTCCGGGGGCAGGGAAGAAGCAGCTCGTTGTCCTGTTCCAACGCGGCGCTGCCGACGGCCTGAACATTGTGGTCCCCTTCGGCGAACCCAACTACTACCGCCTGCGCCCATCCATCGCGATTCCGCAGCCGCACCGCGGAGGCCTTGATGCCGCGCTCGACCTCGACGGATTCTTTGGCCTGCACCCAAGCCTCGCCCCGCTCGTGCCCCTTTTCCAGCAAAACCAATTGGCGATTGTGCACGCTGCCGGGTCTCCGGATACCACGCGTTCGCACTTTGATGCTCAGGACTACATGGAGTCCGGCACACTCGGCGTGAAAGCCACCGAGGACGGCTGGCTCGACCGCGCGCTCGGCACGATCCCGGAGGAAAACGCTTCGCCGTTTCGCGCCGTGGCCATGGGCCCCAATTTGCCACGCATGTTGCAGGGCGGCACCGGAGCAATGGCAATTCCCGATTTGCGACAGTTCAAGGTGCAGGCGCAATCCCCGGCAATGGCGAATGTCGCGCAGGGCGGCTTTGAGGCCATGTATGCGCAGACCGTGGATCACGCCCTTCACGGCACCGGTGCGGAAACCTTTGAAGCCATCGACATGCTCCGCAAGATCGACATCACTAGATTTCCGCCGGAGAACGGCGCCGATTATCCCAAGGGCCAAGTGGGACAGAAGTTGCAACAGATTGCCGTAATGCTCAAGGCCGACATCGGCGTTGAAGCGCTCTTCGTGGATTGCGGCGGTTGGGACAATCACGTGAATGAAGGCGGCGCGCAAGGCCAGTTGGCCAACCTGCTCAGGGAACTCGGCCAATCGCTGGCCGCGTTCCATCAGGACATGGGCGATCGCATGGCGGATATTGTCGTCGTCACCATGAGCGAATTCGGCCGCACTGCAAAAGAAAATGGCAATCGCGGCACGGACCACGGCCATGCGAATTGCATGTTCGTCCTCGGCGGCGACATTAAGGGCGGCCGCGTCTATGGCCGCTGGCCCGGGCTCGAAGACCACCAATTAAACGAAGGGCGCGATCTGGTGCTCACCACGGATTTCCGTACGGTAGTCGGCGAGATTCTCGCGAAACATCTGGGCGTGCGCGACCTGAACGGCGTTTTCCCCAGCTACGACAACAATCCGCGCAAGTTTGCCGGTCTGATCAAGACTTACTGAGACTCGCAGAACATAGAAACATAATTCATATTGTCATCCCGAGCATAGCGAGGGATCTGCTTTTGCCTGAACGCAAGATACAGCAGATTCCTCGCTTCGCAGACTCCGCTCGGAATGACAACATACTCTCGTTGAGTGTTTTCCCGATGCTCGTGGGATGTCACTATAAACTGCGACGCTCAGTAGTCCTCTGCGTTGGCCAAAGATTTAATCACGCTGGACAGCTCCACCACCTCGATGTCTTCTGGGCACTCGGGCCAATTGTGCCGCCAACAGACAATTGCATCGCAACCGCTTGCAGGGTGGCCGTGGTCGCGGAAATTCCTGCTCTCAAATTCAAATTCGATGTCCACGCGCTTCCAACGTCCCGGACCGATCCGGCGCTTGGCCTCGCAATCGGGGAACCCCGTTTGCATAGCCTCAACCATGTAGCCGAGCTCCCTGGCAAGCATTCCGAACAGGAATATCACGCCCTGCTCGTTGACCGGCTCGTGGCGCAGCCCGCGGAAGTCCATGGGGTCCCCATAGGTGGGACGCGCGCGTAACTGCGCGCGCTGTGCTCCGTTCGGCCGCGTCGAGGAACGCGGATCTTGGTTCGCTGGGGCCTCCTCCTTTCGTTTGGAAACCGGCAGAAGCGCCACGACACCCGCCCATTCGCGCTTGCCTTTGGCAAAATCGCGAAAGGCCTGTGGCACGGAGGACCAGCCGCCGAACCGTTTTTCCAGGGTGCGCGGCTCATATTTTCCCTCGAGCAGATACCCGCGCCGCGAAGGCACCGCTCGCTTCTTCCGCACCGTTTCGCCCCAGTCTTTCAGGAGTTCACTATCCTGGAGCGTTACCCTTAGCCTGCGCGGTTCGAGGCCCGCTGCCCTGACGGCGTCATTCCATTTGGGAAAGAATTTCGCGACCGCATACTTCGTGATTTCTGCGCGCCCGAAGAATTCCGCGTGCGATGGCGTGCGCCCAAGCTGCCGCGCAATGGCGCGTATCGAACCTAAGATCTGCTTCTTGTCTAACACTGGTTCTCAACTTTGGAGTGCGGCGGCTCGCCGCCGCTTTTCTTTTCATTCGCGCTGTCAAGACACGCCTGAAGCGTGCGCACAAGAAGCTCACGGGACTGGAAGCCATCCGGCTCTGTTGACATCCTCCCGAGAATCACGCGGTCGGACGAAGAATCCTGGGGCGCCTTGCGAGAAAGCGCCGGAGGCGCGCCACAAGTTAGCCCAGCCCGTAAGGGCTGGGTGCGCGTCCAGCACGAACCTCAGCGCCGTAGGTGCGGTACTCCCACGCGCACGCCACCCCCAAAGTCTGTCCTTTTGCGAGGATGCCAACAGAGCCAAGCCATCTCACAAATGGCTCCCAGGAGGGCACGGCCTCACAGCTTGCGGAAAAAAGGACCACCCCGTCATTCCGAACGGAGTCTGCGGAGTGAGGTACGGTTTTCCATCGCACGTTTTTTGTGCGATGAATCTCTCTTTTCTTGGGTTTCCGCCAAAGATAGATTCCTCGCTTCGCCCGGAATCACGAACTGAGCGAGTTTTTCCGTAGCCTGTTCAGCCGTGCCGAAAAGCCCCGCGAATTTAGGGGTATTAAGCCCTGGGGAGTGCGGGCCGACCGCGTGAAGCATTCATAAGACTGGATTTAGGCTGATTTTCTCGCGAGCGGTGGACGAACCACACAAATTGCCTTGCCAACACCAGCCTAACGAAGGAATGTCTTCTGGCAGTGAGCTGGGAAACCGCTAAGCGAG
>Ga0116223_10002061_pt1 | contig 19415 bp, 22 predicted proteins | sample Sb_taG_3_FD_90092 | JGI IMG/M metagenome (GOLD analysis project Ga0116223, IMG submission 90092) | Peat soil microbial communities from Weissenstadt, Germany - Sb_50d_a_PC metaG | ecosystem: Environmental > Terrestrial > Soil > Wetlands > Peat | place: Germany: Weissenstadt | collected 2010-09-21 | reverse complement strand
GAAGCCCTTGAGTCGGCGAAAGAGCCGTTCCACTTCGTTGCGCTTGCGGTAAAGAGCCTGGTCATACTGCCAGGGTTCCAAGCGATTGCTCTTGGGAGGAACCACGGGGATAAAGCCGAAATCCAGCGCCAGTTGCCGGGTTTCGTTGTCTTCGTAGGCGCGATCCATGCCAGAAACTTCCGCACCTGCGGCTGTGCCACCAAAGGCGATCGAACTGGTGAAAGTCGCGCGCCGGGACGGACAGCACTTCGAAAGTGCAACCTGGTTGCACAAAGCGCAGTCGTTGCCCAAGGAACAATTTAAGGCGGAGGTGGAACGGGAGCTGACCGGGCGGGAATCAGAACCGAGCGAGCTGATCTATTTCAAGGTCTACAAGAGCCAGGCGCCGGTGATCGAACAGGCGATCGATACGGCGGCTCTCATTCTCGGATCGGACAAAGGCGCGGGGGTACTGTCTGGAGATGCTCAGATGATCTGCGCGGATTTCCTGGCGGGGGCGCATCTGGTGGGCGGAAACCCGAAGATCTTGCTGCTGTCTATGATGCGGCTTCCCTTGCCCGCAACGCTGAGGCGGGACTTCCTTCAGCAGGTCAGCAAAGCTGCATGAGCGAGATCCCGGCCGGAGCGTACCCCGGTCCGACTGGATGCCAAGGCATACCGGGAGCTATGCAAAGAGGTATTGGAGCGCGATGGTTGGCGCTGCCAGTCCTGCAGCTCGCTCTCCGCAGTTGAGGTTCATCACATGCGATTCAAAAACCATCAGGGCGCGGATGCCAGGAGCAACCTGATCACTCTCTGTTGCAAGTGTCACCGGGAAATTCATGAATGCGCCAAATGAAATACAGCCTGTGTGCTCGCGGCTGGAGGGGCTGGCCAGGTCGTACACGGCGGGCTCGACCAAAGGGTGGCGGATGATGGAGGGAGAAGGGGCTGCCGCAGCCCGGGAGGATGGAAACAGCTCGGCTAGGCCCCGAGCCTAGCATTTGACAATTAGTGCGGCGAGATCATCCATCGAGACTTGCGCAGGGCAAAGAAAACAAATAGCTTACCACTCCGGCGGAAACCGGGCGGTCTCTCCCGCTTTCTGGACATGGGCCTTTTGTTACTTTGCTAGCCTATACTGGAGTGCGTTGACTCGTACAATCGGCTGACGCATCGAACGCTATCTTCAAGCTAAGCTTCGTTGGACGTGGGTCATATGGTTTCGCAGAGATCTTGGCAAGGCATCGATTTACGCGGTTATCGACGCAGCCGATGCCTCCTCATCTTCTTCGTATTCCTGGCCCTGCCGCTTTCGGCGACCACCTATTACGTGGACTGCAATGGCGCCAACTCGAACAACGAGACTAGCATGTCCACGCCGTGGCAGGCCATCGCCAAGGTCAATGGCTCGCCGCCGTTCTCGCCGGGGAATATCGTACTGTTCAAGGCTGGATGCACCTGGCGGGAACAGCTGACCGTCACGTCATCGGGCAGCCCGGCCAATCCTATCAGGTTCGGCGCTTACGGCACGGGGGCAGCACCCATCATCAGCGGGGCTGATTTGCTTACGAGTTGGGCCACGGATGGGAGTCTCTACTACAGTTCTGTCTCTAACCAGCCCAGCCAGGCGTTCCGCGACGGCTCAGTGGTACTTGAGCTCCTGGCGCGTGGAAAGGCGCCGGCGGCGATTGTGCTCGGTCAACTCGACGCCATTATCGGAATAGGCATAGTAGTCGCTGCAGAGCTTGGGATCGGAACTATTCCGCTTCTTGAGCTTACGAGGGAGCAACAAATCGATCTGCACAACGGGGACGTCGTTCAGATTGAGCCTAGCGGCCGGATAGCACGGATTGATCAGTCCCCTTGGGCGGATACGGCCGCCGTTTAAGCTTCCGCCAAGCTGGCCATCTACGATCATGCGTGGAAGCACGTCTGCGTGAATGAGCTTACGAGCTGAATTACCTGGACATTTTGTGCTGCCCCGGGGGCTGCGCTGGCCAGACCGGACGATTTTGGAATAAACGCGTCGCACTACGTGAGGACATTAGGTTGACAGTCACTCTGTGTTGTACGCGGGCCAGCCGCACAAGCACGAGAATCGCCGACTGCAATCCCGTATTACCCACGAATCCAGGTCTGGGTGGGGAACGATTTTTCTTTCCCGTCCAACAACAATCATTTGCTGCGTTCTCTTCGCCAGCCCGCACCGGCGAGACAACGCGAAGGGATCAGACACAAATCCTATGACTCCACACCTCGGCCAAGAACTCCTATATCTTTCCCAATCGGACGTCGCCTCCTGCGGCCTCGCTATGCCCAAGGTAATCGGGGCCATCGAATCAATGTTTCGCGAAAAAGGTGAAGGCCGCGTCGAAATACCGCCCAAAATCGGCGTCCACACCATGCCAGACGCCTTCATTCATGCCATGCCCGCATTTATCCCAGTGCAAAAAGCTGTCGGCGTGAAATGGGTTGGCGGGTATCCTGCCAACAGCCAGCGAAGCCTCCCTTACATCACCGGGTTGGTCATCCTCAACGACCCCGAAACCGGCGTCCCAATCTCAATCATGGACTGCACCTGGATCACCGCACAGCGTACGGGCGCAGCCACCGCCGTCGCAGCCAAATACTTGGCGCGTACCGACTCAACCACCGCCGGCATTCTCGGCTGCGGTGTACAGGGCCGCAGCAACCTCGAAGCCCTGAAAACGTTGTTCCCGCTGAAAAAGGTGTTTGCCTACGACACGCACTCCGACCAGGCCGTCCGCTACGCGCAGCAAATGAGCAAGCAACTCGAAGTCGAAGTCGTCGCCGTCGCCGACCCCAAACAGGCGGTCGTCCACAGTGATATCGTCGTCACTACCGGTCCGATCCTGCGCAAGCCCCACGCCACCATTCAGCCCGGCTGGCTTGCCAAAGGTGCGTTCGCCTCGCTCGTCGACTTCGATTCCTACTGGCACGCTGCCGCTCTTCACGAGGCCGACAAGTTCACCACCGACGACGTGCTCCAACTCCACTACTACCGCGACATGGGCTACTTCCAGAACATCCCGCCCATCTACGCCGACCTCGGTGAACTCGTCACCGCCCGCAAGCCCGGCCGCCAATTACCCGGCGAACGCACCATCGCTTGCAACCTCGGCCTTGCGCTCGACGATATCGCCGTCGCGCCCTTGGTCTACGCGCGCGCTATGGAACTGCGCATTGGAACTTGGTTACAGCTCTGATGGACTCCGCAAACACACTGTCCACGGTTCGACTCCCGCTTCTTGAAAAGAGCGAGAAGGCGTACTTTGCATGTACGGGGGACAAATTGCCAATATTATTCTTTCGCCGAGGACTATGCGAATGCATCGGCGAAGTAGACTCTGATCGTCTCGATGGCAAGGTGGTAGATAAGCCCGGCGACTTGGTTGTGTATGGTGGAACTGGCCGGGCCGCGCGCGATTGGGCTTCGTACCATGCGATCGCGTATTCGCGAATCGCTTGCCGCGTTTAGCACATTCGACGTTGAGCAAGGGCAAGATCTTTGCCACCTTCAAATCGTGGACTTCGGTGACATCGAATTTACGGCGCAGAGTTTCTCGGAGGATCTGGATTTGGTTTCAACCCAAGTCGAAGCGCTCTGCGAGGACTTCGACAAGGTTGCGCGAGCACGTATCGCCGCCGTGCGCCGCAGTCCAAAACAGCGCTGGAAGCCACGCTGCGGTTCAATTTTGTTTTGCGGCTTGATTGAGTTCGTGATCTGCGGAGGACGTCTGAATTTCAATTCTCCCCTCCACATCCTGGTGTCTGCTGGAGGTTTGCAGGAATCGGAAGGGCGCTGGATTGCGCGCTTGGCCTTCGACCAGGAAAGGCCGCTTTGCGGTCATCACTTTCTTCAGAGAGGCGCTACGAACGAAGGCGCTCACGTCAGATTTGAGCGCGGAAGAGCTAAGAACCGTCTTGACGACACAGTACCTTAAGGACAAGATTCAGAAGCGGCGTGTGAACATTTCATATACGCCGGAGGAATTCGTGGCGACTTTGGGGGACCACGTTCCCGACCGGTACCGACACGCGATTCGCTACCTCGGGCTGCTGGCGCCTGGGTCGAAAGCACGGATCTCCGCTTCTCTGTGCACTGCTGAGGCAGCCAAAGCGACCTCGTCCACGACGGTTGAGTTGGGCATTCCTGCTGCGGAGGGACTTTGGAGTAAATCCCCTCATTGATCGCCGCGGTCAACCGATGCGCTGGGTTGGTCGTCTCAGTCCTCGCATGTAGGATGACTGCCCGCCACCATCGGAGGTCCGGCAAATCTCTGTCTAGAGGTTGTCAAGCAGAATGATCCGGGACCAGCGCTCCGATCATTTCAATGCCACCTTGGATTTGACTAATCCAACTTCTCCCCAAACACACCAGTTTTCTGCCAGTTGGTCTGACCGGCGCTCCGACAGTCACTGAGAAGACCCGCCAGCAGTGGGCGGCGCCCACCCACCTCTTTGAAATGGATTTTTGTTTTTCCTAGACGTCAAGGGAAAGGCGTTGGGGCGTCCGCGTCGGATAGTCAACGGCGACGAGATAGCTTGGTTGCGCGACCAAGGGACAAGTGTTCGCGAGATCGGAAAGGCAGTTGGCGCGTCCTCCGGCACGGTTCGCACGCGTCTTAATGTGCGGGTGATTTGAGTATCGTCGCTTCACTTACGGCTGAAACTCAGTCGCTTCGTCAAAGCGTTGGCGAGCCTCATCGTGGCGACCTAGCCCGGAATCCTGCGCATGAGTCAAGAAAACGCATTGCTACGCGAGAAGAAAATTTGTTTGGAGCACTGCTTCTGGCTAGGCGCGCCACTTCGCCCTCAACCCTTCTGTGATGAGAGGTGGCTCCGACTTTTGTAGTTCTGCAGCGATCTTTTCCATCTGACGCATGGCGCGCAGGTGATTTCGTCCCGCAATCTTGAGCACATCGTCGTCGGAATATCCCCGCCGCAGAAGTTCCGCAAAGAGAAACGGATAGCGCGTGACGTTCTCCAAGCCAAACACCATCGAATCTGGGACGGCTTCAAAAAAGTCGGCGCCAATGCCGATGTGGTCAACGCTCGCAACCTTGCGAATATGGTCAATGTGGTCGGCAACGTCGGAGATGGTACCGCGCGGAGGTAGGTTTGCTTTTTCCCAATCGGCGATCCCTTTCGCAATCGCTTCGTCGGTATCGAGACGCGCGTGCAGGTCTTTGACAGCCGTCGTGCGTTTCTCTTGCCATTCAGAGTTCTTGGGCGACACGTACGCCCCGATGAAGTTGACGTGGACCACCCCGCCATTGTTTGGCATCAGCCGTAACACATCATCCGGAACGCAGCGCGGGTGGGGGTCAATGGCGAAGGCATTCGAGTGCGAGAAGATAACGGGAGCACGTGTCACGCGCAGCGTGTCCCGCATGGTGTCTGCGCTGACGTGAGAGATATCCGCGAACATGCCCAAACGGTTTATTTCCTTCACCAAGCGCTCCCCGAACTCCGTCAGCCCGTAGTGTTCCGGCCGGTCCGTTGCAGAATCGGCCCAGTCAACGTTGTCCCAGTGCGTTAGCGTCATGTAACGCGCACCCAACTCGTGGAAAATGCGCAGCGCCGCCGGGGAATTCTCGATCATGTGGCCGCCTTCTACTCCCAGCAGACAAGCGATGCGTCCCGACTGGTGGATGCGGTCGATGTCATCCGCAGTTCGCGCTTGTTCCAGCTCGGGCCGGCTGCGGATGAAGCGCAGTGCCACATCAAACTCGCGGAGCGCTTCATGCAGCGATGTGTGCGTCCTCTGTGTGGCAGACTCAATGAAAACCGACCAGTACTGTGCTCCAACGCGACCTTCGCGCAACCGCGGAATGTCAGCACAAAGAGTCGACTGAACCTTGCTCATGTCGAACGATGTCAGGTCACCCGCCTTGGTTTCGAGCAACATCGATGGCAAATCGTTGTGCGTATCAATGAGCGGAGCCTTCTCCAGAAGCGCCTTGGCTCGGTCTAGCAACTTTGGGTCGGGAACCAGCGCGTCCTCAGTAGCGGCGCGAACGCCCGCGAGCAAATAGTTGGCGAGAACCGCGGAACCTGCCATCAGACTTGTCTGCTCAAGAAAACGGCGACGTGATATCAAAAGGCTGCTCCTTAAAAATTAAGCCGGAATTTCCTTTTTGACCCCAAGAACGGCTGAGATTCTACCCCCAACCCTTGTTCGCGTCAATGTGAAACAGTTTTTGGTGAAACAGTTTTTGGTAGTGGGTTCGTATCTGACCCATACCCAGTTTTTGGTAGAGCCTACTCACATCGTATCCCCCTAGCGAGGTTGCGGCACGTTCAGTCGGATCGATCCGACCACTAATACAGTGCGGCAGAAGATTTCAATCCCACCGGGCTCCTATAACCCGCTTTTCAGCGCGGGCATAATCTGGATCACGAGATTCGATAGCAACGTCTTGGTTGCCGTTGACGCTTCAACGGGTGGAGTCCATTCACGCAAACGACCTGGCGCAAGGTGTGTACGATTTCCACGAGATCCGTCTACGCTGCCATCACAGCGTCAATCGGCTTGTACGCCGCCGGGGTCTCATCGATCACGTCAGCATCCTTACGGCACTCCACACCATCAGTCATGCGGATGTGGTCTTCCACCGTGAAGCGCTTTTTCGCCGTGCATCGAGTTCAGAGATCTCATCAGGAGAGAAATACTGCGCGATTCTTGTGGGACCGCCGCCCAGATCGTTCAGATAAAGCGAATAATATGGATCCCAGAATTGACTTCTCGCGTCATCTGTCCTTCGACCATTCGCCAGATGCCCAACGGGTTGGCGTCTTTCAACTCATCCGGTAAAGCGTGATCCGGAAATCCCTGATAGCAAACTGCCCGCGTAAACCGGAAAATCGCCCGGCTCCCCACCGATGTTGAACGTCCGTCCGAGGTGGAGGGATAAGGTCCACCATGCACCATGGCGTGACTGACCTCGACGCCAGTTGGAAAGCCATTAAATACCAGCCTGCCAACTTTCCGTTCAAGGAACGAGATCAACTCAGCAAAGTCTCGAAGGTCCTGATCGTTTCCATGAATCGTTGCGGTAAGGTGGCCCTCAAGATTTCTAGCGATTTTCAGCATTTCATCGCGATTGGTGTTGCGCACGAGCAGCGTCGTGGGTCCAAAGATCTCCGCATCGAGACCCTGGTTCTTCAAGAACGACGCGGAGTCGGTCTCAAATAATATCGAACCCACGGCAAAGCCACTGCCAGCAGGGGATTCAGCGGCTTGGGCGGCGACGGTCGCCGTGCCCCCCGACTTGCGGTTTCCCACCGCGGACTGGTAGGAGGAATGGATATTTGCAGTCAGGAGTCTGAATTCCGCTGACGCCTCGACGAGTTCGCACAGCTTGTTTCTAAATGGAGCCTCATCGGCGCCACGCGCAAGGAAAACCATTCCTGGTTTTGTGCAGAATTGACCAGCTCCCATTGTGAACGACGCGTGCAGTCCCGCAGCGATGCTGTCGGGGCGCTCTCGCAACGCGCCCGGAAGTATGAACACTGGATTGGTGCTGCTCATCTCGGCGTAAAACGGAATAGGCTCAGGGCGTGACGCGGCAAGATCCATTAACGTTCTTCCCGCAGAGCGGGAGCCGGTGAATCCTCCCGCCCTCACGAGGGGATGCTTTACAAGCGCGGCTCCGACCCGCGCTCCAGCGCCAAAGAGCAGCGAGAAGACACCTTCGGGCAAACCGCACTCTCGAACACTCTCACGTAGCGTGCGCCCGACTAGTTCGCTCGTGCCGGGGTGGGCCGCGTTCGCCTTCACGATCACAGGATTTCCCGCTGCCAAGGCAGACGCGGTATCTCCGCCAGCAACAGAAAAAGCCAAAGGAAAGTTGCTCGCTCCGAAAACAACCACCGGGCCCAGCGGCCGCAACATGGAACGTAGGTCTGGCTTGGGAAGTGGTTTACGATCGGGATCAGCGAGGTCAATCCGCGCCCCGACCCAAGAACCCTCTTCTACGACTGTGGCGAACAGACGAAGCTGGCTGCACGTACGTGCCGTTTCCCCTTGGAGACGGGCCTGAGGTAGCGCCGTTTCCAGTCCAGCGCGATCGATCACCTCACTCGCAACCAACTCAATCTTGTTGGCGATCATGCGCAGGAATGCGGCTTTCTCTTTGCCCGAGGTGCGACTGTAGACGGCAAAAGCGTCGGCGGCCAGGCGCGCGGCAAGGTCTATTTCTTCCGGCGTTGCTGGAAAAAAGCCCGGCGGAAATTGTTCCCCCGTGGCTGGATTCGTTGCCTGAAATGGCTCAACGTCAGATGCACCATCCCGAAACCCGATCATCGATCGACCTCTAAGTTTCCCCATATAAACCTGATTACTTTCCATGCGGCAGAGCATAGCTGCTCTCAGTCTGCGGACGGTTTTGCAGCGCTTGGTGAATGATTTGCCGGATGTTTTCGAGTTCGTCCCCGATCAGCTGCAGCCGAGGCGGGCGGACGCGCGGGTTGCCCATGCCACATTCCGTTTGAACAAGTTTGATAAGCTGGACGAAGTTTGGCACGGTGTCCATCCTAAGCAGCAGAAACCACCGATACAGCTCAAACGCTTGCTCGCTCTGCCCGTTCATGCCAAAGTTGAACAGATCGACAGACTCCCTGGGCAGCGCGTTGGCGAGTCCGGCGACCCAGCCCGTGGCACCCACTCCGATGGTTTCTAACACCGCATCATCCACTCCCACGGATATCTGCAAGCGGCGATCAAGCAGGACCCGAAGGCGGAAACGCGCCTCGCGTCTTTACTCGACTCCTTCACCGCCTCGAGGTTGCCATGTTCTTCCGCTAATTCTCGAATCTGTTCGGGCAAAAAATCCGTCCCGTAAGCGATTGGGTTATTGTAGAGCATGCAAGAAAGTGGAGTCGCTCCAAACACTGCGGCAACATGAGCCTTCATCTGGCGCCAGTTCCCTTCGTACACATCATAAGGGGGAAGAACCATCAGGCCATCGCAGCCAAGTTCGGCAGCCTTTTTCGCAAGCGCGATCGCCTCGGCGGTGGACAGTGCAGAGATGGCGGCAACCACCATCCCACGCCCACGGACAGATTCCGCGTACGTACCCAGAATCTCGACCTTCTCGTTGAAGGACAAGGTCGATCCTTCTCCTAGAGATCCGAGGGCCACGATGCCGGTACAACCGTTGTCCAGCAAAAAGCGACAATGGCTCGCCATGAAGCGATGATCGACCTTGAGATCCTTAGTGAAACTGGTTGTGATTGCCGGCGTCACGACTTTTTCCAGTTCATTTGTGCCCTCCTGATACTTCGCTGCATTCCAATTCTGGTTCGCTTGACAGCGCCACCAGGCTCTCTACGCGAACGGGAAAGATTGGCGGCCGGACGGAATCCGGATTCCACTTAAAAAGAAATTCAGATGCGGGTCCACAAACCCGTCCTTGGCAAGGTCCCATGCCGCATCGCGTGTGCAGCTTGGCCGAGCGCCAGGATGTGTGCTGGGAGAGACGGGAATAACGAATGTCTTCGCAACGGCAGACAATCGTGTCGGGAGATGGGAGCCTTCTGAGTTCCGAACGCAGGCGGAATGCTCGGTCCAGAGTCCGTGCAAAATGGCGCGCCCTGTTCCGCTGGCCGAACAATTCCTTTGCCGCAGTCATCTGCCCACTAGCAACGAGCCCTGCGATCTGGCCTTCGGCGAGCGACAACTCTATCCCTCCAATGCCGGTCGGCTCGCCGGCGCACAAAACTTCCCGGACGGTCGTTCTTTGGAAATCGTCGACTTGCACGCACCCGCGTTGGATCTCGCACCCTAGCAGTAAGGGCAATTCAATGTTCGGAACGAGATGAAAACCACACGCGAGGTAATCGCAAGGTATTGTCTCCGTCCGCCCTTGGCGGGAGATCATAACCGCTTCGACAGCCGCTTTGCCGTGGACGGCCACCGGCCAGCTGTTCGGAGCAAACTTTACTCTGGCAAGTTGTCCCGTCAACCGGAGTCCCTGTGCGATCTTGGCGGGTTGACCAAACAGCGTTACGCCGAATCTGGCCAAGCTACTCCAGGAGGCCTGCTCACAAATGATTGGAATCTCCGCTCCGTGTTCCCGGAGATAGGCTGCAACCGCGAGCAGCAGAGGACCCGTTCCGGCAATAACAACGCGTTTGCCGCGAATGGGTAGGCCGGATTTCACCAACGCCTGCAGACCGCCGACACCGGTGACATTCGGCAGGGTCCAGCCTGGAAACGGGAGAAATCGCTCGCGCGCTCCGGTTGCTAGTACTAGCTTCGTATAGCTCAGCACGTGCACGCTGTCATTTGTTTCCGCCAGCAGGATGCCTGTTTCTGGCTGGTGAAAGACCGTTAGCGCGCAAAGTATCGTTGCTCCGGCGGTACGCAACCGCGATATCCATCCCGCAGCCCTGGTCCATTCATGCTTGGCCTCGCCGCGCCAGATTTGACCACCCAGGTTCGCGTTGCAATCGACGATTCCGACATGGACGCCAGCTTCCGCCGCGCGGACCGCTGCCACCACGCCTGCCGGCCCCCCACCTACGACAAGAACGTCGAATCGTTGTTGCACTTCCCTACTCATCTGTTCTTACTTCCATACCCTGCTGACACAAAGTCTGGCAGCTTAGGCAATGGGGTTTCCCATTGATCGCCACCCGGCATTCAAAACAAGTACCCATCCCGCACAGCGGCCCGCGTGGTTCGCCACTTACCGAAATCCGGCATGCCTTCCCCGCGAGCAGGATCGCTGTCGTTACAGTCGCGCCCGAAGGGACCGTCACTGGAACTCCATTCACGGTCACGACGATCTCGCTAAGCATGGACGTCCACCAAGGCCGCGCGCGAGGGCAAATACGGCTCAATTGGAATCTCCGGTTTCGCGCCCGTGATGTGATCGGCTAGAAGCTTGGCGGTTCCAAGAGAGGTGGTGATGCCCAGCCCCTCATGCCCAGCTGCCAGGAACAAAGTCTTGTCGGCCGGCCAGGGTCCGATCAATGGAAGTTTGTCAGGCGTAGCGGCACGAAACCCAGTCCATGTGCGAACAGCGGACAACTGCATCAGACATGGAATGTATTCCTGGGCGCGCTTCAGCATGCGCATGAGGCTCTCGTTATCAATTTCCTTGTGCTCCGCTCCATATTGCCGGGAAGACCCGATAAGAACCTGACCCGAGCGACGCGGTTGGACGTTGAACGCTACCGAATCGCTGGTCACCGAATGAGAACTTTTCAAATAACCCAGCTCGACTAATTGATGTCGAATGAACCCCGGATATCGATCAGTAATAACTAAGTGCCCTTTTCGTTTCCTGATCTCAAGTCCCGGCATGAGATCGGGCGCGCAATCACCAGCCGCATTCACGATGAACTCGGCCGCGAGTTGCAAACCATTGGCCAAATGCACTCGACCTTGTCCAACTTGTGCGACCGAATCTCCGAGAAGAAGCCTTGCCCCATGCGCCTGTGCGCGTTCTGAAAGAAACCGGGCCGCGCAGGGTGGATACAGCACAGCATCCTCGGGAACAAGAAGGCCGGCGGCCATCGGACCCAGATTGGGTTCAAGGCGCTGCAGAGTTTGGGTATCGAGGACTTCGGTCGGCACTCCGCGCTTGTTGTAGTATTCGCGTTTGCGCCATACCTCGGCCATTTCTTCGTCGTCAGCAGCAATCCAGATCGTCCCGCACTGTTCGTACTCTACGTCTTCGGGCAGTTCCGACCCCAATTCCTGCCACAGGATTTGCGAGTAACGAGTGAGCGAAAATTGCGCCTCAGAGTCGTCCATCACGACGATGTGGCCCATGCCTGCCGCAGTGGCGCCGGCTCCGAGAATCTCCCGGTCGACGATCGCCACGCGCATGCCACGCCGCGCCAACTGGTCGGCGCAGGCCGCTCCCACGATCCCCGCCCCTACAATCACTACGTCATACGAACTTGCGGTCACGCGCGGATACCCATGCAAAACGGATCGCGTGGATCGAGCACGAGGTCGGCTTCGGCATTCAGAAATGCAGACCCTTTGATGCTCGGATACACTTTGCCCTTTCGTACTGTGACACTGCCTTCAAACACGCTTCCGACGATGCTTTCCTGCCTCCAGATCTGGCCTTCGCGGAGCTTGCCATCGGCATAAAGACAAGCCAGCTTTGCGCTGGTTCCCGTACCACAGGGAGAGCGATCGTAGGCTTTCCCGGGGCAGAGCACAAAATTCTTGCTGTGCACTCCCGGCACTTCCGAGGGAACAAAGAGCTCAATGTGGTCAATTTCTTTCCCGTCGTCGCCAGCGATCCCGTTGTCCCGCAGCGCCTGACGGATAGCCCATGTAAACGCGGTGAGTCCTTCCACGTTCCCGAGAGTCAGTTCCCCATTGTGTTCGTGAACAAGGAAAAACCAGTTTCCACCCCACGCCACATCGCCGCATACAGTGCCGTGGCCAGGCACATCCAGCGCCAAATTGGCGGCCTTACGATAGCTCGCGACGTTCTTGACCGTGACCTCACGGTTCTCGTGAAGCTGGACCTGAACGGCACCCACTGGGGTCTCGATCTGGTGCATTCCCAGACCAATACGCCCCATGTGCGCGAGTGTGACGACGAGACCGATGATTCCGTGACCACACATTCCAAGATAGCCAACGTTATTAAAAAAGATGACCCCCGCCGCGCATTCGGGAATCGTCGGGTCGCACAACAGTGCACCCACCATTACGTCCGACCCGCGGGGCTCGTTAACGACGGCAGAACGAAAATCGTCATGTTCACTGCGAAAACGCTCCAGTCGCTCAGATAAAGAACCAGATCCAAGGTCCGGCCCACCACTCACAACTACCCGCGTCGGCTCTCCACCCGTATGGGAATCAATGACGCGCACCCGGCGGCATTCTCCTTTAGTCATCGACTCTCTTCCCCGCCAAGGATTCCCACAAACGGAGTTCCTGCGGCTCCATCCTTGATGTATATAATAAGCACGAGCTGTATTTTATGGATATAATATTCACTCGTCAACGTGGACAGGAAAGGACTCGCGATAGAACTGTTCGGCCTCTGCGCAGTGCGTCAGCCGCCGCTCTCCGCATTCCCTTGTTTCCGTATTGACCCAAGCGATTTGCTGCACGCTTGGGTGATAGTCACAGCCGATAATCAACATATTCGGCCTCCTTGTTTGCCGAGCCTTGGTCGTTGGACACTACCAAGCCTACTCAGCATCGAGGGGGCCTACGACTTTATGAAATCAACAAGGTAGGAGCGTTCGCAGGCTGCTATGTATGAAAACGGCTACTATAGGCCGCCGCAGAGGTGCATCATGGGAGAGCTCCGCATTCCAAGACCGGAGTTCTGCGCCGTGTGCCGACATGCCATCAAGGAGATCGTCGACCTCTATGGACGCCCATGAGGTCAATGTTTACCCAACTTTCTTGAGACCTGATTTCTTCGCTACCTATCCGGCGCGGATTCCTCCAGTGAACCGGAGGACGGAGATTCGACGAAGCCGCTTCAGCGACGGGCAGGGTCAGCCGCCGATCCCCACCCGCAATCCATAGGATTCGAGAAGGCGCCGGAAGTATCCGGTCCGGTCCCCAGAGGGGCTGTCCGTTCTGGTCAACGCGTACTTCCGTCCAAGCCTTGGGTACTTGGGCTCGCCGAGACGGTGATACGGCAAGATGTCCACCTGCTCAACGCCCGGCAGTTGCCGCACAAACTCAGCGGTTTTGCGAACGTTCTCCTCGGTATCGTTGCACCCGGGAATCAAAGGAATGCGAATGACCAATCTCCCACCCGCCTCGGCAAGCCGCCTAGCATTCTCGAGGATCCGCCCGTTACCAACGCCGGTAAAGCCCCGGTGGCTTTCTGAGTCCATGTGCTTGATGTCGTACAGGAAAAGATCTGTATGTGGCAGGACGAGCGCGATCGCCTCCCATTCGACGGCACCTGAAGTCTCGATGACCGTACTCGCGCCGAACTCTCCCTGCTTGTAGCGTCGCAGCAACTCCATAGCAAACTCCTCCTGTGCTAACGGCTCACCTCCCGACAGCGTCAGCCCCCCGCCCGAGCGGTCGTAGAACGCCGAATCCTGCGCAACCTCGCGCAGGACCTCGTCCACGTCCATCAGGCGCCCGGTGAGATTCATCGCCTCGCCTGGGCAACGCACGGCGCATAGCCCGCAGTAATCACAAGCGTTGCGATCAACTTGCCGCCACCCAAACTCGTCGATCAACACGGCCCCGTGTGGACAGGCGGCGATACACTTGCCACACGCCAAGCACCTCTCTTTGAGCCACACGAATTCAGGATCTGAAAGTTGGGACTCCGGGTTGCAACACCACAAGCACCTGAGCGGACACCCCTTGAAGAAGACAATCGTTCGGATGCCTGGCCCGTCGTGCAACGCGTACTTCTTGATATCCCAGATCCAACCGCGGCAGACACGCTCCTTGCCCGGTCTGGCATTGGACCGATCAATCATGAGACTTAACGCAAGTGCCCTCTTATGCAGAATGTCGCGAAGCATCCGCGGTTTGTTCGCTCGACACCCAGCCTCGGATCACCCTCCCCTCGCGGTGCCTCGGCATCCGCGAGGGGAAGGCGGCCTGCTACAGGCCGTGTTCAGTACGGGAAAGAATTTCTCGCTGGATGTCGGGGCTCAGAAGCACGAAATAGTCGGAGTACCCGGCTACCCGGATGATCAGGTTCCGGTATTTCTCTGGGTGAACCATGGCATCTTCCAGTATCTTGCGGTCTATCATGTTGAACTGAACATGGTGCCCGCCCTGATCGAAGTAGCCGCGTATGAGCGCCGCCAGCTTACGCAGATCCTCCTGCGTCTTCACGCACTGCGGACTGATCTTCATGTTCAATAGCGTGCCGTTGGTCCGCGCGTGATCCAGTTTTGCAACCGACCGCGCCACTGCCGTCGGTCCCTTCAGGTCGTGCCCCTGCACGGGCGACACGCCTTCCGAGAGCGGCGTGCCCGCACGCCGACCGTCGGGGGTGGCACCGGTCAACTCACCCAGGGAGATGTGCGAAGTAGTGGGCAGCAGATCGACCCAGTACTTCGCCCCCTGGATGTCACGGTGCCTTTCCACCTCGCCGCAGAAGATCTGCTCGACTAGCACTGCTAGGTCATCGGCGTAGTCGTCGTCGTTGCCGTAGTGAGGTGTCTTGTTCACGAGCAGCTGGCGCATCAGCTCGAAGCCCTGCCAGTCGCGATCGAGCGCATCCTTGAGCTGGCACATCGTGAAGCTCTTCCCGTCGAACACGTGCTTCCTGATGGCCGCCAGCGCGTCGGCCACTGTTCCGACCGCCACCCCGGACATCGTCGCGATATTGTAATGCGCGCCACCCCGGTGCCAATCCAGCGCCCGCTCGATGCAGTCGTCGATGACTGCGGAGGTAAACGGTACCGGGCAGTAGACGGCGTAGATGTCACGCATGATGTTGTCGTAGTGGACCTTCATGTCGACGAAATGCGCTACTTGCGCTTTAAACGCGGCCACGACCTCTTCGAAGCTCGCAAACCTCGCCGGGTCACCGGTCCGCGGCCCGAGCTGCTCGCCCGTCAATCGGTCCAGGCCGTCGTTGAGCGCCAACTCCAGGCACTTGGCCAGGTTAAAGTACCCGGTCGACGCCATTCGGTCTTTGCCATCACAGAAACATGCCACACACCCGTGCACGCTGCTCGCCCGCGCATCCTCCAGCGTCTTACCCCGGTTGACCATGCCGAGCACCAGGACGTCGGTGTTGAACATCGCCGGCATTCCCATCCCTTGGCGCAACAGGTCGCAGCAGCGGAGGAGAAACTTGGACGGCGTCTTCGAGCTGATCTGTGCGGACAAACCAGGCTGTGGCAGCCGGCAATGCTCGAGGGCAGTCAGGCTCATGAACGACAGTTCATTGGTCGCGTCCCGGCCGTCTCTCGTCAGGCCGCCGATGTTCAGGTTCTGAAACTCGGGGTACGAGCTGCTCGTCTGCGATTCACCGGAGTCCTTCGCTAGCGTGATCTCGTCGAACTTCACCCACATCAGGTCCAGCAGTTCCTGCGCTTCGTCCTGAGTGATCTCACTCGACTCGATGCTGTAGCGGTAGTAAGGGTAGAGGTACTGGTCGAAGCGGCCGGGCCCGAAAGCATGTCCGTCGGTCTCCAGGTTTAGCACGAGGTGCGTGAACCAGAACGACTGGAGTGCCTCCTGGAACGTGCGCGCCGGCTCAGCTGGCACCCTGTCGCAGACGGCAGCGGTCCGGAGGAGCGCTGTACGCCTCGCCGCGTCCGGCTCTCGCTCCGCGAGCTGTCGCACATGCTCAGCGTGTCTTTGTGCGAAGACCGTCACTGCTTCGCAAACCAGGGCCACCGATTCTAGAAACTGCTTGCGATGGATGTAGCCGGGGTCCTCGTACCGGAGGCCCTCCAGGGCACGAGCCACATCCGCCTTGATGCCGTTCATCCCCTTCCCGAGAACCTTCGCGTAACCAGCCGTGATGTGGCCGATCGTGCGCGAGCGAAAGTAGTGGTAGAGGACACCCCGATCATCGGCACGCCACAGCTCGGTCGGCACCGCCTCCATGAGGCGGTCGTAGATCTGGCGTCCCCGCCAGTACGGAAACACGGCCTCGCGCAGTACCTGCTTAGCCTCGTCGCTCACGAAGAACGGCGTGTCCTTGCGCGTCGCCAGCCGGTCGAGATCGCGCTCAACCCATGCGCAGTTGATCTCCGGGAAGACCGGTGACCCGCGCGACTTGGGGGCCTTCATCCCGACGATCACTTCGCCGTCCTGGATGACGATCCGGTGCTCGTCGAGGATGCGCCGGATCATTTTGGCGCGGCGGATCGCGATCGGCTCGCCTTCTGTCTCCTGATAGCTGTGCGTTGCCGACAGAGCGCGCTCGGCGAACAGCTCCGGTCTCGCGGAGACGTTGCGCTCCACCCCCATTAGAACTCGCCGGGTTGGCGCCGCCTTGGGATGAACGATCCATTCAGGAACGAAACTGGCACGCCCCGCGGACTGCGGCGACGCTGTTTCTGGCTCCATCACGACTAGATCTGCCATCGCACTCTTCGCTCTTTACCAAGACTATCCCGCCGCTACCCATCTGCAGAACCGAAATTCAGAAACCAGGTCGGTCCTGACCCGGCCCTCGGGCGCGAATTATCAAGTTGCCAAAACGTTGCTTGCAGCAAATTAGAAGGCTGGCCTGGGGCAGCCGCGGCATATAGCAGGCGAACCATGCGGAACCACAAGTGACTACGCAGGGATCCCGCACGCCTTCTTGGCTGGGGTTTCGCATCGCCCACCCTGGGGAAACACAAAACATTATAGTCGAAGCAAGCTTGATTTGCCAATGGATAATGTATATAGGATATTTCACAAATGAGAATGGGGAAAGGAGGATGGGAAGGTAAAGGGAGAAATGACACGCATGAACCGCACGCGTCGGCCGCGCATTCCAGACCAAGAATCGGTTTTGACTACGCGATTCGCGACTGGACGGGCTCGGCCATCATCCGTGCGCAGTCCGCATGTGTATTCGAGCTCACTATCCCTCGCAGCGTGTTCAACCAGGGAGACCCCGTCGTGATCCTGAACGGCATCCCCATCAGCCAACTGCCGAGCCTGGTTGACCCGCACAAGGCGGCCAATAGTCGGATCGGAAACCGCTCCTTGATCCGATGGGATGCCTTCCACCGGATCTCGCCCTTCCAACTCCGGCTGCTAAGCATTTTGCGCCAGCATCGCTCAACGGCTCGATGGACTCGCTGCAGTGCCCGAAAGTTCCCGGCAATGCCGTAGTACGGTATCGCTCGGATGCCCTTCGGGTCCAAGACGCAATTGAGCAAGAGACTGGGGAAGTTTCGCTTGACCCTGGAATCGAGCAAGACCAAACTCGTCGAATTTGGTCGCTATGCGCAGCGACGCGCGAGCAAACGTGGCCGTAAACGCCCGGAGACTATCTATTTCTTCGGCTTCAGACTGTACTGTACGCGCAACCAAACAGGCAACTTTCGGGTTGGCTTGCGTACGGAAAAGTCACGACTGCGACGCGCGCTCCTGCACTTGCAGGACCTGATGCGGCGGATGCGGCACTTGCCGATCCGGGAGCAGGTAGACCACCTCAATCAAGTGCTTCGCGGTCACTATGCGCTGATCGACCCACCTTGCGGGGTCCCCTCTTCTTCCGCCTCGTGCAGCAAGCGGTAGCAATCGAGCCCGTTTCCTTGGATCGGATTCTTCACCCTGGAACCAAGGCCAAAAGGAAACCACAACCTTTAGGGGCTACCCGATTCAAGCAAGCACCGCAAGTATATTATATTTTTAGTTCTAGCGGCTCTGTGACATGTCCGAGAGCCCCTATCGGACGATGCCATTGAACCAGAACCGGAAGACCGAAGTCACTGGAGGCTAATGATGAAATGGAAGGGTGTCATGCCCGCTATCTCAACCTGTTTTGATAAGAATTACTCCGTCGATCACGATTTCATGACGCGCCATTGCCGATGGCTGCTGGACCAGGGCTGTACAGGAATTGTTGCACTCGGCACACTGGGAGAAGGAGCGACACTTACTTTTGATGAAAAACTTCAAGTCCTTCGTACTTGTGTGCGTTCAGCGGACAGGCGAGCTCCCGTGGTGGCTGGTATTTCCTCCCTCTCAACATCTTGGGCAGTAGAGCTGGCCGTGGCGGCCGTCGATCTAGGATGCGCGGGCTTGATGGTTTTGCCGCCGTACGTTTACCAGGGCGACTGGCGCGAGATGAAAGCACATGTCGCCGCTGTGTTCAATGCAGTCCCGGTTCCTTGTATGCTCTACAACAATCCGGTGGCATACGGAACAGATTTTCTTCCCGTTCACATCCAAGAACTCGCGAGTGAACACCAGAATTTGCAGGCCGTAAAGGAGTCCAGCATGGACGCACGGCGCGTCAGCGCGATTCGTGCACTGGTGGGGAGTCGACTCGAAGTTTCGGTAGGTGTGGACGACGCGGTTCTTGAGACGGTCGGTGTTGGAGCTTCAGGTTGGGTTTCGGGTCTGGCCAATGCGCTACCAAAGGAGTCGGTGAACCTTCTTACTCTTGCACTCAACGGCGAGCGCGAGAAAGCATTCGAGTTATATCGCTGGTTTCTCCCGTTGTTGCGCATGGACACTGTGCCAAAGTTCGTGCAACTGATAAAGCTGGTCCAGTCGGAAGTTGGGATGGGTAATTCTCGAGTACGCCCACCGCTGCTCGAGCTCGCAGGTTCAGAATTGGAGGACGCGCGAAATACTATCAACGATGTCCTCCGAGACCGGGCTGGTAGGGGATGAGAATCTATTCCCGGGGGGTACGGCTAGCATTCGAAGTCTTGATCTTGAAAATCAGTTCCGGACGGAGACGAAAATCCGCGCCATATGGCGGATGCAAGGCAGCAAGGAAGACGCAGTTCCATCTATCAGGTCCTAG
>Ga0116223_10002057_pt1 | contig 19439 bp, 18 predicted proteins | sample Sb_taG_3_FD_90092 | JGI IMG/M metagenome (GOLD analysis project Ga0116223, IMG submission 90092) | Peat soil microbial communities from Weissenstadt, Germany - Sb_50d_a_PC metaG | ecosystem: Environmental > Terrestrial > Soil > Wetlands > Peat | place: Germany: Weissenstadt | collected 2010-09-21 | reverse complement strand
GATTCCATCCAGCGGGCCAAATCAAAAAGGGCCGCAAAGGAAATGATACCGGGTCCAGCTGACGCCGAACAGCTGCTCACTTCCTGTGTAGTGTGTGCATGCTTAGAAGAACCTGGAGACGCCGACCAAGATAGAGCGCGTCGCCGGTATCCAGACCGGCGGTTCCGAGCGCGCCTTCGATCTTTACATGAAAGCCCGCTACCTGGACCAGCAACACGCCGGGCATGGCGTGACGTTTGCCACCGGCACGCCGATTTCCAACACCATGTGCGAGCTTTATACGATGCAGCGATTCCTCGACCCGGAAGGGCTCAAGGCACGTGGCATCGACCACTTTGACGCCTGGGCGGCTAATTTCGGCGAAGTGGTGGACACGATGGAGATATCGCCGGACGGGAAAACATTGAAGCCCAGGAGCCGCTTCTCGAAATTCGTCAACCTGCCGGAATTGCAAATGATGTTCCGGGCCTTCGCAGACGTGCAAACGGCCGAGATGCTGGACCTGCCACGGCCCCGCCTGGAAACCGGCAAGCCTGTCATTGTCGCCTGCCCGATGTCGGAGGAGCAGCACGCCATCCAGCAGCAATTAGTTGCCCGCTATGAGCGGCTGCGTTCACAGAAGGTGGACCCCAGGGACGACAACGCCCTTGCCATTACCACGGACGGCCGCAAGCTCGCCCTCGATGCCCGGATGCTGTCGGCCGGAGCGCCGGATTCTCCGGAATCAAAGATCAACGCCCTGGTGGAGAATGTCACCCGCATCTGGCGGGACACAACCGGTAAACGCGGCACGCAGATGATTTTTTGCGACATGGGCGTGCATCCGACGCCGTGGGGCTATTCCGCTTATGACGAGATCACCGAGAAACTCATCGCCGGCGGAATCCCCCGCAGCCAGATCGCCGCCATCGGCGAGGCCGACTCCGACGCCAAGAAGCGTGCCCTGTTTGACCAGGTGCGCAGCGGCCAGGTCCGCGTGCTGCTGGGCAGCACGCAGAAGATGGGCACCGGCACCAACGTGCAGAAACGCCTGGTTGGTCTGCATCACCTCGATGCTCCCTGGAAACCCGCCGAGGTGGAGCAGCGCGAGGGTCGCATCCTCCGCCAGGGTAACGAGAATGAGGAAGTCGCTATCTACCGTTACGTCACGAAGGGAAGTTTCGACGCCTATATGTGGCAGGCATTGGAAACGAAAGCGCGGTTTATTTCTCAGGTAATCACGGGAGAAAACGCCTCCCGGCGTGCCGAGGACATCGGCGGGCAGGAGCTCTCCTATGCCGAGGTGAAAGCCATCGCATCCGGCAATCCTGCGGTGCTCACGCTGGCCGAGGCCGACGCCGAGATCCAGCGTCTTTCTGTATTGCGTAGAGCCTACATGGACGAACAGTTCCTTGCCCGCAGGAATCTCAAGGAGCTGCCCGACAAGATCGAACGCCTGAGCAAGCGCCTTGACGGCCTGGCAGCCGATCAAGCCACTATCGACGAGCATGCTGGTGAACCCATCACCATTAGCGGACGCCGCGTGCTGCAGGATGACACGCTGGGCGTGCTTGGCAACGCGCTTGAGGCTATCCCCCAATATGTAAATGCTACCAAGCGCTTCGCACTTGGCACGTACCACGGTCTGGCCTTCGGCATCATCCGGCATCCGCAATGGCACCCCGAAGTTTATCTCGAAGGCAAGGTTACGCGGCTGGGCGACCTGTCCGATCACCAGGGGCCGCGCGCTATCCTTAATGCCGTGGAGCGGATTGCCAAGGGATACCGCGTTGAATCCGAGCGTACAGAGCAAGACTTGCAGATCGCCAGCTCGCAGCTGCATGATTATCAGGCAAGGGCCGGCCAGCCATTTGCCCATGATGCCTACCTGAAACAGTTAGCTGACTTACGCGACCAGTTGAGAATTGGCCTGTCCGGCGCCGAGCCGAAGGACGGCCAACCCACTGTTGCCGAGCTGGCCGAGCAGATCAAGGCCCTGAAATCCGCCCACACCGTCGAGGCAACGCCTGAGCGCGTCACCAAACGCCGTTCCACGGCCGAGGAGCCCGTCACCGCGCGCATTCGCCGGCGGGCAGAGGCCCTGCCCGCCTCCGACCACGGCACGGAAGCTAATGCTGCCGACCTGCCGCCGAAGGCGTCGCTGCCGGCCAATCCCGGACAGCTTCCTATTTCTGAAATGCCCTCTTACGATTCCAGCTCTACGCGACGCTGGTCCTCCTCGCCTGAGATGGCTTACCAGGAATGTGCTGAGAGGGGGGGCGGTGATGATCGGCTCCGCGTATCCGTACTTACGCCGTCACTGGATGCAACGCTCAGAGTTCGCCGGGATGGCTCCCCCGTGCTGCGCTATCCTGTATTTTGAAGGAGTATTCCAATGAGTGGCACTCCCCTTACGACCTACGCAGAGCGCGAGTTTAAGTATCAGGTGCGTAGGGAGATTTCCAACCAAATCCGCAAGCAGTGTCCGAAAGGCGATCCGTTTGTTACTGGCGTAACTGTTATGTTGGGAACCGTCTTAGTGCTGGCTGTGTTGAATGAGATACTCAATGGCAAGGATCAGGGCAGGACGCGGTAGCAGCCCACGTTTCCTGTCGTCATGGAGTGAATTCAGCAACCCCGGCCGCAGCGGCGGCAGCCTTCAGTCTGTCGTCGAGCGTGGCCAGCGGGAGGCCACGCCGGAGGGCAAGTTCCAGATATGCGGCGTCGTACACGGACAGCTGGTATGTCCGGGCCAAACGGATAGATTCCTGCCATGCCCGGCTGGCCGTTTCATCGTCAATTGAAATCGGCAGAGAACTCAGCAGGCCAAAAAACGTGGTGACTTTTGCTTCGGTCGCGCGTTTCCGGCGCTCGCCAACCAGTAATGCGTTGGCGACTTCCAGCGGCCAGAGCGTGGGTACGACGGCCGAGGCAGAGGTTAAGGAATCCTCGACTGCCTCCGCATACTTATCCGCTTCATCCTCGAAGAACCAGGATACGGTAAGTGAACAATCCAGGACAAACGATTTTGCCTTGGGTTTGCTTTTCTTCTTGGCCATGCCTGCAAATCCTCTCCGCAGACCCGCCGCTTCAGAAGCGGCGGCCTGCCTCAATCATTTCACGGATCGACATGCCCTTGCCCAGCGTGTTCCCACGCCGCAGGGCCTTCATTTCCCCGATCACCTGCTTGACATCCCTGCGGGCCTCTCCCGGAGGCGGACTGAGCAGAGCTGCCGGCCGGCCGCGCCGGGTAATGAGAATCTTCTTGCCCCTGGCCACCTGGTCGAGCAGGGCCGAGAAATGCGTCCTTGCTTCGTAGTAGCTGATGGAAGTCATAAGCACCTCTTGAATAGACCTGTCTATTCGACCAGTCTAGCAGAATTGCGGCCTTTGTGCAACTGGCACGACTTCCCGGACTTCCCGGTAGTAGGTCGGTTTGAAATTGCGTAGTGCAAAACGCGGATGCCCTGATAAACTAGCGGATTGGCAGAAGCTGACTGCGACTGATACACGAGAAGAAGGAAACTTATTGATGTCACAAGAGACCATGCTACGCGACCTCTTCGACCGATGGGAGCGGGTTTGGCATGAGGGCCAATACGACCTGATCGCCGGTTGCATCCAGCCGAACTACATCCGGCACGACGAAGCAGGTGACCGGACGGTAACACGCGAAGCCTACGCTGCGGAGATTTCCAAAACGCGACAGGAGCGACCGCATTTACGGTTCGTTGTGTATGATCACACATTCGAGGGCGACCGCGCATGGTTCCGCTTTACGCTCAAATGGACGGACTCGAACACCGGTGAGACGCGCACCCGGGCAGGTATGCAGGTCTACCGGATCGAGGCTGGAAAACTCGCGGAAACCTGGCTTATGTTTCAACCACTAGGCTCGGCATGGACAGATGCCGTTGCGAAGGAGCACTGGACGAGCAATTAAATACTGGCACTGGATTCAAACTGACCCAATACCGACTTCCCGCCGTCAGGGATGCCCGCCTCAATTGTGCCCACGGATAAACGCCGGGGCGACCTTCTTCAGCCAAGCTTGCACTTCCTCATTTGACTCGCATTCCGCAACCTCGATCCGGTCAATGGTCGGCTCCCCCTCCCCGGCCTTACCCAATTCGTCCTCGTCCATCTCGCGAACAAAGGTGATGCGGTGCCGCTGAAACCCCCGGTCAGTCAAGTTGATTTCCTTGTCCCGCAGCACCGCGTCGAGATTGCTGCCGCGAATCAGCACCAGCGTCACCAGGTCGCCGGTAAACTTCAGCAGCAGCCCGACTGACGGGTTGTGCCGCCACAGAGCGAGCAGGCTGTACGGAAACCAGTCAGAGTTCCCGTCGCGAAAGCGAAACTCCACCGCCAGGGCGCGCTGGTCCAGCCCACGCAGGAAGCCAAAGGCTGCGCAGCGTGCCTCATCGGTCGTTTTTTCCTTCTCCTGAGTGAGGGCCGCAAGGCCACGGTGGGGCTTCCGTGCTGGGAAATCCAGCACTCCGTTTTCATCAGACATAGGCATGCTCCCTATCCAATGGTGGTGTTCTGCTCGGATCAGGCAAACGAGGCGCGTGTGTCTGGGCGAATGTCGCAAGCCGACGCAGGTAAGCAGCGTGCTTGCGTAAGCGCTGACGGAACGCCGGTCTCCGCCGCCTGGACTCCGCCAGCTCGGTTGCCGACATCGGCTCGTCCGCCCGTTCCACGGCCTTCTGCAACTGCTCCTTGTCGTCGGTGAAGACAATCGCCTGTTTTTTCCCGCGTGACACTGAAACGTAGAACTGCCGGCGGTTCGTAGCCGGGAAGGACTGGCTCGACTGGCCGATGAACACCTTGTCTACGCTCTTGCCCTGGCTGGCATGGCTGGTCACCACATAGCCGTGGGCCAGGTGACCGAACTCCTTGGAAACGACCCAGCCATGATCGACGATCAGATCGCCCTGCCGGGTGAAGCCCTGCACCGAAAGCAGCGCCCCGTTGCTCAAGCGGTGCTTGCGGTCCTTGCTCCAGCCGTTGGCAGTGACGCGGATACGGTCCCCCACGGCCAGGCTAAGCTGGGCCGGGCGGTAGACCTCGAAGCGATCCGCGTATTCCAGCGGCAGTTTATCCCCTTCCGTCAAGACCAGGCGGGAGCCTTTCTTGTGACCGGGCACGTTCTGGCTGAATTCCAGGAGGTCGCCCGCTTCATAATTGACCGCGTCGGCCTTCTGGGCGCCGGTCAGGTTGGCCGGCAGCCAGGCCGGAAGCGTGTGGTCCTCTCCCAGCTTCTTGTCTGCCTTGAGGCTAGCGCGGATGGTGCCCGTAATCCGCGCCCCCTCCGCGTGCGTTGGGCTGACAACTATCGCCGTCGCCGGATCGCCGTTGGATTTCTTCTCTTTGACGGCCGCCAGGTACGCGGCAGCCATTTCCTTGTAGCGGTCGCTGTCGGCCACCTGCTTTATCCAACCGAGCTTGTCGAGTTCGGCAAAGCCCTCCACCGTCCTGCCCGCGCTCAGTTGCTCCACTGCCTTGCGGTAATCCGCCGGTTCCTGCCGCATGATCTCGGTCACTTCCTTAACCGGCAAGCCCGCCTTCGTCTCCAGCAACTTCAGCGGTTCGCCGCGGGCAACCGCGTGATGCTGCTTTCGGTCACCGGACAGAATGACGCGGGCATTCAGCTGGCCGGCAGTGTCAAACAGCCTGGCCATGTCCTGTGTGCCGAGCAATCCGGCCTCATCCACCCAAATCACGTTGCCTCTCGCCTGCTCTTGCATGTCCGGATCTTTCAGGAAACGTGCGAGCGTATCAGCTTTGGAGAAGCCTTCGGTACGCAGCACATCGTGGCTTGCGTTCACCGACGGCGCCAGCACAACAACGCTCTTGCCCGCTTGCTCAATCGCCTCGACGGCCTCCTGCATCAATTTGGTTTTGCCCGTGCCGGCGGCGCCGCGAATAATCGTCACCCGGTCCCGCGATCCCAGCACATGCCGCACCGCAGATTTCTGACCATCGTTCAGCCAATCGCGAGTAAACTGCCGGTCGGCCTTACCCAGCGGGCGGAACCGCCCCCGCCCCTTGCGAGCAAAGTCAATCACCCGGCGTTCTTCGGTCAGCACCGCATCCGTAGTGACGATTTTCCTTCCGTCCTTCTCGCCGCGTATCAGAGAGCGGCGAGCCAGCTCGCGTTGCACGCCTTCCACCGTGACACCAGCGACGCCACGTTTCATAGCTTCCGTCAGCAGTTTCCGCTCCGGGACCACGGCTTCGCGGGTAAAGCAGTGCTCCAGGGCATAATCGACCGCCTGCTTCTCACCGCCTACAGATCGCTCGTGATGTTTCTCGCGACGATGAACGGCGGCCAGGGCCTGACGTTCGGCATCAGTCAGGCGACTATCCCATTCCTTTTGAAGCTCGTGCCAGGGCAGCTCCTTGTTCTTGTTCTCGCGGGTTTCCGCTCCCAGCTCGGCTTTCCGTTTCGGGTCGGTGATGCCGCGCTCTGCGGCCACCTTCTCGATTTCCTCGGTACGCCGAGAGAATCGCCTGATCGCCGCCGCCGATACGCCCGTAAGCTCGAAATCATCCCGCTTCCGTTCTACGCCAAAGCCCAGGTCCTGCAACTTATTGGCCAGCCGCACCCGGAAGGCCGCCTGGAAATACGGTGCATCGGCTTTTAGCTGACCGAACTGGCCCGCCTTCCAACGGCCCTCCTGCTCGTCCCAGGTGGAATTCAACGCAAAACAATGGGCGTGCAACTGCGGATCGGGCACGCCATCCACCGGCCGCGAGGTGGTGTGGATGAATTCCGCCCAGACCATGTTGCCGGTCGTGCGGTCCAAATCCTTGTTGAATCTGCGGACACGGGTTTTCATTTCTGATTCGATGTCCCGCATGGTTTCATCGACGGCGGAACGGAACGCCTCCAGGATCTGCTGGTCCCCGCTCAACGCATAGAGCATCGACACGGATTTGGGCACCGAGAAGGTAAAGTCATACCCGACCCTGCGGTCCGACCGCGTGCGGACCGTGAGTGGCTTGCCATTTCTCGGGTCGAGGTTGTCGCACAGGCTGTCGAAGGCGAGTTTGTCCACCACGCCTTCCAATCCGAGCAGGCGAGCCCCCTCGCCTCCCCAGGAGCCAACAATTTCTTGACCCTCGCTGAGATAGTCAGCGCTGGAGTAATACCGCTTGGCGTCCTTTGCACTTTCTTGTTGCGTGATTCTGAGCATGCAACATTCTACGGTCGCAATTGAAGCATCCCGCGCGCGTTCTCGGGAAACCGGGTTTCCCCGAACACCCTTTGCGGGCTGGTCGCCGGGCGAGCAAGAACTGTGCCTGTCGCCCCTGCCTTGCGGCCAGACGGCTCCACGCCCCGCCTTCAGTTGCTTCTCCCTGCCCTCGCCCCAGGATCGTTCAGCCAGGCTCGGCGTCTTTGCATTTGCCTCGACGGTTCTCTTGCTGAATCAGACAGTTTCTCCTTCCTGATCTTCACCCGACCAGGGCGGCCTTTGTTTCCGAGGTGTGTAAAGCCGCCGCCGACCGCGCAAGCTGCCAAGGCCGCTTTCCTTAAAGGAAGCCTTCGGCCTTTCGCTTGTCGCCTCTGGCTCGCGGGCCGTCTCTGGCGGCTTTGGATCGACACCCGGAAAGGCCGCGAATGGTCGCGACCTAAACAGTAAAGGAGAAAAGTTATGTCTGAAGCATCGCGAATCGACCACAGCAAGAAGCAGCCGAGCCACGTCGCGTATAACGTCCGTGAAGGCAAGGACAACGACAGCTATTGGACGCGAATCGGCGTCGCCTGGGCCACCAAGGATGGCAAGGGCTACACGATCCAGCTCAATGCCCTGCCGCTGGACGGCAAGATCGTCCTCCGCGTGCCGGAGCCGAAGAACAGTTAACTGCCGGATATCAACCGGGCGGTCCGGTCCAGCCGGGCCGCCCTTTGCAGAAAGGATATTGACCATGACACAGACGAAACACTCACCGGAGCCGTGGGCATACGACTACAACCCATACACCGGCCACGACGGCAGCGAGATCCCCGCCTTCCAGGTCCTCGACGCCGAATGCGACAAAGTCTTTGAGACGAATGAAGACACCCCGGCTGAGCTGCAGGAGGCAAACGCATGCCTCGGTGCAGCGGCCCCCGAATTGCTCGACGCCCTCACCTATTTCTTTACCATCATGCACGATTATGAGAGCAGCATTGAGAAGGGCTACGTGCAGCAGGCCATGAAACAAGCCAAGGTCGCCATCGAGACAGCGACCGGGAGGGCAGCATGAAACAGCAAGTCGATATCAGGTTGAAGCTATCCCTCTGGCTGGATGCCGCGATGGACCAGGACGACATCGTGACATATGTCAGGGCAGCCCTCCCCGAGGCGTTCGGGGAAGACCTTACCGCGATGGCGAATCCCGTGGACATTCTCGACATTCGAGAAGAGGCAGCAATCTACAGCCCTATCAATACCAGCGGCTCCACACCCGGCCCCTGGGCAGTGTACCGCCTAGCGGATGATGCTGAGACCTATGGGAGCAACGCGGGCAAACTGATCGTGACCACGGCCGACAATGAGGTCGAGATCACCGGGATAATCAACAGAGAGGCGGATGCCTTCCTGATCGCGGCAAGCCCGAGACTGCTTGCCTCGTTACTGGAATGTGCCAGGCTTCTTGCTGATTACGACGAGTCGGACGGGGAAGAAGGTGTCGCTTACCGGGAGGCAATCGCTGCCATCGCGAAGGCAATCCGCAATGCCGCATGATGATTTTCGGACGAACAGATTCCATTGGTGCGCGCTGGCGGCAGGGTTTATCGTTGCCATTGAGGATAGGCTGCATGACGCGCTCTAGGTGCGGCAACTGGCCTATGATCTTTACAAGGATGATGCCTTCAGTGAGCAAGTAGGGTCTGGTCGCCGCTGCAATAACTCTTGAACAGGCTGCTGCAGCAACTTCTGACAAATAAGCTACGGCCTTCTCTAGGTTTTCCAACTAAGGCGCATCTCGTTGCCCATGCCGGCTGTTCACTGAAGTCGTTAGTTGGATAATCTACCTGCTACTGAAGTGTGTTACTGACATTGACTTGGTCAATAGCCAGTTCAGCAAGGCGGATTTGCTCATTCGCCACTGAAATCGTCTTCTGACAACCACTCCGGGTCGATTGCGCTTGTAAGGACCGTCCAGCTCCAATTGCATCAATCTCCGGGCACCTCGCCGTCCAGGCGACCGGGTGACTCCGGGCTCCGCTCCGCTCGGTCGCTGCTGCGACGGCTATCGCCCCCTGCGGCCCCCTGGTGCGAATACACGGTAAGTTGGTCGCTCACACGGCGACGAATTGTCCATTGGCCGACCGCGCCCCTTCATCGGAGCGGGTTGTTTTATTGCCCGCGCTGCCCTCATTGGCCCCGATGCAGCCCCCTCCTCCGGCTGCCCAAATCCTTGCCCGGAAGCAGCCGCCATTGATGCATATATCGTGGGGCATCCGTGCCCAATAGCGCGGTTAAGAAAGTTTACAGGCGTCTCCCCTATGCACAGCTTAGGCAGTTCTGGCCAGCATGATTTCACCGGGAAAGCCTGCCGGTTAGCCAGATGCCTGACTTGCAGGCGAGCCAGCCATCCTTCATGGTTTCCGGTTGACGGGCTGGCCACCCGTCTTGCATACAAGCAAACGGGATTGCTGCGCGGCAATCTTTGCAGCAGGTATTCATGCAAGCATTCTTGCTTGTAATCCTGCTGTACTTCCGTCATGACAGCTTGCTTTCCGTAATGCTAGCAATCTTGACGGCTTGCAAAGCTGGTTACGTGACAGCCTGCTCACATACTGACTTGACGACATGTTGGCAGGAAGGCATGACGGCTTGCTGTCAGGCTGGCTGTCATGACGGCACGATTACACACTTTCATGTCGCCACGCCAGCCTGATGCACATATTGCTTGAAAGCCTGAAAGCAAGTGGTGTATGGTCCGGCACATGATTATCGTGGTCGCCAATTCCAAAGGCGGTGTCGGTAAATCGACAATCGCCGTTCATCTGGCTGCCTGGCTGCACGAGCAGGGGCATACGGTGACGCTCGCCGACTGCGACACGCAGCATTCCTCATCCGACTGGACCAAAGAGGCCATGCCGGGCGTGAAGACAGTACGCCTGGAGAATGCCGACGACATTCTGGACCGGTTGCCGGTTCTCGGCAAGCAAGCTGATTATGTCGTGGCCGACGGGCCGGGCGGCAACACGGAAATCAGCCGCGCGCTGCTGCTCCGAGGCGACCTGGCGATAGTGCCCTGCAAGGCGAGCATGCTGGAGGTCCGGGCGCTGGCTCAGGCGACCAAAGTGCTGAAGCACGCCCAGGACATCCGCAAGGGCAGGCCCAAGGCGATCATCGTGCTCAGCATGGTGGGCAAGAATTATCGGCTGACCCAGGACATGAAGGATGCCGCAGCAGCACTCAAATTGCCACTGGCCAAGAACGCACTGACTCTGAAGCAGATTTACGCTGACGCACCCGGCCAGGGCGCCGTGGTCTGGCAGCTGGGAAGCCGTGGCCGGGAAGCGGCGCACGAAGTGGAAGCGCTCTTCCGCGCCGTGCTGCCCGAAGCATGCGAAGCCAAGCCCGTGCGACGCAAACAACGCCGGGCTGTCGGCTGAAAGGAGAGGGGGAGGGACCTATGGCACCACGCAGGAAACTGGCTGAAGGATTGAAGGCGGACCCCGCCGTCGAGGACGAATTCGTCCGCACAGGAAGAGTTAAGGCCACCCCGCCGGGCTCCCCCCCGGCGGAGGCCACCCCACCGCGCGAGGCAAAGGGCCAGGCCACCAAGCCGCTTAGCCGCGCGCCGCTTACCACACGCATTCGCTCGGACTTTTCCACCGCTTTGAAACGGGCTTCCCTGGAACGGCAGCTGAATGGCGTGCTGCCAAACACGCTTCAGGCCATCCTTGAAGAAGCGCTGGAGCCGTGGCTGCGCAAACACGGCTACCTGTAAGCCGAGCAGATGACTAAACAGCACGAACATCTCACCCTGACCCGCAGCATGGAACGGCTGATCGACGCCGCGGCGGCGATTCGTGCCGAGCCGCCGGAACGGATTGATTTCCTGCATAGCATCCAGTGCCAGTGCGGAATTCCCTACAAGAATCCAGGCGACCATGTCCGCGAATGGGACCGCAAACAGGGCGGAGCGGCGCTTCGCATCGAGGCGGGTTCTGCCATCGACCCGCGAACGGAAGAATATGTCAAGCTCGGGTTGCCCTACGGTGAGAAACCCCGCTTGGTGCTGATTCACCTGGCAAGCGAAGCCGTGAGGACAGGCACGCCCGTGGTCGATGTCGAAGGCTCGATGACCGCCTTCGGGCGCTCACTCGGCATGGAGACCAACGGGCAGCAGCTCAAATCCCTGAAAGACCAGCTTGCCCGGCTGGCCTCGGCCACCGTGCGCATGAGCGTGGTGGAAGAGGGGAGAGCCGTCCAGGTAAACACCCAGTTTGTCTCCGCCTTCGACCTGTGGTTTCCCAAGCAGCCGGACCAGCGGGTTCTGTGGCCCTCCAACGTCCGCTTAAGCGAGGAGTATTTTCATACCCTGGGTAAACACGCAGTGCCGCTCGACCACCGTGCCGTGGCGGTCCTGGCATCCTCGTCGATGGCGCTCGACGTGTATGTTTGGCTCGCCCAACGCCTGCACCGCGTGCCGGCCGGGAAGCCCCAACGCATCACCTGGGCCGCCCTGCACGAGCAATTCGGTCAGGGATTTGCCCGCGTGCGGGACTTCCGCCGTCAATTCCTCCAGACGCTTCACCAGGTGCAGGCCGCCTACCCAACCGCCCGGTTATCCGGTGATGAAGTGGGGATCACCTTGCAGAATAGTCCGCCGCCGGTTCCGCCCCGATACACCAGCATACTGTCCGGGCTATCCCAGGCGGGAGTCAAACAAGGCAACGGTAAGTTGGTCGCGCCCGTCACCACAACGCAGCCCGCAGCCGCTGTAGAAAAAGTCGAAGCGGGCAGGGAAGGCGAGGAGTCCGATAAGCCATTGATTCACGGTGAGACCGCCACGGTAAGTTAGTCGCTCCCGTCTCCGTCTTGAAGTATCCACGGTAAGATGGTCGCGCGCCGGATCATGCGAAGTTCAGGGTTCTCGCGTTGTGGAGAGACGGAAGCAAGGGGAGGAGGGGACGGCTAAGCTTTTGAAATACCGTGAGCAGCTACGGTAAGTTAGTCGCGGTCTTTCTGTGGATAACTGGCAGGATTTGACAGGTTATTCACGGTAACTTGGTCGCGGCCTGTTCGGTAACTTGGTCGCGGCATGAACAGGAAACTGCGGATTGCAGAGCGGTAAGTTGGTCGCACAAACCTATATAGTAAGAATACCTATATCTTACTTACCGATAGTTTATCAGCACGCAACAGTGGATAGATTTGTTGGATGAAGAAGGAAGGTTAGAAAAACATCCCCGCCAGAATCGCCTTGCTAACGATCAGCAGGGGCGTTTCGGGGGCAGGGGGCAGCCTACCCAGCCGAGCATCACTTTCACATCTCTGCGAGCTTCCCATCGGCCTTTTTTTCTCTCGCACTTCGATCAGCCTGAACGAATTTCTACCATCCTACTTGACAAGTCTATCACTGGTCGATAGGCAAAGCAGTGGTAAATCCAGGAGGATTCATGCTTTACCAGCGATCCTTGGAGATTGAACAGAGGCTAGGCACCGTCGTGCGTCTGATCCGCACCGGTCGGTACTCGACGCCGAAGCTTGCCGAACGGCTGGGCGTTTCCATCCCGACCGTATCCCGCTACGTAACTGCATTGCGGGAGAGGGGATACGACATCAGGGCAGAAAGGCAGGCGAGGGAATGGCGGTACGTGCTCGCACGCAAAACAGCCGGAAACCCGAAGCCAATATCAGGTCCCTTCGCTCAAGCAACCAGCTGACATTGCAAATGAGAGACAGATGGCAACCTTGGAAGAGATCACTCGTGGCGCAGCAGTTAAAGGCATCCTGCCCGAAGGGCTGGTGACGATCAGCGACGTGCGTTGGATCGGCACCGTTGCCATCGAAGTGACGTACAAGGACACTTCAGGCCGCCTGGGCAACGAGTTGCTCTACCGGGATCGCGAGGCCACGCTGGAAATCGCCGCCGGTGGACGGCCGTGGAGCTTCGATGGTGACGGCGGGCTCTTCCGCCTCCTGTCGGAAGCCAACCGCATCCGCCTGGCGTACCTTTTCGATCCGCTTCTGGCTGTCCACACCTCCCTTGTCGATCCCCTGCCGCACCAGATCACCGCCGTTTACGGCGAGATGCTGTCCAGGCAACCGCTCCGCTTTCTGCTTGCCGACGATCCAGGAGCAGGCAAAACCATCATGACCGGCTTGCTCACCAAGGAGCTGAGTGCCCGCGGCGACCTGCAGCGCTGCCTGATCGTCTGCCCCGGCAATTTGGTCGAGCAGTGGCAGGACGAAATGGACCGCCGGTTCCACCTGCCGTTCGAGATCATGACGAACGATGCCCTGGAGGCCGCACGAACCGGCAATTGGTTCTCCGAAAATCCTCTGGCCATCTGCCGGCTCGACAAGCTCAGCCGCAACGAGGACGTGCAATCAAAGCTCCGGCAAACCGATTGGGACCTCATTGTCTGCGACGAGGCCCACAAGCTGAGTGCCACGTACTTCGGCAACGAAGTCAAATACACGAAGCGCTACCGCCTGGGGCAACTGCTCTCGACGCTCACGCGGCATTTCCTGCTGCTGACTGCGACGCCTCACAACGGCAAGGAGGCTGACTTCCAGCTGTTCATGGCCCTGCTCGACGGGGACCGTTTCGAGGGCAAGTTCCGCGATGGCGTCCACCTGGCTGACGCATCGGACATGATGCGCCGGTTAGTGAAGGAGCACCTCCTCAAATTCGATGGCACTCCCCTGTTCCCAGAACGGCGAGCATACACGGTCAACTACGCCCTTTCCGACGCGGAAGCCGAGCTGTACAAGGAGGTGACCGGCTACGTGCGCGAGGAATTCAACAGGGCCGAGGCCCTCGAAAACGATGGCCGCAAGGGCACCGTTGGGTTCGCCCTGACAATCCTGCAACGCCGGCTCGCGTCCTCGCCGGAAGCGATCTACCAATCGTTGCGCCGCCGCCGCGAACGGCTTGAAAAGAGACTCCGCGAGGAGCAATTGCTCAAGCGCGGTGCGGAAGTCGCTGTTGATCTCAACGCCGGGCTTCCAGTTCTCACCCAGGACGACCTCGAAGACCTGGATGACGCGCCGGACACGGAGATCGAAGAAACCGAAGAGCGCGTCGTGGACCAGGCATCCGCCGCCCGCACCATCACCGAGCTGCAGGCCGAAATTGCTCAACTGCAAGATCTGGAGCGCGCGGCCCTGCGTGTCCGTCAGTCTGCCACCGACCGAAAGTGGGACGAACTTTCCCGGCTTCTGCAGAACAACTCCGCCATGTTCGATTCCGAAGGGAGCCGCCGCAAGCTGGTCATCTTCACCGAGCACCGCGACACCTTGAATTACCTCGCGGAAAGAATTCGTGCTCTTGTCGGGAAGCCCGAAGCTATTGTCATCATTCACGGGGGTATCGGCCGCGAAGACCGCCGCAAGGCTCAGGAGTCGTTCACTCACGACAAGGAAGTCGAAATCCTTGTCGCCACGGACGCCGCCGGAGAGGGCATCAACCTTCAGCGCGCGCACCTGATGGTGAATTACGACCTGCCCTGGAACCCAAACCGCCTGGAGCAGCGCTTCGGCCGTATTCACCGCATCGGCCAGACCGAGGTTTGCCACCTGTGGAACCTTGTCGCCAAGGACACCCGCGAAGGCGAGGTATATTTCCGCCTGCTGGAAAAGCTCGACGAGGAGCGAAAGGCCCTTGGCGGGCAAGTATTCGATGTGCTCGGACAGCTGACCTTTGAGGATAGGCCGCTCCGTGATCTTCTGCTGGATGCCATCCGCTACGGAGACAAGCCCGAAGTGAAGGCCCGCCTGTTTCAGGTCGTAGACAAGGCACTCGACCGCGAGCACCTCCGTGAACTGGTTGAAAGCCGCGCCCTCACGCACGATTCGATGGACGTGACCAAAGTCCGGCAGATTCGCGAGGATATGGAACGCGCCGACGCACGCCGTCTCCAGCCGCATTTCATCGCGTCCTTTTTTATGGAAGCCTTCAAGCTGCTGGGCGGCACCATCCACGAACGGGAGCCCAAGCGCTACGAAGTGAAACACGTCCCAGCCGTCATCCGAAATCGCGACCGCGAAATCGGCCGGGGCGAGGCAGTCTTGCAGCGATATGAACGCATTACCTTCGAGAAAAGCCTCATTAGTGTACCCGGCAAGCCACTGGCCGGGTTTGTCTGCCCCGGCCACCCGCTTCTCGACGCAACGCTGGACATCATCATCGAGCGACATCGCGACCTCCTCAAGCGCGGCGCCATCCTCATCGACGACACTGACGAAGGCGACCAGCCCCGTGCATTGCTGTACCTGGAACACGGCATCCAGGACGCCCGCACTGACCGGGCCGGCAACCGCCGGATTGTGTCGAAACGGCTGCAATTCGTGGAAGTGAAGGCGGACGGCCAAACCACCAACGCCGGGCCGGCCCCGTATCTCGACTACCGGCCCCCGGCTGCCGACGAAAATGCCGCAATTCAGCGTCTTCAGTCACCTGACTGGATGCGCAACGACCTCGAAGCACGGGCAATGGAACATGCCGCGATTCATCTTGTGCCACAGCACCTCGACGAAGTGCGCCACCGCAAGGAAGAACTGATCGACAAGACCAGGGCGGCCGTACAGGACAGGCTGACGAAGGAAATCAACTACTGGGACCACCGGGCCGCCCAGCTCAAGGATCAGGAGCTGGCCGGCAAGGTCAACGCCAAGCTGAATTCCGGCCTGGCCCGACAGCGGGCTGACGACCTGACAGCCCGCTTGCAAAAGCGGCTAACCGAACTGGAGCAGGAACGCAAGCTCTCGCCGCTTCCGCCGGTTGTCCTGGGCGGAGCATTGATCGTCCCAGCTGGCTTGCTTCGCAAACTGCAAGGGAAGGGGGACTCCGTTCCACCTACTTTTGCCCAAGACACCGAGCAATCGGAGCGCCTGGCTATGCAGGCAGCCATGGACGCAGAACGCAAACTAGGCAATGTGCCGCGTGACGTGAGCGACCAGAACCTGGGCTATGACATCGAGTCGGCGATTCCCGGCACCGGGCTGCTTCGCTTCATCGAGGTCAAGGGCCGCGTGCGCGGCGCCAAGACCGTGACCATCACGAAGAACGAGATTCTCACGGGCCTGAATAAACCGGATGAATTCATTCTTGCCGTTTGCATCATCGACGGCCAGAACGTGGAGGTGCGCCATATTCGCAAGCCCTTCGTCCGCGAACCGGACTTCGGGGCCACGAGCGTTAATTACGAGCTGGACACCTTGCTGGCCCAGGCAAAGGAGCCGGCATGAATCTACCAAAGCCAACGCCGATATTTCGCTTTCTTCACATTGGCAACCTGGAAATCTGCTTGCGCCGTGAAGCGCTCCATGCCCCGAACCATAGGCCAAAGGACAAGCTGGTGTACAAGACGATTCATAATCTGGACATCCAGCGACAACGACAGATTACCCCAATTCCATGCGGGCCTGCCGGGGTCATTCACGACTATGTCGCCTTCTACTTTGGACCGAGATCTCCAATGCTCCTACAACTCCACACGGGCAGAGTCACCGGCTACACGGAAAGGCAAGACCCGCTGATTTACCTTGTATCAACGGCACAAGCCGTCCGCAGCAGTGGAACCGGCTTCGTGTTTTCGGATGGCCACGGCATTGCCAGATTCACCAATTGGTTTGACAAGCTCTCTGACTTGGACAAGGTTGACTGGGACGCAGTCTACGCCACGATTTGGAAAGACACGGTAGACGACATGGACCGCCAGCGACGGAAGCAGGCTGAATTCCTTGTCCACCAGCAGTGCGCTTGGGACCTGATCGAAGAGATTGGTGTTCTCAACAAGGCAGTAAAGAAGGAGGTCGAGCAAAAACTTGCGGGTTTTCCTGGGAAGGTGCGGCGGCCCGTAAATGTTCGACCGGAATGGTACTACTAAATGGAGGGAGCCGACATGATAACCATCGCTAAAGGGAACTTGCTCGACACTGATGCCGAGGCCCTCGTCAACACGGTCAATTGCGAAGGCTTCATGGGCAAAGGTATCGCCCTTCAATTCAAGAAGGCGTTCCCAGAAAACAACAAGGCGTATGAACGGGCCTGCCGCGCAGGCGAAGTTGAACCCGGCCGGATGCTTGTGTTTTCCACGGGCTCAATGGTGAACCCCAAATACATCCTTAACTTCCCCACCAAACGCAAGTGGCGCGCGAAGTCGAAGATCGAAGACATCGACTCCGGTCTCAAGGCTCTGATCGAGGAGGTCCGGAAGCTGAACATCTCCTCTATTGCCGTACCGCCGCTCGGCTGTGGCCTCGGTGGTCTGGATTGGCAGGCAGTGCGACCGATGATTGAGAGCGCCTTCGCTGCACTACCTGACGTGCGAGTTTCCCTATTCGAGCCTGTCGGTGCACCTGAGGCCAAGGCCATGCCCGTAGGCACGAAGCGGCCGGCCCTGACACTACCACGCGCTCTTTTCATCCGGCTGATGCACCTGTACGCGCAGATGGCGTACCGTCTCACCCTGCTTGAAATCCAAAAACTCGCCTACTTTCTGCAGGAGTCTGGCGAACCACTACGCCTGAATTATGTTGCACACCTCTATGGACCTTATGCGCACAACCTGAATAAGGTCCTTGAGACTTTAGAGGGGCACTTCATCCGCGGCTATGGCGATACACAAGAGCCTGACGTGGAGATTGAACTCCTCCCCGGCGCGAGCGAGGAAGCCGAAACGTTTATCGCTGAACACGAGGATTCTAAGTTACGCCTGGACCGCGTGGCTGACCTCATCGACGGTTTTGAGACGCCCTATGGAATGGAATTGATTTCCTCAGTGCATTGGGTCGCGAATCGCCATACCCCTCCGGCAAGGGAAGCCAATGAAGCAATCCAGATTGTCCACCAGTGGAATGATCGCAAACGCCGCATGTTTAAGCCGGAGCATATTCGCATCGCCTGGAATCGCCTTCAGGATCAAAGCTGGCTGCCGGCCCGTGGAAACTAATAAATGTTCACCTACCGCAAGAAACTAATCGAAGTCGCATTGCCGCTGAAGGCCATCAACGACGAGTCTGCGCTCCGTAAGCGAAAGGCTCCTGGCGGGTATCCAACCACACTGCACAAATGGTGGGCACAGCGTCCTCTTGCTGCATGCCGAGCGGTATTGTTTGCGTCGCTCGTCGATGATCCAGACAGCGACCCAGTCTACCAGAAAGCGGACGGTTCTGTTGACGAAGATCGCGCCGGCATCAAGCGGGCGGAACTCTTCAACCTGATCGAAGAACTCGTCCTTTGGGAGAACTCCAACAATGCCCGAGTCATCAACGCGGCCCGTGCCGAGATCGCCCGGTGCGTTGCCTCCCACAAGATTGAACTGGGAGAATTCACCAAAGAAACGATCATCTTCGGCGATCGGAAGGGCAAAAAACATCCGAAGGGGGCGGTTTCCGGTCACGGTGTCACCGCATGGGAAATGCTGCTCATGAAGGCACGGCCAGACGTAGTCAACGCCTTCCTGGCTGAGAATGCCCCGCCGGTACTCGATCCGTTCTGTGGAGGCGGGTCGATTCCTCTGGAGGCGCAGCGCCTGGGCTTGCGGACATATGCGTCGGACCTAAACCCGGTGCCAGTGCTCATCACGAAGGCTCTCATCGAAATCCCGCCCAAATTCGCAGGCAGGCCACCTGTCAATCCGGAATGGCAGCAGAAATCGGCAAATGAGAAGGCTGCCGTCGTCTGGCAGGGCGCGCAGGGGCTTGCCGAAGACGTTCGCTACTACGGCCAGTGGATGCGCAATGAAGCCGAGAAGCGGATCGGCCACCTATATCCCAAGGTCAAGATCACGTCCGCGATGGCCAAGGAGCGCCCTGACCTGAAGGAACAGGTAGGGCACGAATTACCGGTAATAGCGTGGCTTTGGGCGCGAACTGTAGCTAGTCCAAATCCTGTTTGTGCTGGTACGCATGTACCGCTAGTTCGGTCCTTCATGTTATCTACAAAGAAAGGAAGGCAGGCGTTCGCATATCCTGAAATCAGTAAAGGCACTTCTTATCGCTTCGCCGTTCGGATTGGATCACCGCCGACCGGTTTTGATCCAAAACGAGGAACCGTCATCCGATCAGGTGCGAGGTGCCTGCTTTCCGAATCACCAATCACACTCGACTACATTCGCACAGAGGCCAAAGCCGGACGAATGAACGAAGTTCGGTAAGCGTTCACAGTGGTATTCGACTGCGCAGTCAGCGCAGAGTATTGCCCAGGTCGCGCCCCTGCTGGGGAACGAACGTAGTGTCTTGTAGGTCCCACCGTTGGTGTATCCAGGGTGTTCT
>Ga0116223_10002055_pt1 | contig 19484 bp, 19 predicted proteins | sample Sb_taG_3_FD_90092 | JGI IMG/M metagenome (GOLD analysis project Ga0116223, IMG submission 90092) | Peat soil microbial communities from Weissenstadt, Germany - Sb_50d_a_PC metaG | ecosystem: Environmental > Terrestrial > Soil > Wetlands > Peat | place: Germany: Weissenstadt | collected 2010-09-21 | reverse complement strand
GATGGATTACAACAAGACCTTCAACGTCGATCCGGCCAAGACGGCGGGCGTCGGCGGCGAGGTCCAATTGGATTTCAACCTGACCAGTCTCTCGGCGGCCGCGGCAAGTTATCAGGCCGTCGGCGCTACTGAGCTCGACCACGCCTATGGGCTCTATGATGTTTGCACCACCTACACGCCAGGAACGACGGCGAGCAATTGCCTGCTGCGCGGCATCGGCGGCGATTACACACGGACAACGGCGGACGTGTCCTGGCAGCGCAAGTACGTCGATCCGATCGGCGAGGTCTGGACACCTTTTGCCTTTGCCCGCGTCAACGGCGAGTGGCTCGATCTCAATACGACCAACACCTACACGTTCTCGTCGCCCTCCGGGACCTCGAGCATCAGCAATGCATCGCAAACCAATTTTGTTTCCAGCGGAACGAACGGCTATGTCATGCCGGGCGTCGGATTGGAGTATCGCTATCCCATCCTCGCCAACACGAGCATCGGCTCGATGGTCATAGAGCCGATCGGCCAGATCATTGCCCGGCCCAATAATTTGATAGGCTCGGAGTCGCTCGTCAATCTCGATGCGCAAAGCCTCGTTTTCGACACCACTAACCTGTTCACCTGGGACAAATACTCGGGCTACGACCAGTTCGAAACCGGCACGCGGGCCAATTACGGCGGTGAGGCAACCTGGAATTTCAAGAACGGCGGCTTTGTCAATTTCACTGCCGGTCAGTCCTACCAGGTTGCCGGCACGAACAGCTTCGCAACGCCCGATGCGGCCAATGTCGGCTTGAGTTCCGGGCTCGACACCCCCGCTTCGAATTATGTCGCCGCCTTCACGCTTGTGCCGGGTCCGATTCTCGCCTTCACCGCGCAGGGACAATTCGACGAAGCAACCCTGGAACCGAAGCGCGTCGATCTAGACTCGAATATCAATCTCGGAGCCTGGACCGGCGGCGTGCAATTTGCCGATTATCAGGCGCAGCCGGTCATCGGCTATTACGTGACCCGCGAAGGCCTTGCCCTGAATTCCAAGTACCAGATCGACGCAAACTATTTCGTGCAAGGCAACGTCACCTTCGACATGAGCCGGCAATATTATCCGGAGAGCTTGATCGGCTATACCTATCCCGGGCCATTTGCGATCGCGGCGCTCGGTGCGGAAGGCGGCTACAAGGACGATTGTACGACATTTACACTCAGCTACACCTCGGTCTATGAGGATAATGGAGCCGGCTACTTCGTGCACAACCAGACCTTGCTGGTCCAACTCCAGTTGCGCACGCTGGGCGATATCACCATCAAGCAGACGGCCGAGAATGGCGCCTCTCTGGATGGCATCCCGTAACGGCGCCCACACCTCGCCGGGCGCGATCACTAAAATGCCATCCCGGCGGGAAATAAGTCAGCAAGGAGAAAGGCCCCGATGATTCGCTGCAACCCGTCTCGGCAAAGCTTCTCGGCACAGATCTCGATGATCCTGTCTCTGGGGTTTCTCGTCGTCGTCGGATCCGCCTTTTTGCCGGCATCGCAAGCGCGCGCGCAAGCGATCATCGCCACGGTGAACAGCGATCCGATCACTGACATCGACCTTGAGCAGAGAATGAAACTGCTGCGCGTCTTGCACCAGCCGGCAACTCACGACACCGCCATGGACAGCCTAATCGACGATCAGCTGAGGCTCGAAGAAACGGGCAAATTCAAAATCAAGGCATCCAATGCTGAAATAGGTCAGCAAATATCCAAAGTCGCCAACGATATGAAAATGGCACCCGAAGCCCTGATGGCGGCGATGCAAAGCGCCGGAATTTCGGACTCCCATATCAAGGATCACTTTGCCGCCGCCTATCAGTTCAACCTGCTCGTGCAGGCCTATAACAAAGGGGTTGAGGCGAGTGAGACCCAGGTTCGGGCGGAACTCGCCAAGGACGGCGGCAAGGCCGCCGCCGGCATCGATTACAAGGTTCACCAGGTGATCTTTACCGTGCTTGATCCCGCCAATCCGGCTCTTGCCGCGGCGAAGTTGAAGGCTGCCGAACAATTGCGGGCGCAGTTCACCGACTGCGACAGCGGCCTCGCTCTAGCGCGCGACATGGAGGACGTAGCCGTCAAGGACCAGATCACGCGCAACTCTTTGCAGCTCAGCGAAGGCCTCAAGCAATTGCTTGACAAGACGCCGGTCGGCCATCTGACGCCGCCCGAGAGGACAAGCTCCGGCATCGAAATGATCGCCGTGTGCAGCAAGGGCCTATCGGACGACGACACGGCGCTACGCAATGCCATCTCGCAGAAGCTGCTGGCCGCGGAATTCGAAGCGGACGCCGCCAGGCGATTGAAGGAAATGAGATCCTATGCGGTCATCGTCGTGAAGAAATAATGGCGCAACGGTTTCTTGATCGCGGGCCGCCGGCGGTGCTCGCGCTCACGCGCGGCGATCCTTCCGGAATAGGGCCTGAGCTCGCCTTGAAGGCGTGGCTCGCTTTGCATGCGGAGGAAGCCGCGCCGGCTTTCTTCATCATCGCCGAGCCAGATCATCTCGCCGCACTTGCGCGCCGCTTCGGCCTGCCGGTTCCGATCGAGGCGGCCGAAGCGGGCGAAGCGACCGCAATTTTTCCGCGCGCTTTGCCGGTCGTTGCCTTGCGCCATTCCGTCAAGGGCGCTTTGGGCCGACCGGATGCGGCCGATGCAGCGGGAACGATCGAGTCGATCGAAATCGGCGTCGGGCTCGTTCGCGCCGGCGCAGCGGACGCCATCGTGACCAATCCCATCGCCAAGGAAGTCTTGAAACGGGCTGGATTTCGGCATCAAGGCCATACCGAGTTCCTCGGCGAATTGGCACTGCGCCTGTTCGCGCAAGAGGCGCGCCCGGTGATGCTGCTGTGGTCGCCGGAGCTCGCCGTCGTGCCCGCAACCATTCATGTGCCGCTCGCCAAGGTGGCGGAGCTCTTGAGCGTCGATCTTCTCGTCGAGACGGGACGGATCGTCGCGGCCGATCTCCAGAACCGTTTCGGCATAGAAGCGCCGCGGCTTGCCTTCACCGGTCTCAATCCGCATGCCGGCGAGGCCGGCCATATGGGCCGCGAGGAGATCGAGATCATCGCGCCGGCGATCGCGGAACTCCGTCGCTCAGGCATCGACGCGCGCGGCCCCTACCCGGCCGATACTTTCTTTCACAAGAGCGCGCGCGCACGTTACGATGTCGCGATCGCCATGTATCACGATCAGGCGCTGATTCCGATCAAGACGCTCGCCTTCGACACGGCCGTGAACGTCACCTTGGGCTTGCCGTTCGTGCGGACCTCGCCCGATCATGGCACGGCCTTCGACATCGCCGCTGCGGGCAAGGCCGACCCGTCGAGCCTGATCGCGGCGCTACGTCTGGCCGGCAGACTCGCCGCCGCACCGGCCGGCGCGACGGCGTGAAGGACGCCCTGCCGCCCTTGCGCGAGGTGGTGGCCGCGCATGGGCTCGCCGCGAAGAAATCGCTCGGCCAGAATTTCCTCTTCGATCTCAACCTCACCTCGCGCATCGCGCGCGCCGCCGGCCCGCTCGACGAGGCGACCATCGTCGAAATCGGCGCCGGCCCCGGCGGCCTGACGCGGGCGCTGCTCGCCGAAGGCGCGGGGCATGTGATCGCGATCGAACGCGATCCGCGCTGCCTCGCCGCGCTCGCGGAAGTCGCGAGGCATTATCCGGGCCAAATCGAGATCGTCGAAGGCGATGCGCTCGGCATCGATATCGCCCAGTTGGTGGGCGAGCGGCGCCCGGCGCGGATCTGCGCCAACCTGCCGTATAACATCGCCACGCCGCTTCTGACGAAGTGGCTGGAAAGCAGGCCGTGGCCGCCCTGGTTCGACCGGCTGGTGCTGATGTTCCAGAAGGAGGTGGCGCAGCGCATCGTGGCAACTCCCGCGGCGCGCGCCGATTACGGCCGCCTTGCGGTGCTCGCCAATTGGCGTTGCGCGACGCGCATCCTCTTCGATGTTCCGGCCGCCGCCTTCACGCCGCCGCCGAAAGTCACGTCATCGGTGGTCGAACTGGTGCCGCGCGCAACGCCCCTGCCCTGCGACGTCAAGCTGCTTTCGGAAGTGACGCAGGCGGCCTTCGGCCAGCGGCGCAAGATGTTGCGGCAGAGCTTGAGAGGGCTCGGCGTCGATCCTTTGGTGTTGCTCGGCCGTGCCGGCCTCGATCCGACGAAACGGGCGGAGGAGATCGACGTCGCAGGCTTCGTCGCACTGGCGCGGGCGCTCACCGAGGTGCGGCAGCCGTAGCTTACCATCGCTTAAAGCAACACATCAGTAGCGCGCAAACCTTCTCCCTGTGGGAGAAGGTGCCCCGCGGAGCGGGGCGGATGAGGGGTCGCGCAACCGGGAAGTGGGGTCACTCCTCCTTCATGAGCTTCTCGACGAAATCCTCGATCCCCTGTTTCTGCCGCGCTGCGCGCAGGCGCTCGGCGGTCAGGATCGCGACGAGATCTTCGAACGTGCGCTGAATATCAGCGTTGATGAGTACGTAATCATAAATCGTCCAGCGACAGATTTCGTTGCGCGCATTGGCGAGCCGCTTGGCGATCGCCTCGCCGTCATCCTCGGCGCGGCGTTCGAGCCGTGCCTTCAATTCCCGCATCGAGGGCGGCAGGATGAAGATCGTCACGAGATCGCCGCCGGCCCTTTCCTTCAGCTGCTGGGTGCCCTGATAATCGATGTCGAAGAGGATATCGCGGCCTTGCGCGAGGGTTCGTTCGACCGGCTCGCGCGGCGTGCCGTAGAAATTGCCGTGCACCTCCGCCCATTCGAGCAATTCGCCGCCGTCGCGCATGGCTTCGAACCGCTTCTTGGAAATGAACGAATAATGGATGCCGTCGACCTCGCTCGACCGGCGCGGCCTCGTCGTCACGGAAATCGACAGGGTGAGGTCCAGCTCCTTCTTCTGCAGGAGCATGCGCGTCAAGCTCGTCTTGCCGGCGCCGGAGGGCGAGGACAGAATTAACATGAGGCCGTGCCGCGCCAAGCTAGGCAGCTCGTCCTTGAATTCCTCTCGTTGCGTTGCCTTCATTCGATATTCTGGACCTGCTCGCGCAATTGCTCGATCTCGACGCGCAAATCGAGACCGAGCGCGGTCAAGGCGGCGTCATTCGATTTGGCGCAAAGCGTATTGGCCTCGCGGCCCAGCTCCTGGGCGAGGAAATCGAGCCGCCGTCCGATCGGGCCGCCACGCTCAAGAAGATCCGTGATGGCGCCGATATGGGTTGCGAGGCGGTCAAGCTCCTCGCGCACGTCGGCCTTGGCGGCGAGCATTAGCGCTTCTTGATAGAGCCGGGCCTCATCGAAATTCGGGTTGCCGGCGATCAGCGCGACAGATTCGGCAAGCTTGGCGCGGATCGCCTCGGGCTTGCGCGCCGGGCATTCGTCGGCGGCTTTGCGCAGAGCCGCGAGCTTGGCGAGCCGCGCGGCAACGATCTGCGCGAGCGCGGCGCCTTCGCTTCGCCGCATGGCGACGAGCGCCGCGATCGCCTGATCGAGGCCGGCGAGCGCTTGTTCCTGAGCCCGCGCCAATTCCATCTCATCGTCCGCGTCGCGAATCTCAACGACGCCGCGCACCGAAAGAATCCCGTCGAGCGAGGCCGGTCGCAAGTTCGACGAGATATCCATGTCGGCGAGCGCCGCGGCAAGGCGGCGCAACAATTCCTCGTTGATCCGAACTTCGGGGATGACCGCCTCGCGCTGCACCGAAAGCGTGGCATAGCATGTGCCACGGCTGAGGTTCTTGCCGAGACGGGCGCGCGCCTCCGCCTCGATCACATCGAAGCCCGGCGGCAGACGAAGCCGCAGATCAAGCCCTTTGGCGTTGACGGATTTGAGTTCCCAGGCCCAGCGAAACCCGCCGGTGACACCGGGGACGCGCGCAAAGCCGGTCATGCTGGCGATCGTCATCTGAACCTTGAACGTGGGTCCGTTGACCAGGACGGCTCGCTCACCACTCATCGCCAACGGCTGCGGGACGAACTCAATTTCTCCACAACGTCACTGCAAGTCTGCTGCGGACGGCACGGTCTTCGGATAATTGAGATCATAGGTCTTGTTGAGGAGAGGATCGAGCGGGGTTCCCTCGGAGGCATCGACGATGCTGGGTCCCCTGGCCTGCGACGGCGTCTTGTTCGCCGCGCCATCGGAGGCATTCTCCGGCAGATTGCCGACAGCGTCGGAGTTCGCAGTTTCTTGCTCGCCGCTAGCGGCCGTCACGACCGGGGCGCCGGCCGGATCAGCCTGTGGACCGGCCGCATCGCTCTGATCCACGGGACCGTCGAGGAGGTTGGCGGCGGCCCGCGCCGAGCCGATGCCGCGCACAGAAATGCCGAGGTCGTCGAGTCCCGGCCCCACGACGACGGTCGTTGAAGAGCTTGCGGGAGCGCTGGCAGCCGAAGTCGGCGCCGGGCGGGTATTGGCGCTCGGCATCGTCGGCGAAACTGTGGCGGCAGCGGCGGCCGAGCCGATCCCAAGCAGGGACGCCGGAGAACCGGCATCGGCGAATGAGGTCGGCAAGGCGCCATAAACCGAGGCGCCATCGACTTCGCCATGCTGGTCCGGGTGACCCGGCCGCTGCGGAGCGTATTTGTCGATCTCGGCTCCGGCTTTATCTTTCTCGATCTGCCGCCACCGGGCCACGTTGCGCTGATGCTCTTCGAGCGTTTCGGCGAAGACGTGACCGCCGGTGCCGTCGGCGACGAAATAGAGATCCTGCGTGCGCGACGGATTGGCAACGGCCTCGAGCGCCGCCCGGCCGGGGTTGGCGATCGGCCCCGGCGGCAGACCATCGATCAAATAGGTGTTGTAGGGCGACGGCTTCTCCACTTCCAACCGCTGGATCGGATGGCCGAGCGTTCCCTTGCCGCCGACCAGGCCGTAGACGATGGTCGGATCGGATTGCAGCCGCATGCGCTTTTGCAATCTGTTGAGAAAAACCGCAGCCACGCGCGGCCGCTCGTCCGCCTTGCCGGTTTCCTTCTCGACGATCGATGCCAAGGTCACGAGTTCATAGGGCGAATGGAGCGCGAGATCGCTTGCGCGCCGTGTCCAAATCTGCTCGACCAGCCTCTTTTGATCCTCCTGCATGCGCCTGATGAGATCGGCCCGCGCCATGCCGCGCGGAACCTCATAGGTCTCCGGCAAAAGGCTGCCTTCCGTCGGGATCTCGCCAATATCGCCCAAGAGCAAGTCATTCACGCGCAGCCGCTCGACGACCTGCTCGCTCGTCAAGCCCTCGGGAATCGTGACCCCATGCAGGATCTGCTTGCCCTTGACGAGCGTGTCGATCACCTCGCGCATGCTGGCGTTGTGCGTGAACAGATATTCGCCTGCCTTGACGCGCGAGCGATTGCCTTCGACGAGCAGCGCGACATTCAGGATCAACGGGCTGTCGATCACGCCTTCCTGCTCGAGCATGCTGATAATATCGGGAAGATCCGTGCCGGGCGCGATGTAAAGCACCTTGTCGGCCGAAAGCGGCCCCGGCTCCTGCAGCCGATGCTCGCCCCAGACGACGCCGAACAAGGCCCCAACGGCGAGGATCAGGAGGAACGACAGCAAGCCGGAGAGCGCCGAAAGCGCCGGGCGACTCCGACGCGGCGTAGGAGGCGGCGGCGGCGTTTCCGGCTGCAAGGCCTCGTTCGGACTTTGCAGCTTCGGGCGGCGACCAAAAAAACGCGCAGCCGGCGGCGCCTCGCCCAGAGATTCCGGCGCCGCTGTTCTTTCCTCGTTCTGAACTAAACCTCCCATGAACTCACATCCATCGGCCCGCGCTCCGGGAGCAAGAATAAATCCTTCTACACGAAACATCGGCGCGGCAAAATCGCGATCGCTGCAACGGGCGGCCGGCGCGAAGCCGCTCAACAGGCGATTTCATAATCAGCAATTTGCGGAAGAATTCGGGCTCCAGCATGGCATTGGCTCATTCGACCGCCCGCAATATGAGGCAGGCATTGGTCCCCCCGAAACCGAAGGAATTCGAAAGCGCGAATTCGACCTGCCGCTTGCGCGCCTTGTGCGGAACGAGGTCGATCGGCGTCTCGACCGAGGGATGATCGAGATTGAGGGTCGGAGGCACGATCTGATCGCGAATCGCCAGCATGCAGAAAATGGCTTCGACGGCGCCGGCGGCGCCGAGCAGATGGCCGATCGCCGATTTCGTCGAAGACATGGAAAGCGAAGCGGCGTTGTCGCCGACCATCCGATGCACCGCGGCGAGTTCGATCTCATCGCCGAGCGGCGTCGAGGTGCCGTGCGCATTGATATAATCGATGTCCTGCGCCTTGATGCCGGCCCTTTTCACAGCCGCCTGCATGGCGCGCAAGGCGCCGTCGCCGCCTCCTTCCGGCGCGGTGATATGATGCGCGTCGCCCGACATGCCGTAGCCGACGACCTCGCCATAGATCTTGGCGCCGCGCGCCTTGGCGCCTTCATAGGATTCGAGGACGATGCAGCCGGCGCCGTCGCCCATCACGAATCCATCGCGGTCCTTGTCGTAAGGACGCGACGCCTGTTTCGGACGGTCGTTGAAGCCGGTCGACAGAGCGCGGCACGCGGCAAAGCCGGCGATGCCGATTCGATTGACCGCCGATTCGGCGCCGCCCGCCACCATGACCTCGGCATCTTCCAGCGCGATGAGGCGCGCCGCGTCGCCGATCGCGTGGGTGCCCGTGGAACAGGCCGTCGCGACGGCATGGTTTGGGCCTTTGAGACCATGCATGATCGAGACATAGCCGCTCGCCAGATTGATGAGGCGTCCGGAAATGAAAAAGGGCGAGACGCGGCGCGGCCCTTTCTCCCGCAAGGCCACCGAGGTCTCGTAGATGCCGCCGAGCCCGCCGACCCCCGAACCGATGAGCACGCCGGTCTTGATCTGCTCCTCATAGGTGCGCGGGTTCCACCCCGCATCGGCGAGCGCCTGCGTCGCCGCGGCCGCGGCATAGATGATATAATCGTCGACTTTGCGCTGGTCCTTCGGATCCATCCACTGATCCGGATTGAAGGAGGCGTTGGAGCCGTCGCCGCGCGGCACCTGCATAGCGATCTTGCAGGCAAGATCGGAGGTGTCGAACCCCCGGATGGGGCCCGCGCCGCTGCGGCTAGCGAGCAGGCGCTCCCAAGTCGCTTCGACACCGCAAGCAAGCGGCGAGACCATGCCAAGACCGGTGATCACCACCCGACGCATTAAAGGACCTGTCTCACTTCTGGCAGGCGCCGCCTCCGGGACACAGGTCGTATTCCATCCTTGTGCCGCGTTTGCAATGCGCGAAGAGGTAATTTCGCCTGCAATGGAAGAATCGAAATTTGCTTCCGCCCGGACGCGCGCGGCTTGCGATCCGGGTGGCAATCGGAAAAAAAGCCGGAGCCGCAGCGAGCACCGCGGCCGCCTTTCCCTCGTTCGGCGCGCTATATCGGCGCCAAAGTCAGCTCGCAGTCGCCTTATCGAGAAAGCGGATCGCGTCGCCGACGGTGACGATCGATTCCGCCGCATCGTCCGGGATTTCGACCCCAAATTCTTCTTCGAAGGCCATGACGAGTTCGACCGTGTCGAGCGAATCGGCCCCGAGATCTTCAATAAAATTGGCATCGTCGACGACCTTGTCGGCGTCGACGCCGAGATGCTCCACTACAATCTTCCTTACGCGCTCGGCGACATCGCTCATGGTCGTTTGATCCTCGTCCCTATCCTTGCTGTCGCCAGCCGATATCAAAAGCGCATCCAAAATCAAGGCCTTCGAAAGCTAACGCTTCCGACGCGCTTGACAGGGACTCTGTTCATGGAATCCCGATAGTCCGAATGAACCCCACTGCGGCCAGGCGTGCAAAGCCGCAACGCGTCGCGACCTCCCCGAAAATAACCCGTCCGCCAGCTGACTTTTGGTTGGTAACATACTTCAAACGGGTTGGCGAGAGCCCAACAGCAAACCTCCCGCTTCGCACTAGGCCTTTCAAATCATTGCCATTCCACCATTCACATGCAAGGTCTGACCGGTCACGTAGGAGGCCTCAGGGCTTGCCAGATAGACGACCGCCGCGGCGACCTCCTCGGGGCTGCCGAGCCGCCCCATGGGCACCCCGACGAGAAGCGCCGACCTCTGCTTGTCGTTGAGACCGGCGGTCATCGGACTTTCGATCATGCCGGGCGCCACGCAATTCACGGTCACGTTGCGGGCCGCGACTTCCCACGCGAGGCTCTTCGACATGCCGATCATTCCCGCTTTCGATGCCGCGTAGTTGCTCTGTCCCGGATTGCCGATGATTCCCACGATGGAGGTGATCCCGATGACGCGGCCGAATCTGCGCCGGAGCATCCCCTTGAGCGCGGCGCGCGTGAGCCGAAAGGCAGCCGTCAAATTAACGGAAAGGACGAGTTCCCAGTCCTCGTCTTTCATTCTGAGCCCGAGATTGTCGCGCGTCAGCCCGGCATTGTTGACGAGAATGTCGAGCGAACCCATAGCGGCTTCCGCGGCGGGCACCAAGCGTTCGACCGCGGCCGCATCGGCGAGATCGCAAGGCAGGACATGCACATTGTCACGCAATTCGGCCGCAAGCGATCCGAGTGCTTCCTCGCGTGTCCCGGAAAGCGCGACGGCCGCGCCGCGGCCATGCAGGGCGCGCGCGATCGCCTGGCCGATGCCGCCACTGGCCCCGGTGACGAGAGCCGTCCTGCCGGAAAGATCGAACATCAGCTTCGCCTCGTTCGTTCAGCAACAGCTTTATAGGCCTCAACTTCGGCCGGCGTTCCGACCGAGATGCCGAGGGCATTGTCGACGATCCGTTTCAAGAGTCCGGTCAAGACTTTGCCCCACCCCAGCTCGATGAATTCTGAGACGCCCTGCCCGGCCATGAAGGCAACGCTTTCCCGCCAGCGCACCGTACCGGTCACCTGCTCGACGAGGCGCTTGCGGATCTCGTTCGGATCCTGGATCGGCGCGGCAAGCACATTGGCGACGAGCGGCACTTTCGGCGCCTTGAGTTCGACCTTTGCCAGCGCGGCGGCCATGACCTCCGCCGCCGGTTGCATGAGCGCGCAATGAAACGGCGCCGAGACCGGCAGCGCGATGGCGCGACGCGCGCCCTTCGTCCTGGCGATCTCGATGGCGCGCTCGACCGCGGCCTTGGAGCCCGAGACGACCACTTGGCCGCCGCCATTGTCATTGGCGATAGCGCAGACCGAATCCGCGCCGGTTTCGCGTTGCGCTTCCGCGGCGACAGCCAAACCGGCCTCATAATCGAGGCCGATCAACGCGGCCATGGCGCCCTTGCCGACCGGAACCGCCTGCTGCATGGCTTCGCCGCGCCGCCGCAAGAGCCGCGCGGCATCGGCGATTGATAGAGATCCGGCCGCCGCCAGCGCCGAATATTCGCCGAGCGAATGGCCGGCGACGAAGGCAGCCTCGCGCGCGAGGTCGAGGCCGGCTTCGGCCTCCAGCACCCGCAGCGCGGCGAGGCTTGTGGCCATCAGGGCCGGCTGCGCATTGGCGGTCAGGGTGAGCTCGGCTTCGGGTCCTTCGAACATCAGAGCCGAAAGCTTCTGATTCAGGGCTTCATCAACCTCCTCGAATACGTTCCGCGCCGCTGCGAAAGCTTCCGCCAAGCCCTTGCCCATGCCGATGGCTTGCGATCCTTGGCCCGGAAAAACAAAAGCTTTCGCCATGCTCTGCGGTCACCCCCTCCGACGCTTCGAATGGCGTGCGAGTGACATTGCCGCCGGGGATCTGTCAAGCGGCCGGGCAAAGGCGCAGTCCTTGCTTCGATTTTCGGTTGCCTCCACCGCGCGGCGCGTCATCATATATGCGTGGCGAATCTCGAAGGTTCGGTGCCGGTGCGGAGCAAATAGACTCATGGATATTCCGGGAAAGGCCTGTGGCGCATGCAGCATGTGCTGCAAGGTGCTCGAGATCGAAGAATTGGAAAAACCCGCCGGGCCTTTCTGCAAGAATTGCCTCCTCGGCAGCGGCTGCCGGATCTATGAAGCGCGGCCCGATGTCTGCCGCGACTTCGAATGTCTGTGGAAAGGCGATCGCGGCATGAGCCCGCAGATGCGGCCCGACCGGGTCGGAACCATTCTGATGGAAGATGAGGATACGGACGAATATCGCGCCGTCTGCGATCCGGCCACGCCGTTTGCCTGGCGCACGCCGCTCATCTTTCAGCACCTCGTCGCCATGGCCAAGAGCGGCCGCACGGTCGTCGCCAAGGCCGGACTGAAATCGTGGCGCATCCGCGCCAGCGGCGAATGGGGCCCGTGCATCTGAGCCTGCCGCGCAGCGCCCATATCAGTCACGTCGAAGTGATGCGGAAGTGGCAGGATTGTCCCCAGCCCATATTTAGGGCTATTGGGCTGGTCGTTGATCGAGGAGGAAATCACTCATGAAACAGCTTTCCAGGCTTGCCTTGTTCATCGTCATTGCCGGCTTCAGCTTGAGCCCTGCGCTGGCGCAGAACGCGCCGACAAGCCGCCGCCTTCGTCGGCGACGCCGGCTGCGCCCGCCATGACGAAGGAACGCTCCCCGCAATCCATCGAATGTTCCAAGGAGGCCGACGCCAAGGGCCTGCATGGCGCGGACCGCAAGAAGTTCCGCAAGGACTGCATGAAGGGCAAGGGCGCATCGGGCGGAATGAACAAGCAGGACGTCGATTGACGTTCGCTCCGCCGCCGAGATATGCGCCGCCAATATGACACCAAAGCAATCTGGAGCAGGATCGACGATCCTGCTCTAGTGTCGGATAATTCCTCCGGCCCCTGCACCGCCGGCGATGCCGATGTGCATGTGCAGATTGTTGCCTAAGTCATAATCGAGGCCGGCGCCGACCGTTGGAGCCGTCTTTGCTCTGCCCGAAGAATTAATGAGATTGTTGGCGGGTTGGCTTGCTCTGACATCGCCGGGGCCGGAGTTCGGCTTCGCCAAGCCGACGCCAGGCGCCGCATAAGGCGTGAATGGCCCAATGTCATAGAGCCCACTCCAAGGCGAAGACGGCGGCGCTGGCGGATCGAGCGCCAAGCTCGGCAGGCTCGCAGCCGCCCCGCTGGCCTGCGCCGACAAAGCGAGGCCGCAGAAGGCGAGAGCAAGAACCGGCTTGACCAGCATGGGCAGCGCCGCACTTCGAAGCCAAATCAAGGAGGCAAGCATATCGGACTTGGGACTGCGGCGTCAAAAGGGCGGCGCTTTGAGAGCTGATCTCGCGACGCGGGATCATTTCTTGATTTCGCTCATATTCCACGTATAAAGCGCGCTTCGTTGCGCAGGCCGGAGGTCCGGCTTGCGCTGCGGCCTCGGCCGGAGGCTGAACGGAAGGCGCGCAAGCATGATCGCAAAAAGTTGCAGACTTTTTGGAAAAAGATCATGCGTTAGAACAAACAAATAGAAGCGCGCAGGGTCTCCCGTCTTCCCGTGTCTCCGCCTTCGTTCGTTCGAGCCTTTCCGGGGCTCGAAGGGCTTTGCGCCGGGCCGCGCAGGTAAGGAAAGGCAAGATCATGGCTCTCTACGAGCACGTCTATCTTGCTCGCCAGGACATTTCCGCCCAGCAGGTGGAGGCGTTAAGCGAGCAGTTCAAAGGAATCATCCAGTCGCAGGGCGGCAAGATCGAAAAGACCGAATATTGGGGCGTCAAATCCGTCGCCTATCGGATCAAGAAGAACCGCAAGGCGCATTTCACTCTGCTCAACATCGACGCGCCCGCCCATGCCATCGCCGAAATGGAGCGGCAGATGGGCATCAACGAAGATGTGATCCGCTTCTTGACCGTCCGGGTCGAGGAATTGGAACAGGGTCCCTCGGCGATGATGCGCAAGCGCGACGAGGATGATCGCGAGCGCGGCGAACGTGGTGACCGCGGCGACCGTGGCTACCGGGAGCGCGGCGACAGAGGCCGCGGCCGGTCTGATCGCGACGATCGTCCGCCACGCCGCGGACGCGACGATGCGAACCTCAGCGAAGAAGGAGGCTTCTGATGCCGCCGCCCGCAGCACCAGCCCGCCGGCCCTTCTTCCGCCGCCGCAAGACCTGCCCTTTTTCAGGCGCCAATGCGCCGAAAATCGACTACAAGGACACAAGGCTTCTCTCCCGTTACATTTCGGAACGCGGCAAGATCGTTCCCTCGCGCATCACTGCCGTTTCTGCTAAGAAGCAGCGGGAATTGGCGAAGGCGATCAAACGGGCCAGATTCCTCGGACTTCTGCCCTATGTGATCCGCTGACATCTTCCGGCGCCGCGGCGCCGGCGGAAATCGCAGCGAAAAGACCGCCGGGTTGCGGCGGTTCGGCTGGGATGAGGCATCCCTAACCGCGTTGGCGGGACAGCTCGGCGATGATCAAGAGACAGGCATTCGATCTGAAAGTGCCGGTCGCGCTGGGCAGCGGGCTCGCGGCGACGCTTCTTCTCGTCAGCCTGCGGCAGGGCACGTTGCCGGCCTTTTTTCTTGCCTCTCTTTCGCCCCTGCCGCTGATGATCGCAACGCTCGGCTTCGGATATGCGGCGGGTCTCGGCGCGGTCGCGGTCGCCGTTTTCACCTTCATCGCGCTGTTGACGGCCGCCGCTGCACGGCAGAACGGCTGGCCAGATGCGCTTTCAACCGCCGGGCTCGACGGCTTGATTTTCGCCCTTTGCCAGGCTCTCCCGGCTTGGTGGCTCGCCCGTCTCGCCGGATTGAACCGCGCCGACGCCCCCCTGCCCTGGACCGCGCGCCGCAACGAGAAAGGAAGGGCATGCGATTACTATCCGGTCGGACTGATTGTCCTCCATGCGGCGCTGATCGGCTTCGCGATCGTGGCCTTTGCGACGCTCATCGTGAGCCTCGGCCAGACAAATTTCGAAGCGAGCCTCGACAGGGCTGCAGCAAAGATCGCGCCGCTGATGGCCCAGGCGCTCGGCCCTTACGAGCTGCCCAACGGCGTCGATCTCGCCAAGCTGGCACGGCTCGTGGTCAGGGCAATGCCGCCGGTCGCCGCGTCCATGATCTTTGTATTGCTTCTGCTCAATCTGTGGCTCGCGGGCCGGGTCGTGCAAGTGTCGAACCTACTTTCGCGGCCCTGGCCTGATATAGCGCATGAGCTGCGGGTGCCGCGTCTGCTTGGCGTGGCTTTGGCGGCAACATCCGCGCTTTGCTTGCTGGGCGGCATCGCCGGCTTGATCGCCAGCATCGCGACGGCGGTGCTGGCGATCGTCTTCGCGTTGCAAGGCCTCTGCGTCATCCACGATCTCTCCCGCGGTACCAAGTTCCGCGGCGCCCTTCTCTGCGGCCTCTACGTCGCGCTCGCCTTGCTGATGCCCTGGCCGCTCGTCGTCTTCACTCTCGTTGGCCTCCTCGATGCCGGCTTTTCGCTGCGCGACCGCAAGGCGGCGGCCCCTCACAGCTAAGGAACCGATCCATGCAAGTCATTCTGCTCCAACGCATTCCCAGGCTCGGCCAAATGGGCGACACGGTACGCGTGAAGGACGGCTATGCCCGCAATTTCCTCCTGCCCACGGGCAAGGCGTTGCGGGCGACGGAAGCCAACAAGAAGCGTTTCGAAGAACAAAGGGTCGAGCTCGAGGCGCACAATCTGGAAAGAAAAAGCGAGGCCTCGGCGGTCGCCGAGAAGCTCGGCGGGCAAAGCTTCACGATCATTCGCCAGGCCGGCGAGACCGGGCAGCTCTACGGCTCGGTCTCGGCGCGCGACATCTCGGAGGCCGTCACGGCCGGCGGCTTTAGGATCGCTCGCGATCAGGTCGTGCTGCGCGCGCCGATCAAGGCGCTCGGGCTGCATCCAGTCCCCGTCCATCTTCATCCGGAGGTGGAATGCACGATCACCATCAATGTCGCCCGCTCGCCCGAAGAGGCGGTGCGCCAGGCGAAGGGCGAAAAGGTGACTGTCGCAGAGGAAGCCTCGATGCAGGATCTTGGTCTCGACGTCGGCGCCGCGCTTGCCGAAGCGAGCGGCGAGGAGGGCTGACCACTAACAGGGGGATCGGTAAGCGAGATCAACGCGACGTGCAATCCAAAAATTTTTATGCTTTGTGGATTGCGAGCATAGCGGGATCGGCCGCGCCGCCTCGTAAATTTCACCGACCTCCTGCTGTGCTCTGTGCGAAAGAACGGTTCGCGTCTTCCGCTGATTCGCCTTCAACGTAGATACATGCCCGCTTCTGAACGTTTTGCCGATCGTCCCAACCAGCCGGCTCTTGTCCAGCCGAGCGGGCAGGTCCGCGCCGGCGAGCCGAGCTTTCGCGTGCCGCCGCATAATGTCGAGGCCGAACAGGCCCTGCTCGGCGCCATCCTCGTCAACAATGACGCCTTCGACCGCGTTTCGGATTTTCTGAAAGCTCAGCATTTTTCGGAAGAATTGCACCGCCGCATCTATGATGTCGCGGCCCAATTGATCCGCGCCGGCAAGCTCGCGACCCCGATCACCTTGAAGACCTTCCTCGGCGAACACGATCTCGGCGGCGTCACCATCGCCCAATATCTCGCCCGGCTCGCAGCGGAGGCGACGACCATCATCAATGCCGCCGATTACGGCCGCACGATTCATAATCTCGCGGTACGGCGCGATCTCATTGCGATCGGCGAAGAGATCGTCAACGGCGCCTATGACGCGCCGATCACGGCCTCGCCGCGCGACCATATCGAGGAGGCCGAGCGCAAGCTCTATTCGGTCGCTGAGACCGGCCGTTACGACGGCGGTTTCCAGCGCTTCTCCGACGCGCTCGCGACCGCTGTCGACATGGCGGCGCGGGCCTGGGAGCGCGACGGGCGCCTCTCTGGTCTGGCGACGGGCTTTTACGAAGTCGACAGCAAGCTGGGCGGTCTTCAACCTTCCGATCTCATCATCATCGCCGGCCGGCCCGGCATGGGCAAGACGGCGCTTGCCACCAATATCGCCTTCAACGTCGCCAAGGCCTACGAATTCGAGACGCGGCCGGACGGCAGCCATGCGACCGCTAACGGCGGGGTCGTCGGCTTCTTCTCGCTGGAAATGTCGGCCGAGCAATTGGCGACGCGCATCATTTCCGAACAGGCCGGCGTGCCCTCCTACAAGATCCGCCGGGGCGATATATCAGAGGCCGAGTTCCACCGCGTCGCGCAGGCCGCGCGGGAGATGCAAACAATCCCCTTCTATATCGACCAGACCGGCGGCATTTCGATCGGCCAGCTCGCCGCCCGCGCCCGCCGCCTCAAGCGCCAGCGCGGCCTCGATGTCCTCGTCGTCGATTATTTGCAATTGCTTTCGGCCTCGAAGACGCGCAGCGACAGCCGGGTGCAGGAATTGACCGAGATCACGACGGGACTGAAGGCGCTCGCCAAGGAGCTGAACGTGCCCATCCTCGCTCTCTCGCAGCTCTCGCGTCAGGTCGAAGGCCGCGACGACAAACGCCCGCTGCTCTCCGACTTGCGCGAATCCGGCTCGATCGAACAGGATGCCGACGTCGTGATGTTCGTATTCCGGGAGGAATATTACTTGAAGAACAAGCAGCCGCATGAAGGCACCGAAGAGTTTCTCGAATGGCAGGCGGCGATGGAACAGGTTCATGGCAAGGCCGAGATCATCATCGGCAAGCAGCGCCACGGGCCGACCGGCACCATCGAACTCGCTTTCGAGGCGGAAGTGACGCGTTTCGCCAATCTGGCGCGCGAGGACCACCTGCCGGCGCGGATCTGAGCGCCGCGGACAGGCACATGGCAAAATCACGCACGTCCTTCATCTGCCAAAGCTGCGGCGCAGTCGCGCCGCGCTGGCAAGGCCGCTGCGACGCCTGCGGCGCGTGGAATTCGCTCGTCGAGGAGACGATCGGCGCGCCGCGACAAGGGGTCGGCAAGGGCCGCATCTTTGCCCTCTCCGACCTCGGCACCCCGACAATCCCGCCGACGCGGATCAGGACAGGTCTCGGCGAATTCGACCGGGTGACCGGCGGCGGCTTCGTGCCGGGCTCGGTTCTGCTGCTCGGCGGCGAGCCGGGCATCGGCAAATCGACGCTGCTCATCCAGGTTTGCGGAGCCTTGGCGCGCGAGCGCCGCCGCGTCGTCTATATCTCGGGCGAAGAGGCGATCGACCAGATACGGCTCAGAGCCGAGCGCCTCGACCTCGCCGAGATGGCCATCGAATTCGCGGCCGAAACCAAAGTCGAAGACATCGTCGCGACCTTGCGCGAGGGCGACGCTCCGGCGCTCCTCGTCATCGACTCCATCCAGACAATGTGGAGCGAATTGGTCGAAGCGGCGCCGGGAACGGTGACGCAGGTCCGCGGCGCCGCGCAAGTCCTCATCCGTTATGCGAAGACCAGCGGCGCAAGCGTCATTCTCGTCGGCCACGTGACCAAGGACGGGCAGATCGCCGGACCGCGCGTCGTCGAACATATGGTCGACGCGGTCACCTCGTTCGACGGCGAGGGCGGCCGCGATTTCCGAATTCTCCGCGCCTTGAAGAACCGGTTCGGCCCGAGCAACGAAATCGGCGTCTTCGAGATGACCGGCCGCGGCCTCACCGAGGTGGGTAATCCTTCTGCCCTGTTTCTCTCCGCTCACGCCGTTGCCACGCCGGGCACCGCTGTCTTCGCCGGAATCGAAGGAACGAGGCCGCTGCTCACCGAAATTGAGGCGCTCGTCGCGCCAAGCCCGCTCGGAATGCCGCGCCGCGCCGTCGTCGGCTGGGACCAGAACCGCCTTGCCATGGTGATCGCCGTGCTTGAAGCGCGCGCCGGTCTGCGACTCGGCCAACACGACGTCTTTCTCAGTGTGGCGGGGGGATTGCGGATCAACGAACCCGCCGCCGATCTTGCCGCGGCCGCCGCCCTCGTCTCGTCATTCACCGGGCATTGCCCGCCGCCGCACTGCATCTTCTTCGGCGAGATCGGGCTTTCAGGGGCGATTCGGCCTGTGGCCCATTCCGTGCCACGATTGAAGGAAGCCGCGAAGCTCGGTTTTAAGCGTGCCATCGTCCCGCCCTCGACACAGGAGCCCAAAGAGGCAAGCGCGGCGCGGCCTGAGAATATGGCGCTCAGGACCTGCGCCGAAATCGCCGATCTCGTCGCCATAATTGCGGGGCCGGGCGAGCGACGCGCGCCGGCGCAGCGATGAGGGTCCGGTGGGGTGACGCCGGCCGTTTGCTTCGCTATAAGGCAAGCTCATCTGACGCATGAGGCCTTCTATGCCATCCTATCTCGATCTCGGCGTGATCGTCATCGTCTTCATCTCGGCAGTTCTCGCCATGGTCCGGGGTTTTACGCGCGAGGTCCTTGCCATTGCGTCCTGGGGTGCGGCCGCCGTGGCGGCCATCTATTTGCACCCCTATGTGCTGCCTTACGTAAAGCCCTATATCAGCAAGGATGCGGTCGCGATTGCGGTCTCCGCGGCCATCGTCTTCTTCGTGACCCTGATCCTGGTGTCGGTGATCACGGTCAAAATATCCGACGCCATTCTCGACTCGAAAGTCGGCCCGCTCGACCGCTCTCTCGGCTTCGTTTTCGGGGCGGTGCGGGGGAT